>Ga0256867_10000235_pt1 | contig 21099 bp, 23 predicted proteins | sample RVTome_15_FD_185939 | JGI IMG/M metagenome (GOLD analysis project Ga0256867, IMG submission 185939) | Soil microbial communities from uranium-contaminated site in the Upper Colorado River Basin, Wyoming, United States - RVT150D86 (HiSeq) ... | reverse complement strand
GTGTCGCTCGGTCTTCTCGACCGGATACGTCTGGTCGCGGGCGGTGCCTCTTCGGCGGTGGAGACCCTGGCCGACGGGCTCGACGGACGATCCGTGGCGGGCCTGATCGGTCTGGACCGCATCGGCGTCGGCGCCTGCGTGGTGGCGGCTCTGATCGTGCCGGCGGTGGTGCCCCGCTTCCGGCCTCTCGGCTGCGCCTTCTGGGCGTGTGCCGCCCTCATTCTGGTCTCCGGCGAGCCCTCGTGGATCATCGTCGTGGGCATGGTGCCGCTGGGCGCCGTGCTGCTGGCAGCTACGGCGCAGCTCGTGTGGGTCTGGCACATCGAGGCCCGCCTCGAGTCCCCCCGGCAGGCGCACTCCGCCTCGTCGACCGTCAGCCGGCTCGACGCCGCGGTGCCACTGGTGCTCGCGGCGGGGGTCGTCGCCCTGGCGCTGGCTGTTCCCGACTGGGTCTCGACCCACCGGGACCTGGCGGCCGCCGATCCCGCGGCACCGTTGGCCTCTGCCTGTGAGTGGGTGGTGGACAACCTGAACCAGGGCGACCGCGTCATCGTCGACGACTCCATCTGGGTCGACCTGGTCGAGAACGGGCTCTCCCCCTCCTTGATCGCGGGGTACGGAGCCGTGAGCGACGGCCCCGCCTGGCGCTCGTACGGCTACATCGTGTCGACCCCAGCGCTGCGCGATGCGGGCGCTTCGCCCGAGCTCGCCAGCGCCGTCGACAGCTCCCTGGAGATCGCCCGCGTCGGCGAGGGCGACGACCGGGTCGAGGTTCGGCGCATCGGGGCCACGTCGGATGCCCAGGCCCCGACAGCCGATGAGGCGGTGCAGAACGACGCTCGGGTGGCGGCCGGGCGGGCGCTGGCGGCCAACCCCCGCATCGAGGCCCCACCCGGCGCCGTCTCGCAGTTGCGTGCCGGCGAGGTGGACGAGCGGCTGACCACGGTGCTCGCCACGCTGGCAGGCGCCCACCGCCTCGAGATCGGGGCGTTCGTCCAGTTGCCCGACGAAGACGTGGCGGGCACCCCCATGCGCACGGTCGAGCTGGCCACCATCGACGGCCGGCCGATCGCGGCCGGCGAACCCGCCGTGGCCGAGGTCGTCGCCTTCCTCGGCAACCAGCTCGCGGAGTTCCGACCTCACCAGGTCAGCGTGGTTGGCCGCGCCAGTGGCGAGCCACGCCTGCGCATCACCTTTCCCATCGGACAGGAGGACCCAAGATGATCGAGCCTCGATCGAACCGGCCGGGCCACGGGTCTAGGCGGCTGACCACGGTCGTCGCGGCCATCGCCAGCGTGGCGGGCGCGCTGGCGATGGCCGGCGAACCCGTCGGTGCCAGTGCCGCCACGGACGTGCAGCTGCGCGTCGCGCACTTCTCGCCGGACACGCCGCCGATGGACGTCTACGCCACCGGCTTCGACGGCAAGGAGCAGCTGGTGCTGCCCAAGCTGGGCTACGGGCAGGTGTCGGAGTACCTGCCGCTCGCCGCGGGCCTGTACGCGTTCTCGATGCGCCCGGCCGGATCGCCGGCCACCGACGAAGCGGTCCTGCGGGTCTCGGCCGACCTGGCCGCCGAGACGTCGTACACGTTCGCCGCCTTTGGCCGTCAGGCCGAGCTGAACACCGACCTGCTGACCGACGATCTCTCGGCACCTGCCGCAGGCCAGGGACGCGTGCGCCTGATCCAGGCCGCCATCGACGCGGGACCCGTCGACGTGAGCGCCGACGGTGGCCCCCTGCTGGCCCAAGGCGCCGAGCTGGGAAGCGTGGGCAACTACGTCGCCGTGCCCGCCGGTTCGTGGGCGATCACGGCCAAGGGCGAGTCCGCTGACCCGGTGGTCGAGAACCTCACGGTCGAGGCCGGCGCCGTGAGCTCGCTGGTGGTCCTCGACGGCAACGACACCGGAAACCTGCAGGTCATCACCGTGACCGACGCCGCCAGCGCCACTGCGTCGGCGGGCGCCACCCCGGCGGGTGGCGTCGACACCGGCGGCGGGGCGCTGGCCGACGGGACCGGTCGGGCCCTCGATTCGGCCGGTGCCGCGGGTGCGCTGGTGGCCACGGCTGGCGGGCTGCTGGCGGTGGTGCTCGCCGTCGGCACGACGCACCTCCTGAGGAGAAGGCGAACCGCGTGAGCCTTCGAGGGCGGAGACACGTCGGCCGCCGCGCGCTTGCCCTGGCCGTCGCCTTCCTGGGCGGCCTGACCGCACCCGTGTTGGTCGCCCACGCGGTCGACGGCAGGGGCTGGCCGACCGAGCGTGTCGGCACGATGTCGGCGGGACAGGCGGTGACCCGGGTGGCGGGCCCGGGCACCGCCGGGGTGCCGGGCCCTCGGACCCCACCAACCGTCCGCGCCGCCGAGCGGCCACCCCCGCTGGGCGTTGCGGCCGCAGAGGCCCGGCCGGCACCGCCGGCCACCTTGACGATCCCGTCGATCGGCGTGGAGACCCATCTCGAGCACCTGACGGTGCGCGACGACGGGACCCTCGCGGCCCCGACCGACTTCGGGAAGGCGGGCTGGTTCGCGGAGGGTCCCGCGCCGGGCGAGCGGGGCCCGGCCGTGATCGTCGGCCATGTCGACTCCCGAGACGGGCCGGCCGTGTTCTACCGCCTCGCCGAACTGGGCCCCGGCGATCTCGTCGAGCTGACACGCACCGACGGAGCGGTCGCGCGCTTCGCGGTGACCGAAACCTTCGAGACCCCCAAGGACGCCTTCCCGACCGAAGCCGTCTACGGCCCGACCGCCGGTCCGACACTGCGGCTCATCACGTGTGCCGGCGGGTTCGATCGAGACGCCCGCCGCTACCTGTCGAACCTGGTCGTGTCCGCGGTCCCCGCGTAGCGGCTCCAACCCTGGGATCGGCGGAGACTTGGCCTCGGCAATGCGAGGCCGGGAACCCGGCCCACGGTGTCGTCCAACCGGTGTGATCATCCCGGTCGACGCCAGCTGCGACATCGACGAAGCCGAGATCGACTGGACGCAGGAGGGCTGGACCTACCGCCCCTCGACGACACCGCCGACGAGGTAGCGCAGCCGCTGTGCCGGGTCGACGTGGGGATGGTCCGTACGGGCGTGCGCTCCCCGGCTCTCAGTCCGGGCCAGGGCGCTGGTCGCCAGTGCCCAGCCCACGGTTGCCAGGTTGGCGAGCTCGAACCCGGCGCCGTCGGAGGATCGGTTCAACCGCGCCCGTGCCAACGCCGAGGACGCCGCGTCGCGGGCCCGCTGGAGCGAGTCGGCGGACCGCAGCACGCCGGCGTCGGCCGTCATGGCCCGCTGCAACGCGTCGCGGGCGCCGGGCGTCGCGGGCCCGTCAGCCCGCTGGCGAACGGAGGGCAGCGGCGCCTCCAAGCGTCGTCCCGGAATGGCGTCGTCGTCCCCGTCCAGCACGCCGCGCATGGCGCCGGTCGGCGACGGTCCCACCTTGCCGCGCTCGACGGCCTCGACCACCCGGGGACCGAACACCATGCCGTCGAGCAGGGAGTTCGATGCCAGCCGGTTGGCGCCGTGGACCCCGTTGCACGCGGCTTCGCCGGCGACCCAAAGGCCGGGGAGCGACGAGGCGCCGTCGAGGTCCGCAACGATGCCGCCGCAGATGTAGTGGGCCGCGGGCGCCACCGGGAGCCAGTCGGTCCGGGGATCGAGGCCCACGGCCTTCAGCGAGGCGGCGATCGTGGGAAAGCGCTCACCGAACCGCTCGAGCCCCGTGGCATCGAGCCACACGTGGTCGGTGCCCTGCTCGGCGACCCGGGACATGATCGCCTGGCTCACCTTGTCGCGCGGCAGCAGCTCGTCCACGAAGCGGTCGCCCTCGGCGTCGCGGAGCAACGCGCCGTGGCCCCGCAGCGCCTCCGACAACAAGGGCCGAGGCATGGCCGGGTGGTGGAGGGCGGTGGGGTGGAACTGCACGAACTCCAGGTCGGCCACCGCAATCCCCGCGCGCAGCGCCATGGCGATTCCGTCGCCGGTGGACTCGGACGGGTTGGTCGTCACCGCAAACAGCTGACCGGCGCCACCCGTGGCCACCAGCACGTGGCGGGCCCGGACCTCGGCCCGTTCACCGGACGGTCCCAACGCCACCACGCCGGCGCAGCGCCCGTCATCGATCAGCAGGTCCAGCGCGAACCAGTGCTCGTACACGGCCGCTGCCGTCTGATGGACCGCGGCCACCAACGCCCGTTCCACCTCGACGCCCGTGGCGGCTCCGCCGGCGTGTACCACGCGGGCGTGGGAGTGCCCGCCCTCCCGCGCCAGCAGCAGGTCGCCCTGTGAGTCGCGATCGAAGATGGCACCCAGCGCGATCAGCTCGTTGACCCGCGCCGGTCCCTCGTCGACCAGCACACGCACCGCGTCGGGATCGCACAACCCGGCGCCGGCCGCCAACGTGTCGGCGAGGTGCAGATCGGTCGAGTCCGGGTCGTCGGCAAGCACCGCCGCCACACCCCCCTGCGCCCAGCGTGTCGTCGCCTGGTGCAGCTCTGCCTTGGTGAGCACGCCGACCCGCATGCCATGGGTCTCAGCCGCCCGCACCGCGGCCGACAGCCCGGCCACGCCGGATCCGAGGACCAGCAGGTCCAGCACCCCCGTCATTGTGTCAGCGCTCAGATCCCATATCGGGCCGCAGCGCCCGGCCGACAGAAACGGTCAGCCGATCGCGAGCTGCTCCGCGGTGGCGGCGTCGACCCGGCGGTTGGCGGTGTCGACGTGGACGACCACGGGCTCGTGGTGCTCCAGCTCGCCCTGGTCGTACTCGGCGTAGGAGATGACGATGACGCGATCGCCCGGGGAGACCAGCCGGGCGGCGGCACCGTTGAGGCACATGTCACCCGAGCCGCGGCGGCCGGCGATGGCGTAGGTCTCGAAGCGGGCACCGTTGTCGATGTCGACCACGGCCACCTGCTCGTGCTCGAGGATGTCGGCAGCCTCGAGCAGGTCCGGATCGATGGTGATCGAGCCCACGTAGTGCAGGTTGGCGTCGGTGACGACCGCACGGTGGATCTTCGACTTGAGCATGCGCCGACGCACGACGGTCAACCTCCCTGGGTGGGTGCCGGAACGGTCACCCCCACGTTGTCGATGAGCCTCGCTCGCCCGAATCGAACAGCTGCCAGCAACCGCAGATTCCCGGCGAGCGGGTCCGGGATGCGGAGGGAGTCTGCGTCGACGATCTCGGCGTAGTCCAATTGCGCCAGTGGTTCAGCCTCGATGATCTGTGCCACCAGCGTGCGGACGGCGGCGGGGTCGCGTTCGCCGGCCAGGACGGTTGCAACTCCCGCCCGCAGGGCCCGGTAGACGACCGGCGCAGCCTCCCGTTCGCCGGGGGTGAGGTAGCTGTTGCGCGAGGACAGGGCCAACCCGTCGAGCTCGCGCACCGTGGGACATCCGACCACCTCGACGGGGAACGAGAGGTCTCGAGCCATCGTCCGCACCACCACCAGTTGCTGGAAGTCCTTCTCACCGAAGTACGCACGGCAGGGGCCGACCACGGCGAAGAGCTTGGCCACCACGGTGGCGACGCCGGCGAAGTGGTGGGGGCGGGTGGCGCCCTCGAGCGGTTCGGACACCTGCGCCACCGATACCGTGGTCAGAACCGGCGCCGAGTACATCTCCTCGACGCTGGGGACGAACAGCAGGTCGACGCCGGCGGCCTCGGCGAGGCGGCCGTCCCGCTCGAGGTCGCGGGGGTAGGCGTCCAGGTCCTCGCCGGCGCCGAACTGGAGGGGGTTCACGAAGATGGACCCCACGACCACGTCCGTCTCGGCCCGGGCCTGCCGCATGAGCGACAGGTGGCCGTCGTGCAGGTAGCCCATCGTGGGTACGAGCCCGACCGCGCGGCCCTCGGTCCGCTCGCCGTCGAGGACCGACCGCAGCTCGGCGATGGTGCGCAGGGTCTTCACCGCTCGCGTTCCCGGCGTCCAGGTGGCGCCTGCGCCAGGCGGCGGGCGGCGTCGGCCAGGGACCGGTAGGCGCGACGTTCGTCGGGTGGCAGCGCGCGCAGATGCCGGCGGATCGTGGCTTCGTCGCCCCGGGCCGCCGGCCCGGTCAGCCCCGCCGCCGGACCGAGGGCGGCGACGTTGTCGAGCGTCGCCTGGGCCAGGTCGACGTAGGCCTCGAACGGCACCCCAGCCGCCTCGCTCAGGCGCTCGACCTGTCCCAGCAGCGCCACCAGGTGGTTCGAGGCGATGACCGCGGCGGCGTGGTAAGTGGGGCGGTCGGCATCGGCCACCTCGAACCATCGGCCGCGCAGGGCGCGCACGACATCGTGGGCAAGCGGGTCGCCGGCGACGGCGAACCAGGAACCGACCAGGCGCCGGGCGCCGAGCGCCGGGGTGGGCAGCGCCACCAGCGGATGAACGGCCGCCCGCCGCCGGTGGGGAGCGAGCGCCCCGAGGCCGAGCGAGCCCGCCAGGTGGGCCACGACGGTGCTCGGCACCGGCTCGACCCCCCGCGCCACGTCGCGAACGCGGTCGTCGGGGGTCGCGATCACCAGCAGGTCGACGTCCCGGGCGGCCGCCGCGGGGTCGTCGCCCCGACCCAGCAAGGGCGCCACGTCCCAGCGGGCGGCCGTGAGGGCCCGCGCCAGCGACGTGCCGGCTCGCCCGGGACCGATGATCCGTACCCGCACCACCGTCACGGCGCTACTGCGTGGCCAGCTCGTCCAGCGCACCCACCGGCTCGACGTAGCCGGCGGCGGCGTCCAGGGTGGCCTCGTCGACCAGGTCGGGAGCGAGATCGCGCAGCGGCGCCAGCACGAATCGGCGCTCCCACATGCGGGGATGGGGCACCTGCAGGTCGGGCTCGTCGAGGGTGACGCCATCGATCCAGAGCACGTCGACGTCGAGTGTGCGCGGTCCCCAACGCTCGTCGCGGACCCGCCCGGCGGCGGCCTCGAGCCGGTGGCAAACACCCAGCAGGTCGTGCGGTGTCCGCGCCGTCTCCAGCTCGGCCACCAGGTTGAGGTACGCGTCCTGGCCGCCCGGCCCGCCGACCGGCTCGGTCTCGTAGACCGGGGACACGGCCCGCAGGTCGACCGCCCGCAGTGTGTCGACCGCGTCCCGCAGGTAGTGCACCCGGTCCCCGAGGTTCGATCCGAGCCCGAGGAACGCGCGCCGGGGGCTCTCGCCGGCGTCTTCGGCCCCGCTCACCGTCTCGTCCGAACCACGCGCACGCCCGAGGTCGCCAGGTCGTGGGGGACGGGCGGGCGCAGCTTCCGGACCGCCAGGTCGACGGCGACGATCCGGGGGTCGACGCCGAGCACGGCCTGCGCCACGAGCTCTGCCAGGCGCTCGAGCAGCGCCACGTGTCCCGCGGCGACCGCCCGCACTACGGAGTCGCACACGGCGCCGTAGTGGACGGTGTCGGAGAGATCGTCGCTGGCACCGGCGGCCGCCAGGTCGACGACCACATCGAGATCGACCTCCAGCGGCTGGTCCTGCTCGCGCTCGATGGGTAGCACCCCGACGCGGGCGGGTACCCGGAGTCCGCGCAGCTCGATGCGGTCCCAGGGCAGCGCCGAGGGTTCGGTCATCCAGGCTCGCGGAGGTCGTCGGCGGAGGCCACCAACTCCCGGCCCTCGGGACCCAACTGGCGGCCCGTCAGGCGCTCGGTGACCGAGATCGCCTGGGGGCCGTAGGGCACGAGGCCGGCCCAGAGCACGTAACCGGCGACCAGGCCGCAGATGCGGTCGCCCACCTCTGCCTGGTGGATCAGCAGCTTCTCGCCCTTGGCCAGGAGGTCGCGCACCTCCGTGTAGAGAGCGAGCTGGAACTCCACCGGGTCGTCGTGGGGGTGCTGAGGTCGGTGCAGCCAGGCCACGCCCAGCTCGTCATAGTTGTGCAGGTTGTGGGGTGCGGCGATGAGGGAGATGACATGGGTGAACCCCTGCTCGCGGATCCAGATGATCTCCTCTTGGCGCCGCACCCGGCGGTGGTTGGCCCCGTAGCCGCCGGGTCGCTCGCAGATGGCCAGCCGGTCCTTGAGCACCCACACGAAGTTCCGGGGGGTGATGCCCTGGGCCCACTTGCCCTTGGTCGGTGGCACGTCAGGTACTCCTCGCTGAATGGCTCACGCGGCGGCCAGCGCCCGGTCACAGGCCTCGAGGACGCGCACGGATGCGGGCACCTCGTGGACGCGGACCATGCTGGCGCCGCGCAGTAACGACCAGGCGGCGGTGGCGATCGAGCCCTCCAGCCGGTCACCGGCAGGCGCGATGGATCGGGTGCGGTCGGCCCGGGCGGCCAGGGTGCCGAGCATCGACTTGCGGCTGGTGGCCACGAGAACCGGGTATCCGGTGGCCACCAGGACGTCGAGGTTGGCGAGCAGGTCGAGGTTGTGGTCGAGGGTCTTCCCGAAGCCGATACCGGGATCGATCCACACCTCGTGCACGCCCGCGGCCCGGGCGGCATCGGCCCGATCGACGAGGAAGTCGCGCACCTCGGTCACGACGTCGCCGTAGGCCGGATCGGCCTGCATGGTGCGGGGATCGCCGAGCATGTGCATGGCCACGAACGCGGCGCCGGTAGCGCCCGCAACCGCGGCAAGGCTGGCCGACACGTCATTGATCATGCGGGCGCCGGCGGCCACGGCGGCCTCGGCGACCGCCGCCTTGCGGGTGTCGATCGACACGGCCACGCCATCGGATGCCAGCGCCTCGACGACGGGGATCACCCGGCGCAGCTCCTCGTCGACCGGCACCGGCTCCGCCCGGGGTCGGGTGGACTCACCGCCCACGTCGATCCAGTCCGCTCGCTGGCCCACCAGGGCGCGACCGTGGGCGATCGCGGCCTCGTGGTCGAGGAAGCGTCCGCCGTCGGAGAACGAGTCCGGGGTCACGTTGACGACACCCATCACCCGGCGGCGTCCGTTCTCCACGAGCGGCAAGCTTACGTCGCGGCCCGTGACCACCGACGGCGCGCTACGAGGTCATGCGGTCGCGTTCCGTAGCGATCACCCGGTCAGTGGCGACCCATTAACATACGGCCCGCATGTATGGAACCATGGCGGCATGCCGCGCCGCACCGCCGCCGACGCCGCCGCCACCCGGCGTACGATCCTGGACGCCGCCCGCGCCACCTTCGCCGGTGGCGGCTACCAGGCCGCCACCCTCGATGGCATCGCCGTGCGGGCGGGCGTGACCCGGGGTGCGGTGCACCACCACTTCGGCGACAAGCACGAGCTGTTCGTCGAGGTGTTCGAGCAGGTCGAGCGGGAGATCAACGATGCCGTCGTGGCGGCGGCGCTGGCGGCGACGCCGACGGGGCTCGAGCCGTTCAAGGCCGGCTGCCGCGCGCTGTTCGAGCTGTTCGCCAGGCCCGACCTCCGCCGTATCGTCCTCGCCGACGCGCCGGCCGTCCTCGGCCTGGTTGCCTGGTACGAGATCGACCGGGGGCTCGGCCTGGCGACCATCCGAGCCGGACTGCAGGCCCTGGCGGACGACGGGGCGCTGGCGCGCGAGGACACGGACGCGCTCGCCCTGGTGCTCTACGGGGCGCTGACCGAGGCCTCACTGGCGCTCGGCGCCGGGCTCACCACCGTGGACGAAGCCGACATCATCGAGACCGTGGAGCGGATCCTCCGCGCCTTCGTGCCCACCGCGCGCTAGCCCCGCGCCCGGCCCGCCGCCCGACGTCGTCAGGCCTTGGGCGCCAACCCCTACTGGGGATCCGCCGCCTCGACCGCCACATCGAGCGCCAGCTCGGCCATGGTGAAGAAGCCGGTCTCCCGCTCGCCGGAGCTGATCGCCTCGCCCCTGGGTATGTGATCGCTGACGGCCGAGATGCACAGCGCACGCGCCTGGTGGGCGGCGGCGATGGTGTAGAGGGCGGCGGCCTCCATCTCGACTGCGAGCACCCCGTGCTTCGTGAGGGCCTCGGTCACCTCGGGATCGGTGTCATAGAAGGTGTCGGTGGACAGGATGGTCCCGACGTGGGCGGTGATGCCCCGCTCCCCGGCCAGGCGCCAGGCCTCGACGGCGAGGCCGAAGTCGGCCGCGGGGGCGTACGTGATGCCCTTGAACCGCCGTTCGATCATCGCCGAGTCGGTGTGCGCGGCCAGGGCGATGATCAGATCACGCAGCGCCACCGCGTCGTGCAGGGCCCCGCACGAGCCCACCCGGATGGCGGTGGTCACGCCGTAGAAGCGAAATAGCTCGGTGGAATAGATGGCGATCGATGGCATCCCCATGCCGGTCCCCTGTACAGAGATGCGGCGGCCCCGGTAGGTCCCGGTGAAGCCCAGCATGTTGCGGACCTCGTTGTAGCACTGGGCGTCTTCCAGGAAGCGTTCGGCGATGGCGGCCGCGCGCCGCGGATCACCGGGAAGAAGCACCGCGTCGGCGATGTCACCGGGCTTGGCCTCGTTGTGCGGTGTCGGGACGGCCATGGTGTCGGCGGACGCTAGCGCTGGCCGACGATGAAGCGCATCGCCTCTTCCCGGGTGGCGACGCTGGACCGGAACAAGCCCCGCACCGCCGACGTCACCGTGGTCGAACCCGGCTTGCGCACGCCCCGCATCGTCATGCACAGGTGCTCGGCCTCGACCACCACCATCACGCCTCGGGGCTCGAGGGTGCGGTCGATCTCGTCGGCGACCTGCACTGTCAGGTTCTCCTGGACCTGCGGGCGGCGGGCGAAGGCGTCGACCAGGCGAGCCAGCTTGGAGATCCCCGTGATCCGCCCGTCCTCCCCGGGGATGTACGCCACGTGCGCCTTGCCGATGAACGGGATCAGGTGGTGTTCACAGATCGACTGCATCGGGATGTCCCGCACCATGACCATCTCGTCGTGCCCGGCCTCGAACGTGACCGCCAGGTGGGTGTCGGCGTCCTCGTGGATCCCCGAGCAGATCTCCGCGTACATGCGGGAGACGCGCTCGGGGGTGTCGCGCAGGCCGTCGCGATCGGGATCCTCCCCCATGGCCTCGAGGATCTCCCGCACGGCCTTGGCGATCCGCTCCAGGTCCATCGCGGTCTCGATCGGCGGAAAGTCCCGGCTCGGGCTGGGCCACTCGTCGGCCATGGCGCGCCTTCTCCGTCCTTCTCGGTCGTCCCTCGGGTCAGGTACCCGACGGCCGGGGCTCGCCCAGACCCCAGCGCAGCACGCGCCGCCAGACCGGTTGCCGGGGTGCGGGGGCGCGCCGCACGTCCGGCCCACCCGTCTCCGGCTCCGGGTCGGCCGCCTCGGCCACCGTGGGACCCACCAGCGCGCGGAGGGCGGGCGGTTGCGGTCCGATCCCGAGCTCGTCGAGCGGTAGCTCGATGCCGGTGCCCTTGTCGAGGTCGCCGAACACCTCGGCCAGGTCACCGTCGTCGAGCGTCTCCTTGTCGACCAGCGACGTCGCCAGGCGGTCGAGCGTGGCCCGGTGGGTGGCGAGGATGAACTTGGCCCGGTCGTGGGCGGCGTCGACCAGCCGCCGCACCTCGTCGTCGATCAGACCCGCAACCTCGTCGGAGTAGGTGGCCTCGTGCCCGTAGTCGCGGGCCAGGAACACCTCCTGGGCTTTGGTGCCGAGCTGCTGGGGGCCCAGCCGGTCGCTCATCCCGTAGGTGGTGACCATCTTGCGGGCGATCTCGGTGCAGCGCTCGATGTCGTCGCTGGCACCCGTGGTGGGCTCGCCGAAGACCAGCTCCTCGGCCGAGCGGCCGCCCAGCAGCATGGTAAGGGTGTCGACCAGCTCGCTGCGGGTCTTCAAGTACTTGTCCTCGGTGGGCAGGGCCAGCGTCCACCCCAGCGCCCGGCCCCGCGACACGATCGAGACCTTGTGGATGGGGTCGGTGCCCTCCAAGACGTGACCCACCAGGGTGTGGCCACCCTCGTGGTAGGCGATGACCTGCTTCTCCTTGTCGGACATGACCCGCGTCTTGCGCTCGGGGCCGGCCAGCACCCGGTCGATGGCCGCCTCCATGGCCGCCATCGTGATGTCGGTACCGCCCCGGCGAGCGGTGAGCAGCGCCGCCTCGTTCATGAGATTGGCAAGGTCGGCGCCGGTGAATCCCGGCGTGCGGCGGGCCAGCACGTGGAGCTGCACGTCGTCGGCTAGCGGCTTGCCCTTGGCGTGCACGTCGAGGATCGCCTTGCGGCCCTCGAGGTCCGGCTGGTCGACCACGATCTGGCGGTCGAACCGCCCCGGCCTCAGCAGCGCCGGGTCGAGGATGTCGGGCCGGTTGGTGGCGGCGATGAGGATCACTCCGGTGCGGGAGTCGAACCCGTCCATCTCGACCAGCAGCTGGTTGAGCGTCTGCTCGCGCTCGTCGTGACCACCACCCAGGCCGGCGCCCCGGTGGCGCCCGACGGCGTCGATCTCGTCCACGAACACGATGGCCGGCGCCGCCTGCTTGGCCTTGTCGAACAGATCCCGAACCCGGCTGGCGCCCACGCCCACGAACATCTCCACGAAGTCCGAGCCCGAGATGGGGAAGAACGGCGCCCCCGCCTCGCCGGCCACAGCCCGGGCGAGCAGCGTCTTTCCGGTGCCGGGCGGCCCGAAGAGCAGCACGCCCTTCGGGATGCGAGCCCCGATCGCCTGGAAACGGCCAGGATCCTTGAGGAAGTCCTTGATCTCCTGGAGCTCCTCGACGGCCTCGTCGCAGCCGGCCACGTCGGCGAACGTCACGACCGTGTCGTCCTTCGTGACCTGCTTCGCCTTGGACTTGCCGAACTGCATGACGCCACGGCCTCCGCCCTGCAGGGCGTTCATGACCAGGAAGAACGCTCCGATGATCAGCACGACGGGCAACAGGCTGAACAGCAGGCCGGTCCAGACCGAATCACCCTGCGAGTCGGTCGTGACCTCGATGGCGGGGTCGGCGTCGTCCAGCTCGTCGACCAGCTCGTCGGCGAACTCGGCGGGGTAGCTGACCTTGTAGTTGGTGTCGTCGCGCAGCTTGCCCTCGACGACGTTGTCGCGGTCCTTGATCTCGGCGGTCGCAACCTCGCCCTCGGCGATGTCGTCGCGGAACGTGGAGAGGTCGAGCTCCTCCCTCTCGGTCCCGGGGCGGAGCATCTGCGCCCCGAAGAACAGGACGGCGATCCCGAGCAGGAGATACGCCACGGCGGCGCGGGGGAAGCGTTTCACGGTGGGGGCCAGGCTACTGGTGGGGCGGCGCCAAGGACCACCGATGGCGGCCGGCTCACCCGCTCAATTCGCCCGTGAACTCACACACATAGGGCAGGTTGCGGAATCGCTCGGCGACGTCGAGGCCGTAGCCGAGCACGAAGGCCGGCGGGATCTCGAAGCCGACGTAGCGCAGCTCCTCCTGGGTCTTCTGGTTGCCTTGGCGCACGAAGAGCGCGCACACGGCCAGGCTGGCCGGATGCCGGGCGGCCAGGTTCCGGCGCAGGTAGGTGAGGGTGAGGCCCGAGTCGACGATGTCCTCCACCAGGATCACGTGCCGCCCCGCCAAGTCGATGTCGAGGTCCTTGACGATGCGGACCACGCCCGAGGACCGTGTCGACGCGCCGTACGACGAGACCGCCATGAAGTCGATCTCGACCGGCAGGCGGATGGCCCGGGCCAAATCGGCCATGAACACGAACGCCCCCTTCAGCACCCCGATGAGCAGCGGTGGGCGCCCGGCGTAGTCGGCCGTGATCTGGTCACCCAGCTCGGCAATCCGAGCCTGGATCTCCTTCTCGCCAACCACCACCGATCCCAGAGAGGGATCGTCGAGATGATGGATGAAATCACCCGGGGAATGCGTCGGCATACCTGGTCACGCTAGTGGGCGCCGGTGGCGGTCGAGCCGCAGGCGTCCCCGGGACCGGGCCACCCGCCATCCGCCTGGGAGCTCGCACGCCACGGCCTCGCCCCGGGCGACGGCGAGGACGCGATCGACGGTGGCGGCGTCGGGTGGATGCTGCTCGACGCCGCCGGGGCCTCCGGCGCGCAACCAGCGCCGGACGGCGCGGCGGGCCAGCGCCTCTGGGGCGGCGGCGAGGGCCCGGGCGTCACCGGGGTCGAGGGCCGCGGCCTGTTCGTCGAGGAGCCCAACGTCGTCGCGGGCCAGGTCGGCCTGGCGGGCGAGGATGGGCACGACGTCGCGCTCGGCGATGTCGTCGAGCAGCGGGAGCAACTCGTGGCGCACGCGGTTGCGGCGGAACGCCGAGTCCCAGTTGGTGGGATCCTCGACCGGCTTCAGCTCCAGGGCGTCGCACAGTGCCCGGGTCTCGCGCCGGCGCAGGCGGCGCAGGGGTCGCCGCAGGGGGTCCATCCCGGCGAGGCCGTCGAGCCCGGCGCCGCGCAACAGGTTGAGCAGCATCGTCTCGGCCTGGTCGTCGGCCGTGTGCCCGGTCAGCACGTCCGGCGGAAGGGCGGCGTAGCGGGCCGCCCGGGCGCGGGCCTCGAGATTGGGGCCGAGCGCCACCGCCACCCGCACGCCGCGGAACGCGGCGCCCAGCCGATCGGCGGCAGCGCGCACCGCGTCGGCGTCGCCGGCGGATCCCGGGCGCAGTCCATGATCGACATGGACCGCCGTGGCTTGGCACTCGGCCCCGACGGCCAATGCCAGGAGCGCCAACGAGTCGGCCCCGCCCGACACTGCGCATGCCACCGCGGTCCCAGCCGGCGGGAAGTCACACCTGGCCAGCAGGGCCGAGACCTCGCCATTCACGACTGTGACTCTAGGGACCAGCGTTCATACACCGAGCGGCGGGGGTCCGGGGGCGGAGGCTCCTGCCGGAGCCCCCTGGCGTCGATCGATCCGTGCTTCGCCGGTCGAGCCACGGGGAATCGACGCCGCCGACAGGCGGCGGCCCAAGAGGTGGGGGGAGGTACAGCGATGACGAGTGTCGGTCGTCAGACCGACGCCATCACGGGGCGGCGGGTGGGGGTCGCCGGAGGGTTTCCCTGCCCCCTCGATCAACCGACCAGTTCTTCCGAGAGCCTCACCCGATCCAGCCACTCCTGGGGGGCGCGGATCTCGGACAGGGTGGGCAGCCATTCGGGTCCCCGCCAGGCGGCGTCGAGCGCGTCGGGACCGCCGTGGCGCTCGACATAGGCGATGAACGACTCGCCCTGGGCGTACTGCTGGAACTTGGCGTCGATGCCGAGCGCCTTCTGCAGGAGCTTGGCCACGCTGCCGCCCTGCTTCCGCCGCTCGCGCAGCGCCCGTGAGAACCGGGCCGCAGAGGGCACATGGCCCTCGCCGGCCCTGTCCATCGTCACGTCGCCATGGCCCTCGAGCAGGCTCATCAGCCCGCCGATCCGGCCGAAGAGCTCACGCTGGTCAGGGCTGGCCAGCAGGGTGGCGAGACCACCCTCGTCGAGCGGGTTGTTGCCCGAGCGCAGATCCTCGATCAGCCGACCAAGGGCGTCGAGGAACTGTTTGGGATCGGGGTCCACGGCGTCGAGCGTGCGCTCGACCAGCAAGAGGAAGTGCGGGCGCAGCCACGGCACGCCGGTGAACTGGGCCCGGTGGGTCACCTCGTGGAGGGCCAGCCACAGGCGGAACTCCTCGGGCGGGAAGGCGTAGCGCTTCTCCAGCGCCAGCACGTTGGGCCCCACGTAATAGACGATGTCCTGGTCGTCGGGATCCTCGTCCTCGATGACCAGCAGGTCGTACTGACCGAGCACCCGCGAGGCCATCCACCCCAGCAGCGTCCCCACCTCGATGCCGGCAGCCCGGCGGGACAGCGCCGCCGGCATCGCCGCCAAGCCCCGCTTGTCCCCCATCCGCTCGGCCATCTTGTCGGTGAGCGGGCGGAGGAGCCGGCCGAAGCTGGCGAGGTTGGCCCGCACCCAGTCGGCACGGTCCACCACTCGCGCCCTGGCGGGGCCGCTGGCCGAGCGCAGCCCGGTGGTTGCGGCCACCAGCTCCTCCGCCCGGGCCGTTACGTCGGCAAAGTCGGCTTCCAGCCGGTCGTAGTGGTAGGACGCCGCCAGCGGCTCGTGACCGGAGACCCGGACCGCAACCCGTTCGGCGAGCCCCCAGTCAACCGGACTGACCGGCACCCGCTAGGAGCCCTTCTTGGGGTAGCGGGTCGACTCGACCTTCGTCAGGTAACCGAACGCCAGCGCGGCCAGCGTGCCAACGGCGCCCAGCACGAGCGCCACACCGATCCAGTAGTGCCAGACCACCGCAAGCATGGGTGGCATGCTAGGCAACAGCGGGCAAAGTCGCGAAGCGCCGCCCGACCCCGCCGCCGCGCCGCTGCTGGGGCGGGACGAACCTCAGTTCGGGAGGCGGGCGGCTTCCGACTGGAGCGCCGTGCGGATCTTGGCGATCAGCGCGTCGGGCACCTGCTCCTGACACTTGCGCCGCACCACCGCCCGCAGCTCGGCTTCGAAGTCGTACGGCTCGGCGCAGGGCTGGCACTCGTCCAGATGGCGCTGGATGGCAACACGACGGTCCTCGGTGAGCTCGCCATCGAGAAACCCGTACAGCTCGTGGAGTGCGTCTTGGCAGTCAGACATGGGCGTCATCCGGAACCGGCGCCGTGAGGTTCCGCTCCACGGCGAACTCGTACAACCGCTTCTGGAGGGCCTTTCTTCCCCTGTGGAGACGACTCATGACCGTACCGATTGGGATGTCGAGGATCTCGGCGATCTCTTTGTACGCGAATCCCTCTACGTCCGCCAGCAAGACGGCCATCCGGAAGTTCTCGGGCAGCGACTCGAGCGCCTCCTTCACCTCGGCGTCGGTGAACCGCTCGAGCAGCTCGTCCTCGGCGCTGCGGCCTGCCATGGCCGCCTCCAGGCCGCCGATCCGGCGATAGAGATAGAGGTCCTCGACCTCGTCGAGCTCGGTCTCGTCGGGGCGGCGCTTCTTGGCCCGATAGCTGTTGATGTAGGTGTTGGTGAGGATGCGGTACAGCCAGGCCTTGAGATTGGTCCCTTCCTCGAACCCACCGAACCCGCGGTAGGCCCTCAGGTAGGTCTCCTGCACGAGGTCCTCGGCGTCGGCCGCATTTCGGGTCATGCGCAGCGCGGCCGCATAGAGCGACGGCATGAGCTCCATCGCCTGATCCGCGAACGTCGCCCGGTCGGCCACAGCGGGACCCTACCTCTACCCCGGAAGGCACCCAACCGCGGGTAGGTTGCCGCGTCATGAGCTTCCTGACGGACATCACGACCCTGCGTGAGCGCGCCCGGGCGAAGATGAGCGAGGGCCCCATCACCGCCGCCTACGGCGCCGACCGAGCTCAAGTGATCGGCGTCCTGAACGAGGCGCTGGCCACCGAGATCATCTGCGTCCTGCGTTACAAGCGCCATTACTTCATGGCCGACGGGCTCAACGGCGGGCCGGTGGCGGCCGAGTTCCTCCAGCACGCCAACGAGGAGCTCGGGCACGCCGATCAGATCGCGCTGCGCATCACCCAGCTCCAGGGCGAACCCGACTTCTCGCCCGTTGGCATCGAGGACCGCTCCCACGCCGAGTACGTCGAGGGCGATGGCCTCGTGGACATGATCAAGGAAGACCTGGTGGCCGAGCGCATCGCCATCGAGTCCTACGCCGAGATCGTCCAGTGGTTGGGCGACAAGGACCCGACCACGCGCCGGATGATGGAAGACATCCTGGCGGTCGAGGAGGAGCACGCCGACGACCTCCTCAACCTCCTCGCCGACCTCGACAAGCAGGCCTAGAACCGGCGAGGGCCGACCTAACCGGGAGCGAGCGCGCCGGCCGAGTAGGTGACGGACGGATCCCACAGGAGGAACCGGCCGATGCCGAGCGAGGCGGCGGCGTCGATCTGGGCCCGCACCTGCGCGTCGCCATAGGACGCGCCGCGTAGCGAGAAGTCCTGCAGCCACGGCGCCAGCACCGCGCCCCGGTCGGCGGATGCCTGCTGGTACCGCTGGAGCACGGCGCGCACGAGGTCTCCGGGCTGGTTGACCGGGCTGGCCACGTTGTGCCGCCCCGCGCTCCAGTAGCCCGGGAAGATCTGGGGCGCCACGTAGTCGGCATTGGAAGCGATGCGGGCGACGTCCTGACCGACGAGGTCGCCCTGATCTGCCGCCTCGCCATCGGTCGTCGCGCCCTGATAGGCGCCGCGCCGGCGGAGCTCGCTGTGGGCTTCGGCCAGGAACCCGGCGATCGAGTCGCTGGCCGAGCCCGACAGCCCGGGGATCACCATGCCGGCGGGATCGCCGCCCGGCCGGCGAACGTCGTCCCAGAGAATGTCGTCCACGCCCCGACTCACCGCGTCCAGCGCGATGGCGAGGTTGTAACGGCGCACCGCCGGATCGGCGAAGTTGGTGAATTGACCTTGAGTGCCGTAGGGGCCGCCCGCCGCCGACTGGATGACCTGGTTGGTCTCGCCCGCCCCCCAGGCGGCCTCGGCCAGGGTCGGATCGCGGAAGGCCACGACCCGGCCGATCACCCGAGCGCCCCGGTCACGCAGCACCCGGACGGCGTCGTCGAGGTTGTAGTACTCCGTCACGGCCCCGATCTGGCGAGCGCGCTCGACGGTCGTGTCGAAGCCGACGACGCCCTGGTCGTCCTTGAGATCGAGCTGCACCGTGTCGATCCGGCCCTCGTCGACGAGGCGGAGGATGCCGTTGCGCAGTTGCTCGTTCCCCCACGCCGGCGCGCTCACGTGAACGCCTCGCAGGCCGGGATAGGCCACTGGGATGGTCGCCGATGCGGCGGTGAGGTTGCCGGCCTCGTCGACGGCTTCCAGCGCGATCGGGCCCGCCGGCGCCCGCGTGTACGACAGCGTGAAGTTGCCGTCCTCGTCGACGTCGACCTCGTCGCCGTCGGCCCGGACCCTGGACCCCGCTTCGGCCCGGCCGGTCACCTCCACCGGCGCGTCGATCGCCACCGCCTCGACCACGCGGGGCACCTCGACCGTCGGGGGTGTCAGGTCGACGGTGAAGCGCCAGGTGAGATGGGCGTCGTCGAGCACGGGGCGCGGCACCGCCAGCACCAGCCGGTGCTCGCCCTCCGCCAGCTCGGCCGCCGGCCGCCACACCATGGTGGCGCCCTCGATGGTCGGCTCCTCGACCTCCGCGCCGTCGAAGCTCAACGACGCCGCCCGGGCGTCACTACGCGATTCGAACGTGACCTTCACCTCCAGGGCGGCCGCAGCTTGTCCGTCGAGCTGCGCGCCGTCCTCGAGGCCGGTCTGCTCGACGTCGACGCGCGTGGCCCGATAGGCGAGCACCGCGACGAACCCGATCGTTGCCAGCGCAATCACAGCGGCGAAGATGGTGCCGGCTTCGATCCGCTTGCGCTGTTCCCGGAACACGGTCGGCCCGGCAGTCCTGCGCTCCTCGAGCGCCAGTGGGCGCGGTGCGAAGTCGAGCCGGCCGCTGCGCCACGGACGCCGACCCCGGCCCTCGCGCTTCCCCGGACGGAGGGTGTGACGCGGCCCCTCGTCCTCGGTGCCCGGGATGTCGCTCAGCGAAGACGTCACGGTGGGCTCGGTTCTGTCCGTAGATCGACGGGAGTCAGTCTCCACATCCCGCGTTGACCCCGCAATGACCCATTCTGCGGCCCGCGAAAACCCTGCTCGCGGTGGCCGCGCCACGCAGAGAGATACCCGTCTCTAGGGGTGGTTTCGCAAGGTTTCAGTATGTAACACTGCCGTCAGCGGGGGGCATGACACGGGGGAGGACCGGCCGTGGTAGACGATGAAGGCGCAGAGGGTCAGCCTGACCTTCTGCCGTCCAACGTCGACGTCCCGGCCCCGGGATCGATCGACGGACTCGACTACATCGCCCCCACGGCACCGCCGTCGCGGGTCGGGGCGACCGACATCGCCCAGGTGCGCGACGCGGCGGCGTCAGTGAAGCGCGGCGACATGCGCTGGGGCGGCGGCTTCGGGTTCGATGCCGCCCTGGTCGAGACGCGTCGAGCCCGCGACCTGCTCGAAGCCCGCTGCGCGCCGAAGCTCCGTCCGCAGCTGTTGGTGGCGGTCGGCTGGCTTGGGTGCAACACCGGGTTCATGGCGTTCGACATCGACCGTTACCGCGACGCCTCCCGGCTCTGGCAGATGGCGTCGCACTGCGCCGAGGAGGCCGACAACTGGAGCCTGCACGCCCGGGTGCTGGGCTCGATGTCGCGCCAGGCGACTTGGCTGGGCCGGCCGGCGGAGGCCCTCGCCCTCCTCGATCGAGCGCTCGAGGGCGCCCAGGGTCGGCTCGTGCCCACCGAGCAGGCGATGCTCTGGGCGCTCCGGGCGCGAGCCCACGCCGAGGCCGGCGACGTCGAAGCGACGGAGGCAGCGATCGGCGCCGCGGACCAGTGGTTCGCGGCGCGTGACCTCGACGAGTGCGAAGACCGCCCGTGGGTGGCGCACTACAGCCACGCCCACCATTGGGGGGACACGGGGTTGGCATGGGACCGCCTGGCGGTGACGGGCCACAGCGCCCACGCGGTCGTCCAGGCCGGGGGTCGGCACCAGGCGGCCGCCGACGGCCATGGGGAGGACGCCGCCCGGTCGCATGCCCTGGCGCTCGTGGCCCTCGCCCAGCTCGACACGACCGTCGGCGACCTCGACCGCGGCGTCGACGCCGGCCACCGGGCGCTGGCCGCGGCGCGGCGGGTCAGCTCGGCCCGAGTGCGCGACAACCTCATCGCCCTGCACGAGAGCATGGCGCCCCACAACGACCGCAGCGACATCGCCGACCTGCGCGAGCAGATTGCCGCCGTCCTGCTGGCGGCGTGACGACCCCGCGTCTTTGAAGAAGACGGGGGCTATGGCCCCGAAGCTCTTCAACGACGCGCCTTGGCTCGGACTCCGAAGCGGTAGCAGGGAGCCCGAGAGGAGAATCGAACTCCTGACCTACGCATTACGAGTGCGTTGCTCTGCCGTCTGAGCTACTCGGGCGTGAACGGGAGAGGATAGCAGCGGCCCTTCACTACCCGCCCTGCGTGAGGGTCGTGCGCCACACGCTTCCGACGAGGCGGTCGGCATCGGTCACAGGGAGGCGCTGCAGGCCGTGGCGTCGCATGAGCTGGGCCGCATGGTCGATCGGCTCGTCGGCGGCGACCACATGCGGGTCCCGCTCGCAGCACTCACCCGCCGAAACGGACGCCGGGTGGCGATCCGACGCGATCGAACGGACTACGACCTCGCGGCCGGTCAAACGTCCACAGAGCCTGCCGCGGTCGGTGACCAGCACTTCGTCCACGTCCCAAGCTCGCATGACGCGGCCCGCCTCGT
>Ga0256867_10000234_pt1 | contig 21159 bp, 18 predicted proteins | sample RVTome_15_FD_185939 | JGI IMG/M metagenome (GOLD analysis project Ga0256867, IMG submission 185939) | Soil microbial communities from uranium-contaminated site in the Upper Colorado River Basin, Wyoming, United States - RVT150D86 (HiSeq) ... | reverse complement strand
TCCGCTTCCGGGCGTCCGTGACGTGCCGACGGCCGTGCGCCACGCGTTGCTGAACCCGGTCGGCGATTCGAAGCCGCTTCCCGAGCTGCTGTTCGCGGGCATGAAGCTCACGATCGCGATCGACGACATCTCCATCCCGTTGCCACCGATGCGTACGCCCGATGTGCGACAGCCGATCCTGGAACACGTGATCGAGCTGGCCGCGCGGAGGGGCGTCGAGGACGTCGAGCTGATCGTCGCCACCGCGCTGCACCGGCGCATGACCGCGGCGGAGATCCGGCGCGCGGTCGGCGAGCGCGTGTATCGCTCGTTCTACCCGGAGCACCTGCAGAACTTCGATGCGGAGGATCCACACGGGCTGGTCGAGATCGGCGAGACGAGCGAGCACGAGCTGGTCGAGATCTCCAAGCGGGCGGCCGAGAGCGATCTCATCGTCTACGTGAACATCAACCTGGTCGCGATGGACGGCGGCCACAAGTCGGTAGCGGTCGGCCTCGCCGGGTACCGGAGCCTCAAGCACCACCACAACGTGCACACGATGTTGCACTCGAAGTCGTACATGGACCCGCGCGAGGGACACAGCGCGATCAACGACTCCGTGAACCGCATGGGCAGGGTGCTCAAGGACTCAGGGGTGAAGATCTTCCAGATCGAGACCACGGTGAACGCCGAGACGTTCCCGTCGAACCTCGGCTTCCTGAACGAACGCGAGTGGGAGTGGAGCGCCGGGGACCAGGCCCTGATGATCGCCGCGAAGAAGGCGAACGACATGGCGCCGCCGCGGATGCGTCGCGAGTTCTTCCGTCGTATCGAGGCTCCCTACAAGCTGACGGGGGTGAACGCCGGTGAGGTCGAAGCCGTGCACGAACGCACGCTCGCGAACCTGCACCGCCAACAGCTCGTCGAGGTGCAGGGGCAGAGCGATGTACTGATCATGGGCGTTCCCTACCTCGGGCCGTACAACGTGAACTCGATCCTGAACCCGATCCTGGTTCACTGCCTGGGGCTCGGCTACCTGTTCAACATGTACCGGAACAAGCCTCTCGTGAAGCAAGGCGGGGTGGTGATCCTGTACCACCCGGTGCCGTGGGAGTTCCATTCGATCCACCACCCGAGCTACATCGACTTCTTCGAAGAGGTGCTCGCCGAGAGCACCGACCCGAAGACGATCGAGACGAAGTTCGAGGAGCGATACGCGCGCGACCCGTGGTACGTGCACCTGTACCGCACGAGCCACGCCTATCACGGCGTGCATCCGTTCTACATGTGGTACTGGGGGGCGCACGGACGCGACCACGCCGGCGACGTGATCTTCGTCGGCGGCAACCCCTCGAGCGTCGCCCGGCTCGGCTATCGCCGGTCCGACTCCTTGCGAGACGCGCTCGAGATGGCGAAGGACTCCGTCGGGTCGTCGCCCTCCATCACGTACTTCCATGCACCTCCCGTGATGATCGCGGACGTGCACTGAGGCGGTCGACATGGGCAGCGCTCAAGCACCGAAGGGATAGCGACATGGGGATGCGCGACGAGCTGAAGACGATGGCAGAGGGGTTCCGTTGGGGGCGGCGGCCGATGGTACCGCGCAGCGCCGAGCCGCACACGCCGCCGCGGGAGGATCCGGTGTTCCCCACCGACTGGGCGCGTACCGGCGCGGGCACCGCTGCGCGGCTCGTGATCCTCAACGCGGGACTCGGTCCGCTCCTGCGGAGCCAGGTGGCGTTGCGCGTGTACGGCCTCGAGCACCTGCGGGCGGTCGACGGCGGCGTGATCTTCTTCTCGAACCACTCGAGCCATCTCGACGCCACGATCATCATGACGGCGTTGCCGGAGCGTTGGCAGGAGAGGACAGCGGTGGGCGCCGCCCGCGACTACTTCTTCGACGTCTGGTGGCGGGCGGCGTTCACGGCGCTCACCTACGGGGCGTTCCCGATCGATCGCTCACGGGGCGGCCGTCACGCCGTCACGAAGGCTCGCGAGCTGCTCGACGACGGGTGGAGCCTCGTCGTCTTCCCCGAAGGCACTCGCTCGCCCGACGGCCATACGAAGCGGTTCCGTCACGGCACGGCGCGCCTGTGCATCGAGGCCGGGGTCGGCGCGGTGCCGGTCGGCATCCGCGGCGCGTACCAGGCGATGCCCAAGGGGCGGTGGTGGCCGCGCGCGGGCCGTCCGCCGGTGCGCGTCCGGTTCGGTGCGCCGCTGTTCCCCGAGGAGGGCGAGACGCATCAGTCGTTCACCGCACGCATGACCCAGGCGATCGCCGAGTTGCTCGACGAGGATCGCACCACGTGGTGGGAGGCGCTGCAACGGGCCGAGCGCGGCCAGACCCCTCCGCCGTACGGCCCCAGCGGACCGGAGTGGCTGAAGCGTTGGGAAGGCACGCGCCCGATCGAGAGGCGCGGCAGCGGGAAGACGTGGGAGTAGCGGTGCCCCGCACCGGCGGCGAGCAACGACGCACGACGATCGTGGCAGAGGCGATCCATCAGTTCGGCCGCGACGGGTACAAGGGCGCGAGCCTCGAGAGCATCGCAACGGCGGTCGGTGTGCGCAAGCAGACGCTCCTGTACTACTTCCCGAACAAGAAGGCGCTGCTCGAGGCATGCCTGCAGGCTGCGGGTGAGCGGCTCGGTACCGAGCTCGCGTCGGCATTGGAAGGCGCCGAGACCTACTGGGAGCGCGCCGAGGCGGTGATCCACGGGGTGTTCGGACTTGCTGCGGAGTGGCCGGAGTTCCCGATGTTCGTTCGGGAAGCCGCAAGGCTCGGGCCGGCCGCGTTCGATCGGTTCGCCGACGTGCTCGATCCGCTGCGCAAGCGGGCGATCGAGTTCCTGCAGGCGGGCATGGACGCCGGTGAGATCCGCGAGCAGGACCCAGCGATGCTGCTGTTCACGCTGTACACGGCGGTCGTGGGCTCGCTCACCGAAGCAAGCGTGCTGAACGCGGTGGTAGGGTCGGACAAGGGCCGAGCCTCATTGCGGCGCAGGGAACGTGAAGTGCTCCTCTTCGTGCGAGCTGCGCTGCGACCGGCGGCCGACTGAGCCTGTCCGGCCACGACGACGGCGAGGTCGATAGCCGGGCCGTCGCGCATCCGATTGTCGGTCGTGCCCACGTGTCGCAGGATTCCCGGGTGGATGTTCGCGATGAACGACGCGTCGTCACGGCACTGTTCGCCGATCTCGTCGGATCGACCGCGCTCGGCGAGCGCCTGGACCCCGAGGAGTTGAAGCTCGTCGTCGGCGAGGCGGTCGCGCGTATCGTGACGGCGGTCGAGGCCTACGGCGGCACCGTGAAGGACCTCGCCGGCGACGGCGTGCTGGCGCTGTTCGGCGCCCCGGTCGCTCACGAGGACGATCCGGAGCGAGCCGTCCGTACGGGGCTGCGCATCGTCGACGACATCGAAGCGTTCGCGCGCGAGGTGGCCGACGCTTGGGGGATCGACTCGCTGAACGTGCGGGTCGGCGTCAACAGCGGCCCGGTCGTGACCGGCGCCATCGGGGCCGGGGAGCGTGTGGAGTTCGCTGCTATGGGCGACGCGGTGAACGTCGCCGCGAGGCTCCAGTCCGAGGCGGCGCCCGGATCCGTGCTCGTGGGCCAGGCGACCCGGCAGATCGTGGCCGACCGGTTCGCCTGGGAGGGCGATGTGACGCTCTGGCTGAAGGGCAAGGGCGAACCGGTGACCGCGTTCACGGTGACCGGCGCCGGCCCCGCCGCTCGCGGTCGGGGTGACGCCGGCTCGGCGACCCGCACCATCGGCAGGGATCGTGAGCTCGCACGGGCACGTGAGGCGATCGACGCGGTCGCGACGGGCACGGGTGGCGTGGTGTTCGTCACCGGCGAGCCCGGAATCGGCAAGACCCGCATGGTGCACGAGCTTCGGCGCGCGTTCGGCGGGACGACGCCTCAGTACGGCCGGTCGTTGTGGCTCGAAGGTCGATGCGTGAGCTACGGAGGGTCGATCCCGTACTGGCCCTTCCGCGATCTGTTCCGGTCGTGGCTCGGGGTCGGGGGTGACGAACCCGAGCTGCGGGTGCGGGTGGCGCTGCGACGGCAGGTCGATCGACTCTTCGCCGATCGCTCCGACGACATCGTGCCGTACCTCGCCGCCCTGCTCGGCATCACACCGACCGACGCGGAGGCCTCGCGCATCGACCAGCTCTCGCCCGAAGCGCTGCAGTACCGAACGTTCGAGGTGGTGCGGCACACCCTCGACGCCCTCGCGGCGGCGGGGCCGGTCACCGTCGTGCTCGAGGATCTCCACTGGGCCGACGCCACGTCGGTCCAGCTGCTGGAGCGGCTCATCGGCGATACCGAGGATCAGGCGATGGTGGTGATCTGCACCCTGCGACCTGAGCGCGACCACGCGTCGTGGCGCCTCAAGGAGGACGTGGCGCGCACGCTGCCGCACCGGTTCCGGGAGGTCACGCTGGAGGCGCTCGGCGGCGACGCCGGGCGCGAACTGCTGGCGGCACTCGTCGGCGAGGGCACGCTGCCCCCCGATCTCGAGGACCGCATCCTCGCCTCGGCGGAAGGCAATCCGTTCTTCCTCGAGGAGCTCGTTCGCTCCATGGTCGATGCCGGTGCGCTCGTGCGTGAGGGACGGGGGTGCCGTTTCGACCACGAGGTCGCGCTGCAGGTCCCGCCCACGGTCGAGAAGGTGATCCTGGCTCGCATCGACCGGCTCGATCAACTTGCCCACGACGCCGTCGTCGCGGCGTCCGTGCTGGGCCGCACGTTCAGCCTGCCGTTGCTGCACGCGGTGACCGCCGGCGGCGACGTGCGCTCGACCCTGGGAGAGCTCATGCGGGTCGACCTGGTGCGCGAGGGGCGTCGATGGCCCGAGCCCGAGTTCCGGTTCACCCACGCACTGATCCAGGAGACCGCCTACCGCACGCTCGTCGCCGACGACCGGCGTCGGCTGCACGGCAAGGCGGCCCTGTGGCTGGAGCAGCATCACGCGGGCAAGCAGGACGAGGTCGCCGGCCTGCTCGCACACCATTGGCTGGGCGCCGAGGACGAGGCGAAGGCGATCCGCTACCTGACGACCGCGGGCGACCGGGCCCGTCAGGAGTACGCGCTCGACGAGGCGATTGCCTACTACCGGGAGCTGCTGCCGCTGCTCGATCGGCGAGGGGAGGACCGTGAGATCGCCCTCGTGCTGTTCAAGCTGGCGCTCGCGTTGCACATGTCGCTCCGGTTCGCCGAGGCGAACGAGGCCTACCAACGCGCGTTCGATCGATGGGCTCCGCCCGAGGGTGCGCAGGACGAGCCGGCCGCCACGCTCCGGGTCTCGACGAGTTTGCTTCCCGACGATCCCGATCCTCGCTCCGCGATCGCATGGCCGAACATCCAGCTGTGCATGCAGCTGTTCGACCGGCTCGTGGAGCAGTGGCCCGAGCGCACTATCGTGCCTTCGCTCGCGGAACGCTGGGAGATCGCCGACGACGGCCTCCGCTACGTCTTCCATCTGCGCGAGGGACTCACGTGGTCCGACGGCGAGCCGCTGACGGCGCACGACGTGGAGTACGGCATCAAGCGGGTGCTGAACCCCGAGGTGCCCGGCTCCTCGGTCGCGATCTACTTCGTGCTGGAAGGGGGCCAGGCCTTCTACCTCGGTGAGGAATCCGACCCGTCGACGATCGGGGTCCGTGCCCTCGACGATCTCATCGTGGAGTTCCGGCTCGCCGCGCCGGCCCCGTACTTCATGAGCGTGATGAACCGGCCCGACGGCGGCCCGCAGCCCCGACACGTGATCGAGGCCGCCGGTGATGCCTGGACCGAGCCGGGGAAACAGGTCGTCTCAGGTGCGTTCTCCGTCACCGAGCGGTCCGAGGGTGCGCTTCGACTCGAGCGGCGCCGAGGTGGCGCACCTCGAACCGGCAACGTCTCGGCCGTCGAGTACTCACGGAGCCGGATCGGGGAGGCCTTGGCCCCCTACGAACGCGACGAGCTCGATCTCATCGTCGCCCGCTACACACCCAAGCTCGCCGATCTCATGGCTCGCGACCTGCCCGACGCCACGATCGGGCCCGCCGGATGGTCGGGTTATCTGGCCTTCGACCATACGAGCGAGGTGGGCTCGAACCTCGAACTGCGCAGGGCACTGGCGCACGCGATCGATCGTGATGCGTTGGCGTCGGCGATGCCCGCGAACCTCATCGTCGCGACCGGAGGCATCGTGCCGCCCGCGCTGCAGGGCCACACCCCCGACATCACGCCGCGCTTCGATCCGGACACCGCTCGCGAGTGCCTCCGACGGTCTGGCCACGGTGGAGGACTCGTGGTCGCGTTGCTCGACGACGACCGCCCCGTCGTCGAACCCGTGCTGGATTCGTGGCGCACGGTGCTCGGCCTGTCGACGGAGGTCAGGGCGTGGTCGTTGGACGAGATCGGGACGATGGATCCGCCGCAGGAGCAGGCGCCGATCTACCTCACGGGCTGGCTCCCAGGCTACGCCGATCCCGAATACTTCCTGCGGCTGCTGTTCCACTCTCAGAGCCGCACCAACGAGGGGGGATTCGACAACCCTGCGTTCGACGAGCTGATCGAGCGAGCGCGCCAGGAGCGCAGCGACCGCGGTCGGCTCGCGCTGTTCCACGAGGCCGATCGCATGGCAGTGGTCGATCGCGTCGCCGTGATACCGCTCGTGTACGGCCGGAGCCTCGCGGTGGTGAAGCCGCGCGTCCGCGGCTGGTGGGAGTTCGGCAAGACCTCGGTGAACTTCGCCGACCTCGAGGTGTCGGCCGCCGATTGAGGACGGACGGCGGGCTCGAGGGATCTGCCGGCAGCGCGGAGCCGGCGTCGGTCACACCTCGGGGAAGGTGTCGTCGGCGAACGAGCGGAGCACGTGTTCGGCGCCGCCGTCGCGGAGCTGATCGACGGAATACTCTCCCGTGGCCACTCCGACGGCGATCGCTCCCGCGCCGTGCGCAGCCTCGACGTCCCGGGGGGTGTCGCCGACCACGAGCACCTCCGACGGATCGATACGGTGGCCCGAGAGCGCCTCGGCCCGTGCGATCGCCGCGCGCGTGAGGTCGCTCCGTTGCGCCGAGTCGCTGCCGTAGCCACCGAACAGGAAGAACCGCTGCAACCCTGCCCGCGAGATCTTGATGTGGGCGGCGCCCTCGATGTTCCCGGTCACGAGGCCGAGCAGCGTGTCGGCAGCGACCAGCCGCTCGAGCAGGTCGTGCACGCCCGGCATCACGCGGTACCCGGCCGACGCGGTGACCTCTTCGGGCAACCGCAGCACGTATCGCATCATCAGCCGGATCACCTCGTCGGTCGTTGGTTCGCGGCCGAGCGTGCCCTCGAACGTCTGGCGCGCGACGACCGGGTCGGTCATGCCGACCTCGCTGAACTTCCGGATGTCGCCATCGATGCCGAACGCCTCGCGGAACGCGTGCGACCAACTGCGTCCGCCGGCGCCGCCGGTATCGATCAACGTGCCGTCGACGTCGAAGAGCACCACCTTCCTGTCCGTCACGAGTCGTGCCCCCCTTCCGATTGCGTGCGCAGGTGCCAATGGTGCGGCTCGATCAGCTCGTCGGCCTGGGAAGGTCCCCAGGTCCCTTGCCTGTAGAAGAACAGGGGCGAGGGCCGCTCGAGCACCGGCGTCACGATCTCCCACGCTCGTTCGACCGCATCCTCCCGGTTGAAGAGGGTCTGGTCGCCGTCCATGGCGTCGTGCAGCAATCTCTCGTAGGCCTCGGCGAGCGCATCGTCGAACGTTCGGTCGTAGTCGAAGTCCATGCGAACGGTCTGCAGCTCGTATCCCGGCCCCGGCACCTTGGCTTGGAACGCGAGCGAGATGCCCTCGTCGGGCTGCACCCGGATCGTCAGGTGGTTCGTCGGGATATGTCCGAGATCGAGTTCACGGAACAACACGTCGGGCGCCTGTCGGAAGTACACGGCGATCTCGGTGTCGCGTTCGGGCAGCTTCTTCCCGTGGCGCAGGAAGATCGGAACCCCGTCCCAGCGCCAGTTGTCGATCCACAGCTTCGCCGCGACGAACGTCTCGGTCTGGCTGTGCGCGTCGACGCCGTCTTCCTTTCGGTAGCCGTCGTATTGCGCCCGCACGACGTCGGCGGGTTCGATCGGCCGCACGGCCCGGAGCAGCTTCACCTTCTCGTCGCGGAATGCCTCGGCCTCGAGGGCGCGCGGGGGTTCCATCGCGAGGAACGCGAGCGCCTGGAGCATGTGGTTCTGCAACAGGTCGCGGATCGCACCCGCTCGCTCGTAGTAAGCGGCCCGCCCCTCGACGCCGATCGACTCGGCCACACTGATCTGGATGTGGTCGACGGCATCGCGGTTCCAGACCCGCTCCCAGATCGAGTTCGCCCACCGGAAGACGACCAGGTTCTGCACCGTCTCCTTGCCCAGGTAGTGGTCGATGCGGAGCACCCGCTGCTCGCCGAACGCGGTGTGCACCGCGGCGGTGAGCGTCTCGGCCGACTCCAGCGAGTCCCCGAACGGCTTCTCGATCACGATGCGCGAGACGGGCGTGTTCGCACCGATCGCGGCCAGGCCTCGCACGATCGTCGTGAACGCTCCGGGCGGCACGGCCAGGTAGAACAGGCGGCCCTCCGCGCATCCTAGGTCGCGATCGGCGCGGTCGAGCTCTTGCTTCAGCCGGCCCAGGGCCACGTCGTCGTCGAACGTGCCGGAGATGAACGAGAGCGAGTCGGCGAACGGCCGCCAGACGGCCTCGACGAGCGGCGATCGTGAGTGGGTCTGGATCGCCTCGCGAGCGTGCCGGCGGAACGCCTCGTCGTCCCACGCGTCCATCGAGTATCCGATGACGCAGTAGCGCTCGGGCAGCAGCCCGGAGACCGCGAGGTCGTACAGGGCGGGGATGATCTTCTTCCTGGCGAGATCGCCGCTCGCCCCGAAGACGACGATCGCCTGCGGCTTCGGTGCTCGCAGCGTCATCGCGCCGGCGCTCGAACGCTACGAGTAGTACTCGACGATGAGTCGCTCCTCGACCGCGACGGGCAGCGGCACCTCATCGCGCTCGGGCTGCCGCGAGAGCGTGCCCTGAATCTGATCCTTGTTGCGGTAGAGGTAGGGGGGCGGGTCGGGGGTGATCTCGATCGCCTCGCGCACGCCCACGAAGTTCTTCGCCTTCGCCGAGATCTCGATCGTCTGCTCGGGCTTCACCCTCGCGCTCGGCACGTCGACGCGTTTGCCGTCGAGCAGAACGTGTCCGTGCGAGACGAGCTGGCGCGCCTGGCGCGTCGTGAGCGCGAATCCGAGGCGCAGCACGACCGTGTCGAGGCGGGTCTCGAGCCGCCGGATCAACTCCTCGCCCGTGACGCTTCGGCTGCGCGTGGCCTGATCGTAGTACCGGCGCATCTGGCTCTCGCTGACCCCGTAGATCGTGCGGAGCTTCTGCTTCTCGACGAGCCGGGTCTGGTACTCCGAGATGCGCTTGCGGCCCCGGCCGTGCTGGCCGGGCGGGTACGGTCGCTTGTTCGACGGGCAGTTCGGACGGCCGCAGAGCGGCTCGCCGACGCGCCGGCACTCCCGGTGCTTCGGTCCGATCTTGTTCATGGTCTCCGGGTTCCTCCGGCCCAGGTCGGGTGTTCCCGCTGGTCGGGGCGCGTGGGCCGGATCTGGCCCCCGACCGTGAAGACATCGCCGAGCACGCAGGCGCGCTGCGGGAACTCGTGCCCTCGGTGCTCACCGACGATACCAGCGACCTGCGAAGATGCCCCGGGTGGAGGCCGTCGCGGACCGCATCGTCGGCAGCATCCTCGGGCTCGCGCTCGGCGACGCGCTCGGCGCTCCCTTCGAGTTCCTGCGCGCCCACGACGTGCCCGATCCGATCCCCGCGTTCGAGCTCCCCTGGATGGGATCGCCGCCCGGCTCCACCACCGACGACACGGCCATGGCACGGAACCTGTGGACGAGCCTGATCGAAGCCGGGGGCACGCTCGAGCCCGACGACGTGCTCCGCAGGCACCTCGCGTGGCTCGCGACCTCGCCGCCCGACGTAGGGAGCCTCACCCGCAGTGTGCTGAGCGCATGGCGCGACGGGGTGCCCGATGCGGCGCGCGACTTCGTCGCGCGCCGCGGCCCCGAGGTGAGCGCCGGCAACGGCAGCGTGATGTATTGCGCCCCGCTCGGCGGCGCATACTTCGCGCGCTCCGAGGAGCTTCACGCGGCGGCCCCTTCGCTGAGCGCGATCACGCATGCAGACGATCGGTGCAGTACCGCGTGCCTCGCGGTGACGCTCACCGCGGCCGCGCTCGTGCGGGGCGTTGACGGTGAGATCGCCGTCCGCGACGCGCTCGCTGCGATCGTCGGCCGAGCGGGAGCCGAGGAGCTCGAGTACCTGGTGGGCGGGGCCGGCGTGGCACGGCCGATCGACGGTCCCGACCAGGGATTCGTCTTCTTCACCGCGGGAGTGGCCATGCGAACCGCAGGCGAATCGCGTCCGTTCGAGACCGGCTTGCGGGAGGTCGTGGCCCTCGGTGGCGACACGGATACGAATGCCGCGGTAACGGGCGCTCTGCTCGGCGCGCTCCACGGCACCGGCGAGCTCCCCGGGAGCTGGCTCGAGCGGCTCGCCGACCGGGGCGCGATCGAAGCGGAAGCCAAGGCGCTCGCGGCGATCGCGACGGCGGATACCGGTGGTCCCGTCAGGCCCCTATGAGGTCGTCCCCGGCGACCGTGTACTCGCCGTCGGACCCCTCGATCAGATGCACCATGCCGTCGCGCGCGAGCTGGGTGAGGATGCGGCCGGTGAGTCCGGGTGAGAGGGCGAGCGTGCGGGCCAGGCTGTCACCGGTCCACACGTCGTAGGGCGCGTGGTTCAGCGCACGGACGATCGCCCGCCGCGTGTCGGCCTCGACGTCGCCCGGCTCGGTGACTGGGTCGACATTGGAGCTCATGGCGTCTCCTTCGGGAAGGGGTCTCGACCACCGCCGTCCTCAGAGCATGTCCGAACAGAGTGTCCGACGACGGCACGGGAGGGGGAATGACCGGCGGGGAACGTTCCCGTACCGTTCGTCGGACGTTCACCCCTCCATGCCGCGGGTGTCCGGCCGCGTGACACCGCCGGTCGAACGTTCGGTCGGCGGATGCCTCGATGGCGCGCTACGGTGTGGTCCACGCCGCGAGGAAGGAACCCCCGTGGAGCCGGCCGAGATCTTCCAGTTGATCGTGAAGGCGGACGAGAAGCTGAAGTACGCGACTGCCGAGAAGGGCGATGTTCGCCGCTCGCAGGCGGCCGAACTGCTCGCCGATGCGCTCCGCGAAGCCGAGGCGATCGGGAACGAACAGCTCGTGCAGCAGGCCAAAGTGCGGCTGGCCGATCTCGAGGCGAGCCTCTGAGCGGCGGTCCGCCGAGGGGGTGCGTTAGGAGCTGGAGGCTCCCTCACGCCAGCGTCGGAACACGCGTCGCTGCGCGTCGCGCTGCTCAGCGCCGAGCTGCTCCTCGGTGAGCCGACCGGTCGTCTCGATCGTGGCCCGGAACTGCTCGAGCATGCGGGTACACCCCGTGCACTCGGCGAGGTGTCGCTCGAAGCGGGCGCGATCGCCGGCGCCCATCTCGCCGTCGACGTAGCCGGTGATGAGCTCCACCAGCTCCCGGCAGGTCAGGTCGTCATCGGGTTCGGTCACGGAGCCGCCTCGATCTCCATCTCGCGCTCGATCGCCCGTCGCACCTTGGCGCGGGCCCGGTGCAACAGCACCCGCTGGTTGGTCTCCGTCAGATCCAGGGCGTTACGTACCTCCCGGGACGACCAGCCCAGCACGTCACGCAGGCGGATCACCTCCGCCTGCATCGGCGGGAGTGTGTCGATCGCCTCGCGCACCGCACCCAAGGTCTCCGACGCGGCGAGCCGCTCTTCGGGCACGGCGCTCCAGTCGGTCGGGAGCGTGGACCAATGCCCCGCCCATCCCTCGCCCGAGCCGAGGAACCGGTCGGGATCGATCGCCGGCTCGTCGAGATCGGCCCCGGCGAGCGAGGCGAACGGAACGCTCCTCGACTCGCGCAGACCGCGGGTCTTCGCGACGTTGCTCACGATTCGGAGGATCCACGTGCGCAGCGACGAGCGTCCCTCGAACCGGTCGATGCCCTGCAGCACGCCGAGCCAGGCTTCCTGCACGACCTCTTCGGCGATCGCCTGCGACGAGACGTACATGCGCGCGACGCGCAGCATGACGGACTGCAGGCGGTCGACCAGGGTCATGAAGGCTTCCTCGTCACCCGAGCGCAGCCGGGCGATCAGATCGAGGTCGTCCGCGGAAGCGGTGACGGCTGCATCGGTCGTGCCCACGGTGCGACCCTAGCGACCACCGCCTCGACCGGGGAACCGTCGGATCAGGTGGGGCGTGTGACCTTCACGACCGGTGTGCCGTACCCACCCACGCTCCCGATCTGCACCTGTCCGCCCGGCCCGGGGTTCCGGGCGTGGATCATCATGCCGCCGCCGAGGTAGAGCGCCACGTGGCTGACCGGGGAGTAGAAGAACAGCAGGTCGCCGGGTTGGGCCGCGCTGTAGGGCACCGCTGGGAACGCAGTCGCCTGAGCGGCGGATGAGTGGGGCAGGTACACGCCGGCCTGCGCGTACGCCCAGCTCGTGAGGCCGGAGCAGTCGAACGTGTCGGGGCCCGCGGAGCCCCAGACGTAGGAGGACCCGATCTTGGTCTTGGCGGCCGCGATCGCGATCTGCGCAGCGCTGGAGTTGGGCGGAGGTACGAACGTGCCCCCTCCCCCTCCTCCGGTGTCGACGCTTCCCCCGCCGCCCGACCCCGCATCGCTGACGGCCGCGGCTTCCGCAGCTGCGGCGGCTCTCGCTTGGGCCGCCTGAGCCTCGAGGTACTCCCGGTACTCGCGATCGAGCCGGTCGGCGAGGGCTTCCTGCTCCTGGAGCATCTGCTCGATCTCGCCCCGTGTGGCGGCCATCTGGTCGAGCTCGGCCTGCTTCTCCTCGATCGCCTCGCCGTAGCGTTCGGCGGCCCATTCGGCCTGTTGCTGTGCCGTCAGAGCCTCCGTGGCCAGGTCGGCGTCGTTCTGTGCGAGCGCTCCCATGAACTCGAGACGGTCGGAGAACTCGGAGATGTCGGACGCCCCCAGCAAGACGTCCATCTGTGAGCCGGCTCCTGTGTAGGCCTCGACGGCACGCTCCTCGAGCTGGCCCATGGCCTTCGAGGCGAGCGCCTCGGACGCTTGTTTGTCGGCGAGCGCGTCGGCGAGCTTGTCCTGCACGCCGTGCAGCCTCACCCGTGCGGCGTTGTACTGCTCGATCGCGATCTCGAGCTCGTGCCCGATCTCGTCGGCCTTCGCCCTGGCGGCCTCGACCTCCTCCTCGGTCGGCGCAGCGACCGACGCCGATCCGACGGCGACGACGATGGTGGGGACGACGATGACGATGGCTGCGACGAGCCGTGTGAGCCGCTTCGGCGTGCTGCTCATCGTCCTCCGGGGGTCGGGCTACGAACAAACGAAAGGCTCCGTTCACCGGAGCCAACGGCCACGAGGCTACCGAGCGAAAGGGGGGTCGTCAAACTCCCGGCCGATCGCGCGGAACCGTTTTTCACCGCTCGAGCTCGGGCGGGGCCGTGGAAACGACCGAGGACGGGCCCGCTCGCTGCGCGTGGGCCCGCCCTCGTGCCCTGGTCGGGACGGCGGGATTTGAACCCGCGACCTCAGCGTCCCGAACGCTGCGCGCTACCAAACTGCGCCACGTCCCGCGGGGAATCGAGTGTATCGACTCGCCGCAGCTCCAACACGGTCGCCTCCGGCCTGCAGGCGAACCGGAACGGTGCGAACTTGCTCGTGCCGAGCCCGGGTGAGGTGTGCAGGACGGCACCTCCCATGTGCATCAGGCCGGCGGCCAATCGCCGAGGCATCGAGCAGTTGGTGACGATCGCGCCACCGAACGGCAGGCAGACCTGGCCCCCGTGCGTGTGTCCCGCGACCATGAAGTCGTAGCCGAGCGCCGCCGACTCCGGTGCGGAGTCGGGGGAGTGCATCACGGCGATGCCGAAGCGAGCGGGCGTTCGGCGGGGCGCGATCGTGAGGTCGTGCTGTCGGATGTGCGCGTCGTCGAGTCCGAGCAGCTCGATCGGCAGGCCGTCGAGCTCGATCTCGCGACGCACGTTCGTCAGGTTCTGCCACCCGACTGCCTCGAGCAGTGCGATCAGCTCGGCCGCGCGTCCGGTCCGGGCGCGGCGCGGTTTCCTCTTCGCCCGGAAGTACGCGAAGTAGTTGAGCGGCCGCGGCATGTAGTAGTCGTTCGAGCCGAGGACGAACCACGATGCGAGCCTGCCTCGAACCGGTGCGAGCGCATCGACGGTCCGTTCGACCGCCTCGGGTTCTCCGAGGAAGTCGCCGGTCACCACGGTGACGTCGGCTCGCGGCAATCCGGCGAGGAAACGCGCCTTCCTCTCGTCACCTCGTACGAAGTGCAGGTCGCTGAGGTGCAGTACGGTGAGCGACTCGGGGCCGTCGGCGGCGGCCGGTAGGATGGCGAGGCGGTGCCGAACCAGCCGGTACCAGCGGCGCTCGATCGCGACGCCGTAGACGACGCACGCGGTCCCGGCGATCGCCAGCGCGGCGGCGATCTGCAGCGATCGGGGAAGCATCTGGAGGAGTGTAGTGACCGGATCCCCTCTGAAGGACGAGATCCACCGCCGGATGACGGCGGCCATGAAGGCTCGCGACGATGTTCCCCTGGGCGCCCTGCGCATGTTGATCTCGGCGATCCGGTACAAGGAGGACGAGGTCGGTCACGAGCTCTCCGACGACGAGGTCCGCGAGGTCGCCGGCGGTCAGGTCAAGAAGCGCACCGAGTCGATCGAGGCGTTCGAACGCGCCGGTCGAACGGAGCTGGCCGCCAAGGAGGCCGCCGAGCGAGAGGTGATCGCCGAGTTCGCTCCCGAACAGCTCTCCGACGAGGCCGTCGACGCCCTCGTCGACGAGGCGATCGCCGCCGCCGGCGCGACCTCGATGCAGCAGATGGGCCAGGTGATGGGCGCGATCATGCGCAGCGCCGAGGGCGGTGTCGACGGCTCGGTCGTACGGTCGAAGGTGCAGGCGCGTCTGCACGGTTGAGCCTCCGGCGGGGGATCGCTCAGCCCGACCGTTCGCCGACCACGATCGTCACCACCGAGCCCTCGGCGGCCGGGGTGCCGGCCGGCGGGTCCTGGCGGAGCACCTTCCCGGCGTCCGACTCGTCTTCCACCTGTTGGTAGCTGACCTCCACCTCGAAACCGGCACCCTCCAAGGCGGCCCTCGCCGCCCCTTCCGGCCGGCCGATCGTGCCCGGCACCGTGGTCTCGGGCTGCCTCCCCGTGCTGACCTCGATCCTGACGGCGATGCCGAGATCGGCGGTCGCACCACCCGCCGGCGATTGGGCCGCCACGATCCCCTCCGGCTGGCCCGAGTCGACCTCGACGATCGCCGCGGAGAAGCCCGCGGCATCGAGCGTCGCGACCGCCTCCTGCTGCGTGAGTCCGACTACGTTCGGCACCGTGCCCGTCGGCGGGGGTGGCGGCTCGGGGAACCCCTCGACCGGCATGCCACTCACGATCTGAGCCATGTAGTTGCGCCAGATCGGCGCCGCGACCGATCCGCCGAAGACGGAGCCGAGCGAGTACGGGTTCCCGTTCGACCCGACCCAGACCGCCGTGGCGAGCTGCCGGGTGTAGCCGCAGAACCACACGGCCTTGTTCAGGTCGGCCGTGCCCGTCTTTCCCGCAAGGGGTCGAGTGCCCCATCCGCTGAACGCGCTCGCGGCGGTGCCGCTGGCCGGTACCCGTTGCAGCATCGCGGTGATGAGGTTCGCGATCTCGGGGCTCAGCACGCGCTCGCAGTCGGGCTGGTGCCGGTAGATCGCGTCCCCGGCGCGCGTGATCGATTCCACCGTGTACGGCGTGCAATGCACGCCCCCGTTGGCCAGCGTCGCGAACCCGACGGCCATGTCGAGAGGCGAAACCTCCGCCGAGCCGGTCGCGAGCGAGGCGACCGGCGGCAGATCGTTCGTGACCCCCATCTTCGAGGCGACGGGCGGCACGGTCGCCGGCCCGATGTCGAGGATCAGCTGGGCGAACACGACGTTGATCGAGTTCTCGGTGGCCGTCCACAGGTCGACATTGCCCGTGCCGCTCCCTTCCGCGTTCGAGACGCAGTGGTCCTCGTCCTGCCAGAGCGGGCTACAGAACGGCGACGTGCTCGAGTAGCTCTGCGACGGAGGTACCCCCTGCTCGAACGCGGCAGCCAGCACGAACGGCTTGAAGGCCGATCCTGTCGGGTGGGGGTCGGTGGCGAGCGCCAGCTCGTCCTCGAGGAACTGCCTGCCCGACACCATCGTGCGGATCGCGCCCGTCTTCGACGCGACGGTGACGATCGAGGTGTCGGGATGTGCGTTGCCCAGCGACGGCATGGACACCGCGTAGGGGAGGTCCGCCACGCGTTGTGCGGTGGCCTGCCACGACGGGGCGAGTGTCGTGGTGATCTTCAGGCCCCCCTCGAACAGCGTGCGCTTGCGAGCCTTGACGCTTCGGCCGAGTGCGTCGAACTCGCCGTTCGCGTTCTCCAGGACCTGCTTGATCATGTAGCGGACGAAGAACGGCTGCTTCTTCTGTCGATGTTTCCCCACGTCCTCGGGGAGCCCGAGGGGTTTGGCTTTCGTCCGCTCCTCGCGCCGTTCGGAGATGCCGACCGGTGTATCGGGGCCGAGCGCACCCATGCGGACGAGGACCTCGTTGCGCCGGACCCGCGCGATCTTGGGAGCGTCGATCGGGTCGTAGTACTCGGGTGCGCGGATCATGCCGGCGAGCAACGCCCCCTCTCGGAGGGTGAGCTTGCGAGCCGGCTTGTGGAAGTAGAACTGGCTGGCGGTGCCGATGCCGTACACGCCGTTCCCGAAGTACACCTGGTTCATGTAGAGCTCGAGGATCTCGCTCTTCGTGTACTTCTCCTCGACGCGGATGGCCAGGGCCAGCTCCTGGAACTTCCCCTCGAAGCTCTGGTCGAAGAGCTGGTCGGCTCCGAGCGTCGCCCCCACGAGCTGCTGGGTGATCGTCGAGCCACCCTGCACGACCTCTCCCGCTTGCGCGTTCTCGATCAATGCCCGGACCAAGGAGCTCCAATTCAGGGCTCCGTGCTCGTAGAACTCCGCGTCCTCGATCGCGAGCACTGCAGCCTGAGCCACGGGACTGACGTCCTTGAGCCGGATCAGCTCCCGGTTGTCGAGGTACACGGTTGCGAGCTCGGTCTGACCGTCGCTGGCGTAGATCGTCGAACGTTCGGGGAACCGCGGGATGCGGGTGAAGTCCGCGCCGAGGGTCGAGAGCTTCGCGTCGACCCGGATCACGCCGAGCGCGGCGCCCAGGAGCGGGGGCGCGATCAGGAGCGAGAGCAGCCCGCTGGCGAGCGCCATGACGGGCACGAGCAACAAGAGCGCCAGCGGCTTGAAGGCCGGACGATCGGAGATGGGCCGCTTGTCGGGCCGGCGGGGGATCGAAGGCTGAGGCATGCGCGTTGCGCCCAGGATACCCCTCACTGCCTGCGGGTACGATGGGTGCATGCGCCGCGCCCTCTCCCGATTCGCCATGGTTTCCGTGGGGTTGGTGGCGCTGACGGGCATCGGTGCCGCGGCTGCGGGCACCGCGTCGGCAGCCGAGCCGACTCAGGTGGTCGTGCTGCGGATCGAGGGCGCGATCGACCGCCCGCTGGTGGGGTACCTCGACGACCGGCTGGCCCAGGCCGAACGCGACGGGGCGATCGTGGTGCTGCAGCTCGATACGTCGGGCACGCTCGATCAAGACGGCGTCGCCCTCGCGCAGCGGATCGCAACCCTGGAGGTTCCGGTGCTCGCGTGGGTGGGTCCCACCCCGGCGAAGGCCGCCGGCGCGGGCATGTTGCTGATGTACGCCTCCTCCCTGGCCGGGGTCGCTCCCGGGTCGCAGACCGGTCCGCTGCACCCTCTCGAGCTCCTGCATCCCGACGACGACCCCCCCGACCTCGAGGCGACGATCCAGGGCTGGCTCGACGGTCGCGGCAAGGACACGCGGCTCGAGCGCACCGACGAACCACTGCCCGCGGCCGACTCGATCGCGCTCGGCATCGCCTCGGCCGCCGCGACGTCGGTGACCGGATTCCTCGACGAGGTCGACGGACGGACCGTGCGAACGCCCGAAGGCCCGGTCACTCTCGAGACGCACATCGCGACCGACCGGAGCGAGGCCGAACAGGGCACCGTCGCGCTCCGCTTCGACAACCTCGGCCCCATCCAGCGGGTCGCACACGCGATCGCGACCCCGACGATGATCTACTTCCTGCTCGTGCTCGGACTGGGAGCGCTCGCGTTCGAGATCACGCAGCCGGGGTTCGGGTTCGCCGGGTTCGCAGGGGTCGGCATGCTGGCGCTCGCCGGATACGGGCTGTTGGTCGCGCCGCCCTCGATCCTCGGCGTGGCGCTCCTGCTCGGCGGCGTCGGGCTCATGGTGCTCGACGTCCGCCGGCGTAGCCTCGGCTGGTTGACCGGCGTCGGCCTGGTCGCCTTCGCGGCCGGGTCGGTGATGGCGTGGTCGGGTGTGGCCGGGGCGATCCGCATCTCACCCTGGTTGATCGGCGGTACCGTCATCGCGTCGTTGCTGTACTACGGCTTCGCCCTCACGGTGGCGATCCAGTCGAGGGACCGCATCGTCAACACCCAGAAGGGCTTGATCGGGCTGATCGGTGAGGCGCGCGGGAAGCTCGCACCCGAAGGTCCGGTGTTCGTGAAGGGCGCGACGTGGCGGGGCCGCACGGCAGGCGACCCGATCCCGCCCGGCACCAAGGTCCGTGTGCGTGGGGTCGACGGGCTGGTGCTTCGCGTCGAGGAAGAGCCGGGCACCGATGCCGCGGGGGCGGCCTCGCACGCCGGGTCCGTTTGAGATCTCACAGATCCTGCTCAGGTCCTTCTCAGGCGTCCATGGAGTTTCGGTGGCCGTCGTTCGCACTTCGTGCGCTCGGCAATCCTGAGCCGGCGCTCGGTCCGAACAACCAGATGAGATGTGGAACGCCGCCGAGGACTGGCAGCACGGGGCCGCGTGCCGCGGCCAGGACGCCGTGTACTTCTTCGCGCCAAGCTATTTCGAGCGTCGCGAGGAGAAGAACGCCCGAGAGGCGGTCGCCAAGTCCTTCTGCGGCAGATGTCCGGTGCGTGAGGAGTGCCTCGAGTACGCGCTCGCGGCTCGTGAGGGCCACGGCATCTGGGGGGGCCTGAACGAGATGGAACGCCGCCGGCTGTTGCGCGAGCGAGCCCGCGCCGCGAGCTGATCCGCGCGCGTCCGTGCGAGGATGCCCCGCATGGACGACCGAAGGATCCTCACGCGCATCTCCGAGCTCGGTCTCGATCTGCCGCCCGCGCCCAAACCGGTCGCCTCGTACATCCCGGTGCGCGTGAGCGGGAAGCTCGCCTTTGTGGCCGGACAGGTGCCGATGCTCGACGGCGTGGTGCTCCACGCCGGCAGGCTCGGCGAAGCCGCCGACGAGGTGACCGTCGACGACGGGGCGGCCGGCGCCCGCCAGGCAGCGCTGCAAGCGCTCTCGGCCCTGAGGCAGGGGCTCGGTTCGTTCGAGCCGCTGGAGGGCATCGCCCAGGTCACCGTCTACGTGGCATGTGCGCCCGGATTCACCGATCATCCCGCGGTGGCCAACGGGGCGAGCGACGTGCTGGTCGACGTGCTGGGTGAGGCCGGGCGTCACGCCCGCGCGGCGGTGGGCATGGCGTCGCTCCCGCTCGGGGCATCGGTCGAGGTCGCGGTCACCGCCGAGCTCGCCTAATCGTTCATCGCGGGAACCGCAGGTCGCCGTCGCGGCGGCTGACGCCCACGCGGTCGAAGTGCTCGAGCAGCGGGAGGGCGTACTTCCGGCTCGTGCCGAGCCCCTCGCGGAACGAGCTCACCGTGATGCCCTCGGTGGCCGCTCTCACGAGCGCCTCTGCTCGGGACACGACCTCGGGTGTGAACACGAGGTCCTTCGAGACCCGGACGATGAGCCCGGCGGCGACCGCGGCATCGACCACGCCGCGGCTGACGCCCGCTCGCTCGAGCTCGGCGATCGTGGGCGGGGCCGCGGAATCCTCCCCGCCGATCGCCGTGAGCAACCGCTGCACGTCGACGTCGTCCGGGTCGAGCGAGACCCTGTGCCCGGCCAGCCGGAGCGTGCCCGCTTCCCGCTCGATCGTGCCGGCATCGGCCATCGCGTCGAGCGCCGCATCAACGAGCTCAGGCTCGGTCGGCGCGCCGGCGCTGCGGAGCTCCTCGGCGACGACGCTGCGGATCTCCCCTACGGGCGCGCCAGGAGCGAGCGGTGCGCGTTCGTGGAAGCCGGCGAGAGTCTCGGAGACCGCTCGCTCCCACGCAGCGCGAAGCTCCGGGTCCGCGGCCCAGGCTCCGACCATGGCGAGCCCCGGGGCCTCGGTGCCGACGAGCCGATGAACGTCGGCAGCGGCGATCGCCCCTCGCTCCTCAACGAGTAGGGCGGACAGCTCATCGCGCGGCGCGGCGAGCCGCGCCGCGAGTCTCGGCGCCGCCAGGGTCGCCTTCCCGGGGGCGATGTCGAGCACCGGCCCGCCGGCGACCGTGGCTCGCCGGCCCGCCTCCCGCAGGACGACGCGGTCGCCGACGGCGAGCACGAGCGGGCTCGTCGTGCGGAGCCGAGCGAAGACCCGGCCGCCCGGCTCCAGTCGACCGCCGTCGAGGAACCGCACCCGTGCGTCTGACTCCGCGGCGCCCGCATACACCTTGAACGCGCCACGCGCCGTGAGCGACTTCGCGAGACCGCGCACGGCGCGTAGCTCGATGTCGAACATCGAGGTGGGGGCCCACTCGCCCGGGCGTGCGATCACATCGCCGCGGCCGAGGTCGCTCCGTTCGACCCCCACCAGGTTGATCGCGACGCGGGCGACGGGGCAGGCTCGATCTTCCCGTCTGCGGTGGGACTGCAGCGAGCGGATGCGAACCCGGCGATCGCCGGGTTCGATCGACACCTCCTCACCGACCGTCAGGCATTCGCCGGTCAGCGTTCCGGTCGTCACCGTGCCCGCGCCCTTGATGGTGAACACCCGGTCGACGAACAACCGTGGCGACGACGGGCGAGGGAACGGCGCTCGGTCGATCATGTCGTCCAGGACGGCCTCGAGCTCGTCGATGCCCTCGCCGGTGACA
>Ga0256867_10000233_pt1 | contig 21165 bp, 19 predicted proteins | sample RVTome_15_FD_185939 | JGI IMG/M metagenome (GOLD analysis project Ga0256867, IMG submission 185939) | Soil microbial communities from uranium-contaminated site in the Upper Colorado River Basin, Wyoming, United States - RVT150D86 (HiSeq) ... | reverse complement strand
CTCGACCGGTCCGGTGACCGCGTAGACGCCTGGATGGAATCTCACGGCGCCGACAGCGCTCGTTTCGGCGCGGCGGAGGCGGAGACGCCCCGGAGCAAGCCGGTGCCGGGGCATCATCACCCTCCATCGCTCCGCGAGGCCGCCGGTGTCGCCGAGCCGGCGAAGGTCGAAGACGATCTCTACGTGCGCGACTACAGCCGGTGCATCCTCTGTTACAAGTGCGTCGACGCCTGCGGGGAACAGCACCAGAACACCTTCGCCATCGCCGTCGCGGGCCGGGGCTTCGACGCTCGCATCTCCACCGAGTTCGACGTCGCCCTGCCCGGATCGGCGTGTGTTTACTGCGGGAACTGCATCGCGGTGTGCCCCACCGGGGCACTCGAGGGCAAGATCGCCTGGGACATGAAGGAGGATGGGACCTGGGACGAGCCGGCCCAAGAGGTCACCAGGACGGTGTGCTCCTACTGCGGTGTGGGCTGCAACCTCGACATCCACACCCAGGACGGCCGTATCGTCGATGTGAGTTCCCCACTCGACCACGAGGTGACGCTGGGCAACCTGTGCATAAAAGGCAGGTTCGGGTGGAGCTATGTCGCCAGTGGGATGGGGACGGAGGCCGGTGGGGGGCTCGGGGGGAGTCCTCCCCCCTCGTGAGCAACGCCGTCACGCCTCGACGGGTGGTGCAAGTCAGGGATCAGGTCCGGGCAATGGACGACACCCTGGTGGTCGAGGAACCGCTCGAGATCAGACTCGACGGCACCGCGCTGGCGGTGGTCATGAGGACACCCGGAGATGACGCCGACCTCGTTCTTGGTTTTGCCATCACCGAAGGGATCGTGACCACCCCCGATGCGGTCAAGCGTGTGGTGTCCCTGGGTGATGGTCGATGGGACCTGGAGACCGTGGACGGGGTGAGCATCGACCCTACCCAGTTTCAGCGGAACTTCTACAGCACGAGCTCTTGCGGGGTCTGTGGCAAGGCATCGATCGACGCCATCCGCATCACCGGAGCCAAGCCGCCGACGGGCCCGGTGGTACCGGTGGAGATCTTCCTGTCATTGCCTCCCCGGCTGTTGGAGGCCCAGACCGCATTCCGCTCCACCGGAGGGCTCCACGCCGCCGCTGCTTTCGACTCCTCAGGGGAGATCGTGGCCGTCAGAGAGGACGTGGGCCGTCACAATGCGGTCGACAAGGTGGTCGGGCATCTCGCCCGGGAGGGCTGGCCGTTGCCGCCCCTGGGTCTGCTGGTCTCCGGCCGGGTCTCTTTCGAGATCACCCAGAAGGCGGCGGTGGCGGGAATCTCCCTGGTCTGCGGTGTCTCGGCGGCTTCGAGCCTGGCCGTCGAGCTCGCCGAGGAGTTCGAGATGACGGTCATCGGGTTCCTCCGGGAGGGCGGGTTCACCCTGTACACCGGGGGAGAGCGAGTGGGCGGACTCGAGTCGCGGTGAAGGCCTGACGCAGGGTCTAGTGGCCCTCGGATCCGGCGAGCGCGATCAACTGCGAGATGGTCCGCCAGTTCCGCACCGTCGCCCTGACCCCGAGACGTCGCTCCAGCATCCCCTGGTTGAGCTTCGACCGCCCCGAGCCATTGGGGTAGGCGAGATAGATCTCCCGACCCCGTCCTGTGAAGCGATCCGGCAGATAATCGTGGGCGTCGAGGGCGACATCGACTCCATGGGTGGGAACCCGATCGAGAAACGCCACCTGAAGGAGACGCTCATCGAGACCGAGGTCGGAGAACGGGTGAGCCCATCCCGTCTTGGCCAGCTCGGTGGACGAACGTGTCACCACCGGGATCTCGAAGCCGAACAGATCGCGAAGCGCCGGCTCCAACATCCCGACGACGCCCTGTTCGTCGAGCGCGGTCTCGAAGACCAGATTGCCCGACTGGGCATATGTCCTCGGATTGTCGAGCCCCCGTGCCGAGGCGAGGTCGCGAAGCTCGGCCATCGCCACCCTGTTGTGACCACCGACGTTGATCCCGCGCAACAGGGCGACTCGGGTGGTCAACGGGAGAGGGCCTCCGACAGGCGTCGGGCGGCGTCCGCCACCGCCTCACCGATCGCCTCCTCCCGGTCGGGCGCCGGGAATCGGTATGCCGGGCCATGCACGTGCATGGCCGCGGTTATCAGCCCGTTTCTCTCCAGGACCGGCGCTGCCACCGAGTTGATCCCCTCGACGAACTCCTCATAGACCCAGGCGTAGCCCCTCTCGCGGATCTCAAAGAGGCGTTGTCGGACCTGGTCCTTGTCGGTCACGGTGTTGGGGGTCATCCGCACCAGCTCTCGGCCGAGGTAACGCTCGATCTGCTGCTCGGGCCAGTGAGCCATGATCACCAGGCCCGAGGGGACGAGGTGCATGGGGATGAGCTCCCCGGTCCAGTCCCGGACCTGAACCGGTTGGGCTGCCTCGGTCTGGTCCACATAGTGGACCTGGTACCCGTCCGGGATGGCGATTCCAGCGGCTTCACCGGTGAGGGCGGTCAGCTCATCGAGATAGGGGCGGGAGAAGGCGGTCAGCTGGCCGGGCCCCCCCGCCGCCGAAGACAGTCGTTGCACGATTGGGCCCAGGCGATAGCGACGACCGTCTTCGTCGCGTTCGACCGCCTCCATCTCTTCGAGGGTGGCGAGAAGCCGGGCCACGGTGCTCTTGGGGAGACCGACCCGGCGCGCCATCTCGGAGAGCCCGGCCGGCGACTGGGCCAGGGCCTCGACGATCTTGATGGCGCGGGCTACCGACTCGACGGCCATGTCGGCCCATGTTACGGGCCCCGTACCGCATGGCGGAACAGGGTCGGGCTAGCGGAGCAAGGCGAGCATGTCCTGACGCCACTGTTCGGTCACCTCCACCCGATTGAAGGTGTAGACGTGGAAGCCTTCGATGTTGGCGGTCGGATCGGCGAGCAACGGGGCCAGTCCCACCACGAGGTCATCGGGGCTGTACCCGCCCGGGCGCACCAGCTTTCCCGCCAGACCCTTGTTCTTGGCGAGAAACCGGGCCGACGGCCCCACCCCGATGCGCAGCGACAGGGTGATCAGCTTGCTCATCTCTGCCACGCCGGGGATCCCGACCCACACCCCGAGCCCGATCCCCGTCTCGCGGAGCGTCTCGACCCAGTCACGGATCGCCTCGGGGACGAAGCACATCTGGCTGGTGACGTAGGACGCGTACGGGGCCTTCTCCACGAGGGCGTTCCGCATGGTGAGGTCATCGACGATGTGATGACCCTCGGGATAGCCGGGCACACCGATCTCGGTCAGCCCATGCCCGATCTGCTCCATCGCGGTGAGGAGGGCAAGACCGTCGAAGAACTCCCCCTGGGCCTCACCGTCACCACCCACCACGAATGCCTTGTGGATCCCGCCCCGATCCAGCCTGTCGAGGATCTTCCCCAACTCCTGCCGACCCGTGGTGAGACGTGCCGAGAGGTGGGGGACGACATCGAAGCCTCTGTGCTTGAGCTCGACGGTCAGGTCGACCGTGGCCGCCATGCCCTTTCCCGGTGAGGCGGTGACCGACACCGTGGCCCCCTCGGGGAGGAAGTGAGATTGATCCAAGGCGTTCTTGAGCGGGATCAACTCGTATTTGGGCCGCTCGAGCAGACGGCGCAGGGCAGCGACATGGGTGCTCTCGAGGTGTCGCAGGTCGAGGGTCTTCTGTCTCATGACACATCCGAGTCGGGGAACGAGTCCTTCCGCTCCCCGATCCAGGTTGCCAACCTGTGGTCGAGGTCCTCGTCGAGTGGCGGCGGCTGGTAGTCCGAGAGCATCTGGCGCCATCGCTCGTGGGCGCGGCCGGCGGCATCGCGGCCCCCCTCGCCCTCCCACTGCTCGAAGCTGTTGCTGTCGGAGGTGTCGGAACGCCAGAAGGCCTTCTCGAAGTTGGCCAGGGTGTGCTCGGCGCCGAGGAAGTGCTGTCCGGGGCCGGTGCTCCTGATCGCCTCCATCGCCTGGCCGTTCTCGGAGAGGTCGACCCCACCGACCAGCGCTCCGGCCATCCCGGCCATGTCGGCGTCGAGGATGAACTTCTCATAGCCCATCACGAGACCCCCCTCCAGCCAGCCGGCGGTGTGGAGCACGAAATTGGTCCCGGCGGCCAACGTTGGCAAGAAGGTGGCGGCGCTCTCATAGGCGGCCTGGGAGTCGGGCACCTTGGAGGCGGTCAGGTTCCCGCCGCTGCGAAAGGGCACCCCGAGCCGTCGAGCCAGGGCGGCAACGATCCACAGGACCAGGGCCGGCTCGGGGGTACCAAAGGTGGGGGCGCCGGACTGCATCGAGATCGAGCTGGCGAAGGACCCGAGCACCACCGGTGCCCCGGGTCTCACGATCTGGGTGAAGGCGATGCCGGCCAGTGCCTCGGCCAGGGTCTGTGCCGCGGTGGCGGCCACCGTCACCGGGGCCATCGCCCCGGCGAGGATGAACGGTGTGATCAGGGTGGCCTGGTTGTTCTCCGCGTATACCTTGGCCGACCCCAGCATGGCCCGGTCCCAGGAGAGTGGTGAGTTGGCGTTGCACAGCGAGAGGATCACCGTGTTCTCCTCGACGAAGTCGTCTCCGAAGACGATCCTGGCGATCTCAACTGTGTCCTCGGCTCGTTCGGGCGCGGTCACCGCGCCCATGAATGGCTTGTCGCTGTGCTTGACGTGGCTGTAGATCATGTCGAGGTGCCTCTTGTTCACCGGCAGGTCCACCGGCTCACACAGGGTGCCGCCGGCATGGTGGAGCTGGGGTGACAGATAGGTGAGCTTGGCGAAGTTGTGGAAGTCCTCGATGGTGGCATAGCGCCGCCCCTCCTCCAGGTTGCGGATGAATGGGGAGCCGTAGGCGGGGGCGAAGACCATGTGCGGGTCTCCGATTTCGACCGATCGCTTCGGGTTGCGGGCATGCTGGGTGAATCTGGCCGGGGCACCGGCGGCGAGATCCCGGCACATGCCCCTGGGGAACCTGACCCTGGAGCCGGCCACCACGGCACCCGCCGAGGCGAAGATCTCCACCGCCTCGGGGAAGTCGATGATCTCCACGCCGACCTCTTCGAGGATGGTGTCGGCGTTGTCCTCGATGATGCCCAGCCCCTCCTCCCCGAGAACCTCGTAAGGGGGGATGGAGCGGGTCAGGTAAGGGAGGTAGGACGCAGCCCCGGATGACCTGGCCGCCCGTCTCGCCTGGCGTCCGCGTCGCTCAGCCATCGGAGCGTTCCCTCGCACCCGGGCGTCTCCGCTTTCCCCCGGTGCGGGACGGCAGATCGACCACGGTCGAGAGATTCGGGTAGCCCGCGGTCTTGTGGGGGATTCCGAGTGCAGCCACGAAGTGCTCCTGGAACCTCGGCTCGGTGGCGGTCTCGATCTTCTCCACCCTCTCGACCAGCCGTTCGACCTCGATACGAGCGGTCTTGGAGAGCAATGCCATGATCGCCCCCGCCCCGGCGGCGTTACCGGCCCCGGAGACCGATCCCAGGTCGCAGTCGGGGATCATGCCCAGCACCATGGCGTACATGGGGTCGATGTGGTTGCCGAACGCCCCGGCCAGCCGGATCTGGTCGACGGTGTCGGTCCCGTAATGGTCCATGAGCAGTCTCGCCCCGGCGAGCAGGGCGGCCTTGGCCAACTGCACCGCACGGACATCCGCCTGGGTGACCAGTATCTGAGGGTCGGTCCACAGCACGTAGGAGTAGGTGCGCCCATCGGGGACCAGGCGGTCGGTGGGGGCGTCTCCGGAGATCGCACCGTCCTCATCGATGACACCGGCGAGGAACAACCCGGCGATCACCTCGATGATCCCCGAGCCGCATATCCCGGTCACCGGCGTCGTCTCGATCTCCCCGTAGAAGCCGTCCTCATCGGACCAATGCTCCCCACCGACCAAGCGAATGCGTGGCTCGAGTGTCTCCCGATCGATTCGAACCCTTTCGATGGCCCCCGGGGCGGCTCTCTGACCGGAGGAGATCTGCGCCCCCTCGAAGGCGGGCCCGGTGGGGCTCGATGCGGCGAGGAGCCGTTCCGAGTTACCGAGCACGATCTCGGCGTTGGTACCCACGTCCACGAGGAGTTGGATGGCCTCACTGCGCTGGGGCGCCTCCGAGAGCATGGCGGCGGCAGCGTCGGCTCCGACGTGTCCGGCGACACAGGGCAGCACGTAGACCCGGCCCCGGGGATGGACCTCGATTCCGAGAGCGGCGGCCTCTATCCGCACCGAATCGCCGGTGGCCAGGTTGAACGGTGCTGTTCCCAGCGGGGTCGGGTCGAGCCCGAGGAAGAGGTGGTGCATTATCGGATTCCCCACCAACACCACCTCGAGGACGTCTGCGCGCACCACACCCGCCTCGTCGACCAGCTCACCGATGGCGTCGTCGATGGCGGTCTGCACGATCCTGGTCAACTCGGCGGCTCCCCCCTCGTTCATCATGGCGTAGGAGACCCGGCTCATCACATCTTCCCCCAACCTGATCTGGGGGTTCATCGCCCCATGGGTGGCGATGATCTGCCCGGTGAGGAGGTCGCACAGGTGCCCGGCGATGGTCGTCGACCCCACGTCGAATGCCACCCCCAAGGTGCGATCGTGAAACCCGGGCCATACCGCGGTGATGTCGCACTCGTCGTGCACGGCCACGGTCACCGCAGACTTGCCCTCGATCAGCGACGACTGGAGGTCGGGCAAGACCCTCGGATCGAGATCCAACCCGGTCAGGTCCCATTGCCCTTCGAGGGCGGTGAGCAGCCGCCGACGGTCGCTCATGGAATCCCCCAATATCGATTCCTCCATCTCGACGTAGTACAGCCGCACAACGGGGTCGACGTCGATGTCGGGAACCTCGGGCCGCTTGCGGACCACCTGGCGGCGGACCCGGCTGCCGGCGGGCACGTCGATCACCACGTTTCCGAGAACAGTCATCTGGCACCCGAGGCGATTTCCGTCTTCGAGTGGCCGGGCACCGGCGTAGTTCAACTCGACCAGGTTGGGCTCAGAGACCCTGCTGGGGTCGAGGGCGATGGTCTTCGACGACCCGAGCTGGATCTGACATCGGCCACAAATGCCGCGTCCGCCGCAAATGGAGTCGAGGTCGACTCCCAGGGCCCGGGCCGCGTCGAGGACGTTGGTCCCGACTGCTATCTCACCCTGTCTCCCCGACGGGGTGAAGAGGACGCGAACCTCGCCCTCGGCCCCGGTCATGTCCCGCTTCTACGTCCGGTGCGTCGACGCTCCCCATTGCCTCCTCCGGAAGGCCGGCGGTAGGTCTTGATCCAGCCAACACAGTCCACGTCGTTGCCGTTCAAGACATTGGCCGCCATCACCGCCTGGCGCACCTCGGGCTCGAGGGGATTGGTGATCGCCGAGGTGAGCCCGCTCGCCGCCGCCATGGCGAGAAAGGTGGCGTTGATCCCGATCCGGTTGGGGAGGCCAAAGCTGATGTTGGAGGCCCCGATGGTGGTGTTGACCTCCAGCTCGTGGCGGAGACGGGAGACGAGACGAAACACCTGTCGCCCAGCGGTCGGCATCGCGCCGATCGGCATGACCAGAGGGTCGACAACCACGTCTTCTCGGGGGATGCCGTGGTCGGCCGCCCGGTTGACGATCTTCTCTGCCACCTCGAACCTGACATCGGGATCTTCGGAGATACCGGTCTCGTCGTTGCTTATGGCCACGACCGCCGCTCCATACTTGGCGATGAGCGGAAGCACCGCCTCGAGACGCTCATCCTCTCCGGTGACTGAGTTGACCAAGGGCTTTCCCTCATACACGGCGAGCCCTGCGGCCAGTGCGTCGACGATGGAAGAGTCGATCGAGAGAGGGACGTCGGTGATGGACTGGACCAGTTTCACGGTGGCGGCGAGGATCGCCGGCTCGTCGGCGAGGGGTATCCCGGCATTGACATCGAGCATGTGGGCGCCCGCCTCGACCTGGGCGGCGGCGTCGGCAGCCACCCGTGTGTAGTCGCCTTTTCTCATCTCCTCGGCGAGGAGCTTGCGCCCGGTCGGGTTGATGCGCTCTCCGATGATGACGAACGGATGGTCGAACCCGATCACCACATCCCGGGTGGCCGAGCTGACCACGGTCAGTGTCATGTGGAGAGCCGGTGCCGGTGAGAGAGCTGCACCAGGGCCGGCTCCATCTCGCCATGACCCACGAGCCGGCGCTCGAAGCGCAGTTTGAGCCGCATGGCCGCCACCCTGGCTGCCTGGGTGAGGGCGGGGTCATCGACCTGGGCCAGGTGGACGACTCTCTCGTAGTTGCCGAAGTAGTCATCGAGCAGCTCGGGCCAGCGGTCTAGCCCGAGCCCTTGCCAGATGAGACGATCGAAGTGCCTGGTCAGGTAGTCGGTGAGATACAGGGTGCCGGGCTCGTCCTCGTGCATGAGGTCGAACGCCTCGATCCCGGCATAGAACTGGTAACAGTGGGCACCGGGCAACCGTTCGACCTCGAACTCGTCGAGGACCTCGTCCAACAGACCACCCGTCCCACAGTCCCCATAGGCGACGAAAACGGTGTCGTGGCCCCCCGCAGCCTCGAGCTTGGCCCGTACCGCGTCAGGGATCTTCGCAGGAGTGTTGTGCAGGATGGCCGGCAGGCACTCCACCCTGATGTTGTGCAGACCGTTACGGGAGACGATCTCGAGCAGTTCGCGGGCAAGGGCCCCGCAGCCGATGACGAGAACGGAGGGGGCGTCAGGCCGCGCTGCCACGCCGCTCCGTGACCAGCCGCTTCGCCGTGTCGGCGGCGACGGCGGCATCCCGGCAGTAGGCGTCGGCCCCGACCGCCTCACCGAACTCCTCGTTGAGAGGGGCTCCGCCCACCAGGACGATGTAGTGATCGCGGATTCCCTTGTCGACCATGGTGTCGATCACCACCTTCATATAGGGCATGGTCGTGGTCAGCAGCGCCGACATGCCCAAGATGTCGGGTTTGTGCTGGTCGAGTGCCTGGATGAAGGTATCGGCGTCGGTGTTGATCCCGAGGTCGAACACCTCGAAGCCGGCCCCCTCCAGCATCATCGCCACCAGGTTCTTGCCGATGTCGTGGATGTCGCCCTTCACGGTCCCGATGACCACTGTGCCGATCGTCTCCGCCCCGGTCTCGATGAGAAGTGGCCGGAGGATGGCCATGCCGGCCTTCATCGCCTTGGCGGCGAGAAGGACCTCGGGCACGAATAGGATCCCGTCTCTGAAGTCGATCCCGACGATCCGCATCGCCTCCACCAGAGCCTCATTGAGCACCCGGGTGGGAGTCCACCCCCGGTCGAGCAGGATCCGGGTCCCCTCGTCGATCTCATCGGCCATGCCGTCGTAGAGGTCGTCGTGCATCTGGGCGACGAGGTCGTCGTCGGAGAGAGTGGATAGGTCCAGCTCGACTTCGCTCATCCGTCCTCCTCGGCGCGTCCCACTCTGCGGGACGTTTGGGTGTGATGGGGAATTGGCGGCAAATACTATTCGTGAAAACGTCGATTGGAAATGCAGTCCCTGGTCGAGGGCCGGTCCACTGGACGGTATGTCTCACGGCGAGACTTTCTCGAAGAGGGGCGCGTCGGCTCCGACTAGGGTCGCGGGGTCGTGCCAGCCCTTCGATTCGGGACTTTTCTCGCACCGAACATGATGTCCGTCTATCAGGCGATCGCCGATGAGGTCGGTGCCAGCCTGGGGGTCGAGACCGAGTTGGTGGTCGAGTCCGACTACGAGAACTGCCGCAACGACGTCAACGACGTGTGCTTCGTCTGCAGCCTTCCATACATCCACTTCGAGCGTGAGGGAGTGGCGCCGGCGGTGCCCGTGGCCGCACCGGTCCTTCAGGGCGATCGGTACGCCGGGAGACCCATCTATTTCTCCGACGTCATCGTGCATCGCGACAGCGAGATCCAGCGTTTCGAGGACCTTCGCGGCCGATCCTGGGCCTACAACGAGCCGCTCTCACAATCGGGTTATGGGATCACCCGTTATCACCTGGTTTCGATGGGGGAGACGGGTGGGTTCTTCGGCGAGGTGATCGAGGCCGGGTTTCACGAGACCGCCATCCGCATGGTCAGAGACCGCGAGGTAGATGCATCCGCGATCGATTCCCAGGTGCTTGCCATCGAGATGAGGGATCATCCCGAGATTGCGGACACGTTGCGGGTAATCGATGCTCTCGGGCCCTCGACCATCCAGCCAGTGGCGGTGTCCAAGCGATGGGAGCCTGATTTCCGCGAGGCGATCCGTGATGTCCTCACCGACCTGCATCGGCGGCCGGGATTTGGGGAGATCCTCGACCACGGGATGATCGAGAGCTTCGTCGAAGTCGGTCCCGAGAGCTATGACGACATCCGCCGGATGTTGGAGACCTGCGAGCGCGCCGCCTTCATGGTCATCCGGTGAGGCTCAGGGCGCCCACCCTCCATTGTTCACATACGAGGTGATCAGTTCGACAGGGAATGCGTCGTCGACCCGCTTCGCCTCGATCCGGACCTCGGACTCGAGGTCGTCTCCGCAGCTCCTGGTCTCTTCACGCCATTCGGCGATGTACTCGTCGGTGGTCGTCTTCCCCGCGATGGTGGCTGCCCTGTCCACGGCGACCATGAAACGGTCGGGGAGCGGTGCGCTGGCCCGATTCCGGCCAGCCCGTGCCTTGACCTGGGCGGGGATGTCTCGCCAGTAGATCACGGTGAGGTGCGGGGTCTCCCTCCTCTCTCCACGTCCCATTCCTCAGAACAGCCCTACAACGTTGCCGTCGTCGTCGACATCGACCTTCATGTAGGCCGGGTTGGCGCCCAGCCCGGGCATGGTCCGCATCTCGCCGAGCAGCGGGGAGATGAACCCGGCCCCCACCGAGGCGCGCACTTCGCGAACCGGGACGGTGAATCCCTTGGGGGCGCCTTTGAGATTCGGGTCGTGGCTTATCGAGAGATGTGTTTTGGCCATGCAGATCGGAAGGTACCCGAGCCCCGCCTTCTCGAACTCGGCGATCTGGGTCTCTGCGATGGGGGAGTACTCGACCCCGTCGGCCCCATAGACCCTGGTCGCGATGGTCTCGATCTTCTCCTTGATCGGACGGTCCAGGGGGTAGAGATAGTCGAAACGGCTCGGCTCCTCACAGGCCTTGGCCACTGCCTCGGCGAGCGCCCCGGCCCCTTCGCCCCCTCTGGCGTGATGGTCGGTGGTCACCGCTTCGAGCGCTCCAGCGGCCAACGCCATCTCAATGATCAACTCGTGCTCGCGCTGGGTGTCGGTCGGGAACCTGTTGATGGCCACCACGACGGGGACGCCAAACGACTTCGCGGTGGCGATGTGGGCTTCCAGGTTGGCCATCCCGGCCCTGAGCAAGGGAAGGTTCTCCTCGGTGTAGACCGAGTCCAGTGGCCGTCCGGCGACGACTCGCGGCCCGCCGCCATGCGTCTTCAGGGCGCGCACTGTGGCCACCATCACCACACAGTCCGGCTTGAGCCCCGAAACCCTGCACTTGATGTCGAAGAACTTCTCCATCCCCATGTCGGCGCCGAATCCCGACTCGGTCACTACGAAGTCGCCGAGATGGAGGGCGACCCGGTCGGCCAGGATCGAGGAATTGCCGTGTGCGATGTTGGCGAACGGCCCGGCGTGGACGAAGGCCGCCTGTCCTTCGAGGGTCTGCATCAGCGTGGGGTTGAGGGTGTCCTTCATCAGGACCGCCACCGCCCCGGCCACCCCGAGATCTTCGAGGGTTATCGACGCACCATCCTTGGCCGACCCCACCACGACGCGGCCACATCGTTCCCGTAGGTTCCTCAGGGCGGAGGCGTAGTTGTCGCCGTCGGCGAGGGCGAGGATCGCCATCAGCTCACTGGCTACGGTGATGTCGTAACCGGACTCGCGGGGGCGGCCGTCGGCCGCGCCGCCGAGACCGAGCACCACGTTGCGCAGTGCCCGGTCGTTGACATCGACCACCCGTCGCCAACTGATCTTGTTGGGGTCGATGTTGAGACGTTTCAGCCCCAGCTCGGCGAGCTGTTTCGTGGTGAGCCGCCCCTCGTGGTACCAGCGGGCGTCGATGGCGGCGGCCACCAGGTTGTGCGCCGCGGTGATGGCGTGCATGTCACCGGTGAGATGGAGGTTGAACTCGTCCATCGGCACCACCTGGCTGTGACCGCCACCGGCTGCGCCACCCTTGATGCCGAAGGTGGGGCCCAGGCTGGGCTGTCGGATGCATGCGATCGACTGGTGCCCCAGGGCGCCGAGACCTTGCACCAGTCCGACTGTCGTGGTGGTCTTGCCCTCCCCGAGGGGAGTCGGGGTGATGGCGGTGACGTCGACATACTTGCCCTTGGGTTTGGCGCCGATCCGGTTCAAGACGTCGAGGTGGATCTTGGCCTTGGTCGTGCCGTAGGGGATGACCTCTGATTCCTCCAGCCCGTTCTCGCCAGCGATCTCCATGATCGGCCTCAGGTTGGCCGCGTAGGCGATCTCGAGGTCACTGGGGAATGGTCGGGCGGGACTCAATGGACTTCTCTCCTCGCGCTGGCTGGGTCCATTTGTGCTGCGTGATGGTACAAGTGCCACCCAACGGCACAAGTGGTTTGGCTCGACCGGGGTGGGTCCCCTTGGTTAAGTTCGGGAACTCGTCGAAAGGGAGCATTGTTGAACACGGAGTATCGGGTGGTGATCGTGGGTGGGGGTGTGGTCGGGGCCAGTGTCGCCTATCACCTCGCCAAGCTGGGGTGGTCCGACGTGGCCATCATCGAGCGATCCGTGCTGACCGCCGGCTCCAGCTGGCATGCCGCCGGTGGGGTCCACGCTCTCAACGCCGATCCCAACATGTCCGCGCTTCAGACCTACACCATCGATCTGCTGTCGGAGGTCTCCGCGGAGTCGGGTCACGACATCAGTCTCCACATGACCGGCGGGATCTCGGTGGCCTCGGCTCCGCAGCGGTGGGAATGGCTCCAGGCCACCTACCGGATCTATCAGACCATGGGGATCGAGGACTGCTGGCTGATGACCCCTGAAGAGATAGCCGACAAGTGCCCGATAATCAGCACCGAGGGGGTGCTTGGCGGGCTGTGGGCCGACCGGGAAGGGCACATCGACCCTTCGGCGGTGGTCCACGCCTACGCCAAGGCAGCCCGTCAACGGGGTGCGGATGTCATCGAGCACAACCGGGTGGTCGAGCTCAACCCGAGACCGGACGGGACCTGGGACGTCGTCACCGAGCAGGGGACCATCCACGCCGAGCACGTGGTCAATGCAGCCGGGCTATGGGCCAAGCATGTGGGACGGATGGTCGGCTGGGAGGCGCCGGTGTCGCCTCTCGCCCACCACTACCTCATCACCGAGGAGATGCCCGAGATCGAGGGTCTCGACTTCGAGATCCCGATGATGATCGATCTCGAGGGCTTTACCTACATGCGTCAGGAGCGCAACGGGCTTCTCGTCGGAATCTACGAGATCGAGCACAAGCACTGGAACATGGATGGTGCGCCGTGGGATTACGGCGTCGAGTTGCTCACTCCCGACGTCGACCGCATCTCCAACGAGATCGCGATGGCGATGACCCGGTACCCGGTCCTCGAGCACACCGGGATCAACCGGTGGGTCAACGGCGCCTTCACCTTCTCTCCCGACGGCAATCCCCTCGTCGGCCCGGTTCCCGGTCTGCGCAACTACTGGTCTGCATGTGCGGTGATGGCGGGGTTCCTCCAGGGTGGCGGTGTCGGCAAGTCGCTCGCAGAGTGGATGATCGAGGGAGAGCCCGAGGAAGACCCCTTCGCCATGGATGTCGCCCGCTTCGGCTCCTATGCGGAGAACCGGGAGTACATCAAGGAGAAGACCGGGCAGTTCTACTCACGGCGCTTCGTGATGACCTTCCCCAACGAGCAGCTCTGGGAGGCCCGTCCCCTCCGGATGGCGCCGGCATACGACGCGATGAGCCGGGCCGGCGCCTACTGGGGAGAGATGTACGGGCTGGAGGTGCCCCTCTACTTCGCCCCGGAGGGTTTCGAGGAGACCCCCACGCTGAAGAGGTCGAACGCCTTCGACATCGTCGGTGAGGAGTGCCGACGGGTTCGTTCCGGGGTGGGGCTGATCGACATCACCGGGTTTTCCCGATACGAGGTGACCGGCCCCAGGGCCGAGCAATGGCTCGACCGTCTGATGTCGGTCAAGCTGCCCGTTCCCGGTCGGATCAAGCTGTCGCCCATGCTGGGCCACGACGGCCGGCTCAAGGGCGACCTGACCCTTTTCAACTGGGGTGACGGCACCTGGTGGATCATGGGCTCCTACTACCTCCGCGCCTGGCACATGCGATGGTTCGACGACCACCTCGAAGACGGCGTGTCCGTGCGTGACGTATCCGATGCGGTGGTCGGGTTCGGTCTCAGCGGCCCAGGGTCACGTCGGCTGATGGAGTTGGTCAGCCATGACGACGTGTCCAACGAGGCCATGCGATTCATGGGATGCCGCGAGATGGACATCGGGCTCATCCGCGCCAAAGTCGGCCGGATCTCGGTGACCGGTGAGCTGGGATATGAGATCCATTGCTCCGCAGCCGAGCACAACCTGTTGCGAAAGATCCTGGTCGAGGCCGGTCGCGAGGTGGGGGCAGTCGAGTACGGGTTCAACGCCATGGGCTCGCTTCGCATGGAGAAGAGCTTTGGCATCTGGTCCAAGGAGTTCCGTCAGGAGTACACGCCGGGGATGACCGGGATGGATCGGTGGATCGACTGGTCGAAGGACTTCATCGGTGCCGAGGCGGCTCGCAAGGAATGGGACGAGAACGCTGCCGAGCTCAAGCTGGTCACCCTCGAGGTGGATGCCCTGGATGCCGATGGGTCGGAATACGAGCCGGTGTGGTCGGGTGAGAAGCGGGTCGGCTACGTGACGTCGGGGGAGTATGGCCACGTCGTCGGCAAGAGCCTCGCCATGGCCCTGGTCGATCGCGAGCATGCCTCCGAGGGGACCGAGTTGACCACCCATGTCGTCGGGGTGGAGCGACCGGCGACGGTCATCGCCCCCTCGCCCTACGACCCGAGCGGCTCGGCAATGCGGGGCTGACCTGACGCCCATCAAGACTTGGCGTCGTTCTGCCGATGCGCCTCCATGCCCAACGATGAGCGCAAGAGCAGCGAGGACCTGATTCGGGAGGCACAGAACAGGCTTCGCTCCCCGCGTACCGAGTCCAGCTCCGCCGAGCGTGTCGGGGGCTCGGCCCAGGCGTCATCACCGCGAGTCGAGCCGACGCCGGTCGCGGATCGCCCGGAGCGTCAGGACCCCCCGGCGACCGAACCGCCGTCCCCGCCCGTCGAGGCTCAGCCTCCACGCCGGTCGTGGTGGATCGAGAGACGGGTGCTGAGCTGGGCCATGACCGTCTTGGTCTTCGTCGGGTGGGGCTTCTTCTCCTCGCTCGACGATGCCAGCCGGGACGGGACAGGGGAGGTCGTCTCCGGCGGCGACCTCGACGTGATGACACTCCAGATCGGCGACTGCTTCAACGATCCTGCCGAGTTGGAAGACGTGGTCTTCAATGTCGCAGCAGTCCCGTGCGCCCAGTCTCACGACAACGAGGTGTTTGCCGTCCACGCGATCGCCGGGGTCTTTGGCGATGTCTACCCTGGTGAGGAGGCCCTCGACGGGCATGGGTACGAGGTTTGCAGCGGCGGGCTCTTCGACGCCTACGTCGGCACCCCCTACTCGGATTCTGCTCTCGACGTGTTCACCTTCACACCCACCGACGAGTCGTGGGGCCAGGGCGATCGCCAAGTGGTGTGCGCGCTCTATCGGCTCGACTTCTCCAAGCTGACGCGGACCGCGCGCGGGAGCGGACTGTAGGGGGACTGGCACCAAACGACCCTCTCGATTTCCGGGTCACGCCGCCCCGGCGAGCAACCAGGTCGCGTAAGCCTTCGGCCATGACATGTCCTGCTCCTCGGAGCGGTAGCGAAGGTCCGCTTCGGCCAGCCAGGTGGCGAGCTCCTCTACGCTCTTCTCGGTGCCGAGGATCCGATTCACGTCGTCGACGAGGTGCTCCGCATACCAGTCCGACCATTGGGGATTGACTCCTCCGGTCGCAGTGTGATGCGCCCGGGCGGTGTTCACGAGATGTCCCACCAGAGTGTTGAAAGATCCCGAGTCGTCCACGAGCCCAAACTACCCGTGATCGGTGGGTTTCGGTCGGTATCCTGACCCGGGTGTCCGAGTGCTGCAACCCCTCCGGCTACCGGGACTTCTTCACTCCCAAAGAGGCTCGTCGCAGCCTGCGGAAATTTGAGAAGAAGGGCCTGGACAAGATGGCCCGGCGGCTGGTCGACTATCTCACCGCCCGTGGGCTCGAGGGCCGTTCGGTGCTGGAAGTCGGTGGGGGGATCGGTGCCCTCCACCTCGAGCTGCTCGCGGCCGGGGCGTCGGGGGCAGTCAACGTCGAGCTCTCCGACGGGTACGAGGGAGCGGCCAGGGAGCTGATGGAGAGACGAGGGCTCGGGGACCGGGTGGAGAGACGCGTGGGCGACTTCGTCGAGCTCGCCGGCCAGAGCGAAGCAGACGACGTGATCATGCATCGCGTCATCTGCTGTTATCCGAACATGGAGCGGCTGATGGGAGCCGCCTTGACGGCCAGCAAGCGATTCGTTGCGGCAACCTTTCCCCGCGACCGGGCATACACGCGATTGGCAATTGGGTTCGGCAACGCGTTCTGCCGGATCCGCAACGTCGACTTCCGTGGCTTCGTGCACTCTCCAGACGGCATCGTGGAGACCGCGCGGGATGGCGGGTTCGATGTGGTCTTCCGTGACGGGAACTTCTTCTGGCAAGGAGTCGTCTTCGAAAGGGCGTGACCGACCGTCCCCCGTTCCGTGCGGATCTACCGCGCGTCACGCGTCACTAACCCGCACAGAACGGTCCAAAGAGAGCAGACGCGAGAAACCCCGAGGGAGTGAGACCGAAGTCAACACCCTCTCGGGGCTTTCGACCCGTCTGGCACTCCAACCCGAAGGCTGGTCCGCCACACGGATACCGAAGTCGCCTCTCGGCCACTTCCGTCACGATTTGAGGTTGCCCTCAATCCGTTAAACAGAACGTATCCGGTTGACGGCCGATTGCCAAACCGAAACGCTCATGAAATTTCGCGATCTCTGAGATTCTTCTGTGAGGAGGCGCGCGTCGACCGCGACCATCTCAGAAGATGGACCGAGCCGTGGCTCAGTAGTCGGTCTCGACCCCGCCCTCCGCCCGCCGTCGCTCCACGAACTCCTCCAACTCGGCTCGAACCGCAGGGTCCATCGGCGGCTCCTCGTAGCTGTCCAAGAAGACGTCGACCAGTTCGATCATCTTCCCCTTGGCCTCGGGCTTGCCGGCCTCTTCCCAGCTCTCGTAGTTGCGCCAGTCGGAGAGCAGCGGCTGATAGAAGGCGGTGCGGAAGCGCTCTAGCGTGTGGGGCGTGCCGAAGAAGTGGCCGCCGGGACCGACGTCGCGCACCGCATCGAGGGCGAGACCGGCTTCGCTGAAGTCGATGGGGTCCATGAACTTCTGCACCATCGCGCACAGGTCTGCATCGAGGATCATCTTCTCGAATGAGGCACGCAGACCCCCTTCCATCCACCCCACCGCATGGAGGATCAAGTGGGCACCGCCCATCACCGCTCCCCACAATGAGAACACCGACTCGTACGCCGCCTGAGCATCGAGAGCGTTGGCGGCGTTGACCCCCGAGGATCGATATGGCAGGCCGTACCGCCGGGTCATTTGACCGGTGATCATCGATGTCTGGATGAACTCGGGGGTCCCAAAGGCCGGCGCCCCGCTCTGCATGTCGACATTGGAGGTGAAACCCCCGTAGATCACGGGGGCCCCGGGCCGTACCACCTGGGTGAAGACGATGCCGGCGAGCGCTTCGGCGTTGTGCTGGGCGAGCGCACCAGCCACCGTCACCGGGGCCATCGCCCCGGCGAGAGTGAACGGGGTGATGACGATGACCTGGTTGCGCGAGCTGAACTCGATGATGCCCTGGAGCATCGGGTGGTCGTAGCGGAGCGGAGAGCTGGCGTTGATGACGCTGAGTATCGATGGTTGCTCGTCGAGAGTCGCATCATCGACCTGACGGGCGATCTTGATCATCTCCAGGGCGTCGGTGTTCCTCTGGGCCCCCAGGCTGTATGCGTGGATCACCCGGTCGGACAGAGTCAGCATGTCGTAGAGAGCGTCGAGGTGACGGACCGAGGCATGGATGTCCACCGGCTCGACGGGATATCCGCCCCACAGGTGCACGGTGTTGATGGTGTGCCCCAAACGGAGAAGTCTCTGGAAGTCTTCGCGGTTCCCGACCCGGCGACCCCCGGCTTCATCACTCACATTTGGCGGGCTGGACACTGCGGTGAACGCCACCGAGCTGGCCCCCATGTGGACATTGCGTTCCGGGTTCCTGGCGTGAATCGTGAACTCCGAGGGGGCTGTCGAGATCTTCTCCTCGATGAAGTCGGGATCGAAGCGAACCCGTTCGGAGTCGGGGTCGACCCGGGCACCGGCCTCGGCGAGCATCCGGCGCGCCTCGGGGTTCAAGAAGTCCATGCCGATCTCGGAGAGGATCTGCAGCGACGTCCGATGGATGGCCTCGATCTTGTCCTCACCGACGAGGTCGACGGGGTCGAATCGTCGGCTGGGCTGCTTCCACGGAGCCTGTTCGGGGACGACCCGCCCCTCGGGTCGGTCGCCACCCCGTTGCCGGCGGCCCCTGCGTCTCGGCTGTGTCTCGTCCGCCGTCATGCGCTCACCTTCGAAGGGAACCTAACAGTGCACCGCAGGGCCCGCTTTCCGTAGTGTGCCCGGTTGAGAGCGAGAAGAGCTGATGAGGAGAGCGAGATGAACCGGGGATTCGGCATCGACGCCAGCGTCCCGCTGGATGTGGCCCAGGAGGCGGCCTCGTTGGTCGAGCGGGCCGGTTACGGGTCGTTCTGGGTCAACGGAAGTCCCCATGATGGCGCGTTGGACATCATCGAAGGCGCCCTGTCCCGGACCGAGCTCGACGTCGGCGTCGGGGTGTTCCCGTTGACTCACATCTCGGCCGACGCACTGGTCGCGGAGGTCCGCAGGCGCGAGCTTCCCCAGAAACGGCTCTGGCTCGGCGTCGGCTCCGGCCGGAGACCAGGTGCCCTCGACGAAGTGCGCGAGGCGGCCCATACCTTCCGGGAGGACCTCGATGTGACCGTGGTCACCGGAGCGGTCGGGCCCAGGATGCTGGCCCTCGCTGGCGAGGTGGCCGACGCGGTCATCCTGACCTGGTCGTTCGCCACCGAGGCCGAGCGGGCCCGTGGTCTGGTGGCCGATGCTGCGGCCGCGGTAGGCCGTGACACCCCCACCGTGGTGTCCTTCGTCCGCTGTGCGCTGCTGCCCCAGGCAGAGGAGGCCGTCTCCGAGCGGGCTCGGGTCTATGACGCCATTCCTCACTACCGGGAGGTCTTCGCCCGCCACGGCATCACCGCGGCCGACACCGTGGTCACCGGAGGGTCCCGGGCCGAGCTCCTCGAGCGGATCGAAGCCGAGGAGTCGGTGCTCGACCTCTCGGTGATCCGCGCCATCCCGGCCGAGAGCACCGTCGAGTCACTGTCGGAGCTGGTCATCGCCTGTGCCCCGTAGCGGTCAGGAGGAGAGGCCGAGCCCCGTTCCGGCGTCGAAGATCACCTCTCGGATGTATGTGGAGTACGAGCGTGACGGGAGGATCAGGTAGGAGGGCACGTCTTCGTGGTCGTCTCTCACCAGTTCGGTGACGACACCGGCGAAGAGTGTCCGGGCTGCTGCGCCGTTGGGGAACATCCCCTCACCGAGATCGAGGGCGCACACCCGGTTGATCAGCTCCGCAGCTCGCCGACCGGTGAGCCGGAACAGGGCCCGGACGTGGGTCAGGTCGACGGACTCACCACCGGGCCGGTCACCGAGAACCGTCGACTCTCCAGGGCTCACCGACCACATCAGATGCTCGCCCGAGCCTCGCGACGTTCCCGGGCGCATGTCCTCACCGGCGGAGAAGACCCTCCACTTGGATGTCGGGGAGAGGTCGGCGAAGTCGAGGTCAGCCACGGGCTCTGGTTCCTTCCGGGTCGAAGTGGGCGTGCTCGGCAAGCACCCTGGCCGCGGCCGTCTTCCCGTTGGGAAGCCTGATCTCGATGCGGTGACCCGGTCGATCCAAGTGAGCCTCGACCTGACCCAGACATATCGAGCGTTGCAGTGTCGGGGACATCCGGCTCGAAGTGATCCGTCCCCGGATCCTCCCGTCGGAGTCGACGATCTGGCATGCCTCCAGGGGGAGGACCGTCGGGTCCTCGGTCTGGATCGCCACCAGATGGGGGTAGTCCCCGCCCTCGCCCTGCCAGGCGAGCTCGGGCTTGCCGACGAAGTCCTGTTTGTCGAGGCGGATCATCGCATCGGCTCCCACCCCGAACCCTTGGGTCAGCCCGTCGGTGTCCTGTCCGACGATGAGGTGGCCCTTCTCCAGGCGAAGGATGCGCTGTGCCTCGACACCGAACGGCCGGACTCCCAGGTCGGAGCCTTTCTCCAGCAGTTGCTCCCAGACGCCGAGGCCGTAACTCGACGGGATGTGGATCTCGTAGGACAGCTCACCGGTGAACCCGATTCGCCAGACGAAACAGTCGGCCACGCCGGCCACGGTGCCGGTGCGCACCTGCATGTAGCCGAATCGGCCAGGGTCGAGGTCGATGTCGGTGATGCGGCCCACCAGCTCGCGTGAGCGCGGTCCGGCGACATTGATGCTGGCGTAGCCGTCGGTGACGGCGGTCATCTTCACGTCCCATTCCGGGAAGCCGGTCTGCAGCCACTCATCGAGCCAGTTCCACACCGATCCCGCCCCGCCCGACGTGGTCGACATCATGTAGTGGTCTGGGGCGAGCCGCCCGGTGACGCCGTCGTCGAAGACGACCCCGTCCTCGGCACACATGATCCCGTAGCGAACCCTGCCGATCTCGAGCTTGGACCATTTGTTGACGTACACGAACTCGAGGAGCTTGGGCACGTCGCTTCCCCTGAGGTCGATCTTGCCGATGGGGCTGACGTCGATGATCCCGACGGTCTGGCGGACCGCCCTCACCTCGCCAACCGGGTCGCCGTAGTGCTCGGGGCGGATCCACTGGCCTGCAACCAGGGGGATGGCCCCGTGCTCCTCATGCCACGGTTGCATGGGTGAGTAGCGCACCGGCTCGTACTTGCGCCCGGCGAGAGTGCCCAGCCGGACC
>Ga0256867_10000232_pt1 | contig 21182 bp, 18 predicted proteins | sample RVTome_15_FD_185939 | JGI IMG/M metagenome (GOLD analysis project Ga0256867, IMG submission 185939) | Soil microbial communities from uranium-contaminated site in the Upper Colorado River Basin, Wyoming, United States - RVT150D86 (HiSeq) ... | reverse complement strand
TTATGGATTGGCCTCACTCGATTTTGACGGATAGCGGGGGGTTTCAAGTTCTTAGTCTGGGCAAATTGGCGCGTGTGACGGATGAGGGGGTGCGATTTCAATCCCATATTGATGGCTCACGGCATATGATTACGCCGGAAAAGTCGGTCGAAATTCAATTGGCCTTGGGATCGGATATCATGATGGTGTTAGATGAGTGTACGGCCTACCCGGCCACGTATGACACCGCACGCTTATCCATGGAAATGACGTGCCGTTGGGCCAAACGCTCTTTAGCTGCCGCTGCTTCTCGCACCGGAGCATTGTTCGGTATTGTGCAGGGCAGTGTGTATAAAGATCTCCGTGATCAATGTGCGCAGGCGCTGTGTGCCGAGCCGTTCGATGGATACGCCATCGGCGGCATGGCGATCGGGGAACCGCTGCACGTGATGTATGATCTGATCGGGCATACGGCCAGCCAGCTTCCGGCGCACCGGCCGCGCTATCTGATGGGGGTTGGCAAGCCGCAGGATTTGCTCCGGAGTGTCCGCTCGGGCATCGACATGTTTGATTGTGTGATGCCGACGCGCAATGCCCGCAATGGGTTTTTATTTACCTCAGAAGGGCGTGTGGTGATTAAAAACGCACAATATCGCCACGATGAGCGGCCCTTGGATCCGATGTGCTCGTGTTACACGTGTCAGCATCATTCGCGAGCCTATTTGCGGCATCTCTGCATCACAGGCGAAATTCTCGGTTTGCATCTCAATACGCTCCACAATGTCACCTATTATACGACTCTCATGGCCCGGATTCGGCAGGCGATTGGTGCCGGCACGTTGGCTGAACTCACCGTACCGGATGTGTAGGCAGATTTAAAAAGACAGGCGCAAGCCAATCCCTGGACTTTGCAATTGACGTAAGTTGAGAGGGGACGGCGCGTAAGTTGACAGGAGATGATCGCGCCTCGCTTGCTGTTGCTGGAGGTTGTAGTCGTTTGCGCCTTCAACCGCGCTGTTGATATTGCCGAGATACCAGCCGGTTTCGAAATACAGCAGGATGATGCCCGTGGCTTCAAGTCCTTCGAGAAAGGCGAAGACGGTGCCGCTGATGAAGAGACTGTTCAGCAAGAAGGCGGTGATCGCATGGCGCGGTTTACCCAGGTAAAGATGCCCGGCACCGGGTAAGATACCGGCTAAGATACCGGCGGTCCGAGTCGATTTCAAGGGGGCTGGAGGAGGCGTTTTCAAGGTTTGTTGCAACGTCGTGGCGGGCTCCGACCATGGCGTGTGAACGGACAATGTGTTCAGAACGTTCTGGGCTTGGGCGTCCTGACCGTCCAGAGCCAGAGAAAGCCCGAGTAGATACGTGGTTCGATCGGCAAGTGGGCCATCGGGAAAGCGGCGCAAAAAGCGCTGGAACACGGTTGAGGCCAGGCGGTAATCCTGCTGGAAAAAGCGAAGTTCGCCGAGTTTGAACGTGGCGAGGCGGTCGAGCTCGGTTTGGGCATGTGTTTTGCTGAGATGCTGAAACTGCTCAATGGCGTTGTCGATTTCGTCGTGTTCCTGGAATGCGAGCCCCAGCAAGACTTGTGACGCCGGATATTGCGGATGCTGGGGGAAAAGCAGTGAGAAGCGTTTGAGCTCGGTGATAGCCCGATAGTAATCGCCGATATTTAACAGATGCTTTCCAAACGCATACAAGGATGTGCCGTCTGCTGTTGCCGACGCCGCGGTTACCGGCGTCGGCAAGTGGACCGCGAATAGCCACGCGGTCAGGCATAAGTGGATGCAAAATCGGACAAAGATGGCACGCATCATGATGTGATGGATATGAGAGCATAGCCTGCGTTGCGACGCCGATAGTCGTAGCGAATGTAGCAGTGGGCTGTGGGGTTGTCAACGGCTGTACCCGGCTTTGCAGGACGAGGCTTGAGCCGTTTTTCGCCTTGCCTCAGAGGCGTGCCAGCAGCCGCCGCAGGGAAAACCGTGGTTTTTTTTACTTTGCCGTTTACGGTGGTGAGGGGTGAATGCTGTATAATGTAACGAAAGCCTAAGTACTGGGACAGTAGTTGCAGGCACTGGATGGGCTCTGGGAGGATCGGCTGTGTGGATTGATATTGCGTATGCTCAGGGAGCGCAGGGCGGGGGTGGGGGCAGTATGTTGTTTCAGTTTGCCCCGTTGCTGATCATTATGGTGATTTTTTATTTTCTGCTGATTCGGCCGCAACAGAAACAGCGCAAAGAGCTGCAGCAGATGCTGGATAATGTAAAGGAAGGCGATCGCATTATCACGCGGGGCGGGCTTGAGGCGCGGGTCGACAAGGTGGAACCGGACCGCGGTACGCTGCGCATTGAAGTCGGAAATGGCCTGAAGCTACGGGTGCGGAAAGATTACGTCGACCAGATCGTGAATAACTAATCGGATTGAGTTTTGCTTTCCGGGGTAGATGGGTGATACGGTGAAACGAAACTTGTTGATCAAACTCGGAGTCGTTGTGGTGGTGATCATCGCCTGTGCGATCTTGGCGATTCCACCGAGCGAGAAGATCCATTTGGGACTCGATCTCCAGGGGGGGTTGCACCTGGTGTTGGAGGTTCAGGTGGAGAAGGCCGTGGAGCGATCGCTCGATCGCATGGCGGATCTGCTGCGCCAGGACTTGCGCGCCCGGGGTCTCAACGTCACCGCAGTGGAACCAGATGGGGCACAGGGAATCCGCATGGTGTTTGGCAAGCCGCCGGACATGGCGGTGGTGCAAGAGGTGGCGCAGCAATATGTGCCGGAGGGGGTGAGCCAGCAGTCTCCGGAGGTGGTGACGGCTGCGTTTCCCGAGACGGAACTGAGGCAGATTCGCACGAGCGCGGTGGAGCAAGCATTGGAGAAGATCCGCAATCGCATTGATGCGTTTGGCGTCAGTGAACCGAACATCAGCCGTCAGGGCGCCAACCGCATCGTGGTGCAACTGCCCGGACTTGATGACCCGCAACGCGCTATTGATCTGATTGGCCGCACCGCACAATTAGAATTTAAGTTGGTGCAGTCACAAGCCGGTTCACCGGATGCCAAACCGCCCCGCGGGACAGAGCTGTTATACGAGAAAACGAAGGACCCCAAGACCGGTCAACTGGTGCAGGGTACGGCCTATTTGGTACAGCGGCGCCCCTTGCTGACGGGAGATATGCTGTCCGATGCGCGGGCCATTCCGGATCAGATGAATTTCGGACAGTACTATGTGCTGATGCGTCTGAATAGCCGAGGCAAGCGGATTTTTGCCCGCGTGACGCAAGAAAATGTCGGCCGGGCTTTGGCGATCGTTCTGGACGACACCATTTTTTCCGCACCGGTCATTCAAGGTCCGATTCCCGGCGGCGAAGCCCAAATCACCGGGACGTTCACACCTGAGGAAGCACGCGATCTGGCTATTGTCTTGCGCGAAGGCGCCCTGCCAGCGCCGGTTGAGATTATTGAAAACCGCACGGTTGGACCGTCGCTCGGCAGTGATTCGATTACGCAAGGCGTACGCTCCATCTTACTTGGCGGCGCCTTGGTTGTTCTGTTCATGATCGTTTATTACCGTCTGTCTGGAGTCATCGCGGATGTTGCGTTAGGATTGAATCTCCTCATTATCATGGGGATTCTGGCGTTGCCCAACCTCGGCGCGTCTCTGACCCTGCCGGGTATTGCCGGTATTATTCTGACCGTGGGTATGGCGGTGGATGCCAACGTCCTGATCTTCGAGCGCATTCGCGAGGAATTGCGTTTGGGGAAATCCGTGGGCGCTTCGGTGGACGCTGGTTTTCAGAAAGCTTTTGTAACGATTTTAGATGCGAACGTCACCACCCTGATTGCCGCGTTGGTGCTGTTTCAATTCGGCTCGGGGCCGGTGAAAGGATTTGCTGTAACCCTGGCGATCGGCATCGCCGCCAGCATGTTTACAGCGATTTTTGTCAGCCGGACTATTTTTGAAACGGTGTTGAGCCTGCGGCGAGTAACCAAACTCAGCATTTAAGTACCTGGACAGACTAACCTCTCTGTAGGCAAGTGGACTAACCCTTTTTTGTACAGCGGGATCACTATGCTGGAACTCATTCCTCAGGGGCTGCACTTTGACTTCATTGGCAAGGCGAAGCTGGGTATTGCGGTGGCTCTGGCCGTCATTCTGATCGGACTCGTGTCGATCGTGACCCACGGAGGGATCAATCTCGGGATCGATTTTAGTGGCGGCATTTTGCTGCAACTGCGCTTGAGCCAAGACGCTGAACTCGCTACCGTGCGTGAGGTCTTGGGCGGGTTGAACCTCGGAAATAGTGTGGTGCAACACTTCGGGGATACACGAGAGGTGCTGATTCGCGTGTCGCAAACAGCGGAGAGCGAGGAGAACGATATCGGCTCACGGGTTCAGCAGGCGTTGTCGGAGCGCTTGAGCGATCCCAATATTGAGCTGCGGCGTGTGGAAATTGTTGGCCCACAAGTGAGTACGGATTTGCGGCGTCAGGCGTTATTTGCGCTCTTCTATGCCATTTTGGGGATTGTCATCTATATTTCCGGGCGCTTTGAGGCCAAGTGGTTTGCCGCTTTGGCCCTGGCCGTCGCGTTGTTTGCCGTGACCTATGCGATCACGCGATGGCTGCCCGGTGTATCCCCCATGATTCTCATTATCATTGCTTTGTTGGCCACGGTGGTGTTTTGCTTATTCCTACAACTGCGTTATGCAATGGCGGCGATTGTGGCTTTGTTTCACGACGTGCTGATCACCGTAGGGTTCTTTTCACTCTTCAACAAACCGTTTGATTTACCGATCATCGCGGCTTTGCTGACGATTGTCGGCTATTCCCTCAATGATACGATCATCATCTTTGACCGCATTCGCGAAAATACGCATGGTCAACGGCGAGAGGAATTTGCTAGCATCGTGAATGCCAGTATTAATCAGACTCTCAGCCGTACGGTGCTGACCTCCGGTACGACCCTCATTGTGGTGTTGGCCCTCTTTTTCTTGGGTGGCGAAGTGATTCACAATTTTGCCTTCGCGCTCCTGGTGGGGATTATTGTGGGAACGTACTCTACCATCTTTATCGCGGCGCCACTCCTGGTATTCTGGAATGCCAGCGCTACGGCCCAGCGCTTATCGCTTGTCAGGCCGAGCCGTCTTTCTCGTTCGCAGCGTACCCAGCAAGCGTAACTTGGACAGGTGTCCGTTCTGTTGGCTTCCCAGGCTCTGTCAAGCCCCCTGGCCCGTACCGACACGACAGGACTCGGCTTTGCGGTGGGTGAGGTCAGGTTTCGCAGAGGGGCAAAATCCGGTGGTATGGGCCATCAAGGGGTCGATAACAATCGAGTGAGCCCCGCTATACAGGAGGGGGTGTCACGAAACACGACGCCCTGCATACCGAGGGCTTCAGCCACGTTAATATTGCCAGGCTGATCATCGACAAATACACAGGCGGCGGCGGGTAGGTCCAGCATCGCCAAAACTGCCTGATAGGCCTTGGCTGATGGTTTCATCACGCCGATCTCGGCTGAAATCGCAATCTGGTCAAAGTGATCGAGGAGGGTGTAGTGCACGAGAAAACCCCGCAGCTCCTCACTAAAGTTGCTTAAGACCGCGGTTCGCAGCCCAGCGGCGCGCACTTGATCAATGTACGCCACCAGCTCATCATTTCGCTTGTCGCCGCGGTAAAAATCGCTGCGCATCCGGGCAGTTTCTTGTGGCTTAAGCCCTAACTGCTGACCCACATCGAGCCAATACGCTTCCACCGATAGGCGGCCACACTGGACTTCAATCCAAGATGTGTCATTATGCACTATCTGTTGCAGCTTTCCCGGTTCCAGACCCAATTGCTCTTCCCAGGCGGCACGGGGTTGAGGGTCCAACGTGCGAGTCAGCACACTTCCATAATCGAATATAACCGCTTTCATCATGATTGTGGTTCTTTCCGTTGTGCCCTGCCACACACCAACTCCAAGCCGCGTTTAGCCCTCGTCCCCACCTTCCCGCTCCTCGCGCAAAAAGTCCTCGAGCTCTTGCATTAGCTGTTCAGGGTTGAGGTCTTCGTCACGCAGCGATTGCTCCTCATCGTTACCCGTTGCGTCATATTCCTGCTCTAATTGCTGCACATAGGCCTGGGTGGACGAATCAGCTGCCACTGCCTGATCGCATTGCATCCGAAATGCCTTGACGGCCTCATCCAGTCGGGACAAATCAAGTTCAATACCTAACAGGCGGGTCACATAGGTAAGCAGTGCCTGTCTTACTGCAGGATTTGTAGACCCCTGAAGATAGTGAGGCGCTTGACCCATAAAGGAGAGATGAGCCAGACCGCGGCGAGCCGCCGCGTCTAAGAGCACCGAGGAAATGCCGGTAGGGCCCTGATAGGTTGGCCGGCGATAAATACCCCAATCTTCCAATAGATCCTGCCATTCGGGGGATGTGCTGTTGCCCGTGACGCGAGGAGGACGGGTATGCGGAATCCCGGCTAAGAGCGCGCCGAGTGAGACAATCCGCTGCACCCCGCATTGCTGGGCGACGTCAAGGAGCAACTTGGAGTAGGTGCGCCACATCCGATTGGGCTCCATCCCACGAAACAGGAGAAGGCCCGCTTGACCATTTGGCGGCTGCCACGTATAGAACTCGCTCCTCGGCCATCGAATGATGCGATTTCCATCGGCTGCTAGCCGAACGTTCGGCCGCACCTGGGTGAAAATGAAGAATTCTTCAGGATCGATAGAAGCGAGATGAGGCGCCGATAGACGTCGGACGATGTGTCGAATCGCTCCTGTTGCGGCTTCGCCGGCATCGATCCATCCCCCGAAACCAACCACCATCGTTGTTAAATTGGAAGGTGGCTCGTGGTGAAATTCCAAATAATCCATGATCATCCTCCCGACAGTAAAGAACTTTATACCAGTTCATGCAGGCAGAAGTCCGTCGGCGGTTTGGCGCCTCAAGCTTAATGATTCCAGCGGGCTCAACCGACGGGCGATTTGCGATACGCCATACTAGCCGTTGACAAATACGTCGTTGGCAATGTCCATGGCGCCTCGGGCGAAGGGAATACCACCGTACAGCGTCATGTGCATGAAGACCTCGATCACTTGGTCTTGGGTAAAGCCGATGTTCAGTGCCCCGCGGATGTGGCTGCGCAGAGGGCCTTCCCGTCCCAGGGTGGCCAGGCAGGTCAGCGTGCAAATACAGCGGCTGGGCAGATCGAGGCCGGGCCGCGTCCAAGTGGCGCCCCAGTAGTATTCACCCGTGATACGGCCAAAGTCCCGCTCTGCCTGAGTTGGCGGTGCCGGTCGTGCTGCCGGCTGGATTCCCATATACTGCATGCGAAACTGGTTGCCCCGCTCGAACAGGGTGTCAGGGTCTTCGTTGGTATCGTGGACCCGGGGCGGTATAAACTCGATACCGCGTTCTTCGAACACGTCTTTACACAGAGTCAGAGCATTCAGGCCAGCCGGAGCGCCACCGTACCAGGTATCGTGGATAATCAACTCGACAATCTGTTCCGGGGTCAGGCCGACGTTGAGAGCGTTGCCAAGGTGCCGGCGTAGCTGCGGCTCGCGGGCCAGCACGATGAGAGTTGACAACGTAATCATCTCGCGTTGCACCGGGCTGAGGGCCTCACGGCGCCAGATGGTGCCGAAGAGCGCTTCGCCGAGAATACGCTCGAGGTCAGGAGCAACTTCCCAGGCTCTGGGAGCTGACCCTGCACTGGTAATAGCGCCGCCGCCAAACATGCGCCGTGTTTCCTGTCCGCGTTCGTATCGGGCATCCAGTTCGCTCATCGTTCGTCTCCAGTCAAGGTGGCAGGTGAGATCAGACTATTGCATCATGAAGCATTTCTGTCATCATGTCACTAATAGAGCGGTTTGTCCATGACCTGCCTGCTTGCATTGATGCCTAATCGGCATTGAGAACGCCGTTTGGTTTCACTATACTCATGCGAGGTACCTGTCTATGATTCGACATTTTGGCGTGCTGATTCCCTCGACCAACACGACGGTCGAAATCGAATACAACCGGCTGCTGCCGCCCAGCCTGCAAGTGCATGTCGGGCGTCTGGGCAAGTCGGGCAACATCCCCTTCTCTCCAAGCCGTGATGAAGACATCGACTACCAGTCCCGGATGCTCGGCACCGCTAAGGTTGAGGTCGTGTGTCTGGCGCAGACTTCGGCGAGCCTGTTCGACGACGATTACGACACGGCGACCAAGAAACGCATGACCGAGGGTGCGGGTGTTCCGTCTCTGACGTCGGCCGAGGCGATCGGGCAAGCCGTACGCGCCCTGGGGGCCCGACAGATTGCCCTGGTGTCGCCCTATTCCGAGGAAGTGATGAGTCGCGCCCAGCAGTATTATGAAAGTCGGCATGGGTTGAAGGTGGTGGGGATGGAAGGCTTCGGCGCTACCGATTCTTATGCGATTGGTTCCTTGAGCGCCGACAACGCGACTGAGGCGTTCGCTCGTCTTGACCGGCCGGAGATCGAGGTCTGGGTAGTGCCAGGTGGCAACTTTCCGACGATGTCGTTCATCGCCGGGTGGGAGGAAAAGTTTCACAAGCCGGTCATCACTACCAATCAAGCTGCGCTGTGGGCCATGATGGGGGTGATGAACATCAAAGACCCGCTGTCGGGCCTCGGACGTCTGCTCGAACAGATGCCGGCGGGATAGAATGCGGTGGCGGCCTGATGAGGTAAGCCAGTTTCATAGCAAACAAAAGGAGTTCCGAGCATGACCAATGAAGCTCTGCGTATGCTTTTGCCGATCGCCGGCTGGCCCGAGGAGCGGACCCGCGAGGTGGAAATTACCGGGGGCGTTGATCCGATATTACCGACGCCGTTCCGCATTGGCGAGACTAGTGCTGCCGCACTCGCGGCGATCGGCCTTGCCGTCTCCGACCTGTGGGACTTGCGCACCGGGCGTCACCAGGAGATCGCAGTCGATACCCGCCAGGCGACTGCCTCGCTGCGCAGCGGAAAGTATATGCAGATGGACGAGGCGCCGGTGTCGACTGATCGCAATCCGGTGATGGGGGTCTATCCGGCCAAGAACGGCCGCTGGAGCTATCTCCACTGCAATTTTCCGAACCATCGCGCCGCCGCTCTCAGCGTGCTCGGTGTGCCGGAAGATCGCGAGGCAATACGCCAGGCTGTGGCGAAGTGGGACGCGCTCGAGCTTGAGGAGGCGATCATCGCCGCGAAGGGCGCCGGAGGCATGGTGCGCACCATGGAGGAATGGGCGAAGCACCCACAGGCCGCCGCGATCGCCGCGCTGCCATTGATGGAGATCGTTAAGATTGGCGACAGCCCGCCGGAGAAGCTTCCCGACGGCGATCGCCCGTTATCGGGTATCCGAGTGCTCGACCTGACGCGGGTTCTCGCCGGGCCCACCTGTGCCCGCACCCTCGCGGAGCATGGCGCCGACGTCTTAAAGATTACCGGGGCGCACCTGCCCAGTATCGGCCATCAGGAATACGATACCGGCCATGGCAAGCTCTCCGCCCATCTCGATTTGCGTGACTCGAAGGAGCTTGAGACACTGCGCGGATTGGTTCGCGAGGCCGACGTGTTCTCGCAAGGCTACCGGCCGGGAACCCTCGGCCAGCGTGGCCTCTCGCCTGAGGAACTGACGCAATTGCGTCCTGGTCTCGTCTACGTCTCGATGTGCGCCTTCAGCCATGTCGGGCCATGGGCGTCGCGCCGTGGCTTCGACACGGTGGTGCAGACGGTCAGTGGTATTACCTATCGCCAGGGCGAACTGTTCCCGGGTGATGAACCGGGACCGCAGTTCTATCCGGTGTCGGCGATCGACTATCTGACCGGTTATTTGATGGCGTTCGGCACGATGGTGGCTCTCGCCCGTCGCACACGCGAGGGCGGTAGCTGGCTGGTGCGGATTTCTCTGGCGCAGGTCGGGCGCTGGCTTGTCGAACGCGGCCAGGTGCCAGAGGCCGACCTCAAGGAGGTGCCGCAGGAATTTACTCTCGACGAATTACAGCGTTGGTCGATGACGAGTGACACGCCAGTCGGTCGGCTGCATCATCTTGGGCCGGTGGTGCGCCTTTCCGAAACGCCACCGCACTGGGCGCGGCCCTCAGTGCCGCTCGGCTACAACGAACCGGTGTGGCCGGCACGAGCCACGTAGCTGCTCCAGGCAGGTAGGAGAGAGTTGAGCGTAGTGTTTCACGTGAAACACTACGTGACAATAAGAAACAACTCGAAACACGCTACATTGACCTATCTCGTAGTGCTCGTAGCTTCAGACGTAGACCGTTCAGCCGGATAAACCCATCGGCATCCGCGTGATTGTAAACGTCATCCGCTTCGAACGTGGCGTAGTCCGATCGGTAGAGCGACCGCGGCGACTTGCGTCCGGTAACGATGCAATTCCCCTTGTACAACTTGAGCTGAACCGTGCCCGTGACATCGCGTTGTGACGCGTCAATTGCCGTCTGCAACATGTCGCGTTCTGGCGCGAACCAGAAGCCGTTGTAAATGAGCTGGGCATATTTGGGAATCCAACTGTCGCGGATATGCATCACTTCGCGATCCAGCGTGATCGATTCGAGTGCCCGATGCGCGATGTGGAGAACCGTGCCACCCGGTGTTTCATACACCCCACGGGATTTCATGCCGACGAACCGATTTTCCACCATGTCCACTCGCCCAATCCCATTTTCACCGGCCAGGCGATTAAGCCGGTCGAGCAGCTCGGCTGGGCTATAGTGTGTCTCGTCAATCGCTACCGGAATGCCTGATTCAAAATCGATTGTGAGATACGTCGGGCGATCCGGCGCCAACTCCGGCGCTATGCTCATCACAAACATATCGTCGGGCGGCTCCCGCCACGGATCCTCCAGAATGCCGCCCTCAAAGCTCGTGTGTAACACATTGCGGTCAAGGCTATACGGCTTATCCGGCGTGGTCGGCACCGGAATGCCATGACGCTCGGCATATTGCATCAGCACTTCGCGCGAATTCAGCTTCCATGTCCGCCATGGCGCGATGACCTGAAGATCGGGCGCCAAGGCCTGAAAGGTCAACTCGAAGCGTACCTGATCATTGCCCTTGCCCGTCGCTCCATGCGCCACCGCATCGGCACCCACGCGCTGTGCTACCTCGATCTGTTTTTTGGCGATCAACGGCCGCGCCAGTGACGTGCCCAGCAAATAGACACCCTCGTACACCGCTTGGGCGCGTATGGCTGGGAACACATAATCCCGCACAAATTCTTCGCGCACATCTTCGACAAACACCGCGTCAGCTCCGGTCGTCCGGGCTTTCTCCGCAATGGCATCGAGATCCTCAGCCTGTCCTACATCCGCAACAAAGGCCACCACGGGACAACTATAGGTCTCGATCAGCCAGCGCATAATCACGGAAGTATCTAGACCGCCTGAGTACGCTAAGACAATTTTGTTGGGTGCGGCATTCATGCGAGTCTCGCTTCGGGTGCAAGTAAAAACACAAGCAGCGCCTTTTGCGCATGGAGACGATTTTCTGCTTCTTCAAATACGAGGGATTGGGGACTTTCGAACACCTCCTCGGTAATTTCCTCGCCCCGATGCGCCGGCAAGCAGTGCATCACCACCGTGTGGCGCTGCGTCTCCGCCAGCAGTTCGGCATTGACCTGATATGGACGGAACACGTTGCGCCGGACTTCCGCCTCGTCTTCCTGCCCCATACTGGTCCATACATCTGTATAAACGGCATCCGTGCCCTTCACCGCCTGTTTCGGATCCTCGACAATGTCGAGTACGGCGCCAGTGGATTCGGCAATACGGTGCGCTTGACTCACAATATTCGCATCGGGCTGATACGCCCGGGGACACGCAATGGTTAGCGTCAAGCCCATCTGGGCCGCTCCTAGGAGCCAGGAGTTGGCCATGTTATTACCGTCCCCTACATAGGCGATATGCAGACCTTTGAGACGGCCAAAGTGGTCGTTCAGAGCTTGAAAAGCCGAGAGAATCTGGCAGGGATGCGTCAGATCTGTCAAGCCGTTAATCACCGGGATGGAAGCGGCTTCGGCCAGCTCGACGACGCGCTCGTGAGCAAAGGTCCGAATCACAATTCCGTCGTAGTAACGCGACAACACCCGGGCCAGATCTTTCATCGGTTCGCGCACGCCCATGCCGATTTCTTGATCATGCATATACGTGGTAAACCCGCCCAATTGATGCATGCCGATTTCGAATGAAGTGCGCGTGCGCAGGGAAGGCTTGTGAAACAGTAGCGCCAGCGTTTGCCCCTCCAAGAATCGAGGTACAAGCCCGCTCTTATGCCGCTGTTTCAGCTCGGTCGCCAGGGTCAGGATTTGCTCGATCTCATCCGGTGTGACATCTGCAAGCGATAAAAAATCCCGTTTCACACGTATGTCCTCCCCAGAGCGGGAGCTGAGCCTCCCTCAATGCTACTTCATAGTGATAGGGTCATGAAAAGAAAGACACCTTAGCATATCTGGCTAGGTGTCTCAATGTGTTTTGCATTTTATGGAGTCGGTTGTATGCGGGGATTATCGCAGAATTTCCGTGCCCACCCCGCGATTGGTGAACAATTCCAGCAGCACGGCATGGGGCACCCGGCCATCGATGATGTGCGCTTTGTCTACACCATGATGCACGGCGTGCAAGCAGGCATCGACTTTGGGCAGCATGCCACCCTCAATGACGCCGCTGTCTTTTAGGCTTTGGATGACGTCAGCCTGCAGGCTCGACAGCAACTTACGGTCCTGATCGAGAATCCCGTCCACATCGGTGAGAAAGAGCACTTTTTCCGCTGCGAGAGCAGCGGCGATGTCACCGGCTGCCGTGTCGGCGTTGATATTGTAACTCTCGCCCTGGCTTCCCACCCCCGTCGGTGCAATCACCGGGATGAAGCCTTGGGCGCTGAGGGTGTGGATAATCTCCGTATTGATCGCAGTCACCTCGCCCACCAGACCAATATCGATTGATTCGGGTGACACATCCGGGCTCGTTTGGCGATAGAGATATTTTTTGGTGGCTTGAATGAGGTTGGCGTCTTTGCCGCTGAGCCCCACCGCTAGACCCCCGTGCCGGTTGATGGTAGCGACGATTTCCTGGTTCAATTTACCACCTAACACCATGTCGACGATTTCCATGGTGGCGGCATCCGTGACGCGCAAGCCATCTACGAAGGTCGATTCGATTCCCATACGCTGCATCGTAGCGCCGATTTGCGGTCCGCCGCCGTGCACCACAATCGGATGCATACCCACGTATTTGAGCAGGACGATATCGCGAGCGAAGGAACTGCGCAAGGTATCGTCGAGCATCGCGTGGCCGCCGTATTTCACCACGATGATTTTGTCGCTAAATTGTTGAATATACGGTAAGGCTTCGACGAGTAGATTGGCTTGTTGAATGCGGTCGGTCATGTCCATAATGAGATATCCGTCATAAAATAAAGTGGCTCAGATCCTCGCGTTGCACAATATCCTCCAGCCGCTCGCAGACGTATTGCCGATCGATCACTACCTCGGTGTCCGTCAGGTCCGGCGCCTCGAAGGAAATGCTGTCCAGCAGCCGCTCCAAAATGGTGTAGAGCCGTCGAGCGCCAATATTTTCGGTCTGATGATTGACGCGCTCGGCAATGCTCGCCAGCTCCTCGATCGCATCCTCCATGAACGTCAGCTCCACTCCTTCGGTGGCCAGCAGCGCTTTGTACTGCTTGAGCAGCGCGTTTTGCGGTTCGTTCAAAATGCGAATGAGATCCGCTTTTTCAAGCGCCTGCAGCTCGACGCGAATGGGAAAACGGCCTTGTAATTCCGGGATTAAATCCGACGGTTTGGAGACGTGAAACGCCCCGGCGGCGATGAACAGAATATGGTCCGTCTTCACCATGCCATGTTTGGTGTTGACCGTGCTGCCTTCTACGATTGGCAACAAATCGCGCTGTACGCCCTCGCGTGAGACGTCGGGGCCGGCGGTACTTTCACGGCCGGCAATTTTATCAATTTCGTCGAGAAAAATAATGCCCGATTGCTCCACGCGGCGCTTGGCCTCATCGGTAATATTTTCGACATCGATGAGTTTTTGCTGCTCCTCCTGCAGCAAGATCGACAGTGCCTCCGGCACTTTCGCTTTACGGTTTTTTTTGCGTTGCGGGAAGATATTGCCCAGCATGTCTTTGATATTGATGTCCATATCTTCCATGCCGGAGCCGGAGATCACCTCGATCATCGGCGTGTGGCGGTCTTGCACTTCGAGTTCCACAAACCGTTCGTCTAGGCTACCATTATGTAGATATTGCCGGAACTTCTCCCGCGTGTTTTGGTAGTGTTGCTGCCCCAGTTCATCCAGATTGCCATAGGGCTCCCCGGATTGTTTGGACGGCGATGGCGGCAGCAGAAGATCCAGTAAGCGCTCTTCGGCGAGCTCCTCGGCTCGGGTTTTGACTTGCTCCATGGCTTCTTGCTGCACCATGTTTTTGGATAGTTCAACCAGATCGCGGATCATCGATTCCACATCGCGTCCAACGTAGCCCACTTCGGTAAATTTTGAGGCTTCTACCTTGAGAAAGGGAGAATGCGCTAGGGCGGCCAGACGGCGAGCGATTTCCGTTTTACCCACACCGGTGGGGCCAATCATAATGATATTTTTAGGGGCAACTTCGTCCCGGAGTTCCGGTGGCAGTTGTTGCCGCCGCCAGCGGTTACGCATCGCAATCGCCACTGCCCGTTTGGCATCATTTTGTCCGACGATGTATTTATCGAGTTCGTCGACGATTTCCCGTGGAGTGAGCGCATCCATAATCTATCCCGGATTTAATCTGGCTATTGAGATCAGTTCAATTAAAGTTCTTCGATTGTAAGATGATCGTTGGTATAAATACAAATACCCGCCGCAATGTGCATCGCGGCTTCGGCGATTTCGCGCACGCCGAGCGTCGTATGCTGTTGCAGGGCGCGAGCCGCCGCTAGCGCGTAAGCCCCCCCTGAACCAATGGCAATGAGACCATCGTCTGGCTCAATGATATCGCCTGTCCCGGAAAGAAGCAACGAGGTTTCCCGATCCGCCACGGCCAGCAGCGCTTCGAGCCGCCGCAATACCCGGTCGCTGCGCCAATCTTTGGCCATTTCCACGGCGGCTCGGGTCAGGCTGCCTCGATATTCTTCCAGCTTTGACTCAAAGCGCGAGAATAGGGTGAAGGCGTCGGCGGCGCCACCGGCAAATCCGGCCAGGACTTGATCGTTGTAAACGCGCCGGACTTTCCGCGCATGGTGCTTCATTACGGTCGCGTCCAGACTCACCTGGCCGTCACCGGCCATGGCGACGCGGTGGCCCTGCCGTACGCAGAGAATAGTGGTACTACGGATGTGTCTCATGCGTCTCCTTGTGACCGGTGAGCTCGCGGATGCGCCTTGTCGTACACCTCGAGCAGGCGGTCGGTACTAACATGCGTGTAGTGCTGCGTGGTCGATAGACGCCGATGCCCGAGAAGTTCCTGAATACTACGCAGGTCGGCGCCGTTGTCCAATAAATGCGTGGCAAATGTGTGTCGCAAGGTATGCGGACTAATATTGGCTGGAAGGCCGGTGCGGCGGCTTTGCTGTTTCACCAGCAACTGCACACCACGAGGGCTCAATCGATTGCCTCGGTGGTTCAAAAATAGAGCATTTTGATCGGGGTCTTTGGGGTGTCTTACCTCAAGATAGGCGGTGAGCGCCCGGGCTGCGGTTGGGCCGAAAAAGACCTGGCGCTCGCGCTTCCCTTTCCCCTGTACTCGAAGCGTTTTAGATTCTAAGTTGACGTCTTGCAGGTTCAAGAGAACCAGTTCACTGACGCGCAGGCCAGCGGCGTAGAGCAATTCAAACATGGCCTGATCGCGCAAGCGCAGCGGGTTTTCCGGTTCGGGTGGCACATCGAGCAGAGTGAAGACCTGATCGATCGGCAGCACGTTGGGCAACGGCTGCCGCATTTTTGGGGTCATGACGTGTTGTGCCGGATTGTCCAGAAGATGCCCTTGACGTTGCAAAAAATCCAGAAAACTGCGCAGGCTGGAGAGTTTGCGCGCCAGGCTGCGGTGTCCGGCGCCTTGCCCATACATTGCATTCAAAAAGGCGCGAATGAGATCCGCATTGATCTGCTCAGGGGCAAACTGGCTGCCCATGTCGTGATGCATGGCGGCGAAGTGGGCGAATTGCTCCAGATCGCTCATATAATTCCGCAACGTATGGGGTGAAGCAGCGCATTCGACGTCGAGATAGGTTTGAAACGCCTGCAGTGCAGTTTGCATCATGAAGTGAGCTGTTGCTGCCAGGAGTGGAGATCCGTCAGCGCCCGCACCACCATCGCCTCGCGGCGGGCTTTTTTCGGGCGTACGGGCCGATCTAGAACCGGCAGCAGGCCGAAGTTGATATTCATGGGTTGAAACGTGTTGGGATTCGCCTCGGAAATATAACGCACCAGAGCGCCATGCGCGGTCGTCGCGGGCGGTATGGACAAGGCGCGCCCACGCGCTAGAGCGGCGGCATTAATACCGGCCAGCAAACCGGTTGCGGCTGATTCCATATAACCTTCTACGCCGGTAATTTGTCCGGCGAAAAATAAAGTCGGCCGGCGGCGTGTCTGCAAGGTAGTGTGCAACAACTGCGGCGCATTCAAAAACGTGTTGCGATGCACCGAGCCAAAACGCAGAAACTCGCTTTTTTCCAATCCCGGAATCAACCGGAAAATGCGGCGTTGTTCGCCGTACTTCAGACGCGTTTGAAACCCCACCATGTTGTAGGCGCTGCGCATGCGATCTTCGAGACGCAGCTGTACCACCGCATAAGGTTTCGGCCCATCCTCGCGTTGCAAGCCCACTGGCTTGAGGGGTCCGAAGGCTAAAGTCTGCGCGCCGCGCCGCGCCATCTCTTCAATGGGTAAACACCCCTCGAAGAAAATTTCTTTCTCAAAATCGTGTGGGGTGATGCACTCGGCTGTCACCAATTCGGTATAAAGTTGCTCATATTGGTCGCGGTCCAGCGGACAATTCACATAGTCATCGCCGTCGCCCCTGCCGTAGCGCGAGGCAAAAAACGTCTGGCTATAGTCGATGGAATCGGCGGCGATAATCGGCGATAGCGCATCGTAAAAATAAAGGTGCTCACCGCCTACATGCTGTTGAATCTGCGCTGTCAGAGCGTCCGAGGTTAGCGGCCCACTGGCCACGATGGTAATCCCGTCGCTGGGTAGATGCGTCATTTCGTCGCGGATGAGAGTAATGTGCGGCTCAGATTCAATCGCCTGGGTGAGATAGCTGGAAAATGCCTCCCGGTCCACGGCCAGAGCCGAGCCGGCAGGCACCCGGCAGGCATCTGCTGCATGCAAGACGAGGGAATCGAGATGGCGCATTTCGGCTTTTAACAAGCCGTGCGCCGTGGAGAGCGTGTCCGCTTTGAGCGAATTGCTGCATACCAACTCGCCCAGCAGGTCCGTCTGATGGGCGGGCGTAGGTCGCTGGGGGCGCATCTCATACAAGTGCACGGCCAGCCCGCACCGCGCCAATTGATACGCCGCTTCCGTGCCAGCCAGCCCTCCGCCAATCACATAGAGGGGAGGGTGGAATGCGGCTTGCGCCTCGTTTTGTTTCATTCCGCCTTCCACCTTCTTCATATTCATCGCTCCTCGCCAGGAGCTACCTGCCTCAGGTCGCTGAGGCGGCGTCCGCCGCTTCGGAATAATCACACGTTTTCGAGGGGCATTGCAGCACGGCATTTGGCGCGTTTTTACTCCGTTTTTCCAATAGATATGGAGTTTGACACTGCGGACAGGTTTTGCCCACGGGACGTTGCCAGGCCGAAAATGTGCACGTCGGATAATTTGTGCAGCCGTAGAACGTCCGCCCCCGTTTTGAATGGCGTTGCACGATCTGACCGCTACAGCCCTCTTCTGGACAATCCATCTCGACCGCGGCCGGTTTGGTCGTCTTACACTCCGGAAAGCCGGTGCAGGCGAGAAACTCGCCATAGCGGCCGCGTTTTAACGCCATCGGCTTGCCGCACACATCGCAGGTGACATCCACAGGTGGAGCGGGTACCGCCACTGTTCCATTGTTATCCGTCGCAAGCTCCTTGGTGTTTTTACACTCGGGATAGCCGGAACACGCCATGAAGCGGCCAAAACGGCCCCAGCGGATAATCATGGGCCGTTGACACTTCTCGCAGACTTCGTCCGTTTCTTCCACCTCTCTTTTCACATCCCGCATGGTGTCGGCGGCGTTTTGCAGATCCACGACGAAGGGATCGTAGAAATTCTGCAACGTTTCCACCCAGTTATATTGACCCTCTTCGATTTTGTCGAGTTTGTCTTCCAACTGGGCCGTAAACTGCACGTCCAGAATATCGGGAAAGCATTCCACTAGCAGCTCATTCACCATCGTGCCCAGTTCCGTCGGACTGAACTTGCGATCCTGAGTCTCCACATACTTGCGATCTCGCAAGGTGCTTAGAATCGACGCATAGGTGCTGGGGCGTCCAATCCCGAGCTTTTCCAGCTCATTGACCAGGGACGCTTCGGTAAAACGCGGCGGCGGTTGGGTGAAATGCTGATTCGACGCCAGAGAGTTGGTTTCCACCACCTGTCCCTCAGCCAGTGGTGGCAGGGTGGGGTTTTTGCCCTCGGTATCGGTGTCTTGCGTCGAGGCCTCCGGAGCCGCTTCCTCGTAGAGGGTAGTAAAACCCGGAAAGCGCATGACACTGCCCGTGGCGCGAAACCGATACTGCTTGGCATCGATGTCGACCGTGGTGTGATCCAGCACAGCCGAACTCATCTGGCTGGCCACGAAGCGCTTCCAAATCAGCGTGTAAAGCGAGAGTTGCTCGTCGCTGAGATAAGCGCCGATCTGTTCCGGAGTGCGCAACGTCGAGGTGGGCCGAATGGCCTCGTGCGCCTCCTGAGCCGCTTTTTGTTTTTTGTAGACCCGGGGTTTGGTGACGACGTATTCGCTGCCGTATTCCTGTTCGATAAACTGTTTGGCCTCCGCCACCGCTTCGGCTGAGACGCGGGTGGAGTCGGTGCGCATGTAGGTAATCAGCCCCACTTCCCCTTCCGCTCCGAGGGCGAGACCTTCGTATAGCTGCTGCGCCACCCGCATGGTGCGCCGGGCCGAAAAGTACAGCTTGCGCGCCGCATCCTGCTGCAGCGTGCTGGTGATAAACGGCGGCGCCGGATTGCGGCGGCGAGTGGATTTTTTCACCCCGGCAACGTGATATGCTGCGTCCTGCAAATCCGCTAAAATCGCCTCGGCCTCGGCTTCGGTCGAGACCTGCGCTTTGTCGCCGTCAATGGCGAACAGACGTGCGCGGAACGAGGGCGGGTCGTCGACCGCCATCTCGGCGTCCAGCGTCCAGTATTCCACGGGCTCGAAGTCCGCAATCGCTTGTTCGCGTTCGCAGATAATGCGCAAGGCGACTGATTGCACACGTCCAGCGCTCAACCCGCGCTGCACTTTTTTCCACAGAAGCGGGCTAATTTTATATCCGACCAAGCGGTCGAGGAGACGCCGCGCCTGCTGCGCCGACACTTTATCTTCGTCAATCCGTCCCGGCTGTTGCAGCGCTTCGGTTACCCCTTTAGGGGTGATTTCGTGCAGTAAGATCCGATAAATCTGGTCCTGCGGGGTTTGGTTTAACTCGTTGGCAATATGCCAAGCGATGGCTTCACCCTCCCGGTCCGGGTCTGGAGCCAGGAAAATGCGCTCGGCTTTTTTTGCCTCTGTTCGCAGCTCTTGTAAGACCTTACCCTTACCTCGGATGGTCACGTACTCCGGGGCAAAGTCGTGATCAATATCAATCCCGAGACGCCGGGCTGGTAAGTCCTTAACATGGCCGACTGATGCTTTCACCGAAAAGTCCGATCCCAGGTACTTTTTCAAGGTTCGTGCTTTGGCTGGTGACTCAACAATGATCAAGGATTTGGCCATGACGTTGTCACTTCCTCTCATCAAAGGTCTCGGCCACTATTGCGTATTGCGGACAAACAACTTGCCTGGAAATTGCCGGACGAGACCGCGAAGCTCTAAGGTGACTAATATACTCATAACCACGTGAGCTGGCAATTGACTTGTCTGAATAATGGTGTCAACATGCGTTTCTTCAGATGGAATCAGAGCCAGGACCTGAACCTCTTGAGCACTCAGATCAACCGCTGCCTGTGCCGGCATCGTATCGTTCTCAGGGCTCCGGTAGCGTTGGACTGATCGACGGACGATCTCGGGAAATTCTTCCACAATATCGTCAAGGGTTTCAACTAGTTTCGCACCCTGTTTGATGAGTTGGTTCGTCCCCTGGCTGCCCGGTGCGTCAATCCGCCCCGGAATCGCAAAGACTTCTCGGCCTTGTTCCAAGGCGTGCCGGGCCGTATGTAAGGAGCCACTCCGGATAGTCGCTTCTACCACGAGTGTGCCCAACGCCAGACCACTAATAATGCGATTGCGGCGCGGAAAATTCCAGCGATCCGGCTTCGTATTAAATGGAAATTCCGACATCACGGCTCCGTTGACGCAAATTTGCTCGAATAATCGCCGGTTTTCCGGCGGATAGATGACATTCATGCCACTGCCCAACACCGCCAGCGTTTGACCGCCGGCCTGCAGGGTGCTTTCGTGCGCGACCCGGTCGATCCCTCGCGCCAGACCACTGATCACCGTATAACCCTGTTGCGCCAGAGCCGTGCTAAAACGCTGCGCCACCATTTTGCCGTACGGACTCGGCTTGCGCGAGCCGACCACGGCGACGGCGAACTCGTGTGCAGGCTGTAACGCGCCCCGCACATAGAGTATCGGTGGCGGCTCGGCAATCCACCGCAACAATGGTGGATAAGCGGCATCGGCAAACGTGAGCAGTGCCACCTGCAGAGTCTGCATGCGCTCTGATTCATCCGCGAAAGCGCGGCTCTGTTGTATCGCGGCCAGCTTTTCGCGGCTGCCGGGCAGCGCCGTGTACACGGCGTCGAGACCCTCCTGTAGCAGCGCCTGGCGAAAGTCGGCCAGGGCCAGATGCCGCGCTAAATCCTTGCTCAGGTCTGGCCAGGTGAACTGCGCCAGATGCAGCGCTAACCACGCCTCCTGATCGGCTACCGCTGGCAACTCGGGTTCGTTCATATCCTGCTCGCCACGATTTGCCATGAGTTCACATTACCGGATGCCATGAATGGCTGCGGCGCACCACATCGAATGACCGTTAGAGTGGTAACGAATGC
>Ga0256867_10000231_pt1 | contig 21200 bp, 19 predicted proteins | sample RVTome_15_FD_185939 | JGI IMG/M metagenome (GOLD analysis project Ga0256867, IMG submission 185939) | Soil microbial communities from uranium-contaminated site in the Upper Colorado River Basin, Wyoming, United States - RVT150D86 (HiSeq) ... | reverse complement strand
CCTCGAATCCCTGCTGGTAACCGTCGCGGTAATCCTCGACTGGTCCCCAAACGTCGTTGAAGGAACGGTCGGCCCGCTGATAATCCTCTTTGTTTTGATAATTACGCGCTGCTCCATCGGAAACGTCCTTGAAGCCCGCTGTGTAGCCGTCTGAATAGCCTGTGCGATACCCCCGCTCGAGTGCTGTTGTCTGTCCTTGCGCGCCGGCGGGAACCATGGCGAGCAAACCACTCACGCAGATGCTCAATAAAACCACCAGGGGAAGCTTAAGATAATTCATATTGTGTCCTTCCGAAGAATTTACGACCTTGGGAAAGGCTTAGCGTCCTGGGAGAGCCAACCTCGTAACGTCCGAATGCTATCACCAACACCCGCCGCAAAAAAGCACAAAAAGCTCAAATCATTAGAATCGAAGTTCAGCGCGATCGAACAAAACTCATTTGTGCTTTCCATGCCCTTGTGGCTCAAGTCAACAATCTATATGTGCTTGACGCTCCAGTGTGTGCAACCTAGACTCGTGAGCGCCGCCGGAACTGACGCTCAGATGCCGCATCCAGGGCCGGAGGTTGGCGGCTAGCGGAGCTGAATTTCATGCCAATGCGCCGAGTTTATCTGGATAACAGCGCGACGACGCCCGTGGATCCGCGTGTCGCCGCCGCGATGGCGGGCGCGGTGGTCGAGACTTTCGGTAATGCCTCCAGCGTCCACAGCTTTGGGCAACACGCACGCGCTGCGATTGACCGCGCTCGGCGTGAAGTAGCCGCTCTGATCGGTGCGAAGCAGAATGAGATTGTCTTCACGTCCGGCGGAACCGAGGCAAACAACCTTGCCATCCGGGGTCTGTGCGACGCCTCGGAGGCTCATGGCCGGCACATGATCACAACCGCGATCGAGCATCCATCGGTCGGCGGCGTTTGTCTCGAGCTGGAAAAGCGCGGCTGGGAAGTTACGCGCCTGCCTGTTTATGAAAACGGGATCGTTCGTCTTGAAGATCTAATTGAAGCCCTTCGGTCCGATACGGTGATGATTTCAATCATGCTGGCCAATAACGAAATCGGGACCATCCAGCCAATCAGCCAGATTGGTTCTTTGGTTCGAGAGAAACGAACAGCCGGTCAACGACATCCATGGTTCCACACGGACGCAGTTCAGGCGGCCGGACGAGTGCCCCTAAATGTTGATGAGCTCGGCTGCGATCTTCTCACGATGTCCGGGCACAAGCTGTACGCGCCAAAAGGCATCGGAGCGCTTTACGTTCGTCGCGGCGTGCGTCTCCACGGCCAGAATGTTGGTGGACACCAGGAGCGCGAACGACGGGCAGGCACTGAGAACGTACCCGGGATTGTTGCTTTTGGGGAAGCAGCGAAACTTGCGCGCGAGGAACTCGAGCAACGATCGGCTCATGACCACGCTTTGCGCGACCGTTTCGAAGCTGAAGTGCGAAGCCGCATCAACGACGTTGTGTTCAATGGCGATCGCGAACAGCGCCTGGGCCATCTCACGAATATCTCGTTTCGCTTCATTGAAGGTGAGGGACTGCTGATAAACCTTGATTTGGAGGGTGTCGCAGTATCGACTGGCTCAGCATGTTCATCAGGAACACTCGAGCCGTCGCCGGTGATTCGCGCTCTCGGACTCGACGATGAACTTGCGCGCGGCTCGATTCGGTTTAGTTTCGGGAAAGACAATACCGCGGATGAGGTTGAGTATTCCGTGGAGGTTTTGAGTCGAGCCGTTGAAAGATTGCGGGTGCTGTCGCCATTGAACAAGCCACGGATTGACGCGAATGACACGGATCAAATAGAAAGCCTTTACCGAGCTTCTTAATTCCAGAAGTGGCCCAGTTTGGGATTCTCTGTGCAACAGAGAAGAATTCAAATTAGGCCATTACGTTAATTCTACGTTTACTCCGTGGTATCTGTGGCCTATTCTTCCATATTCAAAGAACATCTCGCCCATCCTCGCAACGTGGGAGACCTGTCTGACGCCAACGCCTTGGCTGACGAGAAGAATCCCGTTTGCGGCGACCGCCTGCGACTCTCATTGATCATCAAAAACGATCGAATCGAAACAGCGCGATACCTCGCTTACGGATGTCCTCCTACGCTCGTCTGCGGATCTGTTTTGACCGAGTTGATTACCGGAAAGACTACTACGGAAGCGAAGCAGTTAAACCGCGCGGATCTACTGAATGCTATCGGTGGACTGCCCTCCAGAAAACATCACGCAGCCGCACTCGCAATTGAGACACTCAATTCAGCCCTGGGTCAGCTACATTAAGGCTGCGGCGTGCCCACTACACGCGGCCGTCCAGGTCCCGCGGCGGGTTCGATGGTCCGGCGTTTATGATAATCCGGACCGCAGTATTTCTTAGGTTCCGTACCCAGAACAAACGTCCTGGTTCGAATCACCGGACAGGTCTCAACCGCAATCAACCCGGTAGCGGGATCGATGTCCAATGTAATCGTTCCTTCGAGACGGCTGTCCGGTAATGCGGGCGCTCTTCGAGGCGATGGCGACGGCGATACCGTGGGTATTGGAGGTTCGTCGAATGGTTGATCGATCGGAGGTGATGCCGCCGGCAGTTCGTCAGGAGTCATCTCCTCGAGGGGCGTTTCCGAGACATTGTTTGGACCAGTGCCGTTGATAAAAAACTCAACTCGCTTCTCGGTGTCCTCCGGGACAGTAAGTTCGCCTGTCTTCGGATTTATTTCGACCTGTTCGATCCCCGGTGGCATATCCCAGTCACCTTCCCATTCAGGATGCTCCGCAAGAGCCACCTGCATGAAGTCGGACCAGATCGGCAAAGCTGAGTTCGCGCCTGTCAAACCGAGTTGCGAACCATCATCAAAGCCAACCCATACCGCGCAAACCAGATTTGGCGTGTAACCAGCAAACCATCCGTCGCGAGAAGTCCCTGTCTTACCCGCAAGGGTTCCTCTTAGACCACGCGCACGCACCTTTGCCGCCGTGCCGCGATTGACGACGTCCTTCATGAACGAGGTCATCACGTAAGCCACGTCAGGTCGAAGCACCTCGGTCTTTGGTGCCGTCGGAGCCGCTATGGTTACGCCAGAGCCAGTCGTTATACGATTGATCGCGATTGGGCTGGTCCGACTTCCGAGATTGGCAAAAGCCGTATACGCCGAAGCAATTTGAAGAGGCGTTGCTTCACTCGTGCCCAGCGCCATCGCCGGATATGCGCGTGGAGGTCTCGGCAATCCAGCCTTCGCAGCGAGATTCATCACACGTCCAATCGTTACTTCCATTGCCACTTCAACGGTAACGACGTTGAGACTTTGGACCAGGCCATCACGCAACGTGACGGGTGCATTACGGTAGCTCTCGCCAAAGTTCCCCGGTGAGTACTCCTGGTTATCAAAAGTGAAGGTCTTCGGTTCGTCCATGTAAGTCGTCGCAGGCGTAATCACACGAGGTATCGGATCGTATGCGGTATTCAATGCCGTGGCGTAGACGAATGGTTTGAAGACTGATCCTGGTTGCCGGTAAGCGTCGCTGGCCCGATTCAACTGGCTCTTCGAGTAGTCGCGACCACCGACCATCGCCACAATCTCACCAGTCTTGGCATTCATCGCAACTAAAGCTGCTTGCAATGTCCCCGGCTCAAAACGTTTGGACTGGATCTTGTCGAGCGCAGCCATCTGCTTCGTCAAAGCGGCGTACGCGGCTCGCTGCAAGTCCATATCAATCGTTGTGTAAATTCGCAGGTGTTGGGCAGCACCGGCACCGGCGATCATGTCGCCAAGTTGGTTTTGTACGTAGTCAGCAAAATAGGGTGCGTCTGAGACGTCGATCCGACCCTTCGCTGGAACGACCTGAAGCGCTGTAGCTTTGGCTGTCTTTGCTTCTTCCACTGATATCACGCCGGCCTGGGCCATCGAGTCCAACACCTGATTCCGGCGTGCCGTGGCGGTATCGAGTTTGGTGTACGGGTTGTAGCGATTTGGACTGCGGATCAAAGCTGCAAGAAATGCTGATTCTGAGAGCGTGAGATTCGTCACATCCTTGTTGAAGTAAGCGCTGGAAGCCTCACCAAATCCATTGATCGAGAACCCTGCCTGCTGGCCCATGTAAACCTGATTACTGTAGAGCTCGAAGATCTTTTCTTTGCCGAGACGGGTCTCGAGGATGATCGACATGTAGGCTTCGGAGATTTTCCGCTGCCACGTCTTTTCAGGTGAAAGTAAAAGATTCTTGACGAGCTGTTGAGTTATGCTCGAGCCCCCCTGGCGCGCAATTGGCGAGCTGGGATCAGAGTCATAACGCCTGACAAAGGCGCGTATAATTCCGCGAATGTTCACGCCATAATGCTCGAAGAAGGAGCGATCCTCAGTGACAGTGATCGCCTTGACGAGATGAGGCGGTAGATCGCTAAAGCCAATGACTTTTCGTTTGGCTCGTTCGCGTCCGGTAACTGAGCTGATCAATTCAGGTTCGAGCCAAACACGTTGGAGCGAACCGCGGCCCTGAAGATCAGTCAGTGCGTTAATCGACTTCCCCGAGCTTGTAAACTGTACTCTTACGCTCTGAAACTGCTTTGCACCGTCAACACTTGAAGCACTGCTTGGCTCAATATCTACAGTTGTACCGTTGACTGCATATCGACCACGACCGGTGTCTGCCTGTTGGCTCTTCTCCACATAACCAGCGCGCTTTAGAAAAGCCAGCACGTCAGCCTGCGAGATCGATTCGTTAACGCGCAGTTGCTTCGGAGCTGCGTAGATACCCGCCGTTCGTGTGAAAACTTCGCCCTGAAGAAGATTGTCAATTCGTCCGGAAAAGACCGTCCAGTAATAGATCAAGATCCCCAGCCCCACCGCTCCTACGAAGACTAAGGGGATAATGACCGGCGCGCTCAACAACCGGCGCAGCCATCTTCGGGCGAAGCCCGGCTCAGATTCCACATAAGACACAACTCGCGGATTCCTTAAATCCCGAGTCCTTCTTCCGGGGTATTGGTTGTTTGGCGGATAACGTAGTGGCATAGACCGATTGAAACTCGTCGAGCGGGCCCTCACCGACCGCTTTCAGATATTACGTAACATTCTCCCTGCGGTTCTGTCGACGTTTCGTTTGACAGGGCTAGCCGCATTCGCTAACGTGGCTGCCCTCGCTAGAGTGACTTTGATGCCACTCTGCCCGTATGAGTCTACAAGTCGAGCGGCCACAGATCTACACGGATTTCACTGATAAAGAGATGGTTTTGCAGATCCGTATTATTGGTCTTATGTGTCGCCGATTACTGCGTAGAGGCTTAAATCGATGAAGATTCTAGTAACCGGAGGCAGCGGCTATTTGGGCACGTACGTCCGCCAGTTCTTTTCAGCCGACGACTTTTCCCGCCGTTCCAGTTTGGACGTTCTCGACGAGCAAGCTGCCGAGAAGTTAGCTGACTACGACACCGTCATTCATCTGGCTGCACACTTTGATAAGCACCCTGGCGGCGCCCGCGAGTGTTTCCGCACCAACGCAGAAGGGACCGCGAACATCATTCGCAACATGAAACCGGGTTCGATCTTTATCTATGCATCTACGAAAGACGTTTACGGCTCCCACGCCGATGGGTTTGAATACGTTGACGAAAACACAAGCACAGATTACTGCGGTCAGTCGGCGTTTGAGTGGTCCAAGTTAATTGGTGAGCGTTACGTTGAATACTATTCACGCACAAGAGATATTCGTGCCTGTATCTTTCGACTATCAACCGCATTCGCTCGACCCTCGCCGGACAACGAGTCCGGTTTCGTCACCCATTACGTCGAATCGATAAAGCGTCGCACGCCAATTCACCTGCCGGCAGCCGGCGATCCGATTCGCGACATTTTGTATGTTGACGACCTCTCCAGGGCTTGCCGATCGTTTATCGAGTCTAAAGTTGTGTTCGGGCTGTATAACCTGGGAGGGGGCTGCCTGAACGCGGTTAGTCTGCGCGACCTAATAAAAAGAGTCAGTGGAATGATCGAGATAGAACCAGTGATTAAGGAAGACCCGGCGATCCCTTTACCGGTACCTTTGCGTTACGTGTCTGACCTGGCTCATATTGAGAACGAGTTAGGCTGGCGTCCTCAGATCGGAATCGACGACGGGTTGCGAGTGCTACTTTAGGAATGTTTTTGTCATGACGAGCGTGCAGGCTGAGCGTATCAAGCGAGTCGTCGTGCGTGGCACGAACTGGGTGGGCGACTCACTGATGACTGTACCGGCGCTTCGCGCTCTCAGGCGGGTCTTGCCAGGCGCAAATATCACGCTCGCGATTCGTCCCGGTGCTAGAGGGATTTTCTCCGAAGCCGATTTCATCGACGACGTGCTTCTCTACGACAGGAAGGGAGCGTTTTGGGTGATTCCGCAGATTCGCGAGTGGAGGCGCAGAAGGTTTGACCTTGCGGTGTTGTTTCAAAACGCCTTTGAGGCTGCGCTGATTCCATTCCTGGCGAGCGTGCCGATTCGACTCGGCTACGCCACTGAATCTCGACAGGCGTTACTCACACATCCGTTAGCAGTACCGGATTGGCGCACATCAAGGCATGAGGTCTTCTACTATTTGTATCTGGTCACGGCGCTTGAACAGATGCTGTTTGGCACGAGTAGCATTTGTGAAGCCGAACCGGATGCGAGCATACAGATCTCCGAAATCAGGAAAACTGAAGCGGTAGGTTTGCTTCGCGCTCATGGCGTTAAAGAAGAAGCGCCTGTTGTGGCGATTTGTCCTGGCTCGATAAACAGCCGCGCCAAAAGATGGCCGGCGGAAGCATATGCGGCGTTGGCCGATCGATTGATCGATGCTCGACGGCAAGTGTTGCTAATCGGGTCAAAGGATGAGGCTGAGGTTTCCAGAGATGTAACGAGTCGAATGCGTCATCATCCGATCGTGCTCACAGGGAAGACGAATCTGGACCAAATCACGGCAGTGCTCTCTACGGTCGATCTCATAGTAACCAACGACACGGGCCCGGCTCATATCGGCTCAGCACTTGGGCGCCCAACAATAGTCATTTTTGGACCAACAAACCCGTTGACGACTCGTCCATTTTCCCCGCTAGCGGAGATCTTGAGACATCCGCCAGAATGTGCGCCATGCATGCTGCGCGACTGTCCAATCGATCATCGTTGCATGACGGCGATTACAGTCGATGAAGTGTTTGAGCGCTCTCATTTGTTACTCAAGCGCAGCAGTTTTGCCAAAACGGTAAGGAGCCTGTGCGACTCAGTCGCGTAACCTTTAATGAAGCGACCTGCAGTTTTCATTGATCGGGACGGAACAATTTCGGAGGAAGTTGGTTACATTAATCATCCGTCGCGTTTTCGACTCTTTCCCTATTCTTCGGAAGCGATCGGGATCCTGAACAATAATGGCTGGCTGGCCATCGTCATCACCAATCAAGCAGGCGTCGCGCGCGGCTATTTTTCAGAGGATGTTGTCGTCAGTGTGCATGACCAACTCAAACGCGATTTGCAGGAAGCCTCGGCGCAGCTCGATGCTGTTTACTATTGCGCGCACCACCCGTCAGTCGGAGAACCGCCGTATCGATTCGAGTGTGACTGTCGCAAACCAAAAACCGGACTTATCGATCGCGCCGCGAGGGACTTCGAAATAGATTTGGCTGCAAGCTGGATGGCGGGTGATCGCTACGGCGACGTGGAACTGGCGCGGAACGCAGGCGTCCATTCAGCTCTTGTTCTGAGTGGATACGGCCGCGGCGAGTGGGAGTATCAACGCCACTCATGGAAGCACCAGCCAGACTTGGTTTGTGAGAATCTGCTCGAAGCGGTAAAGATGATTGTCTCTTGAATTGCCGATTGCCAATTGCCAATTTCCGATCTTTTCAAATTGGCAATCGGCATTTGGCAATTGGCAATTTCGGCCATGACTCTTTCGCACACAGCACTTCAGGAACGACTGGTTAATATCGTCAGACGGTTCTCTGATCGAAAAATCACAATCCTCGGCGATACCATCGCTGACAAGTTTCTGTTCGGTTCAATCAGCAGGGTTTCGCGCGAGGCTCCAGTCTTTATTTTGCGCCATGAACAGACCGAAACACTGCCTGGCGGCGCTGCAAACTGCGCAATGAACCTGATGGCGCTGGGCGCTCATGTGTCTTTGATTTCAGTGACCGGCGCCGATGAAGCCGGGAACGAACTCCGTGCAAAACTCGAAGCGGCGGGAGTGGATATCGAGGGCGTGGTTGTTTCCGAAAAGGTCCAAACAACAACGAAGGTTCGAATCCTGGCCGGTCACTCACACTCCAGCAAACAACAGGTAATCAGAATCGACTATGACGGCGCTCCCATCGACGATGCTGAACTGCGCGCAGCTCTCATTAGCAAGTTGGAACAGACTACAGCCGCATCCAACGCTTTCGTGATTTCTGATTACAACTACGGCGTGGTTGACGCCCGGACGGTTGATGTAATCCGAAAAACCGGTGTTCCGGTTTTGGTCGACTCCCGCTTCCGTCTATCAGAGTTCAAAGGATTCACCGCAGCAACGCCGAATGAGGAAGAAGTTGAGAATCTTATCAAAGCGCAAATCTCGTCCTCGGAAGAACTCGAAACGGCGGCAAAGGATTTGAAGCAGCGACTTGGCTACCGCGCACTTTTGGTCACACGTGGCGGCCAGGGCATGACGTTGTTGGAGGACGAGGCAACACCTCTCCGTATCGGTGCCGTGGGCGCGCAACAACCGGTAGACGTTACGGGTGCCGGCGACACAGTTATAGCTACGTTCGCCCTCGCACTTGCTTCTGAAGCTTCTTTTTCCGACGCAGCCAGGCTGGCGAACTACGCCGGCGGACTGGTTGTGATGAAGCGAGGAACAGCTACGGTGACCGCTGCTGAACTCGAGCACTCAATTCTTACTTCTGAAGCCGACTAAATGCTCAGTGTAAAAAATCAAAATCAACAGATTCTTTTAGACCGCGAAGAGTTGGTAAGACGCGTAGAGTCTGCCAAAGAAGAGGGCCTGCGAATCGTCTTCGCCAACGGGTGCTTCGACGTGCTCCACGTCGGACATGTCCGATATCTCGCCGGCGCCCGGGAACTGGGTGACATGCTGATCGTTGGCATAAACTCTGACAGGCAGGTTGCTCTTCAGAAAGGCGCGGGACGACCCGTTTTACCCGCAAGCGACCGGGCAGAAATCGTTGCCGCTTTGGAATCAGTCACCTACGTCACCGTCTTCGACGAACCCACTGTCGAGCAACTGTTGCTGGCGCTCAAGCCTGATGTCCATGCCAAGGGCACGGACTATGCGACTGACAGTGTACCCGAGCGCGACGTGGTACGCTCTTACGGGGGTCAGGTCGCCATCGTGGGAGATCCAAAGGATCATTCGACCTCGGCAATCATAGCTCGCTTGGGAGGTCTCAATGCATAAGCAATTTTCCCGCAAAGGCGCAAAGGCGCAAAGAAAAACCACTGAGCCGAGAACATTTTTTGCGCCTTCGCGCCTTTGCGGAAAAGCTTTCTCAAGAAAATTCGCAGTCGCAGTGTCTTTAGTTTCTTTACTGGTGAGTTGGACTCCAGCCCTTAGCCAAAACAAAGGCGCTCGCTTTGATCCAGACGGTTCGTTTTGGCTGCATGAACAGCCACCAAACGAATTCTCGGAGCTCAGCGCTATAAATCTGAACTCCAAGAGATTGAGACGACTTCCCTCGCCCGGCTTACAAATAACCGACGGAACGACCTATCGTTTTAAGACTCTCAACGTCAAACGCAACAACTTTACATTTACAACCGTGACGTTAAGGAACGTCTCGTACAGTTTTTCCGGAAGGTTTCTTAAGGGCGGAGTGTATGCCTCGACCGCTCTCAATGATGAGGTTCCCGTCATGGAAGGGACCCTTTCAAAATACCGTGCAGGAAAAAGACTCGCCGAAGCAAAACTCCAGTTTGTCTATTTTGGCGGCACGTGATCCGTTTGGATGAGAATTCTGATAGTAAAACTTGGGAGTATTGGCGACATAGTTCACACTCTGCCGGCCCTTGCAGCCCTGCGCGGCGCCATGCCGCAAGCGGAGATTTCGTGGGTGGTTGAAAGACAATCATCTGAAATTTTGAAAGACAACCCGCTTCTGGATCACCTCATCGAAGTCGACACGAAGGCGCTGAGGCGCGGGCTGATGTCTGGGGAGACGCTGCGGGCACCGCGCCAGCAGTTACGTCGGTTACGCGCCTCAGCCTTCGATGTGGCTCTAGACTTCCAGGGACTTCTCAAATCTGTTTCCATAGCGCGCCTATCAGGCGCGCGACGTGTTTTTGGCTATACCCGCGCCGGTCTGCGGGAACCTGCCAGTACCCTTTTCCTGTCCAAAAGAGTTGCGGTCTCGAAGAATACTCACGTTATTCGTAAATCGCTTCGCTTGCTGCAAGGAGCTCTGGGCATTTCCATCCCGGAACAACCCGGGGAACTTTCATTTCCGATTAGCACAACGCCAAAGGATGAGGCCGAAGCTCGAGAGGCTGCTGCTCATGCAGGTGGCAAGTATGCGATTCTGAATCCGGGCGGTGGCTGGCCAACTAAACTCTGGAGCGTCGAGCGGTTTGGCAGACTGTCCGATCTGCTTTGGTCCAGTTACGGAATTTCATCTCTGGTCACTTACGGGCCCGGCGAGCTTCAACTTGCTGAAGGCGTGCGCCGATCGTCAAGCTCCGGCAAAGCTCAGCCAGTCAATCTGTCACTGAAAGGTTTTTATTCATTGGCGCAGGGGGCACGTATTTACGTAGGGGGCGACACGGGTCCAACTCACATCGCAGTTGCCGCAGGCACGCCAATCGTCGGGTTGTTTGGCCCTACCGAATGGTGGCGCAACGGAAGTCCACGTCCTGAGGACATCTGTGTGGAGAGGAATGATATCGACTGCCGTGTGGACTGCCATCGTCGCTCCTGTTCAAAATGGATATGCATGGATATTGAGGTTGAGCGGGTGATGCAGGCAGTGGATCGGAGGTTAGCTTAGCGCCTTTGCGCCTTTTCGAGGAAACTTTCTCGCGCAAAGGCGCAAAGAAGAACACTCAAAAATGCGAAGAGGTGGAACGTGGATACAGCGCTGGCGAGTGCCGCTCGGTTTTTTGTGCGGCGCCGCGTTCATCTTTTTCGCCCAGCCAACACCGAAGGCTTTATTAATCGGAGCATCGGTCTCGATATTAGGACTTGGCCTTCGAGCGTGGGCCGCGGGCCATATCCGAAAAAATGCACAGCTCGCCACATCTGGTCCGTATGCCTTCACCCGCAATCCACTTTACCTCGGAAGTTTTTTGCTTGGCCTCGGATTTACCATTGCCTCCGGTCGACTGCTGTTGGGCCTACTACTTGCCGCCCTGTTTCTTGGCATCTATTTGCCGGTGATGCGCGTCGAAGCCTCGACCATGGCTCAGCTCTTTGGCAGTCAATATGATACTTACAGGCAATCCGTGCCGCTCTTTTTTCCTCGGATAACGCCTTTTCGAGAAAGTGAGTCCGCGGGAAACAGATTTGATGCTACCCTTTACCTTCGTTACCGGGAATATCGGGCCGCGCTTGGGCTCGTCATTGCCTGGGGACTGCTGTTGATTAAAACTTTCTACTTTTGAACGGATTTGCGAACACTCAAGAAAATTACTTTCCTTTCCCTGCTGGCGTTAGCGATAACCATCGCAACCAGTCTGCCATTCGCGCTTGCGCAACGCCTCGAATCCCATCCGGCATCGAGACCCTTCGAGCTGGGTGAAGAACTCCATTTCGAAGCTGAATTCTCGCGGGCTCTTTTACGCAGATTGGACGTCGCAGATCTTAAGTTTCGCGCCACGCGTACTCCTCTCGGGGAAACAGCCTCAGGCTCAAACGACTCGCAGGAGTCAAAGCCCTACGCCTTAACCTTCAGCGCGGATGTAGCCAGCAAGGGTTTCTTCGCTCGTTTATTCAATCTAAAGTTTCGAGAACGCGTCGAATCAACGGTCGAGCCAGTCTCTTTCACAGTTCAAAGAACAATGATTTTAGACGAGCAGGGAAAGCGAGTCAGAACCACAGAGTCAACATTCGATCGATCCAAGGGCAAGATGACCTGGACCTCGCGCGATCCAAATAATCCCTCGGCTGAACCACGGCATTCCATCACCGATTTCTCTGGACAGTTGCAGGATGTATTGTCAGCGATCTACTTCATTCGCACGCAGCCACTCCAAGTGGGCAAAACGTTTGAGGTCTTTGTCGGAGATGGAGGCAGGGTTTACACAATCCCGGTCAGGGTTGTCGAGAAGAAGCGAATGAAGACTATTCTTGGTCGCGTCGATGTGCTGCGAGTAAATCCCGAGCTTTTCGGACCAGATCGACTGATCGATGCAGAGAAGGGTGAGTTTTCGATTTGGATAACTGACGACGCTCGGCACATTCCGGTCGGAGGACGAGTCAAAACCGATTACGGCACTTTTGATATCAAGTTAAAGCGCATCATAACCAACTCAACTGCTCCGAAGTGATCTGATTCTCAACATTGTTTCCCCGCAAAGACGCAAAGGCGCAAAGGCGCAAAGAAAGTTAATATTCTTTCTTTGCGCCTTTGCGCCTTTGCGGGAGAAAGAATTGTGCCGACACCACTGATCATTGGTCACCGCGGAGCGTCTGCCGTGGCGCCGGAAAACACCATGGCCGCTTTTCGTGAAGCTATCGCGGCCGGGTCGGATGGGATCGAGTTTGACGTTCGTCTAACGAGAGATGGTCTTCCGGTAGTCATCCATGACAACTCACTCGTTCGCACCGCGGGCGTCTCGGATCGCGTCGCGGATTTGACCTGGTCTGAACTCGAGGGCATCGATGTTGGCAGTCGGTTCGCCGTTACCAGGAAACTTGCTCCAGGATCATTCGCGACAGAAACTGTACCGAGTCTCGAACAATTGTTCGCACTTTTCGAAGCGAACGATCTGATCCTCTACCTTGAAATGAAGTGCGACTCGCCGTCCGAGCGCGTACTACTTGCCGAAGCATGTTGCAGGTTAATCAATGAGTATTCCTTAAAGCCGCGCGTTATCATCGAGTGTTTTGACCTGCCCGCTCTCGAAGTCGTCAAGAGTATTGACTCGGAAATTAAAACTGCCGCGCTTTTTCAGCCTGCACTAACGACGCCATGGACGGTGCAATGGATCATCAATCAAGCAACAGCAGTTCAAGCCTCAGCACTGGCACTACACTACAGACTCGTGCGTAAGTCACTTGTTGAGCAAGCTAAAGACATTGGTTTGCTAGTCGCCGTTTGGACTGTCGACGATCCAGCATGGGTGTACCGAGCCAAGTCGATCGGTATTGATGCGTTGATTACCAACAATCCCGCCGCTATGCTGGCTGGGCGATGACTCGTCCCCTTGCGCAGCTCAATCGATTCTTCGTCTCACCTGACTATTCAGTTCATTACCGCAGGTCAAAGCAGCTCCTCTGGCAAAACCAGGCATCCTCCGGCTATTCCCTACTTACCACTCTGGACGGAAAGGTCGATTACGCGGTCGACGCCAAACACGCGGCTCTCGCACCTTCCCATACAGTCGTTCTTGAACCTAATACGAACGTGACCGCCAGTGGCAAACAAGTAGAGCTTCTCTTTCTTACGTTCCCAGCGTCGCTGGTCATTCAACACGCCGCAGCGATGCGCTTGATTCCTCCCAAATCGATTGTCACCTTCACACGTGAACACGTGCATGGCGATCAAAAACTCGATGCGCTGCTTGCGGAATTTGTTTTGGAACTTGCCGCCGAAAAACCCGGCAAAGAAATAGTCATGCGAGCACTGGTTGAACAAGTCCTGGTCCACATTCTGAGAAACTACTCTACGCCGCGACTCTCCGACGAACTTGAGCTTTCTCGTGTCGGACTGGTTGACAGACGCATTCGACGTTCTGTCGAGTTGATGCACACTCAACTCGATCAGGATCTCACACTGAAAGCGCTGGCCGCGGCTTCCTATCTTTCGCCGTTCCACTTCGCGCGTCTCTTCAAGAAACTCACAGGAGCCTCGCCGCACAATTATCTCGCGGGCATCCGCTCAACAAGAGCGCAGTTGTTGTTGGCTGAGACTGATCTTTCAGTGACAGAAATTGGGGCGCGGGTAGGCTATCTGAGTGGCAGTCACTTTACGAAGGCATTTCGAACTGCTACCGGCGTTACTCCTCGGGAGTTTCGCAAAGGCCTCATTTCGCAGCGGGAAGACGGCGCAATGCGTCGCCAATAATGCGCAAGATTTGTCGGTTGGACTCGAGCGACTCCCGGTATCATCCTTCTTTGCGTTACTCTGCGCTCCCCTGCGTCTCTGCGGTTATTTGCTCCTGACTACGGATTAACCGCGGAGACGCAGAGGAGCGCAGAGTTACGCAGAGAGGTTTCCGCCAAGGAGAATCAGCGAATGCCAATTGCCAAGCAAGCCGAGATCAGTCCTGCCGAAGGAAAGCTGGGAGTACTACTTGTAGGTTTGGGTGCTGTCAGCACAACTTTCATCGCCGGCGTTGAAGCCATCAAGAAAGGAGTCGCTCAACCCATTGGTAGCCTTACTCAAATGGGAACGATTCGACTTGGCAAAAGGACTGACAATCGTGTTCCGCTGGTCAAGGACTTCGTTCCACTCGCACAACTGAAAGATCTTGTTTTCGGAGCGTGGGACATCTTTCCGGATTCAGCTTACGACGCCGCTTTGAACGCAGGCGTTCTTGAAAAGGAACTGTTGGCCCAACTCAAAGAACCGCTGCGAAAGATTCGGCCCATGAAGGCGGTCTTCGATCAAGCCTACGTTAAGCGACTCAGCGGAACGAATGTCAAAACAGGTAAGAACAAGTTTGAGATGGCTCAACAACTGATTGATGAGATCTCGTCTTGGAAACGCAAAAACAAGTGTTCGCGTTTGGTGATGATCTGGGCCGCATCGACAGAGATATTCTTAAAAGCACGGCCCGTACACAAAACCATCGAATCGTTTGAGAAGGCAATGCGCGAGAATCACAAGGCGATTGCACCGTCGATGATTTACGCGTACGCCGCGCTGAAATCCGGAATTCCCTTCGCTAATGGTGCTCCGAACCTCACGGTGGATATTCCCGCACTGATGACTCTTGCTGACAAGAACAAACTTGCGATCTGCGGCAAGGATTTCAAGACTGGTCAAACGTTGATGAAGACCATCATCGCGCCGGGACTAAAGTCGCGCATGCTCGGTCTTCACGGTTGGTACTCCACAAACATCCTCGGAAACCGCGACGGTGAAGTACTCGACGATCCTGACTCGTTCAAGACAAAAGAAGAGTCGAAATTGTCAGTTCTTGAATACATTCTTCAGCCGGAAGTCTATCCAACGCTGTACAAGGGTTTTTCACACGTGGTGCGGATCAACTACTACCCGCCGCGTGGCGACAACAAGGAAGGTTGGGACAACATCGATATTTTTGGGTGGCTTGGCTACCCGATGCAGATCAAAATCGACTTCCTCTGTCGCGACTCGATTCTGGCTGCGCCCATAGTTCTCGACCTCGCTCTATTTCTGGACCTCGCTCAACGCGCCGGCATGAAGGGCGTGCAGGAGTGGTTGTCGTTTTACTTCAAATCGCCTCAAACTGCGCCCGGCCTGTATCCCGAGCACGACATCTTCATTCAGCTTATGAAACTGAAGAATACCCTTCGCCATTTGCGCGGCGAGGATCTCATTACCCATTTAGGGCTTGAATACTACGACTAAAGAAGAGCCACGGATTACACGGATCGACACAGATCAGAATCTGATGCGTCGATCCGTGTAATCCGTGGCTGAAAACGTGCAATTAATTGTCAGTCAACTCTTGACAGGAAATGTCACGCTGCAGTCGACAACCACGTTAGCGTTGCCTGCGAATTCTTCTTTACGCGATATTTGTGGTGACAAATTTTGCGGACTTGTATATATAGCATCCGTCGCCCGGCGGTTTCAGGCGCTGAAACACAATTTGGCGAACCTTAGCCTCTTTCAAATGCATCAATTTAATGTGCGGATCGTTCCTTGCTAGTAATCAGATGGGCCAAAGGGTTTTGACGGTCTAATTCGAGAATGCCCTCGGATTGAACTGGTAAGGAGAGAGCCGATGTTAGCTGAGTGTGACGTGACAAGAACAACAGACATGAACAATACCGGTACAGTTTTCCTCGATCCCGATCAAAAGAGCCCGCGTGCTCAGGATTTTGAGGAGCGGTTGACTTCGCGGATCGTGGGTCAGGAACGCGCAGTCAGACGCATGAGCGGTCTGTATCAGATTTTCTTAGCGGGCATGAATCCGCCGAGCCGGCCGATCGGAACGATGCTCTTTTTGGGACCGACTGGTTCCGGAAAAACTCGCGTTATCGAAGCGGCCGCCGAAGTGCTTTATGGAGATCCAAACGCTGTCGTCAAAATTGACTGCGCGGAGTTTCAGCACTCACACGAAATCGCAAAGCTGATCGGATCGCCTCCGGGATATCTGGGTCATCGTGAAACCTCACCGATGCTTACTCAGGAAAATCTCGACCGGATGCACACGGACGATATGAAAGTGTCGCTGGTGCTGTTCGATGAGATCGAAAAGGCTTCCGATAGTTTGTGGCAATTGCTGCTCGGTATTCTCGACAAAGCCACTTTGACTTTAGGCGACAATCGTCGGGTCGACTTTTCAAAGGCCATGGTCATCTTGACCTCAAACCTCGGCGCCCGCGAGATGTCGGAACTCATTTCCGGCGGCATCGGTTTCGCGCCGGGCAAGGGTTCGAAAACTCCTAACGATACCGAGGTGGACCAGAAGATCTATCGAACGGCTGTCGAAGCCGCGCGACGCAAGTTCTCGCCTGAGTTCATGAACCGGATTGACAAGGTTGTGGTCTTCCGTTCGTTGAAAGAACATCACCTGCGGCTGATCCTCGACCTCGAACTTCAGGCGGTTCAAGATCGCATCATGCAGTCAGCCGGAACCAAGTTTGTCTTTCAATGTTCAGAGACAGCGAAAGACATGCTGCTGAAGGAAGGACTGGATTACAAATACGGCGCTCGTCACCTGAAGAGAGCGGTTGAGCGATTTCTTGTGTATCCGCTTTCAAATCTCGTGGCGACGGGTCAGATCGGGTTGGGAGATCTGGTTCACGTCGACGTAGACGGAATCCGCAACCGGCTGATCTTCTCGAAGAGCTCGGGCGGCGCCTTGATTCACGAGATGCCGCAGGGTGCGGACACACCCGAAAGTTCCAGTGAAACGTTATCGGGTGGTGTTGGATTGCCGATTCCCCAGGCGACCAAAGCCGCGAAGAAGAGCCACAGCCGCGGGGAGAAAGCTGAAAACTAAGTTCGCATAAAAAAGCCACAGATTACACAGATGGACACGGATCGGAAAATCTGACCGTGTTTATCTGTGTAATCCGTGGCTTAACTTTCGTAGCGCCTCGTAGGCAATCTCCGACAGAAATGGATCCGTCGCAGTTGACGCAGCTCTCAACGCAGGCGCCGCCGCTGGGTCGCCGATAAGACCCAAAGACTTTGCCGCTTCGCGTCGCACATCATCAGGAAACTTTTCGTTACTCAATGCCGCAATTAACGCCGCCGTGCCGGCTCGACTCCTGATCTGTCCGAGAGCAGCCGCGGCTGCCCGAAGCACAAAAACATTTTGCTCTCGTTTTCTTTTCGTCCTCGAGGGCGCTGACAATTCCGGCGCCAGCGTTCCAACAAGGGCTACGACTGCCGCCTCGTCGGCGATTTCTCCCAACGCCACTGCTGCAGCACCTCGCACTCCGTGTTCCTTATCATTCAATAGTCGCTCGCTCAACGCGGCAGTTGCGCCTCTGCTGTGAGTCAGGCCAAGCGCGTAGGCTGTTTCACGACGAACAAATTCGACTTTGTCATTGAGTAGCGGGATCAGAGCGGCAACACTCTCATCATCACCAATTGAAAGGATAGCTTTAGCCGCGGCGGCCCGGACCATAAGCGATGGGTCTTTAAGTGCGGGAAGGGTCGCTTCAGATGCGGCTGCCAGACGCATGCCACCCAGTTTCATGACTGCGTCGCGTCGTTCTTCCTGATCGGAGGAACTCAAACGCTGCTGCTGTTTTTCGATTTCAACTTGAGTAGGGGTGAGATTGCGACTGTCCTGGGCAAAAGTAATGAAGGGAGAAAGCCATAAAGCGGCACATAGAGCACAAATGCCTCTGAGTTGAGGCCTCAAGCCGTCACTAATTCTTTGCGCTTTTTGTGCTTCTTTGCGGCCCATTCAACTTTTCGGCCTTGCGCCGAACTGCTTCCCACTCGAAGGCCTGGCGCGCGCGACGATTCTCCCGAGCATCGGCCAAAGCCGTCAAAATCTCATCTTCCCAAACTGAGGGCGCCGTTCTCGAACGTCGCTTCGACTCCATCGCCGAGATGTAATCCAAAACCTCGCCCACCTCGGATTCAGTCAGTGCCTCGAGTTTCAAAGCAAGAAACTGGCGTTTGGTCACGGTGTTGGCCATTTTCGTGCTCCTTTTGCTGTTTTGCGGGAGCAAACTATACACGAATCTTGACTGGATAGACAGGATCTACAGGACTAATCCGGCAAATCTTAAATCCTGTAAATCCTGAAATCCCTCCTAATCGATTCGGGAGGCCAGGCCGTGGACTGTGTCAATGATGAGGACCGCGATCGGAGGACAAACAATCAAGTCAGGAATCAGCACACCTGCCCACGTGTTAGCCATCACGCTCGATTGCACGACAGCGACGCGGTGTTGAAAGAGCAGCCTCAAGTCACTGAAAAAATCTTGTGTGTGCCAGCCAATATATAAACCTATTCCCACGCTGAGTGCGTAGCCGACGAGAAGAAACGTGTACGCGGAAAAGCGCGTGAAGGGCTGCTCCGGAAGTGCATTCTGACTGATGATCGATCCCTGGATCGGCTCCGGTTTGTAAGTGTAGTGCGCTAAGTATTCACGCAAGCGATTTGCGAGATGCCAAACTCCGATGACAAACAACGTCAGCACTACAACGCGACCCAAAGTCGAGAAGACTTGCCAAAACTGAGGTCGCATCATCGCCAGGAAAAAAGTTGAAAGAAACAACGACACAGTGGTGAACACTGCTCGCTGACGTTCCCGAACCTCTTGACGATCGCGTTCAAGAACCTCGTCAACCAAACGATCCCATTTTGCCTGGACCGCTAAATTGCGAGCACGTCTTGCGTATTGATTATTGGAATCAAGAATGGAATAACTTCGATTCTTCTGCGCGTTCAACTGTTCGTCGTAATAGGCGCGCTCCTGAGGATCGATAAGCGTGTGGTACGCCCTTGAGAGCAGCGAAAACTGGCGTGCAGCCTCGGAGTTGGGATTCACATCAGGGTGACTTTTACGCGCAAGTTTCCTGTAGGCCGATTTGATTTCGGTCTGAGACGCATTCGTCTTAACACCCAAAATTCTGTAGTAGTCAATCACTGTGCTTCTCTGAACTCCAAAAGCCGGCGATGGATGCCAGGGTTGCCTGTGAACACCGCGTCACTCGCCCAAAAAGTATAACACCATGCGCAAGCCTTTTATCGGGACTTTCGTGGTGCGGTCGTGATGCAGTTTGGATTTGGCCGCGATGGGCATCGGGTCAGCACCGCAAGGAATTGATCATCGGGGCATTAGCCCGACCGTAAGGGAGGGCTCAGCCTTTACGCCGCTTAACCGATGAGCCCTCCCTAACGGTCGGGCTAATGCCCTGATGATCAATTCCTAGACCCAAGCGGTTATGTCAAACTGCGTCACTACTTCGTGAATCCTGAGATGGCGGACTTGGCTAAAGGGGGTGCCAAAGGGGAGCCGGGAAAATACCTCGAGCGGCATTCGAGGGGGCGAGGACATATAAACAAGGCGACTCGCACCCTTTGGCGGGTTGCACTTCGACAGTACAACCGTCATGCCATTCGCCGCTTTTCAAAAACACTCGCAAAAACACTCGATCAGTCGCGAACCCGGTCGACAAGTGTGAACAGACGAAGACACAACTGTCTATCGCCAACTACACAATTGAGGATGAACGAGCTTTGAACGCGCATTGCACGAAAAGTAATAAGAACCAGCTTCTCTGTGCTATCTCTGTGTCCTCTGTGTCTCTGTGGTGGCTTATTTCCCAGCAAAACTCACCACCGAGACACAGAGGACACAGAGACAGCACAGAGAAAATAGTACGCAAGCTACTTTTCGTGCAAAGCCAGATGAACGCCCTACTTCTCGCTGGCGCGATCTACAATTCGCAGGAGAGTTCGTACGGCGATTCCGGTTGGACCTTTGGATCTATAGGGCTTCGCCTCATCGCTCCAGGCCGTGCCCGCAATATCAAGATGCGCCCAGGCGATCCCATCCGCAAACTCCTTGAGAAACGCCGCGGCTGTTATCGTGCCTGCCTTGCGCCCCCCGACGTTCTTGATGTCGGCTATGTCTGACTTGATCTGTTTTGAGTATTCCTTGTCGAGTGGTAACTGCCAGAACTTCTCGCCCACTTCCCTACCGGCGGCAATTATTTCATCGATCAATTCCTGATCAGTACCCAACACAGCAGTGTTCACATCACCCAGCGCTATAGAAACCGCGCCAGTCAAAGTCGCCATGTCGATTACTTTCGTTGCACCGAGTTTCCTGGCATACGCAATAGCGTCGGCAAGGATCAAACGACCTTCGGCGTCAGTATTAATGATCTCAATGGTCTTACCGGTCATTGCTTTTACAACGTCTCCCGGTTTGGTCGCTTTGCCGGACGGCAGATTTTCAGTACAAGGGGCGACTGCTAAAATCGGAATTGGTGGTTTCAACTGGGCAATCGCGCGCATCGCGCCCATGACTGTGGCACCGCCGGTCATGTCGTACTTCATCAGCTCCATATTCTCGCCGGGCTTAAGTGAAATACCACCGGAATCGAACGTCACGCCTTTACCAACGAAGGCGAGTAATTCGTTGTTGTCGGTTGCCGGATTTGGAGGCGTGTATTTGAGAATGATCAGTTTGGCAGGTTGATCCGAACCGCGGGATACACTCAACAGCGATCCCATGCCTTCCTGTTCCATTCGCGCTTCGTCAAGCACGTCAACACTCAGTCCAAACTCGTTTGCAATCTCGCGCGCTCGCTCGGCCATGTCAGACGGCGTCATATAAGCGCCCGGTTCATTCGCAAGATCGCGAGTGAAGTTGACCGACTCTCCTATGATTGCTCCCGACTTCACACCACGTTGCA
>Ga0256867_10000230_pt1:12500-21221 | contig 21221 bp, 15 predicted proteins | sample RVTome_15_FD_185939 | JGI IMG/M metagenome (GOLD analysis project Ga0256867, IMG submission 185939) | Soil microbial communities from uranium-contaminated site in the Upper Colorado River Basin, Wyoming, United States - RVT150D86 (HiSeq) ... | reverse complement strand
ACTGATATTCCAAATCGATTGCAGTACCCGGATTTTGAAAGAACCTTGAATGGTGATAACAGGGCTGCAGCTGTGGGCAATTTGTCTAAAGGAGATGTACTGGATTCACCATTATGGTGGGATGTTAACTAGTACATACCTGTAATATTTTTAAGAGGCTGTCTTTTTGACAGCCTCTTTTTTTTGCCTTTTGGGCCACAATCGTTCTGTTTAGAAATTTTTGAAGTCGTATCTTTAAGTCCTCTGGATATCTATTGCCTGCTATGATCTTTGTAAGCCGACAAGAGCACTTCAATGCAGCCCACAAACTCTACAATCCCGATTGGAGCCAGGAAGAAAACGCCAGGGTATTCGGCCCTTGTGCCAATGAAAATTTTCATGGGCACAATTTTAATTTGATCGTAACAGTTTGTGGTGACCCCGATCCTCAAACAGGATTTGTAATTGATCTGAAAAAATTAAGTGGATTGATTCGAGACGAAGTAGTTGAAGCCCTGGACCACAAAAACCTGAATCTGGACGTTCCCTTCATGCAGAATAAAATGGCCAGCACCGAAAACCTGACTATGGAGATCTGGAAATTGCTGGAAAACAAGGTTGCTGAAATTACCTCCTATGGAAAACTGTATTCCATAAAACTTTATGAAACTCCCCGGAATTTTGTAGAATATTTCGGGCCTGATACACCTGTCAAATGAAGTATTATCTTGTTACCGGTGAAAGGTCCGGAGACCTGCACGGATCTCACCTGATAAAAGAGATAATACAACTGGACCAACAGGCTCTCATAAGATGCTGGGGCGGGGACTTAATGGAGCAGGCAGGTGGCCAGTTGGTGGTACACTATAAACACCTTTCCTTTATGGGTTTCTGGGAGGTGTTTAAGAACCTGCTCACCATCAAGAAATACCTGGACTTTTGCAAACGGGATCTGCTTGAATACCAGCCTGATGTGCTGGTGTTAATTGATTATCCAGGTTTTAACCTGCGTATAGCGGAATTTGCTCATAGACAGGGTTTCAGGGTTTGTTATTTTATTTCACCTAAGTTGTGGGCCTGGAACCAAAAACGGGCTGCCAGGATCAAGAAATTCGTAGACCGGATGTACGCCATACTTCCCTTCGAGAGGCAGTTTTATCAGCAGTATGATTATCAGGTAGATTATGTGGGAAATCCGCTGGTCCATACTATTAACGGTTATAACAATGATGAAAATTTCCTATATAAACTGAATTGCGGGACCAGACCGGTTATTGCGGTTTTACCAGGCAGCCGCTTGCAGGAAATAAAACACATGCTGAACCTGATGTTGTCGCTGATACCGGAGTTCCCCCATTACAAATTCGTAGTGGCGGCTGTTGATAATGTGCCTATAGAGCTATACCAGACAGCCAGGGATATGGCCGATGTTACCATAGTAACAAATCAGGCATATGAATTGCTGTCAATAGCTGAAGTTGCTGTGGTTACTTCCGGTACCGCTTCGCTGGAGACAGCGCTGTTTAATGTTCCACAAGTGGTTTGTTATAAGACCAGCAGGCTTTCCTATTGGATTGCCCGCATGTTGATCAAGGTACCATATCTATCCCTGGTAAACCTGATAGCAGAAGCCCCGGTAGTTCCCGAACTGATCCAGAATGAATACCACCAAAAGAACCTGGTAAGACACATTTCAAGTTTGCTGGAGGACGGACCAGCCCGCCAGCAGCAGTTGGCAGGTTACCGGAAAGTAAAGATGCTGCTGGGTAATAAGGATGCAGCCAAAGAGACTGCCCGGCTTATTCTGGAATTCCTATCTCAGTAGGCAGTTTGCACCACTAAGCCACTTTCAGCTTATTAAATTTAGATTTCTCGATCTTATCCTGGGCATATTCCAGGGTGATGCTTAGGGATTTGATACTCTTTTCTGAGGGAATCTCGAACATGGCGTCGGTAATGATAGCCTCACAAATGGATCGCAGGCCGCGGGCCCCCAGTTTAAATTCCACTGCCTTGTCTACGATGTAGTCGATAGCATCCGCTTTGAACTCCAGTTCTACTCCCTCCATTTCAAACAGTTTAATATATTGTTTGGAAAGTGCGTTCTTGGGCTCTGTCAGGATCCTTTTCAAGATGTCCCTTGAAAGGGGATTCAGGTAAGTCAATACTGGCAATCTGCCAATAAGCTCAGGGATCAAACCAAAACTTTTAAGATCCTGAGCTGTCACAAACTGCAATATGTTTTCCTTGTCCAGGTTTTGCTGCTTGCCTTTATCTTCGTTTGAGGCAAATCCTAGAGGCCTGGTGTTAAGACGGTTGGCAATATTCCTGGTAATACCGTCAAATGCCCCTCCACAGATGAAGAGTATATTTTCAGTATTTACCGAAATCATCTTCTGATCCGGGTGTTTCCGGCCTCCCTGAGGAGGTACGTTGACCGCAGTACCTTCCAATAGCTTGAGCAACGCCTGCTGTACTCCTTCACCGCTCACATCCCGGGTGATTGACGGATTGTCAGATTTACGGGCGATTTTATCCAATTCGTCAATGTAAACAATACCTCGTTCGGCGGCTTCCAGGTCATAGTTGGCAGCCTGCAACAATCGGGTAAGAATGCTTTCCACATCTTCCCCCACATAGCCGGCTTCGGTTAGCACCGTGGCGTCTGCAATGCAAAAGGGAACCTGCAGTATATTGGCCAGGGTCCTGGCCAGGTAAGTTTTGCCGGTGCCGGTTTCCCCTACCATGATAATATTGGATTTCTCAATAATTACTTCTTCCTCCGTTCGTCTTTGCATCAGACGCTTGTAATGATTATAGACTGCCACAGAAATTACTTTCTTGGCTTCGTCCTGTCCTACCACATATTGGTCCAGATATTTCTTCAGCTCCACCGGTTTTATCAGATTGAAATTAGGTGCAGAGGAGTTGTTTCCCTTGGTTTTAAGTTCTTCGGAAAGAATTTGCTGGGCTTGGGTGATACACTTGTCGCATATATGGGCATTGATGCCCGATATCATCAGATCAACATCTTTCTTATTTCTCCCACAAAACGAACAAGTTACCTGTGCCATGCTAGTTTAATATACTAAATAAAAGGCAAATATTGGGACGATATCAGGATTTAGTTAGTACATCGTCGATCAGTCCGTAGGATTTAGCTTCATTTGCGGTCATCCAGTAATCCCTGTCGGCATCTGCTTCAATATCTTCGACTTTTTTCCCACTGTGACTGGCTAATATTTCATATAGTTCCTTTTTCAGGGAAAGAATTAACTTGAGTGAGATCTCCATGTCTCTGGAGGGGCCTTGCATGCCTCCGGAAGGCTGGTGTATCATAACTCTGGCGTGCGGAAGAGCGGATCGTTTTCCTGTAGCACCGCCTGCCAATAGTACCGCACCCATTGAGGCAGCCAATCCTGTACAGATAGTGGCAACCTGAGGACTGATGTACTGCATAGTATCGTAGATACCCAGTCCGGCAGTTACCGAACCGCCCGGGCTGTTGATATACAGCATCACTTCCTTATTGGCATCTGTGGACTGAAGGAATAATAGCTGGGCTGTTATGATATTGGCGATATTATCGTCTACCGGCAAACCCAGGAAGATGATCCTGTCCATAATAAGCCTTGAAAAAACATCGATCTCCCTGAAGTTGGTAGGTCGTTCTTCGATAACCGCCCTGGTCATACTTTCAATGTGCTGACTGTAACGGTCAAATGCACTACCGCTGATATTCTGGTCTTTTATGGCAAATTTCCTGAATTCGTTGCTGTCGATCATCTGGTTAGAAATTAAATTGGGACTAAAACTAATCCATTTAGTGCAAAAGATTAACAAAAATAAAAAAAAAGGCCCTGTAAAAAAGGCCATTTTGAAACAGGAAATTACATCAGGCTACCTGCTCATTTCTTTCTGAAACTGATCGATATCCACCTCTTTTTTAACAATCCTGATCTTCTCCTTGATCACCTCCATGATCTTGTCATTTCTAACCTGGTTGAACACCTGAAGGTAATTTTGCCCCTCGTTCCCTTTAAGATAATTATCTGCAAAAGCTTCTAACTGATCGTTCATCTGACTGCCTATTCCGGATGAAGCGAATTGGGCGGCAATCATTTGTTTAGCCCGGTCAACCACTTCCTGGTTCTCAACTTTAATATCATGATCTTCTGCCACCCTGTTCAAAATCAGGTTCCATTTCATTTCATCAGCGTAATCCTGATATTCGCGTTCAATATCCGCTTGCTCAACCTTGCCCTCATTGGTTGCCAGCAGCCATCGCTTCAGGAATTCGTCCGGCAGGCTCATTTTTGTAGTCTTTAATATTTCTTTGCGGATACTATAGTTCAGGAAACTTTTCGTATCCCTGTTGAAAGAATTGTGCAGGTAATCCTTAATTTTTTCCTTCAACTCCAGCTCGCTGTTAACCTGGCCTTCCCCAAACAGTTTATCGTAAAATTCCTGATTTAATTCAGCAGGCGTGATGCGTCTTATTTCTTTTAACTTAAAATCAACTTTAGAGCGGGACCCTGCCAATTCTTCTTCGCTAACTCCCAGCAACCTGGTCCGGTAGGTATCATCTTTGATGGCTTTGAAAAGGTCAAAGTTTATAGAGTCACCGCTCTTTAGGCCGATAAACTTTTTTTGTTCCTTTTTATCAATTTTTGAGATCGGCAGTGCCACCTCGCGCTCGTTTTCCGAAGAGCCTTCCGATAATACACCGTGCAGTATGTCTTCGGCGGCTGAGGTTTCCACAACTATTCTTTCACCATAGTTTTTCCTGATGTTCTCCAGTTCTTCATTAACCATCTTTGGCTCTATTTTGATGTTTAATTCCGTCACCTTACTCTTTTCGAGGTCATACTTGAACTCACCAACCAAACCGATATTATACTCAAATTCAAAGTCCTTCTGATGGTCCCAGTCAATATTTCGGCTCTTTTCAAGGTTAGGCAATGGATCTCCCAATATCTTTAAATCCTTTTCTTTTATATAGTCATTGAGGGAGTGGGCCAGCATATGGTTTATTTCATCAACCATTATGGATTTTCCGTACATTTTCCTGATCAGGCCCAGTGGTACCTTTCCGGGCCGGAATCCTTTGAGCTGGGCTTTGCGGCTGTACTCCTTTATTTTTTGTGATACCCGGGGTTGATAATCATTTTCCTTTAACTTAATTTTAATTAGGGCTTCATTGGATTGTTGCCGATCTAGTGTAATGTCCATTGAATTAAACTTTGTTGATACAATTAGACTAAAAACCCTCAATCCCCAAGATGCTGTACCAGGTGATTGAGGGCTTTGTGGTGCGGATGGAGGGACTCGAACCCCCATGCCGTGAGGCGCTAGATCCTAAGTCTAGTGCGTCTACCAATTTCGCCACATCCGCAAGTTCGGGGTGGCGTCTACCTCCCATTCCCGATAACTATCGGGACGGGACGCCACATCCGCATTCAAAATTGGAACGGCAAATGTAGCCTATTTTTTTAAAAATCACAATGAAGAATAAATCCCGATCCTGCCCTTCATGATTACCATTGATGTAGAAGACGAAAAAAAGGAGATAATCAGACGGTATCTTCGATTACTCCGACGAGCCAAACCATTTCTGAAGGAAGGGGACTCTAAAATAATCAGAAGAGCTTTCAATACGGCCCTGGAAGCGCATAAAGACATGCGGCGGCGCACCGGTGAGCCCTATATTTATCATCCACTGGATGTTGCCGTTATCGCCATTGATGAGATTGGGCTGGGCACAACTTCTATCGTGGCCGCTTTATTACACGATGTAGTTGAAGATACTGAACTTGAAATTAGCGACGTAGAACGGGATTTTGGGCCTAAAGTTGCTAAAATCATAGATGGTCTCACCAAGATATCGGGAGTTTTTGACCAGGGGACCTCAGAGCAGGCGGAAAATTTCCGTAAGATGCTGTTGACGCTGTCCGATGATGTCAGGGTAATCCTGATAAAACTGGCAGATCGTCTTCACAATATGCGTACCCTGGACAGCATGCCAAAGAACAAACAACTGAAAGTTGCTTCCGAGACCATGTACATTTATGCCCCGCTGTCCCACCGGCTGGGATTGTATTCGATCAAGACGGAACTTGAAGACCTTTGGTTGAAATATACCGAATCCGACCAGTACCATGAAATATCCAGGAAGATCGTCGACACCAAGGAAGCCAGGGACAGGTTTGTTAACCGTTTTATTCGTCCTATAAGGAAAGAGTTAAAGGAACAGGGACTCGATTTTGAGATAAAAGGCCGCACAAAGTCCATTTATTCAATATGGAATAAAATGCGCAAACAAAACATTCCATTCGAAGAGGTTTATGACCTGTTTGCAGTTAGAATAATTACCAACAGTGAATCTGAAAATGAGAAAGCGGATTGTTGGAAAGTATATTCAATTGTTACGGATTTTTATCAGCCAAATCCGGACAGGCTAAGAGACTGGATCAGTACACCAAAAGGCAATGGTTATGAATCTTTACATACTACGGTAATGAGTAGTCCGGGTCAATGGGTAGAGGTACAGATCCGCACCCGGCGTATGGATGAGATAGCGGAGAAGGGCTATGCTGCACATTGGAAGTATAAAGACAATTCCGGTAATGGACAATCAACCGGTTTGGAGCATTGGATCTCCAGCGTCAGGGAAATGCTGGAACAATCAAGCAGCACTGCCATTGAATTTGTTGATGATTTCAGATCCAATCTGTTCCATGAGGAAATCTTTGTGTTTACCCCTAAAGGAGAATTGAAAACATTGCCTCATGGGGCTACCGCTCTGGATTTTGCATTTGAAATCCATACGGAAATTGGAGCCCGTTGTTTGGGTGCCAAGGTCAATCAGCGGCTGGTTCCACTGAACCACTTACTCAAAAATGGCGACCAGGTAGAGGTGCTGACTTCCAAGAAGCAAAAGCCCAGCGAAGACTGGCTGAGGTTCGTGGTAACTTCCAAAGCACGCTCAAAAATAAAAGATGCATTAAAGGAAGAACGCAAAGGGGCAGCCGGTGAAGGAAAGGAAATCGTCAAACGCAAGCTCCGGCAAATGAAGCTGAAGTTGAATAATGAAACCATAGAGCAGCTTCGGGCATACTTCGACGAACGAACCGTACTGGATTTCTACTACAAGGTGGGCAAAGGCGTTATTGATCCTAAAGAAATAAAGCATTTCAAGGAGGCCAGGGCCAGTATTCCCAAGAACCCGGGGGAACGGATTGAGGATGCTGATTCTTTCGAAAAGCAAATTGCTAAAGTCAGGGACCAGCAGAGCGATATGTTGCTGATCGGGGAAGACATGGATGTAGTGGATTACCGGTTGGCCAAATGTTGCAACCCAATTCCCGGAGATGAAGTCTTTGGATTTGTAACCGTAAACGAAGGTATTAAGATTCACCGCACCAGTTGTACCAATGCGCCGGAGTTATTGTCAAACTACGGGTACCGGGTGGTCAAGGCTAAATGGTCTTCTCAAATGGATAATGCCTTTCTCACAGATCTTAAAATCATTGGTACCGACCGGATGGGCCTTATCAATGATGTAACCAATATTATTTCAGGAGAATTGCACGTGAATATGAGGTCCATGGCCATTGCTACTGATCAGGGTATTTTTGAAGGGAAAATAACCCTTTATGTTCAGGATACCCGCCACCTGGATGTGATGATCAGAAAATTGCAAAAGGTAAATGGGGTGGTAAAGGTGACCAGATTGGACACCGTCAAATAAAATAATATTACATATATATTTATATTTGCCGTGGACATTTATGGCAGCAGAAAAAAACGTATATATTGAAGTCAAAAAGATCTTTACCGCCTACCTGGAAAACCGGGGGTTGAGAAAGACCCCGGAACGGTTTGCCATATTGGAGGAAATTTACAGTAGAAAGGGCCACTTTGATGTCGACTCTCTATACATCAGTATGAAGAATAAAAACTATAGGGTGAGCAGGGCTACTGTTTACAATTCGCTTGACCTGCTAATGGAATGCGACCTGGTGAGCAAGCACCAGTTTGGACAAAACCTGGCACAATACGAAAAATCCTACGGATTTAAACAACATGATCATCTGATTTGCACTGATTGCCATAAGGTGGTGGAGTTTTGTGATCCCAGGATACAGAATATTCAAACTACTGTAGGAGATTTGCTCAAGTTCAAAGTGTTGCACCACAGTTTGCTCCTGTATGCTTCCTGTAAAGATGAACATTGCCAAAACAGGGAATCATGAAATATCAGCATCAGGTAGAGGATTCTGTATTTATACTTACCTTGAATGGAGATTTAATTGGTGAGAACCGGGGTCCTGAATTAATGGAACTGGCCAATGAGCAACTGAACAGCGGCGTAAAACTGTGCGCCATAGACATATCCGGGGTCAGATTTATCAATAGCAGTGGCATCGGGGTATTGATAACCTTATTGACCAAATTTCGAAATGTGGATGGGGAAGTAGTGCTGATCAATCCGTCCGAGCAGGTAAAGAAATTATTGATAATTACCAAACTCAATGCCATTTTCACCATTGTGGACACCAAGGAAGAGGCGTTTCAGGAGTTAAAAAATTCATAATTAGTAATGAGCCTAGATGTACTTTTGGGCCTTCAATGGGGTGATGAGGGCAAGGGAAAAATTGTGGATGTTATGGCTCCACGGTATGGAATGGTCGCCAGATTTCAGGGTGGCCCTAATGCTGGTCATACCCTGGAATTTGACGG
>Ga0256867_10000230_pt1:0-7500 | contig 21221 bp, 15 predicted proteins | sample RVTome_15_FD_185939 | JGI IMG/M metagenome (GOLD analysis project Ga0256867, IMG submission 185939) | Soil microbial communities from uranium-contaminated site in the Upper Colorado River Basin, Wyoming, United States - RVT150D86 (HiSeq) ... | reverse complement strand
TAAGGCGCACCCGCGAGGGGAAGTCGATGGACAATCGGTTAATATTCCGATACTAGCTTATCAAGTGAAGTGGAGACGGAGGAGTGAACCCGCTGCGTACAGACGGAATTGTACGTTAAAGGGAGTAGGTAAATCAGAGACAGGCAAATCCGTTTTTGATGCCGAACCTGACAGTACCACAATGCTTCGGCAGCGTGGATAATGCGGTTAACCAAACTTCCAAGAAAATCTGCTAGCGTTAATTGATAAGGTACCCGTACCGTAAACCGACACAGGTAGTCGGGGAGAGAATCCTAAGGTGCTCGAGAGATTCGTGGCTAAGGAACTAGGCAAAATGGCCCTGTAACTTCGGGAGAAGGGGCGCCACGCCTAGGCGTGGCCGCAGTGAAGAGATCCAGGCGACTGTTTAGCAAAAACACATGGCTTTGCGAAATCGAAAGATGAGGTATAAGGCCTGACACCTGCCCGGTGCTGGAAGGTTAAGGGGGGATGTTAGGGGGGTTTTCGAACTTCCCCGAGGCATTGAACTGAAGCCCCAGTAAACGGCGGCCGTAACTATAACGGTCCTAAGGTAGCGAAATTCCTTGTCGGGTAAGTTCCGACCTGCACGAATGGTGCAACGATCTGGATGCTGTCTCAGCCACGAGCTCGGTGAAATTGTAGTAGCGGTGAAGATGCCGCTTACCCGCAACGGGACGGAAAGACCCCATGAACCTTTACTATAGCTTAACATTGACATTGTGTACATGATGTGTAGGATAGGTGGGAGACTGTGAAGCTGTCACGCTAGTGATGGTGGAGTCAATGGTGAAATACCACCCTTCATTTATGTGATGCCTAATCCCGATAGCGATCGGGAGACATTGTTTGGTGGGTAGTTTGACTGGGGTGGTCGCCTCCAAAAGTGTAACGGAGGCTTTCAAAGGTACCCTCAGGACGGTTGGTAATCGTTCGTAGAGTGCAATAGCATAAGGGTGCTTGACTGTGAGACTGACAAGTCGACCAGGTAGGAAACTAGGATATAGTGATCCGGCGGTACCGCATGGAAGGGCCGTCGCTCAAAGGATAAAAGGTACTCTGGGGATAACAGGCTGATCTCCCCCAAGAGCTCATATCGACGGGGAGGTTTGGCACCTCGATGTCGGCTCGTCACATCCTGGGGCTGGAGAAGGTCCCAAGGGTTGGGCTGTTCGCCCATTAAAGTGGCACGCGAGCTGGGTTCAGAACGTCGTGAGACAGTTCGGTCCCTATCTGTTGTGGGCGCAAGAAGCTTGCGAGGGTCTGTCCTTAGTACGAGAGGACCGGGATGGACCAACCTCTGGTGTACCGGTTGTGGTGCCAACTGCACCGCCGGGTAGCTAAGTTGGGCAGAGATAAGCACTGAAAGCATCTAAGTGCGAAACTCACCTCAAGATGAGGCTTCTTTATAAGGGTCGTCAGAGACGATGACGTAGATAGGTTGCAGGTGTAAAGTCAGAGATGGCAAAGCTGAGCAATACTAATTACCCGTAACTTTCCATAGGGAATTTACCTGGTGCTTGAGCTACTTTGTTACATATGTCAAAGATATTGAAGGTTTTATGGTGATTATAGCGCCGGGGTCCACCTCTTTCCATTCCGAACAGAGCAGTTAAGCCCGGCAGCGCTGATGGTACTGCCTTCACCGGTGGGAGAGTAGGTCGTCGCCAGATCTTATTAAAGAGAGTTCTGCTCAGGCGGGACTCTCTTTTTTTTGAAAGACCCTGAAGGAGCCTCAAATCTACTGTTCCAATGTTCCCACCAGGGGTTGGTTTTTTCACAAATTAATGGTAACATCCATTCTGCATATTATCAGCTTCCGGAATGAAACCGAGCCTAATCATCAATATCGGTCTGTTGGCCCTTTCTTTTCTGGTATTGGCTTGCTCCCGTCCTGAAGAACCGGAATTCGTACGCATGAAAAACCTCCAGGTGGATGAGTTTACGGAAGAACAGGTTACCATTTCCGGGGCTGCTATCCTGTACAACCCAAATAGCTTTGCCATCACAGTTAAGGAAATTGATATTGAGGTGAAGGTAAATGACCAGGCAGTCGGTAAAGCCAATCAGATTGGAGAAGTGAAAGTACCTCCAAGAGCAGAGTTTGAAGTGCCTATGAATGCTGCATTTGCCCCAGAAGAAGTATATGATAACCTGCTAAGCGGACTTATCAACTATATTATGAAGGGACAATTTGACGTGTACTATAAAGGGCATATTAAAATAAAAGTGTCCGGTGTGGTATTCAGTGTTCCCGTTGACCACAAGGCAACCGTAAAAATGTAATTAGCCCACTACTACCGTGGTAAAATTTTCAGGTAGCAGGTACTTTTGGCTGAGTTCAATAATTCTTTCGCTCTTTATATTCCGGATGGTATGAAAATATCTCTGGTAGTAATCATACTTCAGGCCACTGTAGTGTATGTTCTTGAACTTGTCGGCCAGGGCAAATGGTGTATCAAAAGACGAAACAAATGTGCCCAACATGTAATTTTTTACCGTTTCAAGCTCGGCATCAGGTACCGGCTGTTCTTGTAGAATTGTAATTTCCTTGTTGATCTCCTCCAAAGTCCGATTGCGGAATTCCTTTTTTACATCTGTACTGACTATCCAGAGATTGGCTTGCGACAGGCAATTTATGGTTGAGCGAACGCCATAAGTAAACCCCTTTTCTTCTCTGATATTGCGCATTAACCTGGATCCAAAATAGCCCCCCAGAATTTCATTCACCACCAGCATTTCCAGAAAATCAGGGTGGTGTTTGTCAATTATAGGCATTCCCAGCCTTATTGATGATTGCAGGCTTTCTTCTTTTTCAATGATGCAGCTTGCCGGGGCATATGTCGAACTACTAATTAGTGGTGAAACCAACTTGTTAAACAGACCCTGTCCCAATGCCGTATTGATATACTCAATATGCTCATCGGTCACCATTCCGGACAGGATAATCTCAAAATTACCCTTCATACGTTCACGGTAGAAGCCAGATACCATTTCCGGGCCCATACTGTTAATATCTTCAGGGTTCAATACCCTTCCATACGGATGATGGGCGCCAAATATCTTTTCGGTAAAATTCCGCGCTGCCAGAAAACTGTTTTTCCCTAAATCAACCAACAACTTTTGTCTTTTACGTGCCTTGAGGCTCTCCAGTTCGGAAGGTCTGAAACCTGGTGCATCCACCATCTCCCGGATCAGCGGCAATACGGCATGAAGCTGCTTGGATAACAAATGAACGGTAAGTGTTACATGGTCAAATCCGCATTCTACCTCTACAAAGACTCCCTTTTCATCAAAAAAAGCTGCAACCTCACTGGCGGAATGGTATTCAGTTCCCTCAGTCAGCATTTTAGCGGTGAAATAACTTTGCCCTGGTATATATTCAAACCATTTTCCGGAATTGAAAATGATCTCCAGACGCATTACCGGTTGTTTCCCCGCACTAATATAGAATAATGGGATGCCGTTATCCAGTATCAGGCGCTGGGCCTCTGGTATTGCAACCTGCTCAATTTGCTTAATGGCAGGAGCAATAGTTCTGTCCGGCATATATAACGATTAGCTATCGAAGTTAAACAGCAGGCTGAACCGTAACGTTTCAGCCAACGGATGCTCTTGTTGGGTAGGTATCAAATAAGCAAAGTCAAGGCCAAATACCTGATACCTGAAACCTACTCCAATAGTGAAATACTTTCTGTTACCTTTGTGCTCATTCTCGTAAAAATATCCCGCCCGAGCTGCAAACAGTTTATTATACCAGTATTCAGCTCCAAATGAGATCATAATTTCCTGCATTTCTTCTGAAAATCCATCAGGGGCGTCAGCAAATGATCCGAACATTCCTGAAATAACCCCCCGATCAGGGTCCTTGCCTTCGGCAATTACAGGATCTCCGTTTTGGTCATAAATGATCTGTCCATTTTCATCGGTTTCATAAATTGGCGGTGTTGGGACCATTAACTTATTAAAGTCCAGGGATAAGGTTATGGTATTATAGGCATCAAAGTTGGCGGTCCAGGCGGTACCCAGCCGCAGATTGGTAGGTAAAAAGTCCTTGGTTTGGTCATCTACGTAGGTAATTTTTCCACCTATATTTGAAATCGATCCGGCAAAGGCAATTTTTGACGTACTGGCACCCATTTGCAGATCGGTGTTATAATAAACCGCAATATCACCGGCAACTGACTTACCTGGTTTTACATCGTCCCCCAGAGAGGCAATACTTTGGTTAATATTACTCTGTATATATCGTAAACTGACACCAATTCCCAGCTTTTCGCTTAACTTTCTTGAATAAGTACCACCAATGGCCCATTCTCGTGGTCTCACACTTCCATTGTAGTTCCCACCAATATCGTAAAGATCAATATCTCCAAGGTCGAAATAACGCATTTCCATGGCCACTGCCTGTTCTTCGGTTAACTTGTAATAACCAGACAGGTATGATAATGACATATCATTAACAATTTTGCCCAGCCAGGGTGTATAATTCAACGAAAATCCGATGTTGTTTTCAACAAATGCCAGTTTCCCTGCATTCCAGTGTATGGAGTTGGCATCCGGGCTTATAGCCGCTCCGGCATCGCCCATTGCCGCCGCTCTTGCATCAGGGGATATCGACAAAAACCCAACTGCGGTTGTAATTACCCTATTGGTGGTATCCTGCCCTACGAATTGCCCCATACTTTGAGGTATCGAGCCCAAATACATGATTGCCAAACAGACTCCAAAAATTACCTTCTTATTCATTCCAAAAGTTTTGAGGAACGCAAATTTAGTCATTTTATTAATATCATTTTTTGATTTCCCACATTTTTGTCACCGCTGGTGTTGGATTTGACTGTTACCTGATAAAGGTAAATTCCATCTTCCATCGGCACTCCATTACCATTTGTGCCATTCCAGGTGATATCATTTATAGCAGACGGACTGTTTTTATAATTAGTAAATATTTGGTGTACCAGTTTCCCCTGTCGGTCAAAAATCCGAATATTTACCTCTAAATCAGTACCCGGCTGGTTGTGGTCAATAAGAAAACTGGTTTGCTCACTGAAAGGATTAGGATAATTCAAAACTTCTCCAATGGTTAACCTGGCGCCATCGTAGACGAAAAAATCCAGGCTGGAGGTGTTTGAATTGTTATAAATATCCCAGGCCTTTAAAGTGACAGTATGTTTTCCCTCTGCTAAACCATTTACTGGATAACGTACCCATCCACTCTGGTAAGCATCTATGTCCGCCATAAAAAAATCATTCAAGATAATCTCCTCCCCTGAGTCGAATACAGCAGATATATCCTGTCCCAATCCGGATTTGGAGATATTTATCCCACTTTCATCTGACAATCTGGCCAAAAGCAACGTAGTCCTTCCTGTCGTTCCACCGTCCAGGAACGATGTATCGTCCATATATAACGAGATTTCAGGTGGGGTATTATCCAGAGGTGGATTTTTATTGCTTCCGCCTATATAAAACGACCCTTCAGCTCCTCCTGCATCTTCTAACCCATTGGTACTGAGTGCATAAAGGCTTATTTTGCCGGTGCCGTTCTGATAGTTAATATTCTTTGGAACCACAAAATTCACTGCAAAAACGCCTGAATTTATACTTGCCTGGCCCCTGAAAATAACACTGTTCCGTTCGTTGAAGGTAAAGGTCCGGCCGCCGTCACTGCCCAGGGTTTCGGTAGTGGTTTGTTTGTCGTAAACTGTAACTTCGGCAACTCCCTGGTAGTGGTTTAAAGGTGCTCCTTCCGTATCAATAATTTCGCCGGTAATTTTTATTTTACTCAGCGCCTGAATGGTATCAACGGCGATATCGTCATTGGTGATATTGGTGATTCGTAGCTTTTTCCCGGGGTAGGCCAGTTTCATGGAAGGATCTCCCAGCAAGGTAAAGTTGCGGTTGGCCACTATATTATAGCTGTCATTCTTAATGTATTTAAATATGGCTCCCAATGTCGGGTATCCAGATTCGGTGTAGTTCAGGGCAATTTCATAGAAAGCTTTGTTCAAAATGAAATTCTTGCTGGCAAACACCGGACGGGCCGTGGTAACCAGGCCGATAGCCCCACCTTTGGCATTGGTTATCAGCTTTTCGGCACCTGATATCCGCTTCGGATCGTCATGTCTGCCAAATTCGCAGGTAGCGGTAACGAAAAGTGGTAACCGGTCAATATTTTCCCAGCTGGTGATCATATTGTGGTTCAGAATGGTCTCTTCTGCCCATCGGAATTCACTTCCATGACCTGTATAATTGATGATCAGCGCCCCTTTTTTAATAGCCTCCTCCAAAGCAAAGTTAACAGCCTCTGCTGATTCGCCATTAGGGGTTTGTTGCTGGGGATAGGCATCCATATATATTTTATGCACATTAAAATCAATATTGGCGGTATCCACATTAGTGGCCAGCAGGTCTGCGTCTCGCTGGTGCAGATTGAAATCGCCATCATCGGCCACATAGTAAATGTCCTGTTTCCAACTCCCAAGTGTTGCCGGGTGGGAAGCATAGTGAATCAGTTTGTTGACCACGTTTTGTGCTTCCTCCGGGGTAGTAACCGGTATACGACCTACACCAATATCCAGAATATGCCCGCCGATGCCAGATAATTCCTCCCGCCAAATTCCCTCATCATCATCCAGGAAGCCGAAATAGTCATCGGAGCTGTAGCTGTAAATCGGATCTACAGAGTTTCTCGACTGGTAAGTTGGAACAAAATTTGTATTATCAGCGGTGATGTTCTTATAATCAAAAGAGCTGCGGCCAAATAAAAGCAAATACTTTAACTTGTCATTTCTTCTGTATAGGTCCCTTACCAGGTCCCTGATGGCTGTTACGTCCTGCCTGCCTGAACTGTATTCATGATAAATCTGTTCTGTGGTGGCCACTTTCACCTCTAACTGGTCATTTTGGACCCGAAATGACGCCAGCTGTTCAGCCTGATCCTGGAACAGGGGATGGGCTACTATAAGTAAGTCAGGTACAGGCATGCCTTGCAGATCCTGGTTGTTTACAGGTTGTAAATTAAGGGGCAATGGAAAATCACCTCCGGAGAATGCCACATATTCCTTTAAGGAATGGCTATTGGCACCAAATATTGCCTGGTCACCATTTGTTAAATGCTGCTGGATCATCACATTTTGAGGATCGGTTACATCCCAGATCACCAATCCATTTCCTGCATTGGAAATATGAAAGGCACTGGACGGATTGTTCAAACTTGATGGAGATCTGAACTGTATGGACCGCCCCTTGAATGTTAAAGGCGTTTGATAGGAAACCTGCAGATAATCGAATAATCCGTTTCCCGGACCCTGGTACGATATTTCAAATTCGAAACTTTCAGGGTTGTTGATCAGGTCACTGTCAATCCTTAATGTATCGGTAACCACCACACCTTTATCGTCATAGGTACCGGATCCCACGCCGGCGGTTTCCAGACTGCCAATCTGAGTTCCATTTACTGAGAAAATAAAGCTCGCA
>Ga0256867_10000229_pt1 | contig 21251 bp, 22 predicted proteins | sample RVTome_15_FD_185939 | JGI IMG/M metagenome (GOLD analysis project Ga0256867, IMG submission 185939) | Soil microbial communities from uranium-contaminated site in the Upper Colorado River Basin, Wyoming, United States - RVT150D86 (HiSeq) ... | reverse complement strand
GCCCGCCTTCGCGCGGAGTTACGACCTCCCTGGGCGGGAACGTGGGCACCTGGCGCCGGGTCAGCGACGACGCGAGCAGGTAGCCGAGGAGAGCGAGAAACATCGCGAAACCGGCGACCAGCCACACGGGAGTGCGCACCGGCCTAATGAAGCGTCGGGCGTGGGGTCTGTCAAAGGGCTCCGCCGAACGGGAGGCTCGGTGCCCACTAGATTAGGCGGCGGTTCCCGCGGTGACCCGATCCACTGATTTCCCGGATGCCATGCCCAGTGAAGCCCGGCAGTTTGTCCGCTTCCTCTTTTTGAAGCTCGATCCCGCCTGGCGCCGCCTGCCGGCGCCGGAGCAAGTCGCCCAGAAGCTCGAGTTCGGCGGGGCGATCCGCCGGTTTCATGCCCGGCTCATGCTGCGCTCCTACAGCCTTGCGGGCACCCGCGGTGACGCGGACCTGCTGCTCTGGCAGGTGGCGGACGAGATCGAGACGTTCCAGGCGCTGCAAACAGTGCTCTTCTCCACCGGGCTGGGCGCCTACCTGTCGGTCGGGTACAGCTACCTGGGCATGACCCGGCGTTCGATCTACGTATTCCCCGAGCTCCCCGAGGTCGACCGGCATATCGAGCTCCGGCCCCAGGAGACCCGTTTTCTCTTCGTCTATCCCTTCGTCAAGACCCGCGAGTGGTACGCCCTGCCGCTCCCGGAACGACAGCGCCTGATGGAAGATCATGTGCGGATCGGGCGCAACCATCCGGGCGTGCGGCTGAACACGGTCTACTCCTTCGGGCTCGACGACCAGGAATTCGTCGTCGCCTTCGAGACCGACGAACCAGGCGACTTCCTGGACCTGGTGATGGAGCTGCGGGAGACCGAGGCCTCGCGCTACACGCTGCGGGACACTCCGATCTTCACCTGTATCCAGATGTCGCTCTGGGAGGCCCTGGATGCACTCGGTGGCACTTCGACCCCGGGCGCGGCCGGCGATGGCCACTCCTCCCACGCCGACGGGTTCACCGACGTATCCTCGCTGCGCGACCTGCCCGACGGCACCGCCAGGCGCGTCTACCTCGGCCGCGACGCGATCGCGCTCTTCAACGTGGGCGGCAAGGTGTACGCCGTCAGCGACCGTTGTACTCACGGACGGGCCTCCCTCAGCGAGGGAATCGTGGAGCCCGACGCCTGCATCCTCCAGTGCCCCTGGCACGGCGGCCGATTCGATCTCGGCACCGGCCAGCCCGTCGCGCCCCCCGTCCGCGTCCCCATCAAGACGTATCGGGTCAAGGTGGAGGAGGATCGGATCCTTGTCGGCTGATTCGCGCGGCCGGCACGCGGTGCTCCTCCTGGCGTATGGCGCTCCAGAGAGCCTGGACGAGGTCGAACCCTATTTGAACGACGTGCGCGGCGGCCGGGCGACGTCTCCCGCGCTTGTCCACGAGCTGCGCCAGCGCTACGCCCGAATCGGCGGCCGCTCTCCCCTCCTGGAGCGAACCCGGGAGCAGGCCGCCGCCCTGAGTCGCAGTCTTGGCGATGGGGCGCCGGTGTACGTCGGCATGCGACATTGGCATCCCTACATCCGGGAGACCCTCGCCCGGATCCGGGGCGACGGCTACGCGCGGACCGTCGCGATTGCGCTGGCTCCCCACTATTCCCGCCTCAGCCTCGGCGCCTACGAGCTGGCGCTCGAGGAGAGCCGGGAGGCGATCGACGTGGCGTTGGTGCGCCAGTGGCACGATCACCCGGGCTTCCTCGATGCCGTGGCCGAACGGGTCCGGAGCGCGCTGGAGCGGTTCGACCCGTCCCTGCGCGAGGGCATCCCGCTCCTCTTCACCGCGCACAGCCTCCCCGAACGGATCGTTGCCGACGGAGATCCCTACCCCGCACAGTTGCAGTGCAGCGTCGCCGGCGTGCTCGCCCGGCTGGGGAGGACGAGCCAGCGGGCCTGGTTCGCCTACCAGAGCGCGGGACGGACGGCGGAGCCCTGGCTCGGGCCCGATGCGGCCGCGGTAATGGAACAGCTCGCCGCGCAACAGGAGCGGCACCTTGTGCTCTGCCCCATCGGGTTCGTCAGCGACCATCTCGAGGTGTTGTACGACGTCGACGTGGAGTATCAAACGCTGGCGCGAAGGCTTGGAATCCGGCTCGAGCGCACCGACTCGCTCAACGCGAGCCCGCTCCTGGTCGAGGCGCTGGCGGACCTGGTCCGCACCACGGCGCGGACTCGCGGCTGGGCCTGATGCGCGTAGCGGTCGTGGGGGGTGGCATCGCGGGCCTGACGGCGGCCGAGGCGCTGGTCGAGGCCGGCCACACGGTCACCGTACTCGAGGCCTCGGAGCGGTTCGGGGGACAGATCCGAACCGAGCGCCGCGACGGTTTCGTGATCGAGCACGGCGCCGAGGGATTCATCGCCCGGAGCACGGCGGTTGCCGAGATTTGCCGCCGGGCGGGACTCGCGACTGACCTGATCGCCCAGGCGACTCGCCGCTCACTCGCGCTGCGCGACGGCCGGCTCGTGGAGCTCCGGAAAGGGGAGGCGGCAGCGCTCCTGGGTTTCGAGCTGGCCGCGGAAGACCGGGGACAAGGGCTCAAGACCCTTCGCGGCGGAATGGGTGACCTGATCGATGCACTGGCGGGCGGCCTTTCCGGACGAGCCCTGGTCCAGCGCGGCGCCCGCGTGACTGCGCTCCGCTCCGCGGGCAAGGCCTGGCGGCTTCACCATACCAGAGGGCACGTTTTGACGGAGGCGGTGATCCTCGCCATCCCGGCGAGGGACGCGGCGACCCTGCTCGCCTCCGTCGTGGGCGACCCGTTGCCGCGCCTGGACAGCTCGAACGGCTCGACGGTGGCGGTCACGCTGGCATTCCCGAGCCCGGACGTCGCCCATCCCCTCGACGCCAGCGGCCTGGTTGTCGAGGGGGGCGGGCGGGAGGGGCTCCGGGCCTGTACCTTCTCGTCGTCGAAGTTTCCCGGCCGGGCGCCGGCCGGCTGGCGTCTCGTGCGGGCGTTCTTCACTCCGGAACCGGCGACGACGGAAGACACCGACGACGAGTGGTGCGCTCGCGCCCGCCGGGTGCTGGCGGCGGTCCTCGGCATCGCCGGCTCTCCCGCGGCCCGGTGGGTGTCCCGCTGGCCGACCCCGCGCTCACCGGGCGGGGCGGGCCACGCGAAGGCGGTTCGGGACCTCCGCGAGCGTTGCCGGCGGCAGGGAAAAATCGAGTGCGCCGGAGCCGCCTTTGATGGAGGCGGAGTTGACGGCGCTGTGCGCTCCGGACTCGCCGCGGCGAGGCGGCTGACCGGCGTGGGAGGGGAGACGTCCGATGCGTGAGACCAAGTTCCGGCAGGCCGCATTCGTCTATCTGCACGTGGCGATTCTGTACGAGGGGGCGGCCTACGTCATGTGGCGCCAGGACCTGCTCCCCACGCGATTCGGTCCGCCGGTCCTCTGGCTCGTCCTCGCGGCCGGACTCGCCGCGTTCATCGTCTACGGGCTCCTGAAATGGCAGAAGCCCTGGTTCGCCCGCGTGGTGTGGGGGGTGCATGCGCTCCGAATCCCCGCCCTCATCAACGGCGCCTTCTTCGCGGGAGACGAGGCCCGCGTCGTCCCGTCGTTCTATCTCACGGCGCTGGTTCTGGTCACGATCAACCTCTGGATGCTGGCTCGCGCGGGCTGGGATCTATGAAGTTTCGCACCTACCACCAGGTCGCGGGCGACGACGCCTCTCGCCTCGGCGAGCAGGTGGCGGCCCAGCGGAGCCGGATTCGAGAGCGCCTGCGCGGAGTGCGTCGGGTGGTCGGGGTCATGAGCGGAAAAGGCGGCGTCGGGAAGAGCTATCTCACCGCCGCGATGGCTGTAGGCCTCATGCCACGGCTCACCCAGGGGGTCGGCGTGCTGGACGGCGATCTCAAGAGCCCGACCGCGGCGAGGATGCTCGGCGCCGCGGGCCCGCTCCACTTGGACACCGATGGGGTCGATCCCGCGGTTGGCCTCGGCGGAGTGAAGGTCTTCTCAATGGACCTGCTGCTCCAGGAGGGACAGCCGCTCCGGTGGCGAGAGCCGGGGACCGAGCGTTTCATCTGGCGAGGCGTCCTGGAGACCGGCGCCCTGCGCGAATTCCTCGCCGACGTCCGGTGGGGCGCGCTCGATCTCCTGCTGGTCGATCTGCCGCCCGGCGTGGACCACCTCGAGGACCTGGCCGAGCTGGTGCCTGCCCTCACGGGTGCGATCGCCGTTACGATTCCCTCCGAGGAGTCCCGGCGCTCGGTCGAGCGCGCGATGCACGCCGCCCGGGAGTCGAAGGTGAGACTGCTGGGCGTCATCGAGAACATGAGCGGCTACACCTGTGCTGCGTGCGGCCGCACCGGACCGCTGTTTCCGGGAGAGGCCGGCGCCGCGCTCGCGCAGAGCTTCGGCGTGCCGCTCCTGGACCGGATCCCGTACCACGCCACGCTGCCGCAGCCTACCGGGCTGGCCACACTCACTGACGCCTTGCTGGCGGTCCTGCCATGAAATTCCTCTGTATCGAGTGCGATGCGCAGATGCACTTCGAGGAGCGCGAGGTGCCTGGAGACGGAACCTTCGCCGCGGCGTTCCGCTGCCCCACCTGCGGTCGTCGTATCGCCCTGCTGGCCAATCCGATGGAGACCCAGCTGGTCGGATCCCTCGGCGTGCGAATCGGCGGCCGCACCTTGGCGGAAGAACCGCTGGAGCTGGTCCGGAGCGCGGTGCTGGGGCGGGATGATGCTTTCAAGGAGGAGCCGGCGCCGCCGGGACGGCCGGCATGGTCGCCCGCCGCGCAGGAGCGTCTGACTCGGGTGCCGGGGTTCGTGCGGGGGATGGTGAAAAAGATCTACCTCGAGTACGCGTCGGATCGGGAGATTGCCCTCATTACGCCCGAGGTCATGGACCGGGCCCGCACCGAGCTGGGGTTGGAGGACATGTGAGCGCGGAATCCGAAGAACGGCTGGTCCACGGATTCCGGATTTGCATCGACCGCGAGATCTGCGTCGGGTTCGGCGACTGCGTGACGGCAGCGCCGGGGGCCTTCAAGCTCGACGAGGCGGACCTGGCCACCTTCGAGAATCCCGATCGAGTCCCACCCGAATTGCTGTTGCGGGCGTGTGACGCCTGCCCCGTGGATGCAATCATCGTCTGGGACGCGGAAGGGCGCCGGATCGCCCCTTGACAGCCACCCGCCACGGCGGGATATCATACCCCGGGCGCGGTGTGGGCGCCAAGAATCTGGGTTGTGGAAGTTGGACGGGCGCCGGTTCTTCGCCACTTTCGTCTGGCAGCGGACCGTATCGATCTCCACGGAGCGACCCCGGGGAGGGCACCTGTGTACACCGAGATCTTCGTCCCGGTCGATAATTCCCAGCATTCCGACTGGGCAGTCGATCGCGCCATCGATTTTTGCCGGAGGTCGGGAGGCCGAATCACCGGCAATCACGTGTACGCCGCCAGGCTCCACGACGTCCGTTTCCGCCAGCTCGAGACCGGCCTGCCTGCCCAGTTTCAGACCCCCGACGAGATCAAGCGCCAGCGGAAGATCCACGATAAGCTGATCGAAAAGGGCCTCCAGCTCATCGCCGACAGCTTTCTCGACCAGCTCGGCGGGCGGTGCGAAGCCGCCGGCGTCCGGCACATCCGACAGCTCCTCGAAGGGATCAACTACGAGGAGATCGTGAATGAGGTCAATCGCGGGGAAGGCCGCCTTCCCGGCCTGATCGGCTTCGACCCGAACCGAGCGGCCGGATACGACGGCGGCGAGCGCACCCGCGGCGACGTCCGCCTGGACGAGAAGGGCCGGATCGTCGCGGAGGAGGAGGACGCCGCGGCCAAGCTCGTCGGCACCTCCGGGCGCCGGTACGACCTGGTGGCGATGGGCGCGCATGGACTGGGCCGGCAACCGATGAGCCAGCTCGGCGGCGTGGTGTCCCGGAGCCTCCGCGGCATCGAGCGGGACCTGCTCCTCGTGCGGACGGACGCCCCGCTTTTGGGCGGCCGCTACATGGTGTGCGTCGATGGCTCGTCTTACAGCTACCACGCGATGCGGCGGGCGCTGGAGCTGGCCCAGGAGTTCGGGGGCTCCCTCTACGTCTGCAGCGCCTTCGACGTCGAGTACCACCACGTGGTCTTCCACAACATCAAGGACGTGCTGTCGGTCCAGGCGTCCAGAGTCTTCAAGTTCGAGGAGCAGGAAGAGCTCCACAACAACATCATCGACAAGGGCCTGCTGAAGCTCTGCCAGGCCAACCTCAAGCGTGCCGAGGTGATGGCGCGGGAGTTTCCCGACGTGCCCATCACGACCCAGGTCCTGGTCGGCAAGCCGTTTCAGGTGATCCTCCAGTGGGCGGAGGAAATCACCCCGGCGCTGCTGGTGCTCTCCCGCCATGGCGCGCACCGGATCGAGGACACCGAGCTCGGCTCCCAGGCGGAGAATCTGGTCCGACTGGCGCCGTGCAATCTGCTCCTCACCGGCACCGTGGGAATCCGGCCGGAAGACATCCCCTGGATCGAGGAAGACGGCGTCGCCTCCCTTCCCTGGGCCCCGGAGGCGGAGGTGCGGATTCTCCGGGTGCCGCCGTTCGCCCAGGGGATCGCGCGGAAGGCGGTCGAGGAGTTCACCCTCGAACAGGGCGGCGACATCGTCACCAACCCCCGGCTGGACGAGGCGATCCGGAAGCTGCTGCCGACCCACATGCAGTTGATCATGGGCATCGGCAGCGCCGAGGAGGTGGTGCAGGCCGAGCTCAAGGCCGAAGAACAGATGCGAAAGACCAGGATCGTCGGGCACGACGACGATCCCCTCCCCGCCGAGCCGCTGGTCGAAGTGAAGTGCCCGGTCACCGGGCGGGTCAGCAGCCGTCCCCGGGTGGCCAGCGACCCGATCGAATGGACCCATGAAGCGGCGACGCGGCTCCAGGCGGTTCCGCTGATCGCCCGGCCGCTGGCGCGCAACACGGTGGAGCGGTTCGCCCGCGGCCACGGTATCGGCCGGGTCACCACCCGGGTCATGGACGAGAACAAGCAGGCCATGATCGAGGCGGACGAATTCGACATGGAAACGATGATGGTGATGTTCACGGAGCTCCGGGCCAAACAGATCCGGGCCGAGGCGGAGGGCGGCGACGCCTTGAGCCCGGAGATGCGACGCTTCATCGAGGAAGCCAAGGCGGCGGGAATGACCCGCTGTCCGATCCGCGACATCGAGGCCCAGATCGAGAAGTGCCCCGTGGACTTCAAAACCGTGACTCCGGAGCAGGCCAAGGCAGCGGTCGAGCAGCTGCTGGCACCGCACGAGGGAGGCGCGTAGCCCATGGGGTAGCTACCCCGCTGGCAGTCCTCGGCGATGCCCCCACGATCGACGGGGTCCCGGGCGGCCACATGCCTCATGTGGTCGCCTGGAACCTGACACGCCGTTGCAATCTTGAGTGTGCCCACTGCTACATCTCCGCAGGACCCGACGAGACCGCCGCCACCGAGCTGACCACCGCCGAGTGCTTGCGCATCGCGGCGGAGATTCTCGAGGTCAACCCCACCCCGATGTTCATCCTGTCGGGCGGAGAACCGCTGCTCCGGGCCGATCTCCCGGTCATCGCCCGCTACGCGTCCGAGCGCGGCGCCACCGTGGTGGTGGGCACCAACGGGACGCTGCTCACCGCCGAGCGGATCGCGGCGCTCCTGGATGCGGGTGTCACCGGCGTCGCCGTCAGCGTGGATTCGCTCGACCCCAAGAGCCACGACAACTTCCGCCACGGCCGGGGATCGTTTGAGGCCGTCGCCGCCGCGCTGGAGCGGCTCCGCGCCCACCGGCTCGATTTCGTCATCCAGACCACCGTGCACCGCGGCAACCGGCACGAGCTCGAGCGTCTGGTGGACTGGGCCGCCGACCAGGGGGCCGTGGCGTTCAACTGCTACTTCCTCGTGGCCACCGGCCGGGGGAGCCGGCTCACCGACCTCGCTCCGGACGACTACGAGGCGCTCCTCGCCGAGCTGGTGCGGCATCACACCCGTCACCTGGGCCGCATGATGGTCCGGGCCAAGTGCGCCCCTCACTTCATGCGACTCGTGCTGCAGTCGGCGCCCGGCTCACCGGTGTTGAACTATCCGACCCGCTGTCCTTGCGGCGTCCAATACTGCCGCATCACACCGGACGGGAAGCTGACGCCCTGCCCCTACCTGCCCACGGCGGCGGGAGATCTTCGGCGGCAGCGGTTCGTCGACGTCTGGCGGGGCGCCCCGCTGTTCCAGGCGCTCCGCGACGGGCAGCTCGGCGGCAAATGCGGCCGCTGCGAGTACCGGGCCGTCTGCGGCGGCTGCCGGGCCCGCGCCTTCGCGCTGAACGACGACGTCCTCGCCGAGGATCCGTCCTGCGCCTACCAGCCGAGCGGGGCCCCCCTGATCGAGCGGCTGCGGGAGGTGACTTACGGAATGCCCGTCGTACCGGCCCTCGCCTGGTCGCCCGAAGCGGAGCGGCGGCTCCAGCGGATTCCCTCGTTCGTGCGCGGCGTGGTCACCAGGCGGGTGGAAGACTTCGCCCGCCGGCGCGGCGCGACCGAGGTGACGCTCGAACTCATGGGCGAGGTCCGGCGGAGCCTGCCCGTCGATTTCTCCAAGCGGAAGCCGTTCTTCCTCGATGATGGCTGATCTCTTTCTGCTCCAGGCGGTGGCGGACACGGCCGGGGCCTACGGGCGGTTCCCGGTGGTCGGCGCGCGCGGGGCGGTGTGGATCGCGGCCGAGCTCCACCTCATGTTCGCCGCCTTCGTCCTGGGCGTGCCCATGTTCGCCGTGATCACCGAGCTGATCGGGATCGTGAGCAAGGACGGCAAGTACGACAGGCTCTCCAAGGAGTTTACCCGCCTGCTGGTTTTCGCCTACAGCGCGACCGCGCTCTGGGGCGGGTTGCTGCTCTTTCTCGTCACGACGCTCTACCCCCGGTTCTGGAGCCACATGGCGGGGATCTTCAGCCTCTCGATGTGGATCTACGCCGGACTCTTCTTCATCGAGTCGTTCACTCTCTACCTGTACTACTACGGCTGGGACCGCTGGAAGGCGGGTCGCGCCAAGTGGGGCCATTGGGGGCTCGGGCTCCTCCTCAATGTGTGGGGCACCATTGTGATGTTCATCGCGAACGGGTGGCTCACCTACATGATGTCGCCGCCAGAGGGCATGACGGCTGAAACGCTGCCCGCGGAGGTGGGGCTCTGGAACGCGCTGGCCAACGCCACCTGGATGCCGATCAACATCCACCGGCTTATCGCCAACGCGGTCTTCGGCGGGGCCATCGTGGCGGCCTACGCCGCCTACCGCTTCCTCTCCGCCAAGACCGAGGAGGAGCGGGCCCATTACGACTGGATGGGCTACGTCGGGAACTTCATCGCCATCTCGACCTTCATCGTCCTGCCCTTCGCGGGGTATTGGCTCGGGCGCGAGATCTACGAGTACAACCAGCAGATGGGCATCACCATGATGGGCGGCTTCATGAGCTGGCTGTGGATCGTGCAGGCCGTCTTGATCGGGGTGCTCTTCCTCGCGGCGAACTACTACCTCTGGATCGGGATGGCGCGGATTCCCGGTGCCGAGCGATTCCGGCCCTACACCAAATGGATGCTGCTCGTGCTGGTGGTGTGCTGGATCGTCTGGGCCACGCCCCACACCATGATCGCGAGCCGGGAGGAGCTGGCCGCGATGGGCGGGTCGCACCACCCCTTCCTCAACGTGCTCGGGGTCATGAGCGCCAAGAACACCGCCGTCAATCTCATGATCCTCACCACCTTCCTGTCATTCCTCATCTACCGGCGCGCCAACACCCGCCCCACGGTTTCCTGGGCCCGGGCCGGGACCGCGGTCCAGGCGGCAATGTTCGCGCTGTCGGCCGGGGTGGTCTTGTTCTACGGCGTGTACGGGTACTTCGTCGAGGCCATCGTCCGGATCGGCTTCAGTGTCTACCAGGTCCTCGCCGTGCTGGCCTGTATCTTCGGCGTCACCGTGATCGACATCCTGCTGGGCCGGGGCGCCGAGTCTCGCGGCGCGATCCGCTGGGGCCAAATGCCGGAGCGGTCGCAGTACGCGCTCTTTATCCTGGCGGTCACCTTCACCTGGCTGATGGGGCTGATGGGCTTTGCCCGCAGCGGGATCCGCCAGCACTGGCACGTGTGGGAAGTGATGCGGGATACCAGCGCGCAGGCCGCGACCCCGGCCCTGGGCGCTGCCGCCAACATGATCAGCATCTGCGTGCTCCTCTTTCTCGGCATGGTCGCGTTCATTTTCTGGCTCGGCGGACTCGCGGAGCACGCGATGCAGAAACCGGCCGTCGCGGCCGCAGGCGCGCCGCTGCCGAGCGCGGAGGGCTGAGGCGACCATGTGGAAGACCAACCTCAAGGTCCTGGTCGTCGCCCTGGTGGTGGTCGGGTTCTACACCGGCGTGGCCCACATCATCCCCCAGCTCGAGTCGGAGGTGCCGGAGGCCCTGAATCTGAGCGCCGACGTGACGCCCGAGGCCCTCGTGGCCGCTGGGGAGAGGGTGTTCCAGGGAGCCGGCGGCTGCACGGCGTGCCACGGCCTGGGAACCCGCGCCCCGAACCTCCTCACCGACCACGCCGGTCAGGGCCCGATCGGGAGCCGGTGCGGCTCCCGGAAGCCGGGCATGGACTGCAAAGCCTATCTTTACGAATCACTGACCAATCCGGGCGCTGTGGTGGTGCCGGGCTTTGAGAACATCATGACCGATGCGCGGCGCCAGATCTCCGAGGATCAGATCTGGGCCGTCATCGCCTTTCTCCAATCCCAGGGAGGCGAGGTAACCGTGACGGCGGAAGACTTGCCCAAAACCGACGAGTCCGGCAGCGTAGCTCCCGCCGGACCCGCCGTCACGGCGACCACCGACCCGGCCGAGCTGCTCACCGAGAAAGGATGCCTCGGCTGTCATGTCCTGGAGGGCAAAGGCGCGCCGATTGGCCCGCCCTTGGACGGAATCGGAGGGCGCCGGACGGCGGAATTCCTCCGCCGCTCGATCCTCTTGCCCAACGCCGACACCGCCAAGGGCTACGAGAAGTTCGCCGGAACCATGCCGCTAACCTTCGGCCAGATGCTGTCGGCCGCTCAGCTGGAGGCGCTGGTGCAGTTTCTGGCGAGCCGGCGATGAGCGGGCTCCGGCGCATGCTCGGGCATCCGTTCTGGCAGGCGGCGGCGCTGCTGGTCGGGGCGTATCTCCTCATCAAATACGGGATCGCCTACCTCCCCCCGCTGCTCGGGGTGCGCAGCGCACCGGTGCCCCAGAGTGTCGTGTTCCAGTTCCTGCTCATCGCCAGCGTCGGGATCCTCATCCACGTGAGCAGTGATGAGGAGCGGTGGGAGCGATTCAAGGAGCCGATCAGTGCGGCACTGAAAGATGCCGACAAGCGCTGGGTACGGGGTGCGTTGCTCGCGATCGTTCCCCTCGGGGTCGGCTTCGCGACCTATCAGCGGACCAGGCCAACCGTCTCGCTCCCGATTCAGCTTCGCTCCGTTCACCCGGCACCGCCAAGCCAAATCACCTTCCGGGGAAAGACCCTGCAGCTCACCGGACTGGAGAATCCCCTTCGCGGCCGGGGATCGGCGGACGAGCACCTCCGCACCGGCCGGCGGGTCTACTATCAGAATTGCCTGCCCTGCCACGGAGACCTGCTCGACGGCCGGGGGCACTTCGGACACGGCTTCAGCCCCACGCCGCTCTCGTTCGCCGACAACGGAACCATTGCCCAGCTCACCGAGAGCTACGTCTTCTGGCGAATCGCCAAGGGCGGTCCGGGACTGCCCAAGGAGGGCGCCCCCTGGAACTCCGCCATGCCGGCGTGGGAAGACTTCCTCACCGAGGACGAGATCTGGGCCGTCATCATCTTCTTATATACCCAGTCGGGATGGCAGCCGAGACGCTGGGAGGCCCATAGCGCCGAAATCGGAGGCGAGACATGACCCGGTGGCGGATCCCGGCTGCCCTCCTTGTACCGCTCGCCTGGGGCGCCTGGCTCCCGGCCGCCGGGGCGGAAGGGGATGCGCTCCAGGCCCAGGCTCCACACCCTGGAAAGGCGGCGTACGACAAGTGGTGCGCCGGCTGCCATGGGGACACCGGCGCGGGCGACGGCGAAGCCGCAGCGTACATGCTCCCCCGGCCCCGGGACTTTACCAGAGGGGTCTACCAGGTCCGTTCCACGGCCAGCGGCGAGCTGCCGACCGATGCCGACATGCTTCGGATTGTCGAGGAAGGCATGCCGGGCACCGCGATGCCGGAATGGAAGTCCCGCCTGTCCGCGAAGGAGCGCAGTGACGTCGTTGCTTATATCAAGACGTTTTCCCGTTTCTTCACCGGGGCTCCGCCGACGCCGCTCAGCTTCGGCAACGCTCCCGCAGAGAGCGAGTCCGCTCTCACGGAAGGAGAACAGGTCTACCGCAAGCTGGAATGCTTCAAGTGCCACGGCGACGCGGGACGGGGCGACGGGCAGTCCGCCGCCAGCCTGAAGGACGATTGGGGACACCCTATCCGCGCGGCCGACCTGACCCAGAGCTGGAATTTCAACGGCGGCGCCTCGGTCGAGCAGATTCATGCCCGGCTTCGCACCGGGCTCGACGGCACACCAATGCCCTCGTTCAGTGATGCCGTCGACGCCAAAGTGATCACCGAGGAACAGCTCTGGCAGGTCGCCCAGTACGTCGGCAGCCTGTCTCCGAAGACCCGGCCCGAAGTGCGGGAAGTCATCCGGGCCAGGCTCATCACCGGCCCGTTGCCCACCGGCCCGACCGACACTCTCTGGTCCGCGATCGACGCGGCGTACGTGCCCCTCGTCGGGCAGATCATCCAGAAACCGAGGTGGTTTCTCCCCACAGTGGATGGAGTCTGGGTGCAAGCGGCGCACGACGGCGCCCGGCTCACACTCCGGTTGAGCTGGCACGACCCGTCGCGGAGCCCCGATCCCGCCTGGGACGAGTGGCTCGCACGGATCGTCCAGACCGCGACCGACGCCGACGGCGCGATTCCGGCCACCCAGGGCCCGGACCGCCTGGTCGTGCAGTTCCCCAAGCGGGTCTCCGACGAGACCGAGCAGCCATACTTCCTCGGCGGAAACAACCGGCGTCCCGCGTACCTGGTCCGTTGGAGCAGCGACTCCGAGCGCGTGGAGGAGGGCGTAGGCACCGGGCTCGGCCGGTTCACGGCGCTCCCGGGGGATGCGGATTTCAGCCATGCCGCCCACTTCGAAAAGGGCGAGTGGCAGTTGCAGCTCGGGCGCGCGCTCGTCCCGCGCGACACGGCCGCGGCGCCGGCCTTCCATCCCGGACAGGCGGTCCCGATTGCGTTCTTCGCCGCCGACGGCTCCAACGGCGAGCTCGAGGTGCGTGGCTCGGTGAGCGCCTGGTACAGCGTCTATCTCGAGGTCCCGACCCCGATTACCGTATATGTTCAGCCAGTCCTGGCCGGGTTGCTCACGGCCGGGCTTGGGGTGTTTGTCGTTTTTCGGGCCCAGCGGCGCGGCCCTCGCGCCGACGGCCCCAACCTGGAGGGATGATGCGATACCCGATTCTATGCGGCGCGCTTCTGCTCGCGGCCTGTGGCGGAGATCGGGGCGCGACCCCGGCGGCCGATACCACGGCCGCCGCCGCGGCACCCGCCCCGGCCGGCAGCGCCACGATCACCGGGACGGTCAGGTTCTCCGGCACCGCCCCGGCCAACCCAGCCATCGACATGAGCGAAGAGGCGGCCTGCCAGGCGAAGCACACCGGGGTGATCACGGACCCGCAGGTCGTGGTGACCAACGGGATGGTCAGTAACGGGTTCGTCTACGTGAAGAGCGGGCTCCCGGCGGGAGTGACCTACCCCACCCCGACCACGCCGGTGGTGATCGACCAGAACGGGTGCCTGTACACCCCGCGGGTGTTCGGAGTCATGGCCGGCCAGCCGATCGAGATCCGGAACAGCGATCCGGTGCTGCACAACATCAAGGCCGTACCCACAGCCAACCGCGGCTTCAACATCAGCCAGCCCAGCCAGGGCATGACGACCACGCGCACGTTCACCACCGCGGAAGTCATGGTGCCCTTCGAGTGCAACGTGCACGGCTGGATGAACGCCTGGGTCGGAGTCATGACCCATCCCTTCTACGCCACGTCCGGGGCGGACGGCGGCTTCAGCATTCAGGGGCTGCCGGCGGGAACCTACGAGCTGGAGGCGTGGCACGAGAAGCTCGGGACCCGGACCATCAGCGTGACGGTGGCCGAGGGCGGCTCGGCGACCGCCGAGTTCAGCTTCGGCCCGACGACCTGAGGAGGCGCCGGCCATGGACTGGATCAGCTGGATGCTGCCGCCCGGGGCCTCCACCTTTGCCCGCGACATCGACTGGCTCTACTACCTGATTCTGGTCATCACGGGGATTGCCTTCGTCGTGGTCGAGGTGGGACTGATCTGGTTCCTGGTCAAGTACCGCGCGCGCCCCGGCCGCAAGGCGCACTACACCCACGGCAACAACACGGCGGAGATCATCTGGACCACGATCCCCGCCGTGACGGTGGTCGTCATCGGGCTGTTGAGCGGCGGGGTGTGGAACAACATCAGGGGGCGCGAGAGCGTGCCGGCCGACGCGATCCCGTACCGGGTGCATGCGCAGCAGTTCGAGTGGAATGTGACCTACCCCGGACCGGACGGGCAGTTCGACACGCCGGACGACTTCACCCGCCGGAACCAGCTCCACGTGCCGGTAGACCGGCCGGTCGTCGTCGAGCTCACCGCGGAAGAAGTGATCCACTCCCTCGGCATCCCGGCATTCCGCGTCAAGCAGGACGCGGTGCCGGGCATGCGCATCCGGGTCTGGTTCCAGGCGACCACACCCGGTACCTACGAGATCGGGTGCGCCGAGCTGTGCGGCCTGGGCCACTACAAGATGCGGGCGGTCGTCACCGTGCACAGCCAGGCGGAGTATGATCGCTGGCTCGGGCAGCAGTCCACCATCGCGGCCTCACAGTAGAGGGAAGCACATGGCAACGATCGCACCACCGGTCGAACACGCCGGTCATCCCCTCGTGGACGACCGTTCGTTCATCCGGAAGTACATCTTCTCGACCGATCACAAGATCATCGGGATCCAGTTCCTCCTGATGAGCCTGCTCTTCCTCCTCGTGGGCGGAGCACTGGCGATGGTCATGCGGTGGCAGCTGGGGTATCCGGGTCGGCCCCTGCCGGGTGGAGGCGTGTTGCCGGAGACCATGGCGCCCGGGGGCGTCGTCCTGCCGGAGTTCTACAACTCCCTGGTCACCATGCACGGCACCTTCATGGTGTTCTTCGCCATCATGCCGCTGCTGGTGGGCGTGTTCGGGAACTACCTCATTCCGCTCAAGATCGGCGCGCCGGACATGGCCTTCCCCCGGCTCAACATGGCGTCGTTCTGGACCGCGGTGCCGGCCGGCATCCTGATGGTCGCGGGGTTCTTCGTCGAGGGCGGGCACGCCTCCGCAGGGTGGACGGGGTATGCGCCGCTGAGCGCCGACCCGGAGTACACCGGGGTCTCGGCGGGCCAGCAGCTCTGGTGCCTGAGCCTCATCATCCTCGGCCTCTCCTCCATTCTCGGCGCGGTGAACTACATCTCGACCGTCATCAACCTGCGGGCCCCGGGCATGACCTGGTTCCGGCTGCCGCTCAGCATCTGGTCCCTCTTCATCACGGCGATCCTCGTCCTGCTGGCGATGCCGATTCTGTCGGGCGCGCTCATCATGCTCCTCTTCGACCAGACCCTCGGCACCCACTTCTTCCTGCCGGCCGAGGGCGGGCAGCCGATCCTCTGGCAGCACCTCTTCTGGTTCTTCGGGCACCCCGAGGTGTACATCCTCATCCTCCCCGCCATGGGGATGGCCTCGGACGTCATCGCGAACGGCTCGCGGAAGCCGATCTTCGGCTACCACTCCATGGTGTTCGCCATCATGAGCATCGGATTCCTGGGGTGGATCGTCTGGGGTCACCACATGTTCCAGAGCGGGATGAATCCCACGCTGGCCACCTCTTTCATGATTTCCACGATGCTGATCGCGGTACCCTCCGCGATCAAGGTCTTCAACTGGCTGGGCACGATGTGGGGCGGCAGTATCCGGCTCCATGTCCCGATGCTCCACGCCACCGCCTTCGTGGCGATGTTCGTCATCGGCGGCCTGAGCGGCGTGTTCATGGCCTCCACGCCGGTGGATATCTACATCCATGACACCTACTTCATCGTAGCCCATCTCCACTACGTGCTGTTCGGCGGGAGCCTCTTCGCGATCTTCGCCGCGATCACGTTCTGGTATCCCAAGATGTTCGGCCGAATGATGAGCGAGCGGCTGGGCAAGATCCACTTCGGGCTGACCTTCATCTTCTACAACATGGTCTTCTTCCCCATGCACCAGCTCGGCCTGCATGGGCACATGCGGCGGATTTACGACCCCTCGATCTACGACTTCCTCAAGCCGCTGGGAGGGCTCAACCGGTTCATCACCATCTCGGCGTTCCTCCTCTTCGCCACCCAGATCCTGTTCATGATCAACTTCATCGGCAGCTGGTTCCGGGGCCGCAAGGCCAGCAACAACCCGTGGGATGACACGGGCCTCGAGTGGACCACGCCGTCGCCGCCACCCCACGGCAACTGGCCCGTGACGCCGCGGGTCTACCATCGTCCGTACGAGTTCAGCTCGCCGCTGGTGGAAGAGGATTTCCTTCCTCAGGACCGCGAGCTCGACACCCCGCCCGCTCGCGCCGGCTCGGCGCCGGGCCACTGAGGGAGACCGGATCATGACACACGCGGTGACGGAGGGGTCGGTCATGCTGCCCGCCGCCGAGGCGGAGCAGGGCGCGGGCGTCTACAACGAGAAGCTGGGAATGTGGATCTTCCTGCTCTCGGAGGTGATGTTCTTCACCGCCCTGATCGGGTCGTACATCATCCTCCGGTTCTCGAATCCGGCGGCCTGGCCCGCGCCGGGCGCCGTGCTGAACATCCCGGTAACCGCGGTCAACACCTTCCTGCTGATCTGCAGCAGCGTGACGATGGTGAAGGCGTTCGCCAACGCCCAGGACGGCGACCAGCGGATGCTGCGCATCTGGCTGGTGCTCACGGTCCTCATCGGCGCCAGTTTCGTGGGCATCCAGGCCTTCGAGTACAACCAGCTCATCGGTCACGGCTTCCTTCCCAGCTCCGGACTGTACGGCTCCACGTTCTACACTATGACGGGATTCCACGGGTTCCACGTCACCATGGGCGTGCTCTGCATGATCTACGTCACCGCAAAGGCGTTTCGGGGGCGCTACACGCCCGATGACTATCGCGGCGTGGAGGTCATCGGCCTCTACTGGCATTTCGTGGACCTGGTCTGGATCATCCTGTTCACCATTGTCTACCTGATTTGAGCCGAGGGGAGAAGAGTCCATGGCACAGGCGGCGCATGCCAAACATCCGAACTACGTCGGCGTCTTCATCGGCCTCGCGGTGCTGACGGGGGTGGAGTTGATGGTCGCGTTCCTGCCCTGGTCGAAGACGACCATCATCCTGCTGCTGATTCTCCTGGCCGTGTGGAAGGCACTGATGGTGGCGCTTTATTTCATGCACCTTCGGTTCGAGTCCAACCGCCTCCGGATCCTCGCCGTCGCTCCGCTGCCGCTGGCGGCGATCATGGTGGTGGCCGTGCTGACGGAGTACGTGTGGTAGCACCCCGGACCATTCGCCGGCTGGCGGAGGATTGTCTCGCGCTGACCAAGCCGCGCATCGTCGCCCTGGTGCTGGTGACGGTGGCCGCCGGGTTCTATCTCGGAGCCGCCGATGGGGTCTCCCCCTGGCTCCTGTGGCACACCCTCGTCGGCACCGCCCTGGTCGCGGCGGGAACCAACGCGCTCAACCAGGTTTTCGAGGCGGACGTCGACGCGCGCATGCGGCGCACCCGCCACCGGCCGATCCCCGCCGGCCGGCTTTCCGCTCGCGCCGGTGGCGCATTCGCCTGGACCGCCGGCATCGGCGGTGTCTTGTACCTGTTGGTCCTTCTCGACGGACTCGTGGCGGCGCTGGCCGCCGCCACGCTCGGGTCATACGTCTTCCTCTATACCCCGCTCAAGCGGCGGACTTCCCTGGCCACGCTGGTGGGGGCCGTCCCCGGCGCGCTTCCCGTGGTCGGCGGCTGGGTCGCCGCGCGTGGAAGCCTCGGCCCGGAGGCGTGGATCCTCTTTGCCCTCCTCTTCTTCTGGCAGCTTCCCCACTTCCTGGCGCTCGCCTGGATCTATCGCGAGGATTATGCGCTGGCGGGGCTCAAGATGGCGGGCGAAGGGGACGCGGGGGGGCAGGACACCTTCTTCAAGGCCAGCCTCTACGCGGCGGCCCTCCTTTCGGTGGCTCTGCTGCCCGCGGTGACGGGGATGGCGGGGAACCTCTACGGCCTGGGCGCGCTGGGGTTGTCCGGCTGGATGCTCTGGACGGCCGTTTCCGCGGCTCGGCATCCCTCCCTCCCGAGCGCGCGCCGGTTGTTCAAGGTCTCGGTAGCATACTTGCCCGGGATTCTCACCTTGATGATGGTGGACAAGATTCCATGATCGCCTTCCACCGGTTCCTGATCGGCACCGCGATCGTCTTCTGCGGGGGATTCACGCTCTGGGCCTACGCAGTGTACCAGCGCGGCGGCGGCACGACGTTTCAGGTACTCTCCGCCTGCTTCGGCACCGCGACCGTGGGGCTGTGCTACTATCTGATGAACCTGCGACGGTTCCTGCGCCGATGAACCACGACGACGCGATGTCCTCGGCGATGTTCTGGGTCGGGGCCCTGTTCGTCTTCACGCCGATCCTGGTGGTGGCCACCGTGGTGGTGACCTCCTGGTACCTGAGGAAGAAGCGGAAGTCCCCGGCAGCGCCGACGCAGTCCTGACCCCCGTCACGTAGTTACGGGTGACCCGGTGGTTCGCGGATCCCGGAAGGAGGGCGCATGGTTCGCCATCATCATAGCCTGGGCAAGGAGGGCGCCGTCGCGGGCATGCTGGGTGGGCTGGCAGTGGCGGTCTGGTTTCTGCTCCTCGACACCGTGAACGGGAGACCGCTGCACACACCGAACGTGCTGGGCCAGGTTATCCTCTTCGGGAGCACTTCCCCCGTGACGGATCGGATATTGCTCGGGGGCGTCATGGGGTACACCCTGCTCCACATCGCGGTCTTTATCGCTGTCGGACTGGGGGTCACGGAGCTGGTGCACCTGGCGGTGACCTCGCCGGTCTTCCGATTCGGGATCTTGATGGTGTTCGTGGTGTTCCAGGTCTTCTTCTACGCGTTCAGCTACGCTTTCTTCGTGGCGACCCGGGGGCTCTTCCCCTGGTGGGCAGTCCTCATCGCCGATACCCTCGCGGTAGCGGCGATGGTGACGTACCTCTGGCGGAAGCATCCCAGCCTCAGACGCGCCCTGGCGCACCAGGCCCTGGGGGCGTGACCGCAGTCGGGCCGCTTCGCACGGCTGAAGGGGGACACGCTACCGCTTCCGCTCCGGCCACACTTCGCCCCTGGCGGCGGCACGCGCCTTCCGCACCCGGTCGACCTGGGGCTGCAGCTCGGGGTCGGCGTTCTCCCAGGCCGTGATGAACTTGTCGTAGTACTCGACGGCCTTCGCCATGTCGCCGAGCCGCTGATAGATCTCACCCCGCTCCGCGTACGAGCGCACCAGCAGCCCGGGATGCTGAATCCGGGACTCGAGCGTATCGATCCTGCCGAATGCCACCAGCGCGGCCTGCAGCTCGCCCAGCTCGGCCAGGACGTCGCCCCAGGCGTAGCTGCGAACCACGCCAGGCTCGCCACTGAATTCGGTCGCTGCCGGGTTCCTGTAGGTCGCGTTCACGCGGGCGCGCGCGCGGGTCGTGTCGCCCCGGGCAACTGCCAGCGCCGCGTCGACCACGCGCCAGGTGGAGGAATTGATCGTGTCCACAACGGCGAGGAGCCGGCTCAGATGGGTCGTGTCGTCGGTGGCGAGATACACCATCACGCTCGCCGTGCTGTTGGCCGTGGCGATCCGGCGGATCGTGGCGCTGTCGGCGCCGGATTTTCGCCTGAGAATCGCGTGGGCCTCGCGCATCAGGTTCGGCACCGCGGAAGTCGCGGCATCGGCGTGGAGACCCGCGATGTTCATGCGCTCGATCTCGGACTTGGTGAGCATGACGTTGCCGGGTCCCGGCGCGGAATCGAACGGGACGGCCCGGAACACCGCCTTCACCAACCGTTCGGCGACCGCAATCCTTCCGCCACCGCCGGCCAGAATACGGGCCGGCACTCCGAAGTCGCCGATGCCGGCGAACGCAGAGGTCGTGTCCTTGAGCTGCCGCAGGGTGCTGTCGAGGACGGCCGCGGCCTCGCCTACCTGACCGCGGTTGAACTGGATGAGCGCCTTCCAGACGGCGGGCGCGCCGGCACTGCCCATCAGGCCCTGCGCCGTCTCCACCTCCGCGAGCGCTTCGTCGTATCGCCGCAGCCCGTACAGCACCTGCACCAGCCCGAGGCGCGCCTGTGCCGTCGTCGGGGATGTCGCGACCCAGCCCCTGGCGGTGGCTACTGCCTCGGCCTGGCTCACGGCCCGAAGCCGCTCGAGGCTGTCGGCCCCGTACCGGCGGATGAGGCTGTCCCGGAGCCCGTACACGGCAGAGTCGCGCTCGCAGGCCATGACCGGGTTCCGGATGCAGTTCGCCAGAGCGTCGATGATGTGGCGATAGGCGAGGATGTACGTCGAATCGAGAGCGAGCGCCCGCTGGAACGCACGCAGCGCCTTACCGTTGTTCCCGAGCGTGTCGGAATGGGGATAGTTGGGACCTCCTCCATGGTAGTGCGCCTCGCCAAGCTGGTACCACGCCTCGACATCGGTGGAGTCCCGGCCGATCAGGTCTTCGGCGATCGATCGCGCCCGGCGAAAGTCGCTGTCCTCGTACGCCCGATGGAACGCGACCAGGTTCTTGAGGCGTGGCGGCAGCTCGGCCGAGTGCCGCTCTGCACTCAGGATGTATGCCTTCCGCTTGGCCGGATCGCCACCGAAGCCGGTGCTGCTCCAGCCCTCGGCGTCGCGCAGCCGGATGTAGGCGAGCGCGAACCCCGAGTCGAGCGCCACGGCCCGGAGCAGCGAGGACCGCGCGGAATCGATCTCGAACCGCTGCAGCGCCGCGGTGCCGGCAAGGTAGGCGCGATAGGCCTCGATTGAGGAAGTCGTCTGGGCAAGGACCGACGGACGCTCGCCCGGGGGAGCGCCGGAGGTGCCCAGAATCATCGACGC
>Ga0256867_10000228_pt1 | contig 21295 bp, 32 predicted proteins | sample RVTome_15_FD_185939 | JGI IMG/M metagenome (GOLD analysis project Ga0256867, IMG submission 185939) | Soil microbial communities from uranium-contaminated site in the Upper Colorado River Basin, Wyoming, United States - RVT150D86 (HiSeq) ... | reverse complement strand
CGCCGCGGCACCGATGAGTGCGCCGATCGCCGGTCCCGTGAGCACCGCGCCCAGTGTGAACCAGAGGACGTGGCGTCTTCGGGCCAGGTCCAATCTCCCCACGGCAAACATCACAATGGTTGCGCCCACTAGGGGTTCCACCACGTTGGCGGCGGCGAATCCCAGGGCCTGGGATACCGACCACCCGCTCGCCAGGTCCATTACCAATTCGGTGAGCCCGGCGCCGGCGAGCACCACCCACCACGCTCCCCTAGGCAGGCGGAGCAGAAAGGCCAAGGTGATCCCCGCCGGGATGAAGAAGACCCCGTCGAGCCCCGAGGCCTCGGCCAGGAGTATCGCCAGTCGCGAACCGAGCGCGTAGGCCAGGATGACGATGAGAAACAACGCCGCCACACCACCCAGGGCACCGGGCCAGGCCCAGATCGAGCCTCCATTGGTGTTCAGAGACTCAGTGGTGTCGTCGGACTTGGCCTCAGCGTGTTCGGTCTTCACGTCCTCCGCCGGTTGCTGAGCGGAAGCGCAATCTAAACCACCGAAGGTGGGACCGCTAGGTCATGGCCCGAGCCAGCGGAATGCGAGCGCATCAGGAGCCGGTGGCGGCCTTATCGGTCACTTCCTCGAGGACGGCATCGGGTTGCATGGCATAGGTGGCACCAGTGGCGGCGTCCAGTTGGGAGACGGTTCCTTCGCTGGCCGGCCGTCCCTCGGTGTCGGACAGATGGACGCGGATGAACCAATGGTTCAACTCGAGGCGGGCACTCTGACCGATCAGAAGGTAATCAGTGTCCGGATCGAGTGGGGACACCTGCTCGGTGGCCTCACGGTGCCCGCGGGCTCACCTCCCTGATGGTTTGCCTCGAGGTCGTTCGGGGTATCGAACAGGCCCGCATCGAGAGGAGAAGAGATGAAGAGGTCAAAGGATCAGGTCACAACGGAGTATGCCCTCAATGACCAAGAGTCCTCCCGGCTCGGTGTCCTGAGCGTTCTTGCGATCGTCGGGATCATCGGGTTGGTCTTCTGGTTCGTGTTCATGCACGAGTCGGCATAGCAGCCAGGCTTCCAGGTCCCTGCCCAGACCTGGACCATCCGAATCCCCCTTCGGAGTAGGACCCCCCCTCGACGAGGGGGGGTCCTATTTGGGCAGCGGGCCGTTTCGGATCGCAGCGGCCCGGGTACCTCGCCCGGCATGACGACGTACGGGCTCACACTCTCCAGCGAGGAGCATCCGCCGAGGAAACTCGTCGACATCGCTGTCGCTGCCGAGGGGGCAGGCTTCGACTTCGTTTCCATCTCAGACCACTTTCACCCATGGATCAGCGAGCAGGGCCACAGTCCCTTCATCTGGTCCGTCCTGGGTGCCATAGCCGCCTCGACCGATGAGATCGAGGTCGGCGTGGGGGTCTCCTGTCCCACCTTCAGGCTGAACCCGGTCGTCAGTGCTCATGCCGCTGCGACAACCGCGGACATCCTCGACGGCAGGTTCACCTGGGGGTTGGGGACAGGAGAGGCCCTCAACGAGCACGTGTTGGGTGGCGAGTGGCCCCCGGCAGACATCCGGCTGGACATGCTTGGAGAGGCCATCGACATCATCCGCGACCTATGGACCGGGGAGAGCGTCACCCACCGCGGGGCCTATTTCGATGTGGAAGACGCCACGATCTTCGATCTTCCCGCCCGACTTCCCCCAATCATCGTCTCGGCGTTCGGCCCCGAAGCCGCCCGTCTCGCCGCCGAACAGGGAGATGGTCTGTGGACGACCGGGGCCAACAAGTCTGTCATCGACTCTTATCACGAGGCAGGAGGCGACGGCCAGATCTGGAGCCAGCTCACCGTCAGCTGGGGCCCCGACAAGTCAGAGGCGGTGAAGAGGGCCCATCGGATGTGGCCCAACACGGCCTTGCCTGGTCAGCTGACCCAGGATCTGCCCACAGTTCTCCATTTCGAGCAGGCGGTGGAGTTGGTGACTCCGGAACATCTCGAGTCAGACGTGCCCTGTGGCCCCGACGCGCATCCCATCCTGGAGTCGGTGGCCCGCATGGAGGAAGCCGGTGTCGACCACGTGTACCTCCATCAGATCGGTGACCCACTCGACGGCTTCATCGATTTCTGGCGCGACGAGTTGCGACCGTCGCTTTGATGTCCTGACGCCGGACCAAACGGGAGATGCCCCGCCATCCGGCGGGGCATCTCAAAAAGGAAGCATCGCCTCGATCAGGCGTTCAGCTTCCGCTCAATCTCCTCTTGGGACTCTCCGGTCTTCTCTTTGATGTTGCCGACCAGTTGTTCGTAGTTGCCCTCGGCCACATCGATGTCGTCGTCGGTGATGTCCCCCCAAGTCTCTCTGACTTTCCCCTTGAGCTGATCCCAACGGCCTTCCCACTTCATCCTTGTGCTCTCGTCCACGGCGGCTCCTTTCTGGTTTCGTTGCCGGAACAGTGATGTACCCCGCATCGGGCCCATGGAAACCTGAGGCAGGTCACGAAGAAGGGCCCCCACCTGGGTGGGAGCCCTTTGTTCGAAGGAATTGATGGGTGATTTACTGGTGGGCGTCCCTCAGCGAGCGCACCCGGTCGTGAGCGGTCTTGACCTCGCCCGCTTGGCGTTGCAACACTGATCTCACCGACTCCGGTAGATCCTCCTCCAGGGCGGAGCGGTACTCGCTCACCGCATGGTCCTCACCCTGCTCGGCGGCGGCCAGGACTGCGTGGGGGTCGTCCCCGGTCAGAGCGTCTTTGAGTGCCAACCAGCTGCGGTGCATGGCACCAGCGACGGTCCCATTGCCCTCGTCTACGATCGGATCGCCCTCGGCGGCGGCCAGGGCCCGCAACTCGTTGGCCATTCGAAGTCGCTGCTGTGACATCTCACGCATCTCGGCGGCCAGGTCGCTCCTACCGTCGCCATCCAGTTTCTCGGCGGCCTCGGCAAATCCCTTCCTTCCGTTCTCGACGGTCTCGAGAAGGTTCTCGATCACTGATGTGGTGTCTTGCATGTTCTCCTCCAGGGGAGATTGGGGTTGACCAGCTCATTACCCGTAGTCGATGACCGCCAAACTTCTCTCAACCGAGAAGGCTCACTAAACCAAGAAGAGGGCGGGGCCGATGCGGCCCCGCCCTCACCGATCGTTGCAGATTGTTGGTCTAACCCTCGATGGTTTCCCAGTACGGCTCCCTGCCGTAGTAGCGATAGACCTCTCCGACCCATGAACGGTCGTTGATGTCCGGCCAGTTGTCCTTGTCGAATCCCGGGGCATCCTCGAGGATCTCCTTCGACACGTCGATCACGACTTCTTCGTTGTCGGTGTCCACGGTCAAGAGGTCCCAGGGGATTGCAAAGAACTTGTCGCCGAGCCCGAGAAAGCCTCCCGTGGCCAGTACGGCGTAGGCCACCAGACCACCATCGAGGTCGATGACGATCTCTTCGAGATGGCCGAGCTTCTCTCCCTCGAGATTGCGTACTTGGTCTCCCATCAGGGTCGTTGCACTCAGCGCTGTGGGTGTCATGGTCTTCTCCAATCTGAAAAGTCGTTCGATTGATCGTCTGTGGCTGATCCCTAGAAGATGAGGATAAGGATCAGGATGATGAGGATGAGCCCTCCGATACCGATGTACATCCGTCAGACCTCCTTCCGCGTCTCCGCAACCACGGCCGCGTCGACCTTGGTGTGGTAGATCTCCCCGAGACGTCCGCCGATGTACCCGGCAAGGAGGGTCACCGCCACCAACACGGCACTGGCGACTATCGCCATGGTGGTCAGGTCGTCGACGTCGATCTGGGCGAACCAGTTGGGGAGGTCGAGCTGATTGAAAGCGTTGTACTCGGCTCCGACCCATGTCCCGAGGGCGGCAAAGACGGCCACCATCAGAATGAACCACAAACCGGCGCCCAAGCCGTTGAGCCCGCCGCTGTAGCGCGCCATACGCCCCGCAGCGAAGCCTCCGACCAAGAAGGAGAAGAACACAACGAGGGCGGCCACGATGAGGCCGACTACCGACGCCTCGTCGAGAGTCCCCTCCTCGGTGATGATGTTCAACTGATAATCGATCCCGCCTGCCCCGGCTGCAATCAGAGCGCCGATGAAGACGAGTGTGCCCAGCCCGGCGAACATCCCCACCAATGATGCGAGAAAGTCTGCATTCCCGTATCGCTCATGGACATTGGAGAGATCCTCCGAGCCGCGAATGCGCCGTTCCGGACTAGTTGTCGACATTGACTCCTCCTGTTGGGGATTGCCCGTGTACCCGGTGTCGGGCCACTTCAAACGGACAACCGTCGAGCAGAAAGCGGCCGGGTTGCCACCCGGCCGCTTTCATCGGTCTTCGATCGGATTAGGGGATAGTTGTCGTCGTCGGAACCAGGGTGGTGGTAGTCAAATCGCCGATGGTGGTGGTGACGCCACCGTCTCCGGGGACGGTTCCGTTGTTGTCGTCATCTGTGTCACATGCGGACAGCGTGAGGACCAGGGCCAAAGCGGTACTGACCGCAAAGACTCTCTTCTTACGTGTTTGCATTGCTGCTTTCTCCTTGTTTGTCGTGACCGGGTCGGGTTTGAAATCCGGCCGGCTCCCGGCTTGCCGCGCCGAACAGGCGGTGAAACCTGCTGTCAGCCTCTGTACCCCGAGGCCCGGGCCGCCTGCCCCTGTTTGGCCGCCTTCTCCTTGGCGACCTCGCGGGACTTCGGGTTGCCCGATTCGTAGTGGTACTTCTTTCCCGAGTCGCCCCACTGGTAATACGGCCCCCTGCCGTCCTTGCTTCTGTGCACAGGCATGTGACCTCCCTTTGCTGCTGAATCAGTGATGATGTACCCGGTTGGGGGGTCCCGGAAACGTGTGGGTTAGGACGGAAGGCTGGGCGGGTATCCCCAATCCCAGCCGCTATTGCTCGGAGACGGAGGGCAACTGCTCGGAGACGGAGGGCAACCGATGAGAACCTTGCATGTCGACGATTCGATCTTCGACGAGCTGGCCGCCACCAGCGGTCGAGATCTGATCTCCATCTTCATCCCGACTCATCGGCGGGGACGGGATGTCGCTCAGGACCGGATTCGACTGAAGAGTCGACTCTCGGAGGTCGAGGCCGAGCTCGATGCTCTCGGCTGGAAGAGCAGAGACAGGTCGAATCGGTTGGCCATGGCCAAAGCGCTGCTCGACGACAGGGAGTTCTGGGAGCATCAGGATGAGGGTCTCGCTCTTTACATCGGAGAAGACGGCGACATCATCCCGATCTCTTCTCCGAAGATGAAGTGTGCGAGCTGACCCGGGCCGTCCTGGCCGACCAGGCGAGCGAGCGCTCCGTTGCCTGCATCGCCGAAGCGGCTGGGCAGCTGGGCATCGGAAGTGAGACCCGGGGCATCACCGAAGCCTTGCCGGTAGCAGTCTCGGGACGGGTGGACAAGGTGGTTTTCCACGGGCAGGCCGCGCCCGTCTGGGGCCGGCTCGACATGTCGACGTTGGATGTCGGAACAAGTCAGGAGAAGCGACCCGGGGGACGTCGACCTCCTCGATCGTCTCGTCGTCGAGTCGGGAGCCCACGGGGCCGAGGTGGATTCTGTAGAGTCCGAGATCGAAGGCAGCGCCTTCGTTACGATCTATCGATTCTGAGGCGCTCGCTCAGCTGAAGGGCCCGATGGGGGGACGTATGTGTACCGTCGAACGCCTGTGACTGATCAGGTGGCCGCTCCAGGTCCGCAGACGACGGTCGACCCGGGCGTGGAGGCGAAGCTCACCACCACTGGCCGGGTATTCCGCTTGATCGCTTGTGGATATGCGATGGTCGGTCTGTTGGGGCTGGTGTTCCCGGCCCTGCAGGCCTTTCCCCCCGGACCGGCGTTGGTGAGGGACCTGACCACGTCATCGGCAATCTCGCTCACCGTCCTTGCCTTCGGGGCCCTTTTCGCCGGTGACATCAGTCACACGCTCCGCACCAACGTGGCATGGAGGCGGGTCGGTCTGGTGCTCTCCATCGGCGCCGCCTTGTTCGGGCTGTTCATCATCGTGACATTCCTGGCCGACATGACCACCAGGATCTGGGGCGATGTGAGGGCTGCCCCGGCGTTCTCGGTGGGGCTGATTCTCGTGGTGCTCGGCCTGGCGGTCCCACTGAGCGTCAGTCGCCACGATCTTCGGGTCGTCGCCGGTCAAATCGGCGCATTGCTCGTCTTCTCCCTGACCGGGGTCATCTTCCTCGGCTATGTCTATGGCGATCCCTCGCTCGGTCATCTCTTCCTGCGCCCGGAGATCTCATTTCAAGCAGCCCTCAACGCGGTCCTCCTCGGCATCGGCATCCTCTTGATCCGCCCCGCAAGCGGTCTGTTGTCGACGGCGTCGAGTCCCGGGGCGGGTGGGAGGCTCCTCCGATGGTTTGGCCCCGTCGTTCTCCTGATGCCTTCCCTTCTCCTGCTCGTGACCGAGACCGTCCCCTCGACAGAACGCGTGGATGTCATCGCCTTCGTCTCGGTGGGCCTCGGGCTGTTTCTACTGATACTCCTGGGCTTGTTCGTGAGGGCGCTCGACGTCACCGCGATCGAGGCGGCGACCCAGGCAGCTCATGCCGAGCGAGCGAGAATTGGCCTTCAACAGGAGGCGCCGGTGGTCAACATCATGGCCGACCTGATGCACCTCGTCGAGATCGGGGAGGTGGACGGGTGGGAGGTGGCCACCCGATTCCGCCCGGGTCGCGGAAGTGTTGCTGGCGACGCCAGTGTGGTGCACAGGCTGCCAGACGGCTCGATTGGGGCGGTCGTCGTCGATCTAACCGGTCATGGTGCAGACCCCGCCATCTGGGCGATCAGAGTGCGTGACCTTCTCCTTCACTCACTCGTCTCGGGCCGGTCTCCCTCAGAGGCGATGCGTCTCGCCGAGTGGTCTGCCCCGGGCGACATTCTCGCCTCGGCGGTGGCCATGCGACTCGATGCCGAAACCGGTGAGGTGCGTCTGTGCTCGGCGGGTCACCCGCCGGTGATCGTCGTGGGTACCCAGGAAGTCAGCCTGAAAGGGCCCACCGGCCCGCTGCTCTACCTCGACGCCACCTCGGTCTACCAAGAGCATGAATTCGAGATGGGCCCAGGCGACTCCGTGGTTGCGTTCAGTGACGGCGTGGCCGATGTGCAGATGTTGGAGAATGGGCGGACCCAGCCCGAGATCCTGGCGGACTTGCTCCTGGCCGAGGGTGGGGTGGCCGGCCGCACCGCCGACCTGGTGCTCGGTTTCACCACTCCAGAGCCGGTCGACGACCAGACGGTGGTGGTCATCCGACGGACCCCGTGAGTTGTTTGCCCAGCCGTTTCGGGGGGTATGCGGCGGTCTCCGGAAAGCCGAAGGTCCAAAGGTCCAAGTGTGGAAGACATACATGACTTCGACGACACCGTCGTTGCCATCCTCGGTCACGAACCCGATGTCCGCGATGCGGTGCAAAGCCTGACAGATGCGGGATACGAGTTCGAGGTTCTACGGGGCGAGGAAGGCAAGGCACATCTCGACCCCGCCGGGGAAAAGGGTGCTGGAGCGACGATCAAACGTCTCCTCAATGCGTTCGGCGATCAGTATCGCGTCCTGGAGAGGCTCACCGAAGAGCTCGACGAGGGCCACCTGGTGATCTCGGTGGACACCCAGCCCGATGAGGCTGCGGAGGCGATCCAAATCCTGCAAGACCACGGCGGTGAGTACATCTGGAAATTCGGTACCTGGACGTTCACGCGAATAGGGGAGTGATCGGGGTCCTGGACCAATCAGCAGGCGATAGTGCGTTCCCGCGGGCTAGTCTTTGGTCGAGAATGAGGGGTCTCAGCATCGAAAACATCGACCTGTACAACGGGTGGTTCTCGCTGGCGGTCAAAGGGGAGATCGACCTGGCGACTGTCGACGAACTCGAGGCGGCCATCGACCAGGTCTTCGCCAACCCTGGAGATCATCACCTGGTGGTCGATTTAACCGACTCTTCATTCATGGACTCGACGGGGCTCAAGGCCCTCGTCATGGCCAACCGGAAGTTCGACGAGAGCGGGCGATCCTTTGCGATCGCGGTGAGTCGTGGGCCGGTGTCCCGTCTCATCGACTTGAGTGGGGTGCAGTCTTCGATTCGGGTTGTGGAAAGTACCGACGATCTGACCTGAGGCTCAGGCGGGATTCTTCGAGATCTCAGCCCAGACGGTGAACTTGTCACCCTCCTTCATGCCCCAACGGTCGGCGACCTTCTCCACTATGGCCAAACCCCAACCGTCTCCCCTGGGCTCGTGGGGGGTGAACCCTGGCCCGTCGTCGGTCACCTCGACCCTCACTTTGGCCTCACTGGCCTTGATGGTCACATCGATGCCTCCAGAAACGCTATGACGCACGCTGTTGGTCAACAGCTCTGAGACCAAAAGCACCACATCGTCATAGCGCGGTTCCAAAACCGATCTCATTTGGGCGAGACGAGAACGGGAAACACTCGGAGCTTCCGGTTTGGACTCGAATTGCAGAGTCACCACTCTCATCTCTAACTGTCGCTGCGCAGTCGATACCCCTTACGAGACAACCCTAAACAGGCGCTAGGACGGATCGGTGTCCTTGCCAATCGTCTTCTTCAGGCATTCGAGGGTGCTGGAGAGCAAGCGTGACACATGCATTTGGGAGATCCCAAGCTCGTCGGCGATCTCTGATTGGGTCATGTCTTGGTTGAATCGGAGATGAAGGATCCTCTGCTGTCGTTCAGGAAGCACCCTCACCGCGTCTTCCACGACGATCCGGTCGTCGGCGAGAAGAAGCTGGAGATCTTCGTCCTCGAGACGCTCCAACAGAGTGACACCGGTATCGGCGGGTTTGTCGATCGAGCTAGACACGTAGGCCTGTCGGGCATCGAGGGCCTCGATCACCTGCTCCTCGGTCAGTTCGAGATGCGTTGCCAGCTCACTCGGCTCCGGAGGGCGTTTCAGCTCCTGTGCCATGCGCTCGGCGGCGCGAGCCACCTCGAGCGACCGCTCCTGAAGCGACCGCGGCACCCTGACCGACCATCCCTTGTCGCGAAGGAGCTTCTTCAACTCTCCGGAGATCGTTGCGGCGGCGTAGGGCCTGATGCTGCCGATCGAGGGGTCGTACCGTTGGATTGCCTTGAGCAACGCCATGTGGGCCACCTGGAGCAGGTCATCGTCGTCGACACCTTTGCCGCGATACCGGCGGGCTATGGAGCCGGCCAGGTCACCGTGTCGGCGTACCAGCTCGTCGGAGTAGGCGGCCGGGTCCTCGGACATCCTCGCGAAGAGATCGTCGTCGGGGATGTCCTCGGGGATCGACGTTGTGCCCGGTGTCCTGAGGACGAACCAGACAGAGAGGGTCTCCCCATCGTGATGGTGGCCCCAGCTCCGGGTGAGACGTTCGAGCAGTAGAAAGCCCACGCCGTGCTCCGGGGATTCCAGCGGTTCGGGATGAGGGTGGGTGACACGGACCACGAGCCCCCGATTTCGGTCCTGGTCCACACCGACGGTCAGTTGCGAAGCTCCGGGAGAGTGTTGGATCACATTGCCGATCAGCTCGGTGATCAACAAGTCCGCTTCGGAGTGCCGCATGCCATCGAGGGTGGCGCGTTTTCTCAAGAAGGCTCGCGCTGCCGCCGCCGAGTCACGCCTGGCTTCGAGGGTCAACATGTCGGGATTCGACATCGCAGGCATGCTACGGACTGTTCGGGGGGTGACCGCTGGGTTCGGCGTGTTGTCGAGAACGAGGCTCATCCCTGACCCTCAGGCCCATCGGGGAGATCTGGGCTGTTGGTCAGGTCGGTTTGGGAGGCTGCCTTCTTCTCGGCGAACCCGGCCCCCTGCTCGGCAGCCAGGTCTCTCAGTTTGGCCAGACGGGCAGCCAACTCGTGCTCCTCGTCGAGCAAGGCCGATCTCGCCGCGAAGGCATCCTCAGGGATGGCAGTTCGTTCGTTTTGTATCTCGGCGAGCCGGTTGCGGATGTCTTCGATTTGGGTCGCGATGGTTTCAGTGTCCATGTCGGTCTCTTTCGTCGACATCGGTCGGTGGGTAGACGGCCGCAGGTACCCCGGCGCCGAGAGTCCCAAACCACGACCGCTCTGACAGCGCTGCCAGAAGAAGTGTATTCGGTGATTCAGCCGCCGGTCCCATGGGTAAACGCAGCCATGGGCAACACCTCTTCGACCCCTGCACAGACCTCCAACGACGCCGATATGGAGGTCGACGACCAGTTCAGAGCGATCTTGGAGGGGCTGCGCACCACCATTCCCGGGGTGATGGTCCTCTTCTCCTTCCTGCTGATTCTCCCCCTGCAGGCCTCCTTTGGAGACCTCACCGGTTTAAACACCGTCATGTTCTATGTCGCTTTCGCCAGTGCCGCCCTGGCCTCGGTTCTCTTGATCGCACCGAGTGTGCACCAGCGTGTCAGGGCGCCCATCAGCGGAATCAGACGCCGCAGCGAGAGCCATGTGATGTATGCCACCAAGCTGGCCATCGCCGGGACCGTCGCGTTTCTCGTCGCCATCATCGCGGTGGTGTTCCTCGTCTCCGCTCTGGTCTACTCCGACCCGCTGGCGATACTTGCCACGGTGGTGGTCGCCGCGGTGGCCTCCTGGTCTTGGTTCTACCTGCCGCTGGTGAGATTCAATCGAGACTGATCGAGCTCGTGTGCCTGCTGGGGCGTTTCGAGATAGGTGCCGGTGGGGTATGAGTCCCGGATGTCTGCGTATGGAACGGAACAGACCCCTGACATCGCCGACTTCGGTCTGCCCGCCAGCACTGGCCAGACGCTCCGCTTGGACTCCTTCAAGGGGAAGGTTCCCCTGGTCATCGTCTTCATATCCGATGTCACCTCGGATGAGGACCGGGAGTTGCTCAACGACTTCGATGGTCGTCATAAGGACTTCGGGGCGGAGAGGTCCCAACTGCTCGTGGTGGTGAGATCGACCGCGCGCGAAACTCGCCGGCTCGCCGACGAGATGGGGCTCACGGTTCCGTTGCTAGCGGATGCCAGCGGAGCGATGGCACGCGCCTACGGGGCCGAGGACGAGGATGGGCCCCATCGAATCGCGGTCGTTGCCGACAAGGAAGGGCGTCTTCGCAGACGCTTAGACCCGCTCCGTGTCGAGGGTGATCCGGGGAGTCCCAGCGAGGCTCTGTTACATGAGGTCAGAGCCCTGGGCTCGGGTACCCCGGGCTGACCGCCAGGCCGGGGGATCAGCGGTCTCCCGTCATGATCAGGACGTCGAACCCCGAACCGAATATCCGCTGCACGAGCACGGCGTCCAGAGCCTCCAAGTCGAGTTGGAGCGCACTCAGGACGAGTAACGAGGGCGCCAGCCTCTCGCAGTAGCGCAGCACGCTGCCCATCGCCACTTCGACCGGCTTGACCCGGACCACCTTGACGTGTGGGTTGGCCCAAACGGCGCGAATCGCACTGTGTTCCCGGGTGGCCGCTTCACCAAGCTCGTCATCGATCCGGCTGGAGAGTGACACCGAGCCGAGATCGAGGACGATGAGGTCTCTCGACCTGGCCATGGCCTCGTCGGCCGCCGAGCGAAACAGCTGGAAGCTGTGTGGAGAGTCATCGATGACGACCACCACGGGCCCGTGGGAGAAGTCGTGTGCCGCCTCTACGAGAGTGAAGCCCCGGCGGGGAGAAGGCTGGGACCTCCAACCGTTTCGAGCAAGCATCGCGGACCATCCTCTCAGGAGATCCACACCCTTACCCCCCGAGACGTCCCTCAAACCCGGCACGCAACCGAACATCTCCGGCTCAGGCGACTGTGTGGTGGCGGTTTCGGGTGTGGTGTGGCCGGGTATCTGAGACGGCCATCTGGGTTGTTTGATCTCAGTGGTTGCGCAGGGCGTCGATCAACTCGGACTTCGACATCTCCGATCGGCCCTCGATCCCAATCTCTGCGGCCCGGTCTCGAAGCTCTTCGACAGTCCACTCCTCGTAGGGCTCGGCCTCGCCGCCCTTCCTGCCAGCTTCCTCCCTGGGAGTGTTGGCGATACGCGCTGCCTTCTCTTTGCTCATCCCTTCCCTGCGCAGCGCCTCGTATCGTTCGTCGTCTTTGATCGATGGTCCGTGGTCCTTGGCCATGAAAAGCCTCCTCTCGTCTCCGGTCGGATACCCGAACTCCTCCCGCCACAAACGAGGTCAGATGACGCTATCCACCCACTCGTCGACGGCGCTGGTCAGCATGGGGAGGGGCATGGCCCCGTTGACCAGCATCGTGTCGTGGAAGCCCTTTATGTCGAAGGCGGCGCCGAGACGCCTCTCGGCCTCGGTGCGGAGACGGAGGATCTCCAGCTGCCCGATCTTGTACGCCAGGGCCTGGCCGGGCATCCCGATGTAACGGTCGATCTCCTGTTCCACCGTGAGCAGCCCGATTGGCGTCCATTTCCTCAGGAAGTCGATCGACTCCCGACGGCTCCAACCCAGGGCGTGTATTCCGGTGTCGGTCACCAGACGGCCTGCCCGCCAGGCATCCGCGGACACCATGCCGAGGCGGTCGACGTCTGAGGAGTAGAGACCCATCTCGTCGGCGAGACGCTCCGAGTAGAGCCCCCAGCCTTCGGTGTGGGCGTAGACCTGCGCGTAGCGGCGGAAGGTGGGGATCCCGTCGAGCTCGGCGGCGAGAGACCGGTCGAAGTGGTGGCCGGGGATGCCCTCGTGGAAGTGGATCGACTCGTACTCGAAGAGATCACGTTCCTCCGGCTTGTGGGTGTTCAGGAAGTACGTCCCGGGGCGGGAGCCATCGATCGGTGGCTGCATGTAGTAGGCGGGGGGCATCGCCGATGCGATCGCCGCGGGGACGGGGACGACGTTGCACGGAGTCTCGGGGCGGTGGGCGAACCAATCGTCGACTTCGCCCCAAGCCCGCTCCAAGGCGCTGCGGGCGTGTTCGAGCATCTGGGCCTCCGAACTGAACCTGAGATCGGGGTCAGAATGCAGCCGCTCGAAGATCTCTTCCAGGGTGTCGAGGTCGAAGGCAGGCCGACCGATGTCGATCCACTCTGCTGCGTTGATCTCGGTGGCCCAGCGCAGGCCGATGTCGTGGATCTCCTCAGGAGGAATGCTCAGCTGCACGTACTTTTGGATCAGGTCGGCGTAGATCTCCTCCCCGCCGGGGATCCAGGTCAGACCGCATCTGTCGTCGGGGCGGGCCACCGGTGCGAGGTGCTCGACGAGGCCGTCGCGGTAGGCCTCGACTGCGGGTCTGATCGTCCCGGTGACGAGAGCCTCCGCCCTCTCCCTCCAGGTCTCCCCGTCTCCAGGCACCTCGAGAGCCAGAAAGGGGTCGTCGCCGAACTCAGAGACCAGGTAACCGTCGAGTTGGCTGAGCACCCGGTTGGTCGCGGCGGCAGCAGGGGTCATGCCCAGACTGGCGCTATGACGGTGCAACTTAAGAGCACCCTCGAGGAACTCGGGAACCTTCGAGTATCGCTCCAGCAAGGCGTCGGCCTGGGCGGGGTCGGTCACCGTGTTCTGCCGGCTGTCCGACAGGAGACGGGTGTGTGGCCCGTTGTAGGGGTCTATGGACGCCAGCAGAAAGGGCGTCTCCATTTGACGCAGCACTGACCGGCATTGGTGGGTCAGCAGTGAGCGCGTGATCTGCTCCTGGGTGCTCATCCCCGCGGTGTCGAGGGCCTCGGTGTCCTCGAGAAGCCCACGGAAGGTGGTTGTCATGTCGGACAGCCAGTTGTCGTCGCCGTAGCGGGGCAACAGGTGGTCAAAGTCGTGCACCCCTCTCACCGTGGCGATGGTGGGAGATGCCTCGTTGGCCTGTCTCCAGTACATGTCGGAGAGAGCTTGAAGATCCATGGAGCGGTGACGGTACCGCCCGGTCAGTCGCCGGCGACGAAGAACAACCAGTTGCCGCTCTCGTCGATTCCGGCGCGCCAGCCACCGTATGAGCCAAGCCCGGCGAGCTGGTCGAGCTCACGCTGGGTATAGATCTCCCGCAGTTCGTCGATGAGCTCTGCGGGGATTTCTTCCCAACTCCTATAGGCGAATGCTGCGGGCCAGACGTAGATCTGGTCGCCTTGGCCGTCGTCGACAGTGGCGTATGACATGTCGAGGATCCGGAGCAACGTGCCCAGTTGCCCGGTTCCTTCTTTCTCCCAAACGGAGATGTTCTCTGCGCCGCCACCGCCGAAGCTCGTGGTGAACCCGTCGCCGGCGAGAGCCTCGATCGCATCGACGTCACATCCGGCTGCCGCCGCGGCGATGGCGTCTCGTGTCCTGGCGACATTCGGGGGGAGGCCCTCCGCCCCACTCGGGAATGGGGTGTCGGTCGAGGAGCATGACACGTTTGGGTCATCGCTGGGACCGGCGGTGTCCGCCGGTGTCGTCAGGGGCGGCGCTTCGCCTCCTGTTTGTCCATTGCCCCCCGCAAGCCAGGGGACGACACCGAAGGCGATTGCCACGACCGCAAAGGCTGCGGCAGACGCGACCCAGCCCAATTTGGAGGCGGGCTGACTGGTGGCCAATGGCGCGGGCAAGCGTCGATTGACGAGCTGGCGGGTCTCTTCGGCAGCGCTCCGTAGGCGCTGTTCCACGCTGTTCATAGCTCCTCCTCGTTCCATGCGGCCAGCGAGCCCCTGAGGCTCTCACGGGCGCGGTGGAGATGTGACTTGACGGCTCCCTCGGAGCACCCCATGACATCGGCGATCTCGACCATGGACAATTGACCGACGTAGTAGAGGGCCACGGCCTGCTGCTGGCGGCGGGGCAGCCGATGTACCTCCTCCCAGACTCCAGCCGTCTCCGGTGAGAGGTCGGGTGGGGCGGGGTGGGGCCGGCCCATGCGCGCCACGGCCCGGAGCTCGGCGGCGAGTCTTCTGTGACGAGATGTCGCCCGATTCACCAGCACGCGTCGGAGCCATGCTCGGGGACTGTCGTACTGGGACACTCGATCCCACTGTCGGTGTGCGCTGATGAACGCCTCCTGGACGAGGTCCTCGGCGGCTGCAGTGTCGGAGGCGAGCGAGATGGCGATCCCCAGCGTCGAACGGTATTCATGGCGGTAGAAGGTCTCGAAAGAGGCCATCCGGGCAGTCGTCCTCCCTGGGGTCTTCGTTGTGTGTTCTCTGCTGGTGATGGAGCCCACACCGCTAACACGCATGTCGGCTTGCTTCGGTTTACGAGGTTTCGCGAAAACCTCGTTGCCCGCCATGGGCGGCAAGGGTTGCGTCTTCTCGGTGGTGAGGAGGTTTGGGGACTCTCCCAGGAGGGTATCGAACGGGTCCTTCAGCTAGGAGGTGCGCTGATGATGCACCCAATCGATCTACGGCCCATCGACGATGAGCAAGCAACGCCCACTCCTGGGGGCGGCTCCGTCTGGTGGGCGGTCATCGCCTTGGTCATCGTCGTGGCGCTGCTCGTGACCGCGGTCATCGCCTTCTCCAATGACGATGCCGGAGAGAATCCGGTCGAACCGCCACCGACCGAAGCGCCACTAGACCCGGGCGCATGAAACCATGAGGCCCCCCAGAGCTCGCTCCGGGGGGCCTCATGTATCCCTCGCCATGGGATCCAGTTTGCTGTAAGGGGAGTATTGGGTAGCTCATGGTCTTCACCACGGCGTTCCACAGTGTCGTCTCCGGGGCGTTGCTCACCTTCTCCACCACCCGCTGGTACCCGGTCACATCGAGGAGGCAGGGGCTCGTGGCATTGCCCCAGTAACGGACCAGCAGCTGGCCGGCCTGCTGATGTGGATACCCGGGGGTCTGCTCTCTACCGGTGTCGGGCTTTGGCTACTGATGCGTTTGTTGGGAAGCGATCAGCCCCGACCGGCGAGCAGACCTGGTTCGTTGGGTTCGATGAGGCGCCGATCGGTTGACCAGGCAGGATGAGTGGGTGCCGCCGGCCGTTGGAAGGTGACATTTTGACCAGGTTTCGGCGAACGCAGCGTCGGGTATCCATCCGGACAACGATCAAGGAGAAAGGAACCTCGTGATCATTCTTGGTGTGATTCTGATTCTGTTGGGCGCTTTGCTCGACATCGGCATCCTGTACACCCTGGGCGGCATCCTTGCCGTCGTCGGTGTCATCCTGTGGCTCCTCGGAGCCTTTGGACGTCAGGTAGGTCCAAGGGCCCACTACTACTAGGGGCTGACTCCCCGTTCTCGGTACGACATCGGGGACGGGGGGTCCCTCTTTTTCATGTCCTGTCCTCCCCCATACCGGGTCTCTCTATGACCTTGGCGGCCACCGTGGCGCCGCTGGCTGCTTACGCGGTCATCTTTCAGACGTTGCTCTACATGTCTTTGCCCGCACGGATGCGGACCCGTATCGCCCCCTTGGTGACGGGTGTCGTCGGGGCCGGCCTCTCTTTGGGCGCCGGTCTCGTCTTCGGTTTCGACCAGATAGGTCTCCTCGGAGGCGACCCGTCGACCGCGGTGACCTGGGGTCTCGCCGCGGTCCTCGTCTTCTCAGTTATTGGTTGCTCGATGACCAGGCGGAGCCGTCTGCGGTCACAGTTGGCTGATCCCAGGCTGGGCGGCCTCGGCCGAGGCGCGGCCTTCAGACAGATATTCATCAGGATCCCCGTGTTCACCGCATTGATCGAAGAGGCCTTCTTCCGCGGGGTCCTCCATGCCGCCCTCATGGCCCTCTATCCGATGGAGATCGCGATCTGGCTCGGAGCGGGACTGTTCGGGTTGTGGCACATCGGTCCCGGTGTCGATCAGGCACGCGCCGAGGAGAAGTCGGTACGGGCCGGTGCACTTCACACTGCGGTCACCGTGGTCGCCACCACCGTGGCCGGCGCCTTCCTGGTCTGGTTGAGGATCGACACCGGTTCGATCTGGGCGCCCTTTGCGGTGCACGCCGCGGTGAACATGACACTGGCGGTATTCGCCCGGTCGGCAGCGAAGCAGATACCGGGGCATATAGCCTGACCCGATGAACTCATACTTGCGGAGTGTCCTGCTCCGGATGGCCGGCGTCGTCGCCGGTGGAGCGGTCTGGTTGGGATTGATCGTCCTTGCGCTGGCCAACTTCGACACGCCGGTCGGCTTCCCCGAGGAGCTCGAGGCGACATGGCCGTTCTGGCTGACCGCCCTGGTGGTCACCGGACTGGTGTTCTTCCTGCTGCGACGGGCGGGTGCCGGGCCCGGGTGGGGATCCTTCGCCATTGGGGTGATCGCCCCCTTCTTCGGGCTCCTCGCCAACGCCTCATTGGGCGATGGAGGAGGTCTGTGGTTCTGGCTTCCCATCGCGGCACTGGTCCTGGTGCCGCTGCCCCGTATGGGTGCAACCGCCTGAGCGATGGGCGCACGGCCCGGGGTGGTCGCCTCGGTGAACGTGCCGCCCCAGTTCTCAGCCCAGGGGACATGTTCCCCCGTCTAGCCTCCCGCGGGTGAGGGAAGGCTCGCTCAACTGGTTCGTCCGAGCCGGGATCGCCATGGCATCCGGGGTGAATCCCCTGACTGGAGGCCCGGCCCGATAGGTCCGTGGGCCGTGGGCGAATGGAGGTTGAAACTGGGACGTCATGTCCGGCGCGGAGGAAGTGATCGTGTCGTACAAACGGGGCAGAATGTGCCTTTGTGAAGCTAATCGTCACCGCATACGTCACCTTGGACGGTGTCATCGAAGCACCGGGCCACGACGAGCATCGCGACGGGAAGAACGCGTGGGCGTTGCGGGTCCAGGACGAGGAGGACGGGCGCTTCAACAAGAATTTGGTCCTCAGTGCCGATGCCTTTCTCCTCGGTCGGAAGACCTACCAGATCTGGGCTGCTTTCTGGCCGACGGCGGCCGGCGGTGACGAGGAGCTGACGAGACGGATCAACGAGATCCCCAAATACGTGGTCTCGAACACCCTGAAGAGCGCCGATTGGAACAACTCGACGCTGATCTCGGGCGACGTGGTGGGGGAGATCACCCGGCTCAAGGAACAGCCGGGTGGCGACCTCCTGGTCTACGGCAGCGCCGATCTGGTCGACACCCTGCTCGAGCACGAACTCGTCGACGAATACCGGCTCCTCGTCTATCCGGTGATCCTCGGAAGCGGAAAGCACCTGTTTCGGGACGGTATCGACCTGCATCACCTCCGGCTGGTCGATTCCCGCACGTTCAGCTCCGGCGTGGTGCTTCTCACCTATCGCCCCGAGCAGGAGGCACCGACCAGTGCGTATGTGGAGGAGTACTCCTGGAGCCAGGAGCAGGTTCGCTCGCTGCACGCCGCCGAGAACGTCGACCGGGTGCTGGCCACGGTCTTGTTCACCGATCTCGTCGACTCCACGGCGCGGGCGGCCGCGCTCGGCGACCGGGACTGGCGACGGCTGCTCGACCGTCACGACGAGGCCGCCAGGGCCGAGGTCAACCGATGGATCGGCCAGTTCGTCAAGAGCACTGGCGACGGCATCCTTGCCACGTTCGATGCGCCCACCCGCGCCCTCCGTTGCGCATTCGGGCTGCGCGAGGCGATGGGCCGCCTCGATCTGGAGATGAGGGCCTCGATCCACACCGGGGAGATCGAGCGACGAGACTCCGATGTCGGCGGCATGGGAGTCCACATCGCCTCCCGGGCCCTGGACACGGCGGCGCCGGGACAGATCGTGGCCACCAGGACCGTACGAGACCTGGCCACCGGGACCGATCTCGGCTTCGCTCCGCTCGGCTCGGTCAGCCTGCGCGGGGTCCCGGGGCAATGGGAGCTCTTCGAGGCATCGCTGGGCTGAGGATCAGGAACCACCGACGCAGACGAACCGGTGTCGGGTCGCAGTATGGTTGTCCCATTCCCGCACCGTCCATAGAACGCCTTCGTGCCATCCCGCTCTTCGCAGGGCTGGATGAGGCTGCCCTCGGTCTGGTGGCGGCCTTGGCCACCGAGTTCAGCGCGCCTGTCGGCCATGTTCTCGTCGAGAGTGGCTTCCCCGGCCTGGGGATGTTCATCTTGGAGTCGGGTCGGGTCGCGGTGGAGTTGCCCGACGGCCGTCGGGTCGAGTTGGGACCGGGGGAGTTCTTCGGCGAGCTCTCGCTTCTCACCGACCGGGAGCGTTCGGCCCGGGTTCATGCCCTCACCGAAGTGACCTGTATCGCTTTGTCCCGTGAACACTTCTGGAGGCTGATCGAGGCCGAGCCTCGGATCGCGGCCTCCATGCTCCCCATAGTCGCTGGCCGTCTCGCCGATCAGACTTGACCAGCCATGGTCAACGGACCGGCCTCGAGTCGACGGATCACCCAAGGTCACCGTCCCCGGGCGTGGCGAGAAAGTGAGGAGTCGCGGTCAGGTCTCGGTGTCGGGGCGGCCGGTTTCGATGCCCGTGACGTCGGTGAATCGCATTGTCCGCACAAGCCTGCCGTCACCTTCGAGGAGTGGATGGTCTCCTGGTATCTCGGCGCTCTTGTGGAACATGAGGCTGACTGCGGTCCTTGATGGGGTGAAGCTGAGGATGTTGCCCTTGTAGACGAAGGTGGGTGTACTCCACTTGATCGTCTCCGTCACCCGTGGGTGCGCGCTGAGGATGACCTGGTGGGCCCGTTGCATGGCGTCAGAGAGAGGAACTGGTCATCGCCTATGGCTGGAAGGATGATCTGATGGGTGTGCCACCCGAGTCGACAATCGTCGAGATCGACCTCATGGAGCGGGACGGGCGAACCACGCTGAAACTGGTCCAGAAGAGCCTGCCCCCGGACGTGGTCGCCGACCATCTACGAGGTTGGATCTACTTCCTGGCACGACTGCAAGGTTCGTGGTGAAGAGGGGTCAAATTCGTCGTAGCATTCCAGGCATCGGCTGGTCTTCGCCGGAGACCCCTGCGATAATCGGCAATTCCCGCGCCCGTAGCTCAATTGGATAGAGCGTCTGACTACGGATCAGGAGGTTGGGGGTTCGAGTCCCTCCGGGCGTGCCGTAAAAGGCCTGGTAGATGACAATTCTAAGTGCGGCCGTGGTTCCGCATTGTGCCGCTGATAACCGGCCGATCACATTTCGCGCGAAGGAGCCTCGGGGCGCGACTGCACAGACACCTTCGGTTCGGCGCGAGGCGCCGGGAGGCCGGCCATTCCGGCAGTGTGTGATCGGAGAAGTCTTCTGACCTGGACTCAGGCGGGCGACTCCACACTGACCGACATCGCGGTCCCTCATACCACGCTCTGGAACGGTTGGTTTTGTGCCGACCAACGCTCGCGCTGATCTCGACTGCCAGTCTGAGGACCAGACCGAACCAGGCTCACCGCTCGATCGATCCGCCAGCATGTTGGATCGTCGCTGGCTGCACAACTCCGTTTCTGCGATTGCGGCTCTCGGCGGCGGCGAGGTAGAGGCCGGCCCAGTGCTAACCAGCGAAATCCCAGGTCACCGCGGAGCGTAGAGCCCAGAATCAGACGCTGTAACGGGCGTGGAACTGGGCGGCCCCCGGCTGACCCCATCTGGCGATCACCTCCTACACCTTGCTGGTTAGGGAGGATGCCTGCGGGATACGGTGAGCATGCCACGCATCAGTCCCGCCTCGCGGATTCAAAATGGTCGCAAAACCGGATTCAGAACGGTCGCGCATGACCGCTGGCAGGTACCGGAGGTAGCGGTGCTCCTCAGGTGGTGACAGGTCGGGACTGGAGCAGCCATGGCCTGCCTCCGGCGAGCGCCCATTCAATGTCCTGACCCGGGCCGAAAAGCCGCTCACATGCTGCGCCCAGGCCCACCAGTTCACGGAGGGCGGCTTCGTCGAGACTCCAGCCGTCGTCCTCGATGATCTGGTGGCTCACGCCGCCGCCTGCATCGGGTATCACCGCGACCTTCTTGGTGCCCTGGCTCGCCTCGACAAGGTCGCCGGAGGGCGTGACGATGTAGTGGTCCGGGCTCACCAGACCGGCGACCACAGCCTCGCCCAGCCCCCAGCTTGCCTCGATGACCCAGCGGTCCGCGGCACCGCTGACCGGATCGCAGGTGAACAGCACCCCCGCCACCTCGGCCGGCACTAGGCGCTGCACAACGACCCCGATTCGCGGCTCGTCGGCCACTCCCATGCGTCGGCGATAGGCGAGGGCCGCATCATCCCTTCCCGACTGCCACACCCGGACTATCGCAGCCGCAATGGCGTCGTCGCCGACGACGTTGAGGAGAGTCAGGTGCTGGCCGGCGAAGCTCGCTGCCCGGGAGTCCTCGCCGACTGCTGAGGAACGCACCGCCAGCGGAACGTCCACCAGGTCACCGAGATCCACAGGCCGTGCCTCGTCTCGCTCGGGCACACGCGAGACAATGGAGTCGACTTCCTGCCAGGAGAGAGCAAATCCTTCCGGCACGGGAAGTCCGGCCCGGGATGCCGCCGACAGATTGGCCGCCTTGCCACCGTACGCCCCGGCGTCGAGTGTGGCACCCAACCGCATGGTTC
>Ga0256867_10000227_pt1 | contig 21358 bp, 24 predicted proteins | sample RVTome_15_FD_185939 | JGI IMG/M metagenome (GOLD analysis project Ga0256867, IMG submission 185939) | Soil microbial communities from uranium-contaminated site in the Upper Colorado River Basin, Wyoming, United States - RVT150D86 (HiSeq) ... | reverse complement strand
CCCGGCCCGGACGCGGTCAGGTCCCGAAATCCGACCGCGAACTCGCGCGCCGAGCGGATCTGATTGCCCGCCAGAATCTCCAGCTGCTCCGCCGAGAAATCGAACGTGTACTTCGACCCCACCGGCTTGTTCCCGGCGCGGAAGGACAGCGTAAAGCTCGCGTCGCGGGACTCTCCCCCGCGCAAGGCGAACGAGGCGTTGACCTGATTGCCCCGGGAGATGCCGATGCCGCGTATGAGGTTGTCATAGGAGCCATAGCGATTGCCCGCATCGTCGACCACGACGCCGGAGCCGGCGGTGTAGGCCAGGACGAGCGGCTGCCTGCTCAGATTGCGAAACCGGACCGTGAACTGGAGGTTCTGGTTGTATCCCGACTTGCTCGGGGTCAGCCGGGTGACCTCCGCCACGAACACTCCGGCCTGGCACCAGGTGTTCTTTTTCTCGGGGCACGGCTCCGGTGGCGGCGCCTCGGCAACCGGTTCCGCGACCGGCGCGGGCGCCGCGGCCACGGTGGGGGCGGTCCCGAAGCCGCTCCAATGGAGCGCGTGCTCCTTCCCGAGCGCGTACTGATTGCTGCCCACCACATTGATCTCGCGCACCGCAAGATCGATCTCGAACGCGGTCCCGTAGACCGCGTTGCCGGCCCGCCATGCGGTCTCGATGCGCGCGTCACCGCTCTCGCCGGGCCGGAGCGTGAACTTGGAGTCGAAGGTGTTTCCGGTGATCTCCCCAATGCCCCGCACGGTCCCGGTGCCGTATCGGTTCCCCCGATCGTCGGTCGTGATCGCGGACCCGGCCACCAGTCCGAGAATGAGCGGCCGGTTCGAGATGTTGCGGAACCGGACCGTGAAGGTCACGTACCGGTTGTATCCTCCGACGCTCTGCCGGAAGTCCGTGATGGTGGCGGTGAGGCCGGGAACGGCGGTGCAGTGTTCCTGGCCTGCGCAGGGATCGTTGGCCTGAGCGGCCGCGGGTCGCGCGAGGAGGGCGAGGACCGTCGCGGACCCGAGAATCGCAAACCGTTTCATGGAATTGCCTCCGTTACTTCGTTTGCCGCGACGCCCAATCGGCGTCGATCAGCTGCAGGGTGATGACGATTCGGGGAAGTGCATTTCCGCTGCGGCCGAGCATATCCTGGTCGGTGCCGTAGGTGGCGGTGAGTGCCTGCCAGTGAATCGGCGGGCTGTCGGCGGCCGCCACGTTGACCGGCGGACCCCATCCCAGCGAGTAGCCCGACGCCCCGCCCTGGGCCTCGGCCACCGGCCCATACTTCCGTACCATGGCCCGGCGGAACACCTCGCCGTCCAGGTAGCCGAACATCCGCTCGATGCGGATCTGTCGCACGACGTCGCTTCCGTCGAGCATCGCCAGCACGCACACGGCCCCGGGCGACGGGTTGTTGCGTCGACCCATGATCGTAGTGCAGCCGAGCTCGTTCACGGCCACGATGGTGGCCAGGCCCGGCGCCATGCCCTTGCCGGCCGGCCGGCGGCTCACCGGCCCGAAGAGCCGCGCGAGCGTGGCCTCGAGGTCCTTCCCTTTCACGCCGACGCGGAACCCGGACACCTCGGCGGTGCCGGCGTCGAAGGCCGGTGAGGCGCTCCCCGCACCGGCGGTCACCGGTGCGCTCGCGGCGACACTGGGGGTGAATAGCACGTTGCCGCTGTGGTCGAGGATCCTGGCCGAGAGAATCTCGGCGCGGGCGACGCGGGCCCCGGTGACCGCGCCGGCCGGGTCGCCCTTCCCCGTGATCCGGAACCGGATCTCATTGATAACACCCCGGTTCATCCGATTGAGCCGCTCGTCGAAGCCCCGGGCTTCCTCCTTGGGCATCGGGATCGCCTTGAGGCTTCCGGCGTTCGCGAACACCACCTGGTACTCGTGCCCGAAGGCCTGGACCGGGAGGTAGTACCCGGGTGTGAACAGGGTGATCGAGAACTCGGCCCGCGCGTGGTCGTACTCCGAGATGTGATCGTTGACGCGGGTGGTGAACTCCTGGGCCGGGTTGACCGCCGCGAGCAGCCCCTGAAGGCGGGCCATCTCCGCTATGAGCACGTCCGGCCGGTCGAAGTTCGACGCGCGCCGCACCGCGTCGCTCGCTTCCGCCACCCGTTGGAGGCCGAGCGCTTCGTTCGACAGCCGGTGGTAGGCCAGCGCCACCTGTTCCGGGTCGAGTCCACCGTCCTGGGTGAGCCCGGCGGGGCCGAGGCAGAGGCTGGTCACCAGCACGGCCACCAGCATCCGGCCGGTGCTCATGCAGCCGCACCCGAGCGGATCGCCCGCTCCGTGTTCGCCGCAATGATGGCCGCCTCGTCCGCGGTGCGACCGGTGTTCTCCGCGATGCGGAACATGACGATGATCAGCTCGACCATGACACGGGCCATGGTCGCCGCGAGGACAAACCCCAGCGGTGAGACGACCAGCGCCACGACGATGCTCGTGAACCCATCGTCGAGCGACTTGAGCAGCCAGCCCAGCGCGGCCAGGCCCGCGACACCCACCGCGATGATGTAGAACCACTTGAGGAGCCGGGTGGTCACGAACTCGGAAAACGTCAGGTCGAGCAGCGCACCGAGGTATCCGACATTGGTCTTCATGGCATCTCGCTCCGGAGATCGGGAGGTAGGGATCAGCGCAGCGGCTGGTGGACTTCGCGCCGCCGCATGGGAATGGACTCGCCCGTCGAGAACCGGAGCTCCAGCGCGTCACCGGCCTGGGCCAGCTCCGCGGTGAGACCGTCGGCGAGGCTGAAGGTCTTGGTTCCGTCGGGGCTCTTGTCGGCCCGGAGCCGGGTCATGCCGGCGAAGACTTCGTTGCCGTCGAGGACCAGCACGTGGAGCCCGTTGACGTAGGCCAGCATCGCCGCCGGCGAGCCCTCCCGTCCGACGGAGCCGTCGACCTCCCAGACCTCGCCGGCCTTTGCGGGCGCGCGGGTGACCTGCTCGGCGGACTCTGCCCCGCGATCGCACGCGGCGACGCCGAGGAGGGTCGAGATGAAAAGGCCGTAAGAACCGAAGCGGGCGCGCAGGTTCGGCATTTGCATCAACGCCCTTCCGCGTGATAGTGTAGGTGACTCGACTGACAATTCCTGGGTCGTCGCGGGACGCCAAAATTCCCTGGCTGCCCCGTATTGCGCCAAAGACCGGAAGAAACCGTCATGGGTCCTGCGGGATCGTCATCGGAGCGCTGGATGGAGGCGGGCAGCCTCGGCGCGCCTCCTGGAGACCAGCGCGCCCTGGACCACCTCTTCAGCGTGACGTATGAGGAGCTGCGGCGACTCGCAGCCAGCGTCCGGCGGAGCGATGCAGCGGCGACCCTGAGCCCGACCACCCTCGTGAACGAGGCATGGCTCAAGCTGCGCAAATCGCGCGGGCTGGACGGTCTTTCCCAGCTTCACTTCAAGCGGATTGCCGCCCGGGCGATGCGGCAGGTCCTCATCGAGGCGGCCAGGCGTCGCCATGCGCACAAGCGCGGCGGTGCCGGCCTGGCCCTGGTCACCTTCGACGACGCCCTGGATGCGCCGGGCGCCGCGGACGACCTGCTCGGCCTCGATGCCGCGCTCGAGGAGCTGGCGCGGCTTCATCCCCGGCAGGCGATGATGGTGGAGAGCCGGTTCTTCGGAGGCCTCGACGTCACCGAGACGGCGCAGCTGCTCGGCGTCTCGGAGGCGACGATCCTCCGCGACTGGCGCGCGGCCAAAGCCTGGCTGGCGCGCGAGCTCCGCCGCGCCAGCTGACGAACCCGCCCTGACTTAGGACCCCCGATGGACAGCAACCGCTGGGACCGCATCCAGACCGTGTTCCACGCCGTGGCGGACCTTTCCGCCGACGAGCGGCGCCGGACGCTCGACCTGGAGTGCGCGGGCGATCCGGCGCTGCGCGATGAGGTCCTGGAGCTGATCGAAGAGGATGTCCGCGGCAGCTCCCTGCTCGAGCGCGGGGTAGCGGAGCTGGCGCACGAAATCTTCCGTGACACGGTTCCCCCGGCCCTGCTGGCGCAGCACTTCGGACCGTACCAGATCCAGCGAGTCCTGGGCGAGGGCGGCATGGGGGTGGTGTACCTCGCCAGTCGGGAGGACCTCGGCAGCCTCGCCGCCCTCAAGATCCTGCGGGATGCCTGGCTCTCCCCAGCGCGACGGGAGCGGTTTGCCGCCGAGCAGCGGACCCTCGCGCAGCTGACACATCCGTCCATCGCACGCCTCTACGACGCCGACACGCTGCCCGACGGCACGCCGTGGTTCGTGATGGAGTATGTGGAAGGCGCACCGCTCACCGCGTGGTGCGAGCAGCACGCGACCTCGGTGCCGGATCGCCTGCGACTCTTCCGCGCGGTGTGCGAGGCGGTGGAGCACGCGCACCGCCACCTGGTGGTGCACCGCGACCTCAAGCCATCGAATATCCTCGTGACCGAAGACGGCGGGGTGAAGCTGCTCGACTTCGGGATCGCGAAACATCTGGAGACCCTCGAAGGCCCCGCCGACCAGACCCGGACCGGGCTGCGCCTCATGACGCCCGCGTACGCCGCGCCGGAACAGATGCGCGGGGCGACGGTGAGCATTCAGACCGACCTCTACTCGCTCGGCGTGATTCTCTACGAGCTCCTCACCGGTCGACTGCCGTTCGACCTGTCGCGCCTCACTCCCGGCGAGGCAGAGGCGGCCATCCTCGAACGGGAGCCCGAGCGCCCGTCGATACAGGCTCGGCAAGGCGGCGGCATCGCCACCCGGGCGGTGAGCCGCGCCGCGTGGGCCGACCTCGACGTGCTCTGCCTCACCGCGATGCACAAGGATCCGGCGCGGCGATACGGCAACGTGCCGGCGCTCGTGCGCGATGTGAACCACTTCCTCAAGGGCGAGCCGCTCGAGGCACGACCCGACACGGTGGGCTACCGGGTCGGCAAGTTCGTCCGGCGCAACCGGCGCCCGGTGGCCGTGGCGACGACGGCGCTCCTCAGCGTGGTGGCCCTGGTGGTGTTCTATACGGCCAGCCTCGCCTCCGCGCGCAATACCGCGGTGTCGGAGGCTGCCCGCTCGCAGCGCATCCAGCAGTTCATGCTGAACCTCTTTCAAGGGGGAGATCAGGAGGCCGGCCCCGCGGACAGCCTGCGGGTCATCTCCCTCGTGCATCGCGGCGTGCAGGAAGCCCGCAATCTCATCGCGGAGCCCGTCGTCCAGGCGGAGCTCTATGAAACCCTCGGCGGCATTCTACAGCAGCTGGGCGAGCTCGACGGTGCGGACTCGCTGCTGCGGGCGGGCCTGAGCCGGCGTCAGGCGATCTTCGGCCCCGACCACGCCGAGGTGGCCAGGAGCCTGGTGAGCCTGGGTCTCCTCCGGGCCGAACAGGCCAAGCTGCCGGAGGCGGAGCGGCTGATCCGGGATGGCGTCGATCTGGCGCGCCGCCGACTCCGGCACGACCACCCGCAGGTGGCGGAAGCGGCCATGGCGCTCGGATTCGTCCTGGAGAAGCGGGGCGAGTTCGACCAGGCGATCCAGGTGCACGAGGAAGTGGTGCGGATCCGGAGCACGGCCGGCGACACGACGCCGGAGCTCGCGGCGAGCCTGTATCAGCTCGCCAATAATCACTTCTATGCCGGGCACTACGCCGTATCCGACTCGCTCAACCTCCGGGTCATGGCGATGAATCGGGCGCTGTTCGGCGACCGGCATCCCAGCATCGCGGAGAACCTCGTCAATCTCGGAGCGACCCAGTTCGAGCAGGGCCACTACACCGAGGCGGAGCGACTGCACCGGGAGGCGCTCGAGATCACCCGGGCATGGTACGGCCCGAATCATCCCCAGACTGCCGCCGGCGTCACCATGGTCGCGCGCGCCATGGTCCGGCAGGAGCGGCTCGACGAAGCGGCCCCCCTGCTGGAACAGGCACTCGCGATCCGCGAGCGGGTGTTCGGGCGGGTACACCCCTCCGTCGCGTCGACCGTGAACGAGATCGCCACGATCGAAATGCTGCGCGGCAGGTACGACGAGTCGGAAGCCGGCTACCAGCGGATGGTCGACATTTACGAATCGATCTACAAGGGCCAGCACTATCTCATCGGGACCGCCAAGTCCAACCTGGGGAGCGTGCTGGCCCGCCGCGAGCGGCACGTCGAGGCGGAGCAGCGGTTCCGCGAGGCGATCGCGCTCTACCTGGCCACGCTACCGGAGGATCATTCGAATACCGGCATCGCGCGGATCAAGCTGGGGCGCTCGCTCCTTCGTCAACGGCGGTTCGCGGAGGCGGCAGCGGAGAGCCTCGCCGGCTACGAGATCCTGTTCAAGCAGGCGGATCCCGGCATCGGCTTCCTGGTCAACGCCAGGAAGGACCTGGTCGAGGCCTACGAGGCGATGGGGCAGCCGGAGAAGGCCGCCCGGTTCCGCGAGGAGCTGGCGGCGCTCGACGCTGCCAAGGCCGTCCCCGCGGCGCAGAAGAAGTGATCCCCCGGGCTACTTGCCCGGGGCAGCGAGGATGAACTCGGCGATCGCCGGCACGACTCCGGGCGCGAGCGGCAGGCTCCGGTTGGTATAGGACGACGCCATCTGCTCCGCAATGGTCTTGCCGTGGTCGATCTTGAGCACATGATTCACCCCCGGCAGCAACACCACCTTCACGTCGGGGCGCGCCGCGCCAAGCGCGTCCGCATCCGCAGGTGTGACCTGCACGTCGGTTTCGCCTTGCAGCACCAGCGTCGGCAGCGCGAGGCCGCGCAGCAGGTCGACCGGATCGATGTCCCGCCAGCTCTGCATGAACCGCCTGTTGACCGGGACAAAGAGCGCTTCGAGGCCCTTGGGCGTGGTGAACGGCTCGCCCGCGAGATACGCCGTCCAGGCGGTGTCGAACTGCGACACCATCGCGGGTGAGAACTGACGGGAGAGCTGCTCCCGAAGGATGGTCGTCAGGTCGCGTCCGGTGGCCGAGGCGAGCACCAGGCGCCCGACCGGCGCTCCCTCCCGTGCGGCCAGCAGCGCCAGCATGCCGCCTTCACTATGACCGATGAAACTGATCGGCCCGATGTCCCCCCGCGATGCAATAGCCCGGGCCGCGGCCGCCGCGTCGGCCGCGAATTCGTGCGGAGTCACATTCCTCAAGTCGAAGGAGCCCCGGGTCGCCGGCAAGCTCCGCTTGTCATACCGGAGCGTCGCGATGCCCCGCTCCGCGAGCCCGCGCGCGAGCATGGCGTACGTGTCGGTGGAGACGCCGGCGGGATTGTTCCCGTTCCGGTCGGTCGGTCCCGACCCCGCGATGATCACCGCGGCCGGCCAGGGGCCCGTGCCACCGGGCAGGGTGAGCGTCGCCTCCAGCGTGACCGGACCGCTCGTGAAGTGCATCACCGAATCCCGGATCGGACCGCCCTGGGCCCAGGACGGCCCCCCGGCGGCGAGGATCATCAGGGTGGCCAACGCGATTGTTTTCATGTCCGCTTCTCCTTGAGCCAGAATATCAGGGACAGCACCACGGAGCCCAGCGCGGCGACCATCGACCCGCCGAACGCGACCCACAGCGGCCGCACCCCGGGAATCACGAGGCTCACGGCCGTGGCCACGCCGGCAAGCACGAAGAGCCACGCGGCGACGCGATGGGTCTTGCGCCACACCTCAGGGTTGTCGAGCGTCCAGGGCGTGCGGATCCCCATGAACCAGTTGGGCTGAATCCGGCCGAAGAAATTGCCCAGGACGATCATGAGAACCGCCACGCCGGCGCCCAGCACCCTCAGGACGTCGATCCGAGCGCCGGCGCCCGCGCCGAGCACCACCAGATGGAGGACGGCCACGAACAGCACGAGCGTGTTCGCGACGAGCCAGTACACGTCCTGGAACTTCGCGTAATTGGCGCGCCGCGGATCGATCCGGGGCAGGAGCTGGAAGACCAGCGTCAGAGCGGCGATCGCGGCCGGGCCGATGAGGACGGCGGTCGTCCGCGACGACCATCCATCGGCGACGCCGGCCGCGTTCCAATGGGTGACGATCCGATCCGGCAACAGCGGCCAGAGCAGCGCCGACGCCGCGGTCGCCGCGAGAAGCACCCAGACCGCGAGCCAGCGATTACCCATCGGCGCCCCCCTTCTTGACCAGCTTCAGCAGGTAGCGCACCACTTCCTGAGATACCGTGGTGTTGAGCCGGTATCGGATGTGCTGCCCTTCTCGCTCCGCGTCGACCAGCCCCGCCTCCTTGAGCACCCCGAGATGCCGCGACACCGACGGGAACGCGATAGGGAACTCCTCGGCGATCTCCCCCGCGGTCAGGTCGCGCCGGGAGAGCAGCTCCAGTATCCGCCGCCGGGTGGGATCGGCCAGGGCACGAAAAGCGCCGTCGCGGGCAGCCATGATTTAATTTAGCTATTTAGCTAAATATGTCAATGTAAGACACCGGCCGCCCGGAGGCGGCAAGGGGGAGGGTTACGTCGTCTTCGGGGATGTCTTGACGTGCTTGTCGAGGAACTCCACCACCGCGCGGTAGCCCGTGAGCTGGTTCTCCCGCTTGGCGAAGCCGTGCCCCTCGTCGGGGAACACGAGGTACTCCACGGGAACCCCGTTCTTCCGCGCGGCCGCCACGATGTCGTCGCTCTCGCGCTGCAGCACCCGGGGATCGTTGGCGCCCTGAAGCACCAGCAGCGGCCGCTTGATCTTCTCGGCGTGGAACAGGGGCGAGATGCGCACCAGCCGCAGGGAATCCGTGTCGGGATCGCCCATCTCGGTGTAGAGGGCTTCCTTCTGGGCCGACCACCAGGCGGGAATACTCCGGAGCGTGCGGATCCAGTTCGCCGGCCCGAAGATATCGACCCCGGCGGTGAACGCCTCCGGCTGCAGGGTGAGCGCCGCCAGGGTCATATAGCCGCCGTAACTGCCACCCATGACCGCGACCCGCGCCGTATCGACGACGCCGGTACCGGCGAACAGGGTCTTGGCCGCGACCACGTCACCCAGGTCCGCCTCGCCGTGCTTCCGATCATCCATGGCGAAGAACGTCTTTCCGTACCCCGAGCTGCCGCGGTTGTTGATGTCGTACACCGCGTAGCCCGAGTTCACGAGGTACTGCACCAGCGGATTCCAGCCGAGGCGCGCCTGTCCACCCGGCCCGCCATGCACCAGGACGATGCCGGGCACCCGGCTGGCCGCGGTTGCCCCGTGCGGCAGGTACAGGATTCCCGGTACTTCCAGCCCGTCATAGCTCTTGAAGCGCGCCACCTTGCCGTCCACCAGGTGGGAGGCATTGAGCTTCGGATTGAGCGACGTCGTCAGCCGGGCGGGCGCGCCCGCGCCGGTCGCCATGACGTAGAGATCGCTCGGTGCCCGGCTCGCGCTGGCATAAAAGGCGATCTGCCGGTCGTCCTTCGAGAACACCACGCCGTTGATGTTGGCCCCGGGCACGTCGGGGAGGACGACTCGCTGCATCGAAGGCAGCTGGTAGACATGGAGCTCGGTGCGCGCGTCGCTGTTGATCGAGACGACGAGGTGATTGCCGCCCCGGGAGACGCCCCCGCCCATGACGTCCCAGCTCGGCTTCGCGATCACTTCACGGGCCCCGGACGCGAGGTCGAGCTTGACCAGGTGGGCGAACTCCGACCCCTGGTCGGTGGTCAGGTACAGGAATTTCCCGTCCGGGGAGAAGCCGCCGGAATTATTCGCGACCTGGCCGCTGTGCGCCGTCAGGTTGCGGGTCTCCCCGGTGGTCCGATCGTGCAGATACACGTCCGAGTCGTTGGTGGTAATCGCCTTGACGAGCGTGACGTAGCGCCGATCGGGTGATACCGCCCCCGGGAAATACCCCGCGTCGTTCTTGTAGAGCACGGTGCGCCCGTAGCCGTCCACTGCGTACTCGTACAGATCGAAGAACCGCTGGTCCCGCTCGTTGGACAGCACGTAGAATGACCGCCCGTCGCGCGCCCACCCGGCGAACTGGGCCCGAAGCTTCTCTCCCGGGGTGAGGTCCTTCACCGCTCCATCCCGCTCGCGCACGTAGATGTGGCTGAGCTCGTTGCCGCCCTCATCCTGGGTGAACAGCACCCGGTCGTCCGCGGGGAAGTAGCCGATTCCCCGCACCGCGTTGGTGGTGGAGCTCGAAAGGGCGCGCGGCTCTCCGCCCGTCACGGCGATTTCGTAGAGGTTCCACACCCCGGTGCGATTGCTCGACACCAGCAATCGTCGCCCGTCGGCCGAGAACGATGCCCCGGCGTAAGCCGTGGTGTGAAAGAAGTCCTCGATCGGGTACCGGGGGACGGCCTGGGCCTCGGGCCGGGCGGCTTGTGCCCCCGCCGACGCGGCCTGCAGGCTCAGGACCAGGGTGAGCGCGAAACGCGCCCGGGCGGAGGTGCTCATGAGGCGAGTCGACATAGTTGGGGCTCCGGTCTGGACCGGCGATGGAAGCTGCTTCGCGGGTGGCGCCGGCGAACGGGAGGAGTATACCGGTGGCCCGGTAGACTCGCCAGAAACGACCCCCGGCCCTACGTTGCGGCGAATGAGCCTGAGCCCCACGCCCAATCTGGCCGGCATTCTCGAATTCCTGCGCGCCGCCGAGCGGCTCAAGGTCACCTTTCGAAGCGCATACACATCCGCGGGCCGCCCGGAGAGTGTGGCGGAGCATACCTGGCGACTCTGCCTGATGGCGCTGGTGCTGGCGCCCGAGTTTCCCGGCGTGGATTTTTCGCGGCTGGTGAAGATCTGCCTGGTGCACGACCTGGGCGAGGCGATCGGTGGAGACGTGTCGGCGCCCGAGCAGGCCCGGCGCACCAGGGCGGGGCTGGAGACGGGCAAGGGCGAACAGGAGCGCCGCGACCTGCTGACGCTGCTCGAGCCGCTGCCGGACGGGCTGCGCCGGGAGATCACCGGGCTCTGGGACGAGTACGACGCCGCGGGCTCGCGCGAGGCCAAGCTCGCCAAGGCCCTGGACAAGCTCGAGACCATTCTCCAGCACAACCAGGGACACAATCCGCCGGAGTTCGACTACCGATTCAATCTCGAGTACGGCCGCTCCCACACGGCGAGCGAGCCGCTCATCGCGGCGGTTCGAGCCATCCTCGACGAAGAAACCGAGCGGCGCGCGCGTGAGACGGATCAGCACCGGCGTCCGCCGCCGGTGTAGGAACCAACTGCGGGGCAGGAAGCGGCCTGCTATACTCCAGGAGCGTCTGCGCAGGCGCCCCCTTCCCGACCATCACGGACCTCGAGGTGCAGTAGCGAAAGTCATGGCTCGGCGCGCTCCTCCTGCAAGGAGATCTCGATGCGGACACGCACCAAGTACAAGCTCGCCCGGATTGACGTTGCACCCGTAGACGCCCGCCCCGCTTCCTGGACCTTTGCCGGAGATGCCGTCCGCGGCACCGAGTTCGCCTACACCGTCACCGACAACAATCTCCCGTCCCGCAACCAGTGGCAGTTCATCGTGCGCGTCCCCCAGGACCGCAAGGGGCGCGTGGAGGTTCGTCCCCGCACCACGCCGAACCTCAAAGTCTGGGCCGAGCTCCCGGACCGATCGCTGACGTTCAGCCTGGCCACGAAACCCCCGGCGCGGGGGAGGTGGTATTGCCAGGTTGCCCTCGCGGATGCGACGGGCGAGCGGTCCAAGTCGGTGATCAAGACCGATCAGCGCGGTGAGCTGCCGCACTGGTTCGGGGAGCTGTCCGGCCGGATGCGCCGCAAGGAGGCCGTGAAACCGACCCGGGGCACCGACGCGAACGCGCTGGTGGTCCTGGTTCCCGCCGGGGATCACGCCGCGATGATCCGGATGTTCTTCGCGACGAAGGTGTGGATCCTGAGCGAAAACGTCGTGATCTAGCCCGGTATTGCGGGCTCAGATCGGGCCGGACCGGGTGTCGCACTGCTGCACGCTTCCACCCGTGAAGCCGGCCCGGAACCACCGTGCCCGTTGTTCCGACGTCCCGTGCGTAAACGACTCCGGGACCACCTGGCCCTGGGTCTGTCGCTGGAGGCGGTCGTCGCCGATCGCCGCGGCCGCATTGAGCGCTTCCTCGATATCCCCTTCCTCGAGAATCGACCGCGCCCGCTGCGCGTGGTGCGCCCACACTCCCGCGAAGCAATCGGCCTGGAGCTCGAGCCGCACGGCCTTCGATTGCGGTCCGCTGCTCCGCCCCGAGCCGTCGTCCATCAGCCCCAGAACGTTCTGCACGTGATGGCCGACCTCGTGCGCGATGACGTACGCTTGGGCGAAATCACCCGGCGCTCCGAAGCGGCTCCGCAGATCCTGGTAGAAGCTCAGATCGATGTAGACGTTCTGGTCGCCGGGGCAGTAGAACGGGCCCATCGCCGCCTGCCCCATCCCACAAGCGGATTCCACCACGCCGCTGAAGAGCACCAGCCGGGGCTCGGGGTAGTCGGAGCCCGACCGGGCGAAGATCGCATTCCAGGTGTCCTCGGTATCGGCGAGCACCACGGCGACGAACTCGCCCCCTTCGTCGGTGGGCGGCCCGGCGGCGGTGCCCGCGTCCGGCGGCGCGGCCACCTGAGCCAGCTCGCCCGGATTCACGCCGAGGAGCAAGGCGACGATGGTCAGAACCACGGCGCCGATGCCGCCGCCGACAAGTCCAGCCCTGCGCCGATCGATGACATTCGAGCTTCGTCGCCCCGTACGCCAACGCATAACGACTCCTGTCCGGTCCCATTCTGGAGACCGCGACGGCGAAGATGCGCGCACAGCCCGATCCGAGTGATCGGGCAAAGTCGGCCCGGTGTGCTGGGCCCGCGCCCGCTGGCTCAAATTAGAGCAGACCGGTCAGCGTCGCTACGCCGTCGGGTATCAGGCTTGAATGGAGGAGGGGCCGCCGTTACTTTCAGGAGAACGCGCTTCGTACCCTGCTTCACCCTCCTACATCGCGACTTTCTGGAACCGATTCATCTGGTCGTCGTCTTCGGCGCCGCGTTCGGAATCTCGATCCTCGCCGCATCGTCCCCGCGCACGTGGTGGGCGAGGCTCCTGTTTTCCTCACTGGGGCCGCGATTGGATGCGGACCGCATGTCCCGGCGGCAGTGCCTGCGCGCCGCCCTCGGCTTTTTTTCGATCGCCGGGCTCGGCCTGGGTGCCTCGGCCGGCATCGTCTGGTTCGGCGACCGGGTGCCCGGCCTCGACGGCGAACGCCTGGTCTCGCTGATGATGCTGCTGTACGGCGTGGTGGGGATGACCGGGCTCGGCGCGGGGATGTATTTGCTGACCAGAGCCGTGCTCCGGCCACAGCCGGTCCCGCTCGGTCCGCCGGCGGAGTACCTCAAGGAGTATGTCGCGGCGGATGGGGTCCGCCGCGTACGACTCACCGAGAATGCCGACGGGTCCATCGGCGTGACGGCCCACCACGCCGAAGGGGCGGACCGGCGGGTCGTCCCGGCGCCGGCACGAATCGTCGCGCAGTCGGTGAGCCTGGCGGAAGCGGAAGCGCTCGCCCTGGAAGCAACCGGCTACTCCTCCAGCCGGGACAGCGCCTAACGGACCGTGGCAGGCTTGGGCGCCACTGACTCGCGCCGCACGATTACCCCCTTATCTACCGTAGCACCCCGCCGATTGATGGCCTGGAAGTGCAGGCTGTCGCCCGCGATCTCCACCAGCATGAAGGTCCGGTCGGCACTGTACTCCACTGCCGTTATCGGCGTCATGCGCGTGTCGCCGGGGCGCAGCTTCGCCGACCCGCCCGCCACGAAGTGGTGAATCTCCCACTGCGGCTTGAATCGCTCGTAAATGTGCTCGTGTCCCGCGAAGACGACGTCTACTCCATGCACCACGAACAACGGCTCGAGAATCTCCCGCAGCTCCTCCTCGGGGCCTCGCCGGGCCGAGGTGTAGAGCGGATGATGGAAATACGGAATCTTCCAGTCCCCGCCCCCGGCCTTCAGCTCGGCTTCGAGCCATTTGACCTGATCGGGGTCCAGATAGTTGCTGTCGAGGACGTAGAACCTGACGTTCTCCTTCTTGAAGCTTCGGTAACGCTTTCCGCCCAGGTTGAACGGTTTGTAGTACCGCTGGTTCGGATCGTCGTGGTTGCCCAGCGCCGCGTGAAACTCCACGTCGGCGTCGAGGAGCGCCTTGTACGGCCGCTCGAACTTGGTCACAAAATCCTGCGGGCGTTCCTTGCCGTACATGTTGTCGCCCAGCATGATGGCGAAGGTGAAGGGGAATTTCGCGTGAAAGGCCGCGAGCTGTCGGGCGATCTCGTATTGTTCCCGCTCGCCCGTACCGGCGTCTCCCAGCACGGCGAAGCGGACCGATCCGTCGCGAAGTGGCAGGCTCAGCTCCTGCGCGGTGGCGGGGACAGCGAGCCCGGCGAGCAACGCGGCCGAACCCAGGCGGACCAAGGTGAGCACGAAATCGTTCCTATGAGGTCGGCATTGCGTTGGGCATGAGATCGACGATCAGGTTCGCTTCGACGTCACGGAGAATCAGATAGTGCTGGACCACGCGGTACTCCAGCGCTTCCGGCAGCCTCGGCAGCAACGGCAGGAGGGCCGGTGGAAACGTGGCAAGGGGATAGGTAGTCGGATACAACTGGTTGACCTCGGGCGTAAAATTGGGAAGCTCGTCCTGGGTGTCTTCCCGGGCATCGAGGACGGGCGCCGGGCGGCGGCTGTACTCCTCCTTGATCAGCGTTGCGAACACCGCGGCGGCTTCCGGCGTGAAGATATCGCCCTGCCGTGCATGGGGCCGAGCGGACAGGATCGCCGTCGCGAGCCCCGAGGCCCGGTCGGCAATGCGCTGCTGGTCCATATTCTCGTCGACCGTCCCGGAGCTGTCGGCCAGGCGGTTCCGGAGGGCGACATACTCGTCGACCCGGGTATTGAAGTCCTTCAATACCTCGGCGATTGGATCGGTCCGCTCACGCTCGCCGCACCCCACCAGCAGCGCGATCAGCCCGCCCGCCACAGTCAGTCGGCTCATGGCTCCCTTAGTGTCGTGGCGACGGATGCTCGCCCACGTCGACCTGGGCGCGCGTCGCGCCGTTCGGCTCCGAGATCCGTTCCACCACTCGTGCCAGCTCGCGCTCGGTCACGGCATCATTCCGCTGCGAGGCCCGGGCCAGATCGGCTTGCGAGAGAATGCCGACGCAACAGCCTTCATCGTCGATGATCGGCACCCGTCTTACCTGGCGCTCCGCCATGATCTCCTCGGCCCGGACCAGCGTGTCGTCGACGCGGCAGCAGCTGGGGTCGCGCGACATCGCGTCCCCTACCAGGGTCTCCGGGCTCCGGCCGTTGGCGATCACGCGCACCGCGATGTCGCGATCGGTCACCACCCCCAGGAGCCGGTGCGTCTTCGGGTCTTCCACCGGGATGCACCCGCAATCGTGCTCATGCATCAGCCTGGCGGCGTCCCGCACCGGCTGCTCGGGCGTGCAGCAGGCCGGATCGCCGCTCATGATATCCTGCACCATCATCGGTCCCTCCTCGAGTCTCCTTCCTGTGAGACGATGGGGATTCAGGTCAGCACACGAGGAAGGTGCTTCACCCCGCTTGATCCATTGTCGTCACACCCCCACTATGCGCGGGAACCGGCCACTTCGGAGTGGCGACCGCGGTGGCTGCGGAACGGTGAGAGCCGGCCGGGTTTTGCCCGTGTCGGATTCGTACAATCCCGGGCCACCAGGGTCACCGATATTGCGCGTTCACGAAACTCGGAGAGATTGCGTGCGGATCGGATTCATGATCGTGGGCGCCGGAGTGCTCGGCACGGCCGGGCTGGGAGCCCAGCAGAGCGCCCCCCTCGGGCACGCCGGATGGCTGGCGGGGTGCTGGGAGCTCCGGGCTCCGGGCCGGGTTACGCTCGAGATGTGGATGCCGCCCGGTGCCGACCTGATGCTCGGCGCGAGCCGGACCATCACCGGCACCACGGTCCGCGAGTTCGAGCAGATCCGGATCCGGGCCGAGGGCGGCAGGCTCGTATACACCGCAGTGCCCTCCGGCCAGAAGGAAACGGGGTTTCCTTCGATGCACACCAGTGACACCCTCCTCGTCTTCGAGAATCTCGCGCACGATTTTCCGCAGCGAGTCCTCTACCGCCGCCGCGGTGCCGACTCGCTCGTAGCCCGCATCGAAGGGCCGGGCTCGAACAATACCACGCGGGGCATCAATTTCCCGATGCGACGGGTCAGCTGCACCGCCCCGACCGCGCCGCCCGACCCACCGGAAACGCAGACCCGCGATGCCGAGCCGTCGCCCCGACGGCAAGCAGCTGCTTTTGGTGAGGACAGCAGGGCCGAACCGGGGACATGAGCCAGCCTCGTTGACAGCGGGCGGCTTCGTCGGGTACGCTGGAGTGGTGAACCCCAAGTTCTTCAAGACGCCTGCGGACTTTCGCAAATGGCTCGCGCGCAACCACACCGGCGCACCGGAGCTCCTCGTCGGGTTCCACAAGAAAGGCTCGGGCAAGCCAAGCATCACCTGGCCCGAATCGGTCGATCAGGCCCTCTGTTTCGGCTGGATCGACGGGATCCGGCGACGCGTCGACGACGACAGCTATACGATCCGCTTTACGCCGAGGAGAAAGGGCAGCATCTGGAGTGCGGTCAACATCCGGCGCGCCGGGGAGCTCGAGACCCTCGGGCTCATGACGGCCGCCGGGCGTGCCGCCTTCGGGGCGAGGGTGGAGTACAAGTCCGGGATCTACTCGTACGAGCAGCGTCCCGCCGATCTCCCCGAGCCCTACGCCGGCCGGTTCCGGAAACACGCGGCCGCATGGGACTTTTATCGCGTGCAACCGCCGTCGTACCGCAAGACCGCCAACTGGTGGGTCGTGAGCGCGAAACGGGAGGAGACCAGGCTCAAACGCCTCGACCAGCTGATCGGGCAATGCTCGAAGCAGCGGCCCTTCGGCCGGCTGGCCCCGCGGAAGAAGACCGGGGGCAGCCGGTCGGTCTGAGGGTCAGGTGGGGGGCACGGAAAGGTGCTCGGCCACAATCATCCATTTCCTGTCGATTCGACGAAACACCGCGGTCCAGGCGCCCCGGATCACATGAGGGCTGCCCGTCGGAGCAATGTGAGGAATCGACCAGGTCGCGGTGAGCACCGCCGCATCCCCGCTGAGCCGGTCGACGTACACCTCTCCCCACTCCCATGTGGGCTCGCGCATGTTCTGTCCGGCATCCCGCCAGAAGTCGGCGATTCCGGCCCGGAGCGAATCGCCGGAGGCCGTCACCTGCCCCCCGCTCGCGGAAATGACCCGACCGGTGTCAGGGTAAAGCGCCATCATCCGCTCGGCCACGCCCGGGCGGGTGAAGTCGTACGCCTCCTCGACCCTGGCCTTGAGGGTGTCGGCGAGGGCCGAGTCGGACGACTCTGACGGGGGTGCCGGCCGGCAGGCGCACCAGGCGAGCAGGAAGATCAGGGTCCGGACCACAGTGACCTCCAAGGGGGCCATCATGTCCGCCTCATGGGACACGCGACTGTACCGTGCGAGGGACGATCACCCGGAGAATCGGGCCTTGCTCGTCGAGCCGCCAGCTTCCCTCGGATGGCCCGGCATATGCCGGTGTACGCACAGTCACCCTCGAGTCTCACGGATTTCAGGAGGTATCGATGCGCGTCCGAACCGCCCTCGTCGCCGCGCTGCTGGCGGGTATCTCCGTCGCATGTTCCAAGCCCGGTTCCAACGACAACCAGACGGATGACGCCAGCACCTACGCGGGCGATCGCGAGATTCGGCTGGTGGATGCGCCGTCGCCCGACGCCCCGGTGGTGTCGGCCCTCGAAGCGGGACTCAATTCGAGGCTGACCGTCGGGAACTCGACTCTCCGCAGCACCGGCCCATCTCGAATGGTGGCCACCGCCGCCAGCCCGGAGGCGGGAGACCTGGCGCCCGGCGCCGAGGCCGCGGAGCCAACCTTGGCTCTGACGGAGATGACCGCACCGGACCTGCTGGTCGCGCCCACCACGAGCCTTCCGGCTCGCGTCCCTGGAACGGGAATGCCCGCGTCGGCCGGTGGGAGGCATGGCACATCGGACGGCAGCGGCGCGGCGCCGTCCGGCGGGACGCGTGGCCCGGTCATCCTGATTCGCGGAGGCATGGGAACGCCACACGACGACTGCAAGCTCCACCCGGTGGCCAGCCGTGCGATCGGCATTGCGATCAACAACGTCGCACCGCCCATCCCCGGCCGCGTCGCGGTGAACAACCGGCTTCCGCGGGGAAACGGCGGCTTCACCCGCATTCGCTGAGGATCGACCCGGGACCCGGGAAGCTCGCGACCCGGGTTCCTCACCCTCCCCATGCCCCGGAAGGCCAATTCACACCTCTGAGTGAAGATTCCCTCCTTCTCCTTTAAGAATTCCTTAGGAAGTACACCGGTATCCTCCTCCGTGCAGGCTGGAACGCCGCCGACACGGGGTCGCGGCACCCGCGAATGAAAAGAGGATATTTGATGCTGACCCGGAACAAGCTGACCGTCACCGCGCTCGCCGCAGTCGCCGTTGGGGCGGTTGCCCTGCTATTGAGCGCCGCAACGCCAAACCCGGCTGTGGAGCGGGTGGACTTCGAAGTCACCCGCACCGCGGTGACTCCCGCCTTTGACGCCCGGCTGCAGCCTGCATCGAGAGCCCGCGTGAAGGAGTTCCGGATCCCGATGACCCACGACACCATCGAGATCGCAGCCGGCGTGCAGTACGTCGGTTGGACCTTCGGCGGCACGGTCCCCGGTCCGGCAATTCGGGTGCGCCAGGGCGACCTGGTCCGGATCAACCTGATCAACCGCGCCAAGGACATGCCGCACTCGATCGATTTTCACGCGTCGAAGATCCCGATGGATCACGCAATGAAGTCGATCGCCCCGGGCGACAGCCTGCAGTTCGAGTTCGAGGCCACCACCGCCGGGACGTTCATGGTGCACTGCGGGACGGCGCCCGTGCTCATGCACATCGCGCAGGGGATGTACCTGCCGATTATCGTCGACCCCCGGAGCGGTTGGCCGACCAGGGCGGACAAGGAGTTCGTGATCGTCCAGAGCGATTTCTACCCGAAGGGCTCCCGGGTGGACAGCACCGTCATGGAAGGAGACTGGCAGGCGATGCTTGACGCGAAAGCCACCTACGTCGTCTTCAACGGCAAGGCCTTCCAGTATAAGGACGCGCCGCTTCAGGTGCAGGAAGGCGACCGGGTCCGGCTCTTCGTCATGAACGCCGGCCCCAACATCCGCAGCGACTTCCACGTCGTCGGCAACATCTTCGATCGGGTGTACCCGGGCGGCAACGTGGGCCAGGCTCTCGAAGGGGTCCAGACGTACTCGGTTCCCACCGGAAGCGGGGTCGTCTTCGAGCTCGAGTTCGCCAGGGGACAGGCCGGAAACGGCAGCTATGCGTTCGTGACGCATGCCTTCGCCGATGCCAGCAAGGGCGCGGTGGGGATCATCCGGGTCGGCACCCCGGAGACCATGGCCGCACACTGATGATCGCGCTGCCTCAAACGGCCGAGTACGCCCTCCGCGCGGTGTCCTACATCGCCGAACACGAGTACGCCGGGCCGGTGCCGGTTTCGGCGATCGCGGCGGCGCTGGACGCACCCCAGAATTACCTCTCCAAGACTCTCCATCAGCTCGGCGCACAGGGAGTGTTGCAGTCGACGCGCGGCGCGCAGGGTGGCTACCGCCTGGCAGCGCGACCGGGCAAGCTGCGCCTCGAGGAGATCGTAGGGCCGTTTCTGGCTCCGACCGAGCGCCGGTGCATCATGGGCCGGACCCATTGCCGCGACGACGTCCCCTGCGGGGCACACCTGCGATGGAAGGAAGTGAACGACACGGCGCGTGCCTTTTTCGCGGAGCTGACACTCGCAGACCTGCTCTCCGGTGCCGCCCCGCCCCGGGCTACGACGCGGTGAGCAGAGGAGGGCCGGCTACGGCAAGCCGGCCCGATACGCCGCCGGGGTCACACCGAATGCGCGGCGAAAGACGTTGGTGAAGTGGCTCTGGTCGTAGAACCCCGCCCGGAGGGCGATCTCGCTCAACGGCTCGTCCGTCTCGGCAAGCTCGCGCGCCGCTTGCTCCACCCGAAGCCTCCGAATCCGCTCGCCGACCGTGCAGCCGAAGCGCCGCCGGTATCCCCGGGCGACCGTCGAGGAGCTGACGCCAAGCTCACGGGCGATTTCTCCGACCGACACGCCGGTGCGGAAGCGCTCCTGGATCTGGTCCTCCGCAGCGATCAGCCATGACGGTGGCTTGGCCCCCCGGTAGGGAGAACCGATTCTGGCCAGCTCGGCGACCAGCTCGAGGGCCAGGCCTTCCGCGGCGATGGGTCCTGCGGTGTCGGGGCTGGTGAGCTCGGTGACCATCCGCCGCGCGAGCTCGCTTCCCCGTCCGCCCAGGGTATGCCGGCGCTCGTCGAGTGCCTGGTGAATGGCAGGAATCTCGGCGAACCGGCCGCGATCGACATCGATGCGGATTCCCCGCGTGTCAGCGGTTCCGAACCGGTTCCAATGCGGCTCGCCCGCGGGCATCAGCTTGAGCGTGCCCGCGGCACACTCGGCAGCCTCCCCGCCCGAGTACTCGGTGAAGCCGCCCCGAAGCACGTAACAGATCGAGGGATCGTCGTGGCGATGCGGAGGGATTTCCGAGCCGGGTGGGTGCTCGCCGAGCCGCATCACAAACCCCGGCGCATGCACCGTTCGGAACTTGGGCATTGTCCCGCCTCGGTCGTCAGCCACGAGTCACGCAACCTCTGAATCGAGAGGGCGGAAATGCGCCGGCCTGCAAGCACCGAACCTGCCTGTTGGTTGCAGGTGTCGTTCCAACTCCGCGTCCGATTTCAACTCGTGCCACTGTAAGCACTTGATTGGTGAGTGAGCGACCGGACGCCACCGGATCCGTGTCGGACTGACACGCAGTGGCCGCGCCAGGGTACATGCTCAGAGCGACGGCGGCGGCGGGATCAAGCGCGTCCAAGACATGTGGAGGCATCCAAGACCGGAGCCGGGCCGACAGCCTACCCTTATGTCGTCTCACACCTTCCGCAGAGCGATACATGCCGAGAATCAGGGTTCTGTGGCTCCTGCTCGCGATCGCCGGCTGCGGCGGCGGAGGTTCGACGGCCCCGTTCGAACAGCCCACCCCACCCCCGCCGCCCCCCGGCGGGCTCCCACCAGGCCAGGGCAACGTCGCCATGGCCAGCAGCAATGACGGCTACGGGACGGAGACCAACGCCTTCAATCCAGGCACGGTCACGATCGCCCGCGCGGGTTCCGTAAGCTGGACGAATAACACCGGCATCCTCCACAACGTCACCTTCAACCCGGCGACCGGCGCGCCGTCGAACATCGGCAGCTTCGCGACCGGGACGATGTCGCGGTCCTTCTCGACAGCAGGGACCTTCAGCTACCAGTGCTCCAACCACGCGGGCATGACCGGCCAGGTGATCGTGCAATGAAGCGAGGCCGCCGGCGGAGAGTTT
>Ga0256867_10000226_pt1 | contig 21465 bp, 21 predicted proteins | sample RVTome_15_FD_185939 | JGI IMG/M metagenome (GOLD analysis project Ga0256867, IMG submission 185939) | Soil microbial communities from uranium-contaminated site in the Upper Colorado River Basin, Wyoming, United States - RVT150D86 (HiSeq) ... | reverse complement strand
TTATACACCAAGCCTGCATACCGAGGCCGGATATAAGACTGCAGCCCACGCCACTCTGTCACCATCGAGAAAATCACTTGCCAAGCGGGGGGCGTCCATATAAGACGCCGAGAAGCTCCAGGACAAGAACCGTACCGGCATTGAACATTGTATTTGAGTTGATTTCTGTCTTTGCTGATGGCTCTCTCTGTGTCTCCGCGTCTCTGCGTCTCTGCGGTTCAAGAAGGTTTTGCTTTCGGTCTTGTTGTTTGACGCGCCTACCTTGGCGTCCCGGCGATTGATTAATGCACAAACTGATCCTCAAGCCCGGGCGGGAGAAACCGCTCAAGCGGCGCCACCCCTGGGTGTTCTCCGGCGCCGTCGCGCGCGTGCAGGGCAGCCCCGCGCCCGGGGACACGGTCGAGGTGCGCGCAGCGGGCGGCGAGCTGCTCGCGGTGGCGGCGTATAGTCCGCGCTCCCAGATCGTCGCGCGCGTCTGGGACTGGAAGGAGCGAAGCATAGATCCCGCGTTCTTTGGCGAGCGCATCGAGCGGGCCATAGATCAGCGCCGGGCGCTGGCGGAAACCGAGCGGACCGATGCGCTGCGTCTCGTCAACGGCGAGTCGGACGGCCTGCCGGGCGTGGTGGCCGACCGCTATGGCGGCACGATCGTCATGCAGCTCAACAGCGCCGGCGCCGAGCGCTGGCGCGAAGCCATTGCCGAGGCGCTGCTCACAGCAAGCGGTGCAGCGCGGCTGTGGGAGCGCTCCGACGCTGAGGTGCGCCAGCTGGAGGGACTTGAGCCCGTACTGGGGGTCCTGCGCGGTCCGGAGGAGCCGCGCCGGGTCGTGATCTCCGAGAACGGCCTGCAGTTCGAAGTCGATCTCGCGCGCGGACACAAGACGGGTTTCTATCTCGACCAGCGCGATAACCGCCGGCTTGTCCGCGAGCTTGCGGCAGGGCGCGAGGTGCTGGACGGCTTCTGCTATACCGGCGGCTTCGCGCTGAACGCAGCAGCCGGGGCGGCGCGCTCGGTGACCGCGGCCGACAGCTCGGCCGAGGCGCTCGAGCTGGCGCGGCGCAATGCCAATCTCAACTCGCAGCGCGCCGTAACCTGGCTCGAAGGCGATATTTTTCAGCTTCTCAGGACGTTTCGCGATGAGGGCCGCAGATTCAACCTGGTCGTGCTCGATCCCCCGAAGTTTGCGCCGACGGCCGCGCACGTCACGAAGGCCGCGCGCGCCTACAAGGACATCAACCTCCTCGCCTTCAAGCTCCTCCGTCCCGGCGGCTTTCTCGTCACCTTCTCCTGCTCGGGCGGCGTGTCAGCAGATCTCTTCCAGAAGATCGTCGCCGGCGCGGCGCTCGACGCCGGCGTCGACGCGCAGATCATCCGGCGCCTCGGCGCGGGCGCCGATCATCCGGTCGCGCTCAACTTTCCGGAAGGCGAGTACTTGAAAGGGCTCCTGTGTCGCCTGGCGGGCTAAGGGGCGAAGGCGAAAGGCGAAGAAGACGCTCCGGACCACGGTCCTAATCGTTCATCCTTCTGCCTTCCGACTTCTGACTTTGGGAGGCACCGGGTCCGGGCCTCCCGGGTGCCAGGGGCCGCAGCGCACGATGCGCTTCACCGCAAGCCACGAGCCCATGAGGGTTCCGTGCAACTCGATTGCCTCGCGCGCATAGGCGGAGCAGGAGGGATAGAAACGGCATTGGCCGCCGAAAAACGGCGAGAGCAGCACGCGGTACGCATCGATGAGGCCGATGAGCAACGTCTTCATCGCACCGGCAGTATAGCACCGCCAAATGCAACTGGGTTGCATCCTATCTCGCGCCGTGGTTCAATGGCGGCTCCCGAATCCGTGTGCGCGCAATGACATCCCAGGATCTTGCCGAGCAGCTCGTGCGGCGGACCGGCGCGCGGGTGACCCGCCCGCGCATTCAGGTTCTCGCCGCCCTGCTGCAGGCGCAGCGGGCGATCACGCACCACGAGATCGAGCGCCGGCTGCGGCGCACGCGCGGCATCGACCGGGTGACGATCTACCGCGTGCTGGAATGGCTCACGCGCCAGGGTCTCGCGCATCGCGTAGCGCTCGGCGAGCGCTCCTGGCGCTTCGATGCTGTGCTTCCGCAACGCGCCCACCGGCACGCGCACTTCCACTGCGACCATTGCGGGACGGTCGAATGCCTGGAGGGCGTCAAGGAGCCGCCGAAGGTCAAGCTGCCGCAAGGGTACCGGGGCGACGACATCGAGCTTACGGTCAAGGGGGCGTGCGCGCGCTGCGCGCCGCAGCACGCGAGGCAGGATTCTTCTGGAGGCTAACGCAACGCGTTTGCGTTATGTCCGGCCATCGACACCAAACTCATCTGGATCATCGGCGCTGGGCTCGTCGGCGGGATCATAAGCATCTCCTGCGCGGCCGCGATCTCGATGGCCGCGCTGACGGCCTGGGTGCCGCGCATGGTGAGCTATGCGGTCGGCGTCATGCTGGCAGCGGCGTTCCTGCATCTCCTTCCCGAGGCCTTCCTGCAGGCGGACAGCGTCGAAGGGCTCTTCGCGCTGACGCTCGCCGGGCTGCTCGGGTTCTTCCTGCTGGAGAAGGTGGCGATCTGGCGTCACAGGCACGATCACGGGCGCGGGAGCGGATCCCACGGGCACGCCGGCATGATGATCATCGTGGGCGACGGGTTTCACAACTTCATCGACGGTGTCCTGATCGCTGCGGCGTTTCTCACCGACGTCAACCTTGGCGTCGCCACGACGCTGGCGATCATCGCTCACGAGGTTCCGCAGGAGGTCGGCGATTTCATGGTGTTGCTGCACTCGGGCTATTCCCGGCGCACGGCGCTGCTCCTCAACTTCGCCTCCAGCCTCGCCTGCGTGGCGGGGGGCATCGCGGGCTATTACGCGCTCACCGACATGCAGCAGGCGACCCAGTACGTGCTGGTACTGGCGGCGGCGAGCTTCATCTACATTTCGGTCGCGGACTTGATTCCCGATCTGCACCGGGCGAGCGATACCCGAAGCACGCTCTGGCAGGTCGCGCTGATCGCGGCCGGAATGGCGACGATTGCGGCGCCGCATTGGCTGTTCCACTCGCATTGACGCGCGCGGCGGCTGCGGGAGCTGCGGGACCACGAGCGCGCACCAGAACCATGAGCGTCGATGCCACGCCGAACAACGCTTTCCGGGCAGAAGGGGCACATGTTCAGACTGCGCAACCTGGCTCACGCGTATAACGGCACAGAGGTCCTGCACGTTCCGCTCTGGGAGGCGGATCAGGGCGCGCATCGCCTTGTATTGGGTCCTTCCGGAAGCGGCAAGACCACGCTGCTCCACATCCTGGGCGGAATACTGAGGCCTTCGAGAGGGAGCGTCAGCGTGGCGGACCAGGACCTGGGCGCGCTCGCCGCGGGCGAGCTCGACCGGTTTCGCGGGCGGAACATCGGGATTGTCCTCCAGCGGCTGCATCTGATCGGCAGCCTCACGGTCGCGGACAATCTCCTCGTCGCGCAATATTTCGCGGGTGTCGCGCAGGACCGCAAGCGCGTGACCGAAGTGCTGGCGGGCCTCGACATGGCGGACAAGGCCGCTGCCTATCCGCACGAGCTGTCCTTCGGCCAGGCGCAGCGCGTCGCCGTCGCGCGCGCGGTCGTGAATCGACCGCGGCTCCTCCTCGCCGACGAGCCGACATCCAATCTCGACGACACACGGTGCCTGCAGGCGCTCGAGCTGCTGCAGGGCCAGGCGCGTGCTTGCGGTGCGACGCTCGTTATCGCCACTCACGACCAGCGCATCCGCCAGCGCATTGCGGAGCATTACCTGCTGGAGGCGCGCGCGTGAACCTCGCATCGATCAGCCTGGGCTATCTCAAGGCCCGGCGCCTGGGTACAGCGCTCAACGTGCTGCTGCTGGCGTTGGGGGTGGCCACGATCACGCTGCTTCTGCTCGTCACCTCCCAGCTCGAGTCCCGGATGCGACGTGATGCGCAAGGGATCGATCTCGTCGTGGGTGCCAAGGGCAGCCCGATGCAGATCATCCTGTCCAGCATCTACCAGCTCGATGTGCCGACCGGAAACATTCCGTGGAGGGAGGCCCAGGAGCTCGCGCGTCACCGCATGGTGAAAAAAACGATCCCGCTCGCGCTCGGGGACAACCACCGCGGCTTCCGAATCGTGGGCACGAACCACGATTACGTAACCCACTACGGCGGGCGCCTTGCCCAGGGCCGCCTGTGGCAGGCGCCGCTGGAGGCGGTGCTGGGCGCGGATGTGGCCGCGGCGACCGGAATGACGTTGGGCGCGACCTTTCTCGGAGCGCACGGGCTGGGGGGCGGCGAGGGCGAGCATTTGCACGAAGCCCACCCGTACCGCGTGGTGGGCGTCTTCGCGCGGTCGGGCAGCGTGGTCGACCGGGTGGTGCTGACAGACGTTGCGAGCGTGTGGGCGGTCCATGCCGACCAGTACGACATAAAAGACGTCGCGCGCGTCGCCGAGCTGCTGCCGGAAGAGGGCAAGGAGCTCACCGCGCTCCTCGTTCAGTACGCCTCTCCGCTTGCAGCCGCAATGTTTCCGCGTTACGTCAACCAGAACAGCGCGCTTCAGGCGGCATCTCCCGCCTACGAGACCGCGCGCCTGTTCACCATCGTCGGCGTGGGCGTGGACGTGCTCCGCGGCTTCGCGCTCGTGTTGATCGCGGCAGCGGGCCTGTCGGTATTCATCGCGCTCTTCAATGCTCTCGCCGAGCGCCGCTACGATCTCGCGATCATGCGCTCGCTCGGGGCAAGCCCGGGCAAGCTCATGCTGCTCATGCTGTTTGAAGGGCTGCTGCTCGCAGCCCTGGGCGCCGCCCTTGGCCTCGCTCTGGGTCATGCGCTTGCCAAAATGGTCGGCCTGGCATTGGCCCAGGCGCGACAGGTCTCGATCACCGGTGCGGCATGGGTGAATGAGGAGCTCTGGATCATCGCGCTCGCTCTGGGCGTTGGCGTGATCGCGGCGCTCTTGCCCGCGTGGCGCGCGTACCGCACCGACGTGGCGGCAACGCTCGCCCGCGGTTAGGTGCCGTGAAACGTAAAACGTAAAACGTGAATCGCACGTGGAGGTACCTCATGAATGCGAACCTGGCATTTGCGGGAGTTTTGGTGATCCTGGCGATGGGGGCAACAGCGATGGGTGCCGAGAAAAAGGAAGACGACCACCACGCGAAGGAGGCAGCGATGGAGCACCGGGTGATGGCTGAGGCACATCTCAACGCGGCAAAGTGCCTGGAGGCGGACAAGCCGGAGAAGGAGTGCCATGCCCAATTGGCCAAGGATTGCAAAGGTTTAGGTATCGGCAAGTACTGCGGGATGAAGCACCGACATTGAGCCAGCTTCCGTAGGAAACCCGTAGTAGAATCCGCGGTCTAGGGACGAGACACTCACGCACCCAAAGCGTTTGCGGAGAAGATCATGCAGAAGTCCGCTGGCCTCGTGGTTCTGATGATGGTGGCGGCGCCCATGGCCTGGGGGCAGGTGGGCGGCTCCGGCAAGGATCGCCTGGGCGGAGGCCCGGCTTCCGGCGACACGCCTTTGCCGCCATCGCCGTATGCCGGGAAGCCGCTGCCCGAGCTGAAGGGTGTCGTGTCCTGGCGCACCCTCGCGCAGGTTCAGGCGGTCCAGGTCAAGGACCGCGTCGTGCCGCAGTTCTCGAAGAACGTCACTGCGCTCGACCGTGAGGAGGTCAAGCTCCAGGGTTTCATGATGCCGCTCGAGATGGGCGAGAAGCAGAAGCGCTTCCTGCTCGTGGCCATGCCGCCGAGCTGCGCCTTCTGCCTGCCGGGCGGGCCCGATTCCGTGGTCGAAGTGTTGGCCAAGACGCCGGTCAAATACGGCTTCGATCCGATCGTGGTGCGCGGGCGATTCGTGGTGCTCAAAGACGACTCGCTCGGCCTCTACTACCGCCTGACCGACGCGGTCGCCCTCACGAAGTAGTTCCCTGGCTCCGCTCCCGCCGTCGTGATAAAGCGCGCCTTTTTGCAACTGATTTGCATCTTTGCGCTGCTCGTCGCGCAGCAGGCGGCGCTCACGCATTGGATCTGGCATCTCGGCGACGTTCGGCATGCGCACGAGCAGCAGGGCGACGCAAGCGCCGCGCCACACTCGCATGACAGGGGCGAGTCGCCCCAGTCGACGCTGTGCGAGCAGCATGGCGCACTGGCGGCGTTGCTCTCCGGAAATTGCCTCGCGCAGCCCCCTGTATGGTCGACGGGCGGCGCGCACTGGCTCGTCGCCGCGACAGCGGCCTGGCGCGTCGCGCAGCGCACCGCCACTCCGCCTTCCCGAGCTCCGCCCGTTCTTCCCTGACACGACCGAGGTGCGACCGGTGATCCCGGTTGCCTTGTGCCTGCTGTTGTCAGAGGAGAACTCACGTGTTCAAGCGGAAACTGATCGCCGCGGCGATCGCACTTGCGTGCGCCGGCCCGGCGCCGGCGCAAGACGCCGAGCTCGCGAAAATCCGCGAGGAAATCACGCAAATGAAGGAGGTCTACGAAAGCCGCATCAACGCGCTGGAGAAGCGGCTCGCGGAGGCCGAGGCGAAAGCCGGAAAAGGCGAGCGCGGCGCGGCCAGCGCCGAGACCGCGGCAGCGTCCGCTTCGCGGCGGACCGGCGAGAACGCGTTCAATCCCGCGATCTCGCTCATACTGCAGGGGACCTACGCGGACACGTCACAGGACCCCGAGACCTACCAGATCACGGGATTCGTCCCCTCGGGCGGGGAGGTCGGTCCGCCCAAGCGGAGTTTCGGCCTGGGCGAGTCCGAGCTCAACATCTGGGCCAACATCGATCCCTATTTCCAGGGCCGTTTCACCGCGGCGTTGACGCCTGATAACGAGGCCGAGGTCGAGGAGGCCTACGTCCAGACGCTGGCGCTGCCGTCCGGTTTCATCGCCAAGGGCGGTCGTTTTTTCTCGGGGCTCGGTTACCTCAACCCGCTGCACCAGCACGCCTGGGACTTCCAGGATGCGCCGCTGCCCTACAAGGCGTTTCTCGGCGGCCAGTTGAAGCAGGATGGCGTGCAGCTCAAGTGGATTGCGCCAACGGATCTCCTGATCGAGTTTGGCGTGGAGCTCTCCGCCGGGGACCAGTTCCCGGGCAGCGACCAGGGCAGGAACGGCATCGGCGGGAGCACGGTCTTCGCGCACGTGGGCGGCGATATCGGCAGGAGCACAGCCTGGCGCGCGGGGCTCTCATATCTCGACATCTCGCCGAAAGATCGCAGCTATGACGATGTCGACGCGTTCGGAATGCCCACCGTCAACAGCTTCACCGGAAAGAGCAAGCTGTGGGTGGCGGATGCGGTGCTGAAATGGGCGCCGGACGGCGATGCGACGAGGACCAACTTCAAGCTCCAGGGCGAGTACTTCCGGCGCAAAGAGGACGGAGAGATCACGTACGACGATAGCGGCGGCAGCGCTCTCTTTGGACCGGTCGCGGGTGCATTCGATACGCGCCAGAGCGGGTGGTATCTGCAGGGCGTCTATCAGTTCGCCCCGCGGTGGCGCCTGGGTTACCGCTACGATCGCCTGAGTTTTGGAACGGTCAACAACGGGATCGTGCAGAGCAGCCTGGGACCGGTCGCGGCCGATTTTCCGGTGCTGACGCCCTACAGCCCGAGCCGCAACACGGTGATGCTCGACTGGAGCCCGTCCGAATTCAGCCGGCTCAGGCTCCAGTACACGGCGGACAAGTCACGGATCGGGATTACGGACGACCAGTTCATCGTGCAGTACATCTACAGCCTCGGCGCGCACGGCGCGCACGGGTTCTGAGTTTCTTCCGAGACCCCGGAAAAGGAGACCGATGATGTTCAAGTTGCTGAAATGCATCGCTGCGCTTGCCCTATTCCTGGCCGCGCATTCCGTTGTCGCGGCGCTCAACGTGCTCGCATGTGAGCCGGAGTGGGGCGCGCTCGTCAAGGAGCTGGGCGGGGATCGCGTGGACGTTTACGTGGCGACGACCGCCCGGCAGGACCCGCATCGCATCGAGGCGCGCCCGAGCCTGATCGCGCGTGGCCGCCGCGCGGACCTTGTGGCCTGCACGGGCGCCGAGCTTGAGGTGGGGTGGCTGCCGCTCGTGCAGCGGCAATCGGGCAACCCCAGGATTCAGGTCGGCCAGCCGGGCAACTTCGAGGCCGCGCGTTACGTCACGGCGCTGGAGGTGCCGCAGCGCCTCGACCGAGCGCAGGGCGACGTGCATCCCGGCGGCAATCCGCACGTCCATTTGAGTCCACACAACATCGAGAAAGTGGCGGTCGCCCTCGGCGAGCGCCTGTCGCAGCTCGATGGGACGGAGGCGCCATATTACGAGGCGCGGACCCAGGCATTCCTGCAGCGCTGGCAGCAGGCGGTCGCGAAGTGGGAGCAGGCGGCGGCGCCCCTCAAGGGCATGCCGGTCGTGGTGCACCACAAGAATTTCTCCTACCTCAGCGCCTGGCTGGGGTTGAAAGAGGTCGGAGAACTCGAGCCCAGGCCGGGCCTGCCGCCAACGGCCTCCCACCTGAGCGGGTTGCTCGCGCGGCTGCGCACGGATCCCGCCAAGGCAGTGCTGCGTGCGGCCTATGACGATCCGCAGGCGGCCGAATGGCTCTCGACGCGCGCCGGCATCCCAGTCGTCGTTCTTCCGTTTACCGTGGGAGGCAATGACAAGGCGACCGATCTCTTCACGCTTTTTGACGACATGCTGACACGGCTACTGTCGGTGGCAAAATGAACTCGCCCGCGGTCGATTTCAGCATCCTCCTTCCCGCGCTGCTGGCGGGCCTCCTCGTGACGGCGACGCACGTCCCGCTCGGCATTCAGGTCCTGCAGCGCGGGATCGTGTTCATCGACATCGCGATCGCACAAATCGCAGGACTGGGCGTGATCTTCGCGGACTCGCTTGGATTTGAACCGCATGGATGGGCGGTGCAATCGGTTGCGTTGTCCGCGGCGCTTGCCGGAGCCGCGCTGCTCACCTGGACGGAGAAGCACTGGCCGGCCGTGCAGGAGGCGGTCATCGGCGTGAGCTTTGTTTTCGCGGCGAGCCTCGCCACGCTCCTCCTTGCGGGCAATCCGCGTGGCGGCGAGCACCTGAAAGAGCTGCTCGTGGGGCAGATACTTTGGGTCGCCCCAGGCACGCTCGTGGTCGTGGCGGTTGTCTATGCAGCGCTGCTCGCTTTCTGGTTTGGCCTGCAGCGTCGCATCGGCAGAATCGGTTTCTACCTGGTGTTTGCGAGCACGGTAACCGTCTCCGTGCAGCTGGTCGGCCTTTACCTCGTCTTCGCGACGCTCATCGTTCCTGCACTTGCGGCGCGCCATTTTGGCCGGCGTGCGCTGGCGTCAGGCTACACGGTAAGCCTGGCCGGATACGCGCTCGGGCTGGCGGGGTCCGCCGTCTGGGACTTGCCCTCGGGCCCGGCCGTGGTGTGCGCCATGGTTGGCCTGGCGATCGCGATAGCCGCCCCCGGTTTGTATCGCACGGTTCGCGCTTGACAGGGCCGCGGAGTATCGGTGAGATGCCGAGGCGCAGGGACGCATCAGGTATGAACGACCCGGCTTCCACATCCACGGAGCGGGCTCGAATGGCGGGGAGCCGACGAGGCCTAGTCGCCTTCTTGTTCGCGAGCGCGGCGCTGCACGCGGCGGTAATCGTCGGCGTGCCAGGACCGTCCGCGCAGCGCGACGCACCCCTCCTGCCGGTGCTGGAGGTGGTGCTCGTACAGAGCGAAGCGGCGCGCCCGGCATCGGTGGAGCCGATGCGCCCGGAGGCCCGTGCACCGGCCAGGGCCGGGACCGCCGCCCGAGTGGCAAGCGCGGAGCCTGCGCCGCGGCCAAAGCCGATTGCGCGGGCGCCCGCCCAACCCGTGCTGACACTGCCCGATCAACCGCAGGCAGAGGAAATCGCGGCGCCCGCCGAGACGCCAGGTGCGACGCCGCCGGCGCCTGCTGAACCGGCTCCGCAGACCGCGAGCCTTGCCCCGCCAACGCCGGCCTCGTTCAGCGCGGCCTATCTGCGCAACCCGGCGCCCGGCTACCCGGTCGCGGCACGGCGGGCCGGAGAGCAGGGTACGGTGACGCTCAAGGTCTTGGTGGGGAGCGACGGACTGCCGCAGCGCGTCGAGGTGGAAGAGACGAGCGGATCATCCCGCCTCGATACGGCCGCGCTGGACGCGGTGCGGCGCTGGCGCTTCGTGCCCGCGCGGCGCGGTTCGACTGCGATCGAGTCCTGGGTGCTGGTGCCGGTCATCTTCCGGCTCGAGAATCCGTCCTGACAGGCGTGAGTCGTGATGCCGCCTACCGCGTCAGCACAAAGGGTTTGAGTCCAAGCATCTCGTTGACGCGATCGGCGATGGAGCGCGCCTCGCTTCGACTCGCATAGGGCCCTGCGTGCACGCGATAGAGTCCGTCGCGTGGATAAATGTGCATCGACTGCGCAAGCCAGGTGACCTGCCCCTGAAGGCGCGCGAGGAAGTTCTCGGCGTTCTGCCGCGAGCCGAAAGCGCCCAACTGCACGTAAATCCCCGAGGCGGTGCGGATGGCTGGTGCCGCGGCCGGGGCGGGCAAGGCAGCCGCAGTGCGCACAGGCGGTGGAAGGGGCGCCGCACGAACTGGCGCCGGAGACGGCGCTGGGCGAACCGGCGGCGGGACTGTTGAGCGCGCGGGTGCCGGCGCAGGATGCGCCGCGCGCGGACTGTCATCGGCAGGTCCGGACGCCACTGCCGCAACGGGGAGCGTCATTTCGCTCGGCACCGGAACAGGCTGAGATCCGTCGGCACTGGCGCTTGCGGCGCCGTCGACATCTCGTCCTGTCGCCGGCGCGCTTGCTGTGATCTGCGCCGCGTCGGCGCCCGGAATGATGCTCTCCACCTCGACCATGCCGCTCCCGTACACGATGATCCCGAGCTTGTAGGCGGCGGTATAGGAGAGATCGATCTCGCGGTTGTCGAGGAACGGGCCGCGATCGTTGATCCGCACTACCACGGAGCGCCCGTTCAGCACGTTGGTGACGCGCGCATAACTGGGGATGGGCAGCACCGGGTGCGCTGCGGTCATGGCGTACATGTCGTAGATCTCCCCGGAAGAGGTCGCCTTGCCGTGGTAGCGGCGACCGTACCAGGAGGCCACGCCGCGCGCCCGATACGGCTGCAACGAGGTCATCGGTGTGTACTGCTTGCCATTGACGGTGTAGGGACGCATCGAGGCCGGCCGCAAAGCCTCGAGCCTGGGCGTGGCATCCGGAATGCGATCGATATCGGGTGGCGGATTGGCGCCGGGTCCGTCATCGAGATAGTAGCCGCCGCCCCGGGGCGTTTGCGTTGTCGGGCCAGGCTTGGCGGTTGTGCCGCATCCGCCCAGCGCGACCACCAGCAGTCCGAGAATTGCAAGGCAAAGGGCGAGAGGTGGCCACTGATGCACGCTGATGCAGCGCTTCAAATCGGCAGGGAGTTTCATTGTGTCATCCCTCACGTGTCACGTTTGGATCAGTCGCTTGTGCGTGGATATGCTCATCAGAATCCCGAAGCCCAGGCAAATCGACACGAGCGCGGTGCCGCCATAGCTGATGAGCGGAAGCGGAATTCCCACCACGGGAAGAATGCCGCTCACCATGCCCAGGTTGACGACCGCATAGGTGAAGAAGGTGAGCGTGATCGCCCCGGCAAGGAGGCGGCCGAAGAGCGTCGGGGCGTTGGCCGCGATGAAGAGTCCGCGCGCGATGACGAGGAGGAGCAGGGCGAGCAACACGAGATTTCCGGCAAAACCGAACTCCTCCGCATAGACTGCGAAGATGAAATCCGTGGTGCGCTCGGGTATGAAGTCGAGGTGGGTCTGGGTGCCGGCGAGCCAGCCCTTTCCGGTCCAGCCGCCGGAGCCGAGGGCGATCGTCGACTGTATCGTGTGATAGCCCGCGCCGAGCGGGTCCTGGGCAGGGTCGATCAAGGTGAGCACGCGCTGGCGCTGGTAGTCGTGGAGCAGCGACCATACGAGGGGTGCGGCTGCGAGGCCCGCGAACACCGTCCCAGCCATGAACTTCCAGGACAGCCCCGCCAGGAACAATACGAAGAACCCCGAAGCGGTTATGAGGAGCGCCGTACCCAGATCAGGCTGGCGCGCGATGAGCGCAACCGGCACGATCAGCATGACCGTGGCGACCACGAAGTTGGTCAGCCTGAGCGTGGCTTCGTGGCGGTGGAGGTACCACGCGAGCGCAAGGGGAACCGCGATCTTCATCAGCTCGGAAGGCTGTATGCGCGTGATCCCAAGGTCGAGCCAGCGCCGCGCCCCGTGCGACACGTCGCCGAACAATGCCACGCCGAGAAGCACCAGCACGCCCGCTACGTACAGGGGCGCCGCGAGCCGCAGCAGGTAATGCGGCGGTATGTTCGCAAAAACCCACAACACGGCGAGCGCGACCAACATGTTCACGGACTGCGCAGTCACGCGTGCCGCGCTCGCATTGGAGGCGCTATAGAGGACGAAAAGGCCCACGATCATGAGCACCAGGACGAGCCCCAGCAGGAGGCCATCGACGTGGCGCGTGATGAGGCGCGGGATGCGCCTAACGGCGGGATGCATTCACCCTCACCTTGTCGGGCTTCGGCGGCGCAGGCAGTTTTCCGAGCAGGTAGAAATCGAGCACGATGCGCGCGATCGGCGCGGCCGCCCGCGACCCGAAGCCCGCATTCTCCACGATCACTGCCAGGGCGATCGTCGGCCGGTCGGCCGGCGCATAGGCGACGTAGAGCGAGTGGTCGCGGAAGCGCTCAGCGACCTCGCTTTCGACGTATTTCTCGCCCTGCTTGATGCCGATCACCTGCGCGGTGCCGGTCTTGCCCGCGCTCATGTACTCCGCGCCCTGGAACGCGATGCGGCCGGTGCCTTCGCGCGTGACGCCCACGAGCGCCGCCTTCACCGCGGCGAGGTGCTCGGCCTTGAGACCCAGGGTGCGAGCCGGGGCGGGAGCAACCGGCAGGCGCTCGCGCGTGCGCGAATTCTCGATGTAGTCCACGACATGGGGCCGCGGCACGACGCCGTCGTTGGCGATGGCGGCGATGGCGACGGCAAGCTGCAGCGGTGTGTACGAGTTGTAGCCCTGGCCGATCCCGATGCTGATCGTCTCGCCCGGGTACCATTTCTGCCTGAAGCGACGCATCTTCCACGCCGGGGAGGGCAGAACCCCGAGCGCCTCTCCGGAGAGGTCTATTCCGGTTCGGGAGCCGAAGCCGAACTGGCCCACGAATCGCGCGATCGCGTCGATGCCGAGATCATTTGCCAGCATGTAGTAATAGGTATCGCTCGACTTGACGATCGACTTGTAGAGATCGACCACGCCGAGCCCGACCTCGTGGCTGTCGCGGAACCGGCGGCCCCCGAAGAAGAAGTAGCCGGGATCATTGATCGTCTGCTGCGGGGTGCGCTTTCCAAGGCTCAACGCGGCAAGCGCCATGTACGGCTTGAACGTGGAGCCCGGCGGATAGGTCCCCGCGAGCGCCCGGTTGAGCAGCGGACGGTCCGGCGAGTGATTGAGCTCGTTCCAGCTCTGAGGGTCGATTCCGTCGACGAAGAGATTGGGATCAAAGCCCGGCTTGCTCACGAGTGCCAGCACGCCCCCGGTGGCGGGCTCGATGGCGACGAGCGCGCCCCGCCGCTCGCCGAAGGCACGGTAGGCCACCTCCTGCAGCCGGGAATCGAGAGTGAGCGCGACGTTGCTGCCGGAGACGGCGGGCGTGCGCGAGAGCGTGCGCACGGCGCGTCCGCCCGAGTCGACCTCGACGTTCTCGACCCCGGTGATCCCGTGAAGATAGCCCTCGTAGCGCTGCTCGATGCCGGTCTTTCCGATGTAGTCGGTGCCGCGGTAGTTGGCAAGCCGGCCGTCGGCCTCGAGGCGTTCGAGCTCGCGCTGATTGATGCGACCAATGTGTCCGACGACGTGCGAGAAGATCTCGCCCTGGGGGTACTGGCGGAAGGGCCGGGCGTTGATCTCCACCTGCGGAAAGCGGTAGCGATGGGCGGCAAAGCGCGCGATTTCCTCGTCCGTGAGGCGGGTGCGGATCGGCAGGCTGCCGACAGCCTTGCTCTCCTCCAGCAGCCGCTTGAAGCGGCGCCTGTCCCGCGGCCCGATTTCCACCACTGTCGAGACCTCATCCACCAGCCGGTCGATGTTGGCGACGTCCTGCGGACGGATCTCGAGCGTATAGGCGGAGTAGTTGTGCGCGAGCACGATTCCGTTGCGGTCGACAATGATCCCGCGGTTCGGGGCGACCGGCAGGATCGCGATGCGGTTTGCCTCGGCCAGCGTGTTCAACTCACCGTGCCGCACGATCTGGAGGTAGAAGAAGCGCACGCCAAGCAGGGCGAACACGAGCAGCACGAAGGCGGAGGAGACCGCCAGCCGCGCGTGGAAATGCCGGAGCTCCAGCTCGGCATTCCGGATTTCCACGCCGGGGTTGATGGTGAGCTCAGACATGGTAAAGATCCGGCTTGGGCCGCAGCGGAATCTTGAGCAGCGCGCCGAGCGGCGGCCACAGCGCGCCCGCGACAAAGCTGCCGATGAAGTACTGCCACCCCGGAAAATCCGCTCCCCCCAGCATGCGGACGGTGACGATGATGAGGTCGTTCATGAGAAAAAGCGGAATGACGTGCAGCGCCTGCGGTGTGATCGCGAACATGCGCACGCGCCGGTGAAGCACCACCCCCGCATAGGCGAGGATGGTATAGGCGAGCGCGTGCTGCCCGAAGAGCGTGCCGTCGGCGACGTCCATGAACAGGCCCACCAGCCAGGCTGCGATGAAGCCCATCTTGCGCGGCTGCTCGATGCACCAGTAGAGCACGACCAGCGCGACGAAGTCGGGCCGTATCCACAGCCAGTAGCCGGACCACGGCAGGAGGTTGAGCAGGAGCGCCGCGACCAGGGTGAGCGCGATATAGCCGGGCTTGACCGGCATCAGGATCTCCTGGGGTGCGGGACGGCTGCTCGCCATCAGCGTTTCCCCGGTTTGCCCTTGCGGCGCGGGTTGGCCTGCTCGACCGGACGCGGCGGGAGATCGCGCTGCGCGCTCAACAGCAGCACGTGGGTGTGGTTCGATACACCAGCGAGCGGCGTGCACGTGATGCGGGCGAAGAGGCGGGTCGCGCTGCGCTCGACCTGCGAGACGCGCGCAACCGGCAGTCCGGGCGGATAGACGCCGTCGATGCCGGAGGTCACGAGCTCGTCGCCATTCTGATGGTCGGCATTGACCGGGACGAAACGCAATTCGAGCACGCCGTCGCTGCCGGTCCCGGAGAGCACCGCGCGCAGGCCGTTGCGCAGGTTCTGGACCGGGACAAAATGACTCTTGTCGGTCACCAACGTCACCTCCGCAAGCCACGGGTAGACGCGCGTTACCTGGCCGAGGAGCCCTTCCTCGTCGACCACGGGCTGGCCGGCCTCGACCTCGTCGCGCATGCCCTTGTCAATGATGATCCTGCGGCTGAACGGATCGCGCGCGGCGTAGACCACTTCGGCCGCGGTCGCGCTCACGCCGAAGCGCTGCCGCGCGCCGAGCAGCGCGCGCAGGCGCGCGTTCTCGGCGCGCAGCGCCTTCAACTCCTGCAGCATTCCCTCGTTGGCAAAGTTCTCCTGCGCAAGGCGCACGTTCTCGGTGCGCAGCGACGAGTGCGTGACGAAGAAATTGCCAATGCGCCGGGCGATACCAACTGGCGCGAGCGCAATGCGCTGCAGCGGATACAGGATGACAGCGGCCACCTGGCGCACGGGCGCGAGGTAATGGAAACGGGCATCCGAAACGAGCAGGGCGAGCGAGAGCGCAGCGAGGATCAGGAGGCGGGCAAGCGGGGTGGGGCCGGTCTTGAAAAAAGGCGGAGCCTGATATTCCATTCAGAGATGACAACCGGCAAGTGACGCAAGGTTGGCAATGCGAACGGCACCCGGCATTTGGCGTGCGGCGCACCGGACGCGGACCATGACGCGGGCGAGCCCGTGCGCCGCGGCGCTCGAGCAGGCGGGGAGCGAGAGTCCGTCCATAACTCAGCGCGGACGAATCACCATCCGCAGGCCGTCGCGCAGGCGCATCGTCGTGCCCGCATAGGGCTGTGCTCTCTCGCCCGGTGCCAGATCGAGCTGGTAGCGCTGCGCGATCATGGCCAGAATCAGCTTGCTTTCCAGGATCGCGAGCGAGCCGCCGATGCAATTGCGGTGGCCCACTGCGAATGGAATGTACGCGTAGTTCGAACGCGCCGCGCAGGCCTCCGGAAGAAAGCGGTCGGGATCGAAGCGCTCGGGGTCCGGCCAGTGCTCGGGCAGGCGGTGGGTGGCGTGCATCGACACCGTGACCGTGCAGCCGCGGGGCACATGATAGCCCCCGATCTCGTTGTCCTCGTTCGCGGTGCGCGAGAGCGCGTGCACGGGGGAGTAGAGCCGCAGCGACTCGTCGAGCACGCGCTCGAGGTGATCGAGGCGGTCGAGGTCGTCGCGCTCCGGCACGCGTTTTCCCAGCACCGATTCGACCTCCGCGTACACACGCCGGCGCACCTCGGGGTGGTCGGAGAGCGCCTTGCACGTCCAGCACAAGCCCGCGGTGGTGGTTTCGTACCCCGCGATGAAGAGGTTCACCGCCTGGTCGCGCAGCTCTTTCTCGGTGAAGGGCTGGTCCTGCTTCTCCGCGCCGGCGATCAGCGTCTCCAGCGCGCAGCCGTTGTCGGTGCGCGCCGAGAGGTGACGGCGCACCAGGCTGAACACCTCGTCGTCGAGGGCCTGCACGGCGGCCTCCAGCCGGGCGCTGCGCCCGCCGTCGCGCGCCGGCCACAGCGCCGCAAAGATGTTGCTCGGGCGCACCGGCCAGTTCTGCTTCACCGCCTCGGTGATCTCGAAGACCGCCTCGGCGCGCTCCTCGAACGCGGTGCCCAGGGCGAGGATGCCGGCCAGCAGCTGGGTGAGGCGCAGAAATTCGGGCTCCACGTCCAGCACCGCATGCCTGGACGCTGCCGCTTCCCAGCGCCGCAGGAAGCGCTCGGTGACCGGACGCATCCATTGCACCTTGCGATCCATTTCAGCAGGCTTGAAGGCGGCCTGGGTGAGCCGGCGCTGGCGGCGCCAGGTGTCCCCTTCGCTCACCAGCAGGCCCTCGCCCAGCAGCCGCAGAATCGCCGGGTAGCGCATCATCTTCGCGTATTGCATGCGCCGGTCGATGAGGAGCTCCTTGATCAATCGCGGCTCGGAGACGAACAGCATGCGCTTGCCGCCCTTGAGCGGGATTCTCGCGATGCCACGAAACTGGCGCGTGATGCTGGACCAGAACTTGAGCGGATCTGCCAAGAGGGCCGGCGTGCAGGCAAGCCAGGGCAGGCCCCGGGGACCGGGTGGGGTGCGCGGCGTGCCGAGAACGGAAGCCTCGGGCGAAGAAGACGGCGAGGGAAGCTGCTCAGCCATGGGGTGTACGCGCCACTCGGGCCGCGAGGTCAGTCCGTGCAAGCGCAGTGGAGACTCACACCGCGATTCGTGGCGGTACCCGTCAACGCGCTAACTCAGTCGCTCGTAAAAATGGTCGCGAGCCGCTCGACCTTGTCGAGGGCCTTGCCCGAACCGCGCACCACGCACGTCAGAGGATCCTCGGCGATGATCACGGGAAGGCCCGTTTCCTCCATCAGCAGCCGGTCGATGTCGCGCAGCAGGGCGCCGCCGCCCGTGAGAACCATTCCCTTGTCGGCGATGTCCGCCGCGAGCTCCGGCGGAGTCTGCTCGAGCGCGGACTTGACCGTCGACACGATCTGATTGAGGGGCTCGGTGAGCGCCTCCAGTATCTCGTTCGATGAGATCGTGAAGCTGCGCGGAATCCCCTCGGCGAGGTTGCGGCCTTTCACCTCCTTCTCGCGCACTTCCGATCCCGGGAATGCGGAGCCGATTTCCTCCTTGATCTGCTCGGCTGTCGTCTCGCCGATCAGCATGCCGTAGTTGCGCCGGATGTAATTGATGATCGCCTCATCGAACTTGTCGCCGCCGACGCGAACGGAGCCTTTGTAGACGAGGCCGCCGAGAGAAATCACGCCGACCTCGGTCGTGCCGCCGCCGACGTCGACGACCATGGACCCCGTCGCATCGCCAACCGGCAGGTCCGCCCCGATCGCCGCGGCCATCGGCTCTTCGATCAGGTAGACGCTCGACGCGCCTGCGCCGATCGCCGACTCGCGGATGGCGCGCCGCTCGACTTGCGTCGAGCCGCACGGCACGCAGATGACGATGCGCGGGCTCGGGCGAAAGAGGCGCGAGTTGTGCACCTTCCGGATGAAGTGCTTCAGCATCTGCTCCGTCACCGTGAAGTCGGCGATGACGCCATCCTTCATCGGGCGGATCGCGGTAATGTTGCCCGGCGTGCGGCCCAGCATCTGCTTCGCGGCGAGGCCGACTTCCTGGATGACTTTCTTTCCGTTCGGTCCGCCTTCCTGGCGGATCGCAACGACCGAGGGTTCGTCAAGGACGATGCCGCGGCCGCGTACATAGATCAGCGTGTTGGCGGTGCCCAGATCGATCGCCAGGTCTTCGTTAAAGTAGCGGCTCAAGAAACCGAACATAAGGCGTTCCGCCTAAAAGGATTTGATGCTGTGCATCAGGCGGTTATGATACCCTATGCGCCTTCGATTTTTAAGCAAATTTGCGGTGCTCCATGGCGCTGACGCTGGATGACGTGAAGCGCGTGGCCTACCTGGCCCGCATCGCGCTGGACGAGACCGAAGCGCCGGCGGTGCTGGCGCAGCTGAACGGGGTATTCGCCCTGATTGCGCAGATGCAGGCGGTCGATACGCGAGGGGTCGAGCCGATGTCCCATGCCCTCGACGTGACGCAGCCCCTGCGTGCCGACTCCGTCACGGAATCTGACCAGCGCGAACTGTTTCAGTCGGTCGCGCCCCACGTCGAGAGTGGCCTCTACCTCGTGCCCAAGGTCATCGAATAGGTGGGGTGTCGGGCGGCGGCAACGACCGCGCCGGCGCCCGCCAGGCCTTTTCCGGTTTTTGCGTATAGATGCACAACGCCACCATCAAGAGCCTGTCGGAAGGCCTCGCTGCCCGCGCCTTCTCCAGCGTCGAGCTCACCCGGCATTTGATAAGCCGGATCAATCAATTAAACGACAAATACAACTGCTTCATCACGCTCGATCCCGAGGCCAGCCTGAGGCAGGCTGAGGCGGCGGATGCGATGCGGTCCGCCGGCGCCGGCCAACCCCTCACCGGTATCCCGATCGCCCAGAAGGACATTTTCTGCGCCAAAGGTTGGCTGACGACCTGCGCCTCGAGGATTCTCTCCAACTTCAAGTCTCCCTACGATGCGCATGTCGTGGAGCAGCTCAAAGCCGTGGGGGCGGTGACCCTCGGCAAGACCAACATGGACGAGTTTGCCATGGGCTCGTCGAGCGAGACCTCTTATTACGGGCCGGTCAGGAATCCCTGGGACCCGGAGCGCGTGCCCGGAGGCAGCTCGGGCGGTTCTGCGGCGGCGGTCGCGGCGCGGCTTGCGCCCGGCGCGCTCGGCACCGATACCGGCGGCTCGATCCGGCAACCGGCGGCGCTTTCCGGCGTCTGCGGGTTGAAGCCAACCTACGGTGTGGTGTCGCGCTACGGCATGATCGCGTTCGCCTCGAGCCTCGACCAGGGCGGGCCCCTCGGGCGCAGCGCCGAGGATCTTGCGCTGCTGCTCAACGTGATGGCGGGTTTCGATCCGCGCGACTCCACTTCGCTCGCCCGGGAGCGGGAAGATTACATGCGCGGGCTGGGCAGGCCGGTGAAGGGACTGAGAATCGGACTGCCGGAGGAGTTCTTTGCCGAAGGCGCGGCGCCCGGCGTGCTGAAAGCGGTGGAGGAGGCAGTGGGGGAGTTGACGAAACTCGGCGCCGAGATCGTCAAGGTGAGCCTGCCCAACATGAAGCTTTCGGTGCCGGTTTATTACGTCCTGGCGCCGGCGGAGGCAGCGAGCAACCTCGCGCGCTACGATGGCGTGCGTTACGGCTACCGGGCCCCGGAATACGCCGATCTGACAGACCTGTACCGGAAGACGCGGGCGCAGGGCTTCGGGGCCGAGGTCAAGCGCCGCATCCTGATCGGCACCTACGTGCTCTCCCACGGCTACTACGACGCCTACTATATCCAGGCGCAGAAGGTGCGGCGGCTGATCGCGCGCGACTTTGCAGATGCATTCAAGCGTTGCGACGTGATCATGGGCCCGACCAGCCCCACCACCGCATTCCGCCTGGGCGAGAAGATGGACGACCCGGTGCAGATGTATCTCAATGACATCTACACCATCGCGGTCAACCTCGCCGGCCTGCCCGGGCTGTCGATTCCCTGCGGCTTGGACGGCACGGGACTGCCCGTAGGACTGCAGATCATCGGCAACTACTTCGCTGAAGCGAAAATGCTCGGCATCGCGCACCAGTACCAGCAGGTGACCGACTGGCACACGAGAGCGCCTCCCGGGATTGACGGCTGAATGACGCGGAGCGAGGCAAGATGAAGTGGGAAACCGTCATCGGGCTCGAAGTCCACGCCCAGCTCTCGACGAAGTCGAAGATGTTCTCGGGCGCATCGACGGCGTTCGGCGCTGCCCCGAACACGCAGGCGTGCGCGGTAGACATCGCGCTGCCGGGTGTGCTGCCGGTCGCGAACCGCGAGGCGGTCGCCAAGGCGGTGCGCTTCGGGCTCGCGATCGGCGCCATGGTCAATCGCCGCTCGATATTCGCGCGCAAGAATTACTTCTACCCTGATCTGCCGAAGGGCTACCAGATCAGCCAGTACGAAATGCCGATCGTCCAGGGCGGGACGATCCCCATCTTTGTGGACGGCAAGGAAAAAACCGTCCGGTTGACGCGCGCGCACCTCGAGGAGGACGCCGGCAAGTCATTGCATAACTTGTATGTGGAGGACGGGTATGTCAAAGAAGGTTATGTAGAAAGCGAGCTTACTGGGATCGACCTAAACCGTGCTGGAACACCTCTCCTTGAAATCGTCTCCGAGCCCGACATGCGCTCGGCGCAGGAGGCGGTTGAATACGCCAAGGAGCTGCACCGATTGATCGTCGAAGACATCCAGATTTGCGACGGCAACATGCAGGAAGGCTCATTTCGCTGCGACGCCAACGTGTCCGTCCGGCCGGCAGGCTCTGACACGCTCGGCACGCGCTGCGAGATTAAGAACCTCAACTCTTTCCGCTTCCTCGAGCGCGCGATCGATTTCGAGGTAAAGCGCCAGATCGAAATTCTGGAAGACCGCGGCAAGGTTCTGCAGGAGACGCGGCTCTATGACGCCGAGCGCGACGAGACGCGCTCGATGCGCACCAAGGAGGAAGCGCACGATTATCGCTACTTTCCCGACCCGGATTTGTTGCCGCTGGTCCTCTCGCAGGAGTGGATCGAACGCATTAAAGCAGAAATGCCTGAACCGCTGCACAACCAATATCAGAGAATGGTCGCCCTTGGCGTTCCGCATCA
>Ga0256867_10000225_pt1 | contig 21531 bp, 28 predicted proteins | sample RVTome_15_FD_185939 | JGI IMG/M metagenome (GOLD analysis project Ga0256867, IMG submission 185939) | Soil microbial communities from uranium-contaminated site in the Upper Colorado River Basin, Wyoming, United States - RVT150D86 (HiSeq) ... | reverse complement strand
GCGTCAGCGCGATAGTCCCAGTTCCCCAGGGCCTCTGCCGCATAGGATCGAACGGAGGCGGTCTCGTCTTGCAGCAGCGCCATCAGAGTGGGGACGGCATCAGCGCGATAGTCCCAGTTCCCCAGGACCTCTGCCGCCAGGAATCGAATGTCGGTGTCCTCATCTTGTAGCAGCGCCATCAGAGTGGGGACGGCATCAGGGTGAGGACCCCAGTCCTCCAGAACCTCTGCCGCATAGGATCGAACGGAGGCGGTCTCGTCTTGTAGCAGCGCCATCAGAGTGGGGACGGCATCAGGGTGAGGACCCCAGTCCTCCAGGACCTCTGCCACCTGGAGTCGAACGGAGGTGCCCTTGTGTCTCACCAATGAAAGCAATGAGTTGGGAGCTTTCCCAGCATAACATAGCCCCAATGCTGCAAGGGCTTTAACGTCACTAGACTTGTCTGTTAACAAGTGTTGGAGCGTTTGCTCGGCCACATCATTTCGGTTAGCCATCTCGGACAACTTGCGGGCCGCCGCCCTTTTTGTTGCCCAACTGTCGTGCTCGGCTAGGCTACGCAATGTCATCATCGTGGTATCGGCAACGCGCTCAGGCTGAACGATGGGTAATGAGTCGAGAGCCTGGGCAAGCGACGGCGTAATGGGCCACTGTGCGGGCAGGAGCATGAGACGTTCGGCAAGACACTCAATCACCCGATTGATGTCGCGCTGCCGGAATCCAACGTCATCGGCCATGCAGGCCGCGATCAACCGCAGTCGGATACACAGAAAAGGCTCCAACAGGTCCTGGTCGTCGGCAAGGAGCTCGTCGATGAGTTGCGTTAATACCTCCTCATTGACCTGATAGATGCCGATAATCCCCACCGCCAGACGGATCACTTCGTGCCAGCGCGGATCGCCTGCGACTTTGAGACTCTGTGCCACGGCCCGTCGGGTTGGAATCGCGAGCTGGTTGGCGGCCAGGTATTCCTGAAAGGTCTGATGCACAAAGGCAAAGGTATTGGGACCTCGGGCTTCCAGCAGACCTGTACTCTCTGTGGCCGTCTGCAAGTAGCTCTCAGCCTCGGCCTCGGCTTGATGCTCGGTCAAGTCTCGATCCATGAGCATGTCAACCAGCTTTTGGTGCAATCGGTTGCGGTGCAGCGTCCCGCGGCTTGTCTCTTCATGCATCCAGTGCGCCACCGCGGCCCATACCCGCTTGGTCTGCTCCAAGCGGGGCTCCGTCCCCAAGGGCAGCCCCGACAGACTGCGCGCCTTATTCCAGCTGCGCAAGAGCGTATTCAGGGCCGTTTCGTACAGCTCCACACGACGCTCGGGCAGGGTAACGTCCCGTTGCTTGATCAACGCAATGATGGTGAGCATCAAGGGATTAGTGGCCAACGACGCGACATGGGAGTTGGCGTGGATCTCATCGAGCAATGCCTGGGCGTCTTGAGCTGCTCGCTGGTGGTCAGGGGATTGGGCATGGGTGGTCTTCTCATAGGCATCGTGCCACTGGCGCACGAACCGTTCGATATCGTCGCGGCCAAAGGGTTGTAACACCACGTGCCGGGCCGGTGTGGCCAACCGGCACACGTTGTACCCCACGATCCGCGACGTCGTGAGGGCACGGTTGCCGTGCAGGTTCTGATAGAGCGTATCGACGGCACGGGCTGAGCCTATGCGGTGATCCGCACTGGCAACTTCATCGAGCCCATCCAGCAAGAGCAAGCACCGGTCCTGCCGCCAACAGCGCTCAAAGACGTCCCATAGAGCCTGGCCGCCTTGGTCATGCAAATGGTGCTTGAGATACTCCCACACGCCGCGGCCGTCTGTGCGCCAGGCATCAAACAGAGTCATAGAGACCACCACGGGAAAGAGGCTGTCGGGCATCGCGGGGTAGCGGGCCTGCATGGCCTCGGCCCCCAGCGCACCACTGCGGGCCAGCCGCTTCACCAGCGTGGTCTTGCCACTGCCTGGGCCACCCAGTAACACTGCTCCACCCGTCTCGGCCAGCACCTGGTCGATGGGCTGCGGCGCACCCCTCTCTACCGCGCGTGGGAGCTGACGCAGAGTTAGCGCATCCAACTCCTCCAGTTCTCGCACCACCTGCTCCTGCTCGTTACCGCGGGCATCGAGGAGTCGCTTGCGTAATGCCTGTTGGCGATCGCTCTCGTCAAGGTGCTCCGGGCGCACATGCAGATCGACAAAGACTTCATCCAACTCCAGGGATACAAAGTTGGCCTCCTGCTCAATGCCCTTGAAGTCAGCGTAGAGATACGCGTTGGCCATGGTCCGTCGGTAGTGTCGTTCGGTCAGGTCGAGCATCCCTTCGGAGAGGGCCTGGGGCGAGACGGTGACGTTGAGGCTCGCCAGTTCTTTAGCGATCACCTGCGTATGGTCCCGCACGGCGTTCAGCGCTTGTTTGACGTCGTCTTCCCACTTGTTTTGGGTGTAATCATCCTGGATACCGGCCAGGATCGTGATGACCTGGTCGAAGGTCAGATCCGTGCCGGGGATTTTGACATGACTAACCAGCTGGGCCGATCGTTTCAAGATGGGCCAGAGTTGACTGGGTTCGCTGAGAGTCATGTGTCTCTCCATTCCTTCGGAATCGCTGTCCCTACGGACAGGGTGAGCCCTTGCTCCATGGCCTGCGCCTCATCTTAGCAATATGCGGCGTATGCCCGAAAATACTGGGGGTTTCCACGCCCTTGGCACACTCTTGGCACACTGCGAAGAGGGTTTAGATTTCGCCGCATCAACTTGCACGCGTGAGCCCCTTGGGCTTATGATTGGCAGATGCTGCACGTCGTGTTTCTTCCCTTCTGTTTTTCTGTTCTTCTGTGTCTCTGTCTTCACGTCTACACAGGCAACCGGATCGCCGTGTAGGATTAGCCACCGTCGCTGTGATCTGCATCCGCCAAGACAATGAACAGTTGTTTCCCCAGGGCCCGGGCGTAGGCCTCCATCGTCTCGATCGTCGGCTTGGCGTCGCGGCCGGCCATCGACGCTAAGGCCTCCGCGTCCAGCCCACTCCGCGCCATCATCTCGTCGTCGCTGAGACCCTGATTTTTGCGCTCCTGCATCAAGATGAATCTCGCCATGCGCGGGACGATGCCGTTACGCATTGCTTCTTCGTGTCCTTTTTCTGCCTCAGCCCTTGCCCATTCTTTGTCCTGGTCGTCGAGTTCAGCCAACCGTTTGTGCTCGGCGCGTTCTTCGGGGGAGAGGGTGCGATAGACACTCCTGATATTGACTTTTGACCAATCGACTTTGGATGACTCCATCTCGTTGACCTCTAGATGCGGTAGGCCGTATCGACGTACACCGTCACCTCGTCGATTCTCGTATAGGCAACGAAGATACGGTCACCTTCCGGCGTATAGCCGACGATGGCCGGACGGCCTGACGAGCGGCTGATGGTGATACGAATCACGTGGTGAAAGGCATGGATGACGTCTTCCGGGGTGAGTTGATGCCGGGCAATGTGATCGACGTTACCGCCTGACTCCTCGTCCCAGATGAAGTCATAGTCCAACATGCCTGCTCTCCGGCAGATTTCCGTTCTTCTGTGTTTCTGTCTTTACGTCTACACAGATTCACCCAGGCGCTCCTCAATCCATGTCTGCACCAAGTCCAGCATCGTCGTATCTTCTTCCAGCGCTCGACGCTTAAGCGCTCGGTGCAGGTCCTCCGGAATGTCCAGCGTGAGCCGCTTCAGGGTCTTGTCAGCTTTCGCCTGACGTTCGCGTCCCTGGCTGACCCACTGCTCAGGGCTCGGTTTTTGCGGAATCGCAACAGCTTTGCGGCTGCGTCGTTCGCTCATGCATAGCTCCCCAGTACCTCGTTGACGAGTGCGGTGATCTCCTCGGCTGCAGGACTGCCCGGAGTCGTCTCCTGCACGGTTTGCCCACTGGCTAGTGCCTCGGCAAAGGCAATCCGCTGGGCAATCTGACTCTCCAGTACTGGCACCTCATAGGCAGCTAGTGCTTGAGTAGCATCGCGGCCCATGGCCGTACCCACGATTTTCCGGTTGACCACAGAGGCAGATTTCAGTCTTTCTGTATACACAGAAGCCTCTTTGATCAGACCGACAATCTCACTGCACGCCCAGACATCGAGGGGCGAGGGCTGCACGGGGATAAGCACCACATCGGCTGCCAAGATAGCGGAGCGGGTCAGATCGGTGACGCGTGGCGGCCCATCAATGACGACGTGAGCGTAGCCAGCGGCCAGGTCCGATAGATCGCGGTGCAACGTCGGACGGTCCAGACCCACCACGGTAAACGCCGGTGCGGTCTGCCGAACGGCGGCCCAGTCGCGGGCGCTCCCCTGGGGATCTGCGTCCACCAGTAACACCCGAGAACCAGAACTCGCCAGTCCTGCCGCGAGATGCAGGGCGACGGTTGTCTTGCCAACTCCGCCTTTTTGGTTGAGCACGGCTACGATCATTGTTTCTGTTCTTCTGTTTATCCGTGTCCCTGTATCATTCTGCAACGAAGTCAGACCCGGAATACCGGGCGCTCCCAGGTTCCGACGTTCGGCCGTAGTTCGCCGCTTGCCTCGTCGTAGCGCAGGTCGATCTGGCCCAGGACGGAGGCGCTCAGATGCAGTCGCTCGCCCATCACCAAACCCTGGATGTGGGCCGGGCGGCCGAACAGTTCCAGTGTGATCCCCTCAGTCACCACACCTTCTCCCCAGCTCCCGTCTGGTTGCAGGATGCCTTGCCAGTAGCAATGCAACCCCAGGCGCTCGGTGAGGGCATCAGGCACCAGGCAATGGAAATGCTCGGTGTCCAACACGGCCTCGACCTCGTACGCATGCACGGCCTCGGGGGCCAGATGCCCCAGGCGCGCCATGACGAGCTCGCGGGCGTTGCTGAGGGTGACGTGGACGGGGACTTGGCCCATCAGCTTGGCTCTCCAAAAAACGGACTGTTCGGCCCTTCCAACGGTGCGGTGAGCACTTGCTCCGGGGTCCACGGGCAGGTCTCCGGAAACGTCTCTAGGGGCAGGCCGGTCTCCTCACTTGCCACCTCGCGGCCGTGCGCATACGCCTTGGGCAGAATGCGTTCAACCCTGGCGGCCAGATTGGACCAGATATCCACGATGACCTCGATCTCGCAACGGATGCCGGTGAGCCGGACGTACCAATGCGAGTGCGCGAGACGCTGCTCTGGGGCATAGGCATACGCCACTAGCCATACCATGAGTTTGTCCAGGTGATGCCGCAGAAGGCGCGATTCGCGCTTCCACCAGTCTTCGATTTCTTCCGCCAGATGGTCGCGGTCGATATCGTCCCAGACGCCGGCGCGAACGGCCTCGGCTTGCTGCTGCGTCCAGGTGAAAAAGTCGCTGTCGTAGAGGTCCGGCATAGCGCATATCCTCATTCTCTCGCGAGATTTTCGATGCACGTCGGATGGTGTCGGCTGCACCACAGTGCAAATGTCTTGTCGCTATCTGCCACGCGCACCGTACACCAGGCGGAGCCTGAATGGGTGGCCCGGCACACGGCCGGCCCGGGCTCGAAGCCCAAGGCGCGCACGAAGGCGCTGGCGCGGTCGCTAGCGGCAGCGTCCCGGCTCAGTTGCTGGGCCGAAAGGTCGCTGGGCATGTGGGGACGAGAGTCGACCGCGAGCACATAAAAGATCGATGCCCCGCCGAGAAGGGCAAAGACGATGATAACGCTCGACATGAAGATTCGGTGCCAAGGCTTGAAAATGGGCTCGTATGCTGGCGTCGAGTCGCTCACGGGGTAGGTGACATCGGATTCAGACATCGTTTCCAACCTCCCGGTATTGCTGGAGCCCCAGATCTAGGATTCGCTTCGTACGCTGCACACTCGGAGCCATAGCTTCCGTCTTTCTGTGTTTCCGTTCTTCTGTGTGTGCGACCCTCCCAGCGCACCGTACCCCTCCGGATCACGTTTGCAGGGTCTCCAGGCCAGCTAAGACCTGTCGAGCACGACGCAGAGCAGTATGCGCCCCCGTGACCGTTGCCGACATCTGATCGTCGTAGTCCGCCTGATTTCGCTGACGCCGCAGGCGAAACAGCAGCTCCGCGATTTCCTGATGCGCCCGGTCAGGCCGACGGCGGTAATGTAAGAGGACACGCTGGTGATCCCTGCCCGTTCGTTGGAGGGTCAACCCTTCGTTGTCCCGGGCATGGTTGCGGGCGACACCGAACGCGGCATAATAGGACCGGCTGATGGCGGCCCGACAACACGCTTCTTCCGGAGCCAAGGTTCCCCGCCCATGTACCAAGGCCTCCGCCACTGTCAGGTACTCACTCCAGGCAAAGCTCATAGGACGATGAGGTCAAAGAGAAGCTTGTCCTGTGCCCGTGGCGTTTGACCCAGCCACCAGGTCTCGTCGAACGCCTGCAAGCGGGCATGGGCTTCCTTAGCAGAGTACAGGGTGTGGATACTCGCCACGAGGTACTCCCAACCCGGTATCTCGGGATCCGATTCGATCGCGAGAGTCAGGGTGACGTCAGGACCGAACGCCGTGCGCAGTGGGTCTTCCGCCTCCTGGAGGAGCTGGGCCACAGCGGGATAGCGCTGGAGAAAGTCCAGGACGCTCGCAGTCGCCGTTGGGGAGTCCTCTCCTGTCTCAGCAACGCTGGCAAAGGCTGGAATCGTGCTCATGGTTTCTGTGCTTCCGTGTTTCTGGCCATTACCCCTTCGCCGCTTTCGCCGACGTGCGTGCGCGGGTCTTGGAGCTCTTGCGTTTTACCTGAGGCTCCGGCTCACTATCCAGCCCAATCCGATGATCCATACTGACTTTCAGGGCGCGCGCAAGATTGGCCAAGGTTTTCGCCGAGACGTCTTGTACAGAGCCGATCTCGATGCGACTAATCGTGTTCTGCGGTACCCCGGACTGTTCTTCGAGTTGTCGTTGCGTTAAGCCAGCCTGCTTCCGTATCTGGCGCAAGCGCCCACTTAATGGATGCATGTCGAGAAGCGGGGGCTTGGATGGCATCGGTCTTTGCTCGACATAGGTCAGGGCTTCAGCAAACAGCTCCTCCAAATCCGGCTCTGGCAAGTCGAACCATTCTCCTCGCTGCTGACGCTCTTGCAGAATGCGATGGAGGTTGCGCTCGATCCGCCTGGCATCTTCCCGCCAAATCTGGTGCAGGAGCACCAGCGTATACGGCATGCTCTGTTCCAGAGTCTTGAGTCGACTGACCGGATTGCGAGACATGCCGATCTTCACCAGGGTGCTACCCTCGATGCCAATGGCGTAGACGTAGCGACCGCTCACAACACGTGGGCTCCTTCTTGCGGCTTCACCAGATCGTCAAGCCCAACCTGCAAAGCCGTGGCGATCTTGTATAGGGTATTGAGTTCCATCTTTTTTTTATGCCCCTTCTCGACCCGTGCGATAGTGGCCTGCGTCAGACCACTGGCCTTTGCAAGCTCCTGTTGCGTCATGTCTCGCAGTTCTCGCGTCGCAGCAACACGGCGCCCAAGTTGAAAAGCATCAATATCCATGTGGATCCCCTATTCAAGATACCGATAATAGATAATATACAACTACGACTATTTTATGTCCAGTAGGGATTGACATCATCTATGACCGATTGTATATTAACACCTATGAGCAACGACATCCAAGATTAACTGGGCTTTAGGTGCAGCGATGCATTGCACCGCAAATGAGAGGACTAAATACCGGGCAGAGAGAAGCGAGAACACAGAAGAGATACGCGCAAAAGGCCAGATGCCCCGACGTCGCCAAACGCTGGCACCTGGCCTTAGAGTGAACCCCTCCGAAGAGGATTCAAACCGCTATGATATCGAATGGAAAGCCCACACGCAACGCCGATCTGCGTCACGCCCAATCGATCGGGCGCCAGCGACAAGCCGCACAGAGGGCCACTGCTGACATCAGCACCGAGAACCTGAGCGATCTCCTACCGCACGATGAGAGCCCCAGGCTGCCGGACGCCGCGCCAGCGGACGTGCCCCGGCCGTCGTGGCGCGATCGGGAACCGGCCATCGTCCACAGCATCAAATGGGTCGACGCTGACAAACACGAGCACCTGCACATCGTGCGGGGCGATACCCTCGACGAGGTGTTGCTGCACCTGCGCACGGCGAAGGCCGTGATCGCCGCGGCCCGGACACGTGACGCACATCCAGTAGCTGAGGAACTACCGCAGGGCCACGAGCTACCGATGTCGGATGAGCAAGCGCCGTACTGCCATGAGCACGACACGCGGTTTTTCCGCAACACGTGGAAGAACGGGCGGGTGTCGTGGAGCCACCGCCTGGCCGACGGCTCCGGCTTCTGTAGATATAAGGGCTAGAGCAACCCGGGCACCCGGCGGGGTGCCCGTACCTATATAGAAAGGCAGTACCATGTTGTATGCACTTATCACCATCCTAACCCTGATCGCCACGGCGCTCCCCAGCGCCGCCGATATCTATAAGTACCGTGACGCGAACGGCAAGCTCGTGATCAGCAACCAGCCCCCGCCGGCCGGCGCCGAGATCGAGTCCCAGCGTGAGGCCACGCCCCCCAGCATGGCCGAGCCTGAGTCCGAGCCGCAGCGGCCTGCTGCACCCAGGCCCGCGCCGAAGCGATTGCCCAGCTATGTTGATCTGAACCCGCTGGAGCTGCAAGGCACGGCCGTCGAGCGCTCCGAGATCTACTGGAAGCGCTTTGTCACCGGCGCGGTCAAGAATCGCTCGGGCATAACCACGGCGACGAACGTCATGGTGCGCACCGCCTGTACCCTGGGCGGCCGCCCGGTGGACGGCGGCTCGGCCTACCTGGGGACCATCGGCCCCAGGGGCAGCGCGGGTTTTCAGATCCCGATCATCCTGAACGTGCGGGAGTATTTCGTGCCGGGCAAGGGCTGGTTCACCCCAGAGATTGGCCGGGTGAGCTGTGACACTGAAGTGACCTATGACATGCTATAGACAGACAAAAGGCCAGGTACCGCGACGTCGCCAAACGCTTGATACCTGGCCCAGGGTGAACCCCTCTCGAAAGAGGAGCCCACGCAATGGTAGCGAATCCACAGAACCCGCGCAAGACGGACGCCCGGATGACCCGGCACCTAACACCGCAGCAGCGCGAGCAGGTCGCAGCCGCAAACCTCGTCAACACATCCGTTACACCAGTGCGGAATTAACTCGACCTTATTCCGCACCGGTGTAACTTTACAAATTATGTGGGTTCTTGCCCATTTGTAACTTTACAAATTATGTGGCGGGGATTTTGACACTTTATTTGGCGGTATGGCGAACGTTACCACCATCTCCGTCATGTCCGAAACCCTTGGCAAATACTTTGCCGAGAAAGACCGTTTTAGGACAAGTTGCAAGGACAGACCTTAACATTCACGCGAGTTGCAGCGGTGACCGCGAGATACCTCCAGACACCATTTTCGGCAAAGTTTGATCGCAGAAACCCGAAAAAAACGTCGGCCAGATCGCTTTTGGGCGTAAGTGGCACCGTATGACACCTTATCTAGTTTAAGGCCGAGTAGGGATAAAAGCCCGATTCTGCGAAGGGATTGATGCGACATATAGATAGACGTCACCTGTGATGCAAACTTGAGGGACCTCAGACGTCCTCCTCAGTCAACGCGCCAATAGACCATGCGAAAGGGATCGCCGGCCGCTTTGGCGCCTTTCCCTAGACATTCGTCATAGTGGACAGCACTCGATACGTGTAGCGTTTGGCCAACCAGCGCACCGTACAGGTCACTTTCGCCCTCGACTTCAATGTCGGCAGTCGGGGCGTAGACCGTACCGTAATAGTCAGCATTACCAGCAATGCGGATGGTAGAGGACGTCTCGGTGCCATACAGCGTTAAACTGCTCGGAAGCTGAGATGGATTATTAATCCCGTTACCTTCGATGCTGGCGTCGCCTTCCACATAGATGGTCAAAGTTGCACCGGACATGAGCACGATCTGCCCGTGGCCTGCTGTGCGCAAGTCGCCACTGATAGACATCGTCACGTCACCATGGATATATAGCGTTGCCTGCGCTTCGATGCTTACATAAGGATGACGGTAAAAACCGGCGGTAAGCGTCTCCTGCTGCGTCCCCGAAAGGCTCATCTGGGTAAATGTTCCACCCGTAGGCGCCTCTTTCGGATCCAAAAATTTGGCTTCAGTCAGGGCATCCGTTGTCCCTGTGATCGTTCCGTTGCCGGTGATGTCGGTGCTAGGGTCACCACCGGCCCCCACAGAAGCGCTACCTTGCACGAGCGATGGGACGCCGTTCAAGATGATCGCATCGTAGCCGACGGCATTGGTGCCAATATCGCCCTTGTCACCGGGATTGTCCGGGTCGTAAGGGGCCACACAGGCGTCGTAGCTATCGATATCGCCTTGACCGCCCAGCTCAATGCCCGCGTCAGCAAAAAGGCCATAGTCGAACAGAGCCGGCGGATCATACATGAGACGCACGGACACGCGGGCGAGGCTATTCGAGCCGGATACTTTCCCGTTGCTTTGGATGTCGACATACGCAGGGGGCGTGCTCGCTTCATAGGTGAGGCTGGGAATCCAGTAGGTCATACGATCGCTCAGATTGGGCGCATTTGGCTTCTCCTGTGGCAGTGCCAAATCCACCACGCTTGTCGCATCTAGAAAGAGCGTGGGATCGTTACGGTATTTCCGAACCAACCGATTGATGCCAGCTTCAGCCGCGTATAGCGCCTGCGTGGATGTGCGGTAGTTCGCGCTCATCGAGGTCTCAAGTGTCGTGGTCGTGATGAGAAACGGACCCGTCGCAGCCAGGACAGTTATAAACATGAGGGCGCTTAGCATGATGCTACCTCGTGCATTGCCCCCATGCATCGAGCGAGACCATACCGATCGTTGAAACCGAGTCTGGAGCATAGTATCCCTCTTCGTGTCTATCATGACGGGCTGTCAGGCCCGGCGAAAAAGCTACGACGCCATATTTCGAACAAGAATGGTGGTGTTCAAGGTCACATTCCGGTAGCCGTCCGCGTATTGCGGATCAGGTCTGGCGGTTCTGCCGGTCAAGGTGACATCAATGGCCCGAATTTGACTTGGATCGGCAGGGGTTGTCGTGACGGTTCCATCCGCCAGCGTATATGCAAAGCTAAGCGTCGCAATATTTTCCGCGATCAGCTCAGTGATACCACCAACCGTCCTGCCGAGGTCTTGATCACCGTCTTTATCATGGTCGTAGAGCGTATAGGTCACATCTTCATCCGCATCCGCCGTGGTGCCATTGCCGTTTAGATCCATCGTCACCTGGAGCGTGCTCGCATTGGCCACCACAATGCCCGCGCCAGAGGTCTCAGTGGGATCATATCCAGCCATGGCCAGATCACGGGATATGAAATCCAAGCCCATGCGGGTATTCTCCTGCATCGTGGCGACCTGCTCGCGGACGTTGTAGTGCTTCTGCTGGTTGATGAAAAAATTCACGACCCCAGCCATTACGACAGACCCGATGGCAAGGGCAAAAAGAAGCTCGGTGAGTGTAAATCCTTGTGATGTTCTAACAGGCATTGCGCCCTCTCCAAGTGGCTGCAGATTCCGAAGTCAGACGATTGACCTAGCCCTAACCATCATGTCGCGAACTACAGAGCGATAATCGTGGCCAGGAAGACGTTTTTGAGACTCTCGCTCTGTTCGCGCCACGACACGGTCACCGTCACGGTTTTCATATTCGCTTCAGGTCCGTCGGTAATCTGCACGACTCGTTGAAATGGCTCATACCCGGCGATCGTTCCATAGTCCTCAAGGGGATAATTCGCATTGATAACGGTGGCATAGTCTGCATGCTCGATTTGCTCGATGCGCTCTTTTGCTAACGTCGTAGCCCTTGTCAGGTTGTCGCTGAATGCAAGCCCACGGATCGATCCCATGGTCATAGCCGCCATGCCTAAAAAAGCGACGGAGAGCAACATAGTGGTTATGAGGGCTTCAATAAGTGTAAAACCTCGATTGCCTTTCCATATCTTCGTGCTACGCATCACCCATCACCCTAATGAAATTTTTTCATCGTAGCCTTACCCGTTCTGCTCACCGTAATACGAGTAGCACCACTTGCATTGCTGAGGTTGATATCCTGCACGAGGCTCGATGTGCCCCTGGACGAAAAGGCAAAGGTATTAGGCAGCGGCTCGGCAATGGTGACGTCGTGGTATTGCTCATAAAGATCGTTCGATTTGGCTATCAATTCTCCGGCATCGACAACGTCGTCATTGTCAGCATCATCCCATATCGTATAGGCATGATTGTTGGGAAAGGTCACTTTGATCCTACTGGTGTTCTGCATAATGGCCTTCATCCTGGCGGCCATCAAATCCCATATAATTTGACTGGTGGCACCCTGTAAGCGATGTCTCGGCATCTGACCGATCAGATTCACTGCCGCGATCTGCGCCATCAGGCCAATGATGATCGTCACAACCAAAATTTCGACAACTGTGACCCCGCGACTATCACAGCGTGCGATTTCTAGAAATCTAGTGAGGGTTGCACGACTTGGAGCGACCTGATACCTCATGAGCGGTATCCAACATCACACTCATCAGGGGCGTCTTGAGATGCGACATTTGCCAGGTCTTCGGCAATGTCGGTATCCGTTTGACCCGCCACCGCTGCCATACGATCGACAGACACCAGCATGGCATTCCGGGTTCTTTCGAACGCTAGCTGCTTCTCGTCCGAGGGCGCCGCCTTGATCTCTAAGGCCGTCTTGTTGAGCTGATGTACCAGCCCTATGAAGCTGTCGAGTTCTGCACGTAAAAAAAGGTATTTTCGCTCGCTCGGAAGCATCGTTTGAGCCATATTCCAGACGCCTCCCTCGAGAAGTAAGAGACCGACGACAACAACGGCCATTTGCAGGCGAATTTCTCGTATAAAGAACACAGCGCCTAAAACGGTTAGTACGCCAACGAATGGGAGAACCGTCTTTATACCATTTCGAAGGATTCTCAAATAAGATGGTTTAGGCTGTTGCGTAACACGCTGTTCGTCCACGTATAAATCCTCATATGGTGCTTTCTTTCAAAGGGGTATGTCATACATTCTTATCGGTATCTGCTTTTAACCTCTAGAGGAACTTGAGTAAATTTCGGCCAGCTGGAACAAGAATGCCTTCCGGCAGCAGTGGAATTTTCTCTTCACTGATCCTGAGGAACACACACATGTTGTCGAGGGCGAGTGGCAGACCAAGACCGTCCGTATCAACGGCCGCAAGCTTACCGGACAGGCCTATCTCCAATTTATGCAGATCGATCCCTTGGGGGACTGGGAATCATCGCAGGAGAATTATGAGGAAGAGTTAGCGTCCTGGGATCGGCAGTTCAGCTGGGGCGATGAATCTCCGGGAACATTCTTCCTTTCCCTCGCCTTGCAGCGCTGGATCACCATGCGGATGAGTCTCATGCAGCAGTATTTTTATGCCCGTATCACGGCATTGCCGCACGCAGACTTTACCCTCTCGCAGTAGCGCTAAACTAACCCTGTAAGCAGGGAAGTGTCTCATGTGAGACAGGTTGCCTGACGATGTAAGAGCAAGTAAATCAACCTTTCGGGCTGAACTCACAACTTGCTGAATTCCAACGATATCAGACGACAGGGCGACTTTAGCGCTATTGCGGACAGGGCATTGCTCAAACCACGCATTCCAATAATGTCATGCCATGGTTGGCCTCGATCATGGCATCGGCCACCCTATCCGACCGCGTTTCAGAAGAATAGTGCCTATATCTCAATTTGATAGAGAATTCGGGGGTGCTGGCTGTCATCCTGGTTGCTCAATGGTGCTTTTGCGACACCCGTGTGCAGGAGCATAGTTACCCTCCTGATGTGTCAAGATAGAGTCTTTAATCTTGAAGCGAAAACGTCAAGAAATACAAAAAAGGACCCTATTCTGACAGTAAAGGGGGCGGTCTCTTGACGTCAATCTAGGGTATACCCTAGGTGGACAGTGGTGAATGGCTTTCAGATAGTAATGGAGAAAATATCGCACATGTTCCATATTTTCTCTTATAGCACATTCATGGTTATGTAATATACACATTAGCAAACGTTGACAATATCTGACTTGCTGAGGCAAATTACGTTACATAAAAATCCATATTTTTACTGAGAGGCAAAGCTCTGAATTGGGAAAATCCACACGAAAATGAGGTTTTTTTCCCAAAATTTACACTAAAGAGCTTCTATAGAGTGATCGGGGACCATATTATTATGTAACGAAAATGAACGTCTCGTCGTCAAAATGTACTTGTGCTTTAAGGAGTTAAAGATTCTTTTAGTCCTCTGTGTTCCATAATACTAGATGTGCTATAAGCAAAATTCTCGCTGTTTGTTAAGGAATCTCGACTTATTTCACAGCCACTTGCGGGCTGTCTTAGAAAACGACCGGATACTGTTGGCGAACCTATTTCAACGTTCTTAACCGACGTTTCTACATCGGATTTTTCAAGTTCTTGTGAGTCCAAAGAGGCTGTACACAGAGCGAAATTTCCGGCTCTTCGGAGTTCGCCAACAGTATCCGACCGTTTTTTGAGACAAATTTTTGCACCTGTGTCGGACTTTACCCATGTGGTCACTTCAGTCCTCCTTGGCGCAGGATGTCGAGTTCTTGCGTGAGAGCTGCCGGGTTCTGGTAGGGTTGTAGCGCGGCGTAGCGTTCCAGGGAGAACGCCGGCTCCCGCCTTAGGATCTCTGCGGCTGCCGCCCGCGCGTCTCCCTCACGGCCTAACTGCACCGAGGTGAGCACCAGGCCAACATAGGGAAACCACACCTCAGGGTAGCGGTCCCGACTGTGCGTGAAGGCTGCTAGCGCCTCCTCATAGCGCCCGACCAGGTAATGCGACATCCCCAGAACATTCAAGTACCAGGACGGATACACCGGACTGAGACGTATAGCCTTCTCGATCATGGCCAGCCCGTCCTCCGGCCTGCCCGAAAAGTTCAAGGTGACGGCCAGCAGCGCATGGACATCCGCCCCGTTGGGGCTCAAGGCAATCGCTTGCTGTCCGGCACTGATAGCCTGTTCATGCTGCCTCTGGAGCAGCGAGATATGGCCCAATTGGGCATACGCGTCCGCCAGCGAGTCGTCCAGCGCTATAGCTTTGTGCGTTAGTTCGCGGGCTCGCTCCAGCGACTCGGCGAGGGAAGGGCTCCACCCCAGCTTGCCCTCTAAGGTAAAAGTGCTGGCCAGGCCGACATAGGCCATGCCAAACTCCGGATCCAGTTCAATGGCGCGCTCAAACAGGCGACGGGCCTGGAGGGTCTCCTCGCGCGTTTTGCGCATGGCATGGTCCCGCCCGCGTAGGAACGTGTCGTACGCCTCGGGGTTCGTCGTACCTTGGCGCCAGAGGAGCACTTGCTCTCCACTCGTTAACTGCACCTCGAGGGCTGTCACAATGTTCCGGGTGATCTCATCCTGCACGGTGAAGACGTCTGCAAGCACCCGGTCATACTGCTCGGCCCACAGATGAGCGCCAGTCGTCGCGTCGATGAGCTGGGCCGTAATGCGGACCCGCTCAGCTGCTTTGCGCACACTGCCCTCCAGCACATACCGCACGCCGAGATCCTGACTCACCTGCTGCACCTTCACGGGCTTCCCCTTATAGGTAAACACCGAGGTACGCGCAATAACGAACATGCCGGAAATCTTGGAGAGGGCGGTGATGAGATCCTCGGTCATGCCATCGCTGAAATACTCTTGCTGCGGGTCGTCACTCATGTTCGCCAACGGCAGCACGGCGATGGACGGCTTATCCGGGAGCTCGAGCGCCGCCCGCACTCCGGAAAACCGCAGGGAGAAGGTCCAGGTCGCAACACCGCCCACTCCAATGAGGAGCACCAGGAGGCCCGCGGCCAGCACGAGACGCCGCCGAGAACGCCACGCCATCCGCAGTGTTGGGCGCCCAGGGGCCGCAGGAGACGCGGGGTCCGTCAGTACCCGGTACACGCGGACCGGCTTGGCAATGTTCTTCACCACGTGCTCGCCGAGCCACTCATACCCAACCGACAGCTTGTTTTCGATCTGGTCGTAGGCGGTGCCAGAAATACAGATGCCACCGCCCTCGGCCAGCCCCTCGATGCGGGCCGCGATGTTGATACCATCGCCGTAGAGACGGTCGCCCTCGACAATCACATCCCCCAGGTTGATGCCAATACGGAACAGCATCTGGCGGGGCACTGGCAGCTCAGCGTTCCGGACTTTAAGGTCGTGCTGAATCGCCACGGCACACTCCACCGCATCGACCACGCTGGCGAACTCCGCGAGCAGGTTATCCCCCGGCGAGTCCACCACCCGACCCCGATGCGCATGGATGTGTGTGGCCATCACGTCGCGGTAGGCGGTGAGGGTGCGGACGGTGGCCACCTCGTCTTCGCCCATGAGGCGGCTGTAGCCTTGGACATCAGCGCTGAAGATCGCTGCGAGCTTCCGTTGCATGCCGGGTAGGGTCACAGCAGCCTCCTCCCTACAGTATCGGCTGAGCACGCGCACTCAGCTCACGACAATGTTTCGAGAATCGACAGCATAGAATCGCTTGGTCTGAGCACTAATTATCGCATGGATACAGCTGGAATTCGAATGGAAGGCTTTTTTGCCTTCCAAAGAGATATTATTACCGACTTTGCCCCATTGGACGAAGTCGCTGCGCGACAGCTTGGAGCTGACCGCGCTTGTTCTGCTTTGCGGGATGCGCTGGGGTGACACATTGGACAGGAGGAGGGCCTAAATATAGAGTGACTGTCATACGGTGCCACTTGGTATGAGCCTTACCGTAAAAGCTTGTTTTAGGATAAGTTGTAAAGACTAACCTCAGCATTTGCGCGGGTTTCAGCAGCACCCGTCAGATACCTCCAGACACCATTTTCGGTCAAGTTTGACAGCAAAAGCCCGGAAAAACGCCTGTCAGAGCCACCTTCGGATGTAAGTGGCACCGTATGACACCTTCTCTATATTAGGCCCAGGTATGGACGGGCACGTTATCAGATGGTACAGCCCTAAGCAGTTATACGTGTCGAGGGTGGACATCCCAATCACCCTCGGATTCTGGTTTGAGAGGAGCCAACGCCCATCTGGATCCAGCATGGACAAACGACGCCATCGTTCCATGTATAGATACCAACGCAATCTATTGTCTCGAACAGTGACCGTTCCGCCACACATCATTTTTCTGTCAGTGCCCATAACCGTGTTCTGGATCTCAATGCCATAGCGCTGCCGACGACTGTACTGGCGAAAAAATTCCCCACGATCGCGGATGGCGAGGATGTCGTCGAAGTCGGTGGATTCTTGCAAGGCGAACTGGACGCGCTGGAGATAGTTGCGAGCCTGTTCCAGCATGTCGGTGGGATTTTGGGTGATAATGACGTCCCCGTTCTCCGTGCTCATGATCCGGGGTTCCTCTATATATATGAGGGCCAACGCTGTGTGCTGGGTGGGTAGTGTAGCACGGGTCAGATTCAGGAAGATAGCCTTCATTTGTCGAGCCTTACAGCAGAGGGTTACGCTCCCTTAGACACAAGTCCATTCCCGGGTCTTACGCAGAACAGGAAAGCCTTTCAGATCATACGCTTAGACATCAAATTCTTCGTATACTTGCAAAATCTCTTGACATTAAGCAGGAATTAACCTATATGTACTCTACAACCATAGAGTTGGAGTTTCAGCATAATAGGACAAAAAGGACTGTGCCAAAAATTTACATGATTTCTGACCTTGCCTCTGCGACGGGAATGTCACGCCATACACTGAACTTCTACCTCAAGAGGGGGCTTATTGAGGAATCTGGGAGAACGGAAAGCAACTACCGATTCTTCGATAATACGGTGGTTGACCGCCTCCACCGTATTATCCGTCTTCGAGAGGAGGGCTATACGTTGAAACAGATCAAAGCTCTCTTGGAGGACGAGAAACCGTGAACTACTACGAAATCCTAGGATTGAAGAAGGAACCGTTCTCCACTACACCCGACCCGCAATTCTTCTACCGATCACAGCAGCATCAAGAAGCTCTTGAGCGCCTAGAAATTGCATTACGATTACGCCGAGGTCTCAACCTCATCATTGGAGATATTGGCAGCGGTAAAACGACTCTAGCCCGTGTTCTATTGCAAAACTTCACTGAGGATGAAAACTTTCAGTTTTACTTGATCCTCGATCCGGTTTTTCGCTCGGACTATCAATTCCTGAAATACCTGGTAGAAGCGTTCGGTGCCACTCCTCGTGGTCGCTCAACTCTTGACTACCGTAATGCTTTGGAATCGTTTCTCTTTCATACAGGTGTCGAAGAAGGTAAGGTCATCGTTCTCATTATTGATGAAGGGCAAAAACTCACACCGTCCTATATCGAGTCAATCCGTACCCTTCTAAACTTCGAGACGAATGAATACAAGCTACTTCAGGTCATCATCTTAGGACAGCTCGAACTCTTACCAAAGATTCGTCGTAAGCGGAATTTTATGGATCGTATCAATCTTTCCTACATGATTAATCCGCTCTCGTACGACGATACGAAGCAAATGATTCGCTTCCGTCTCGAAACGGCAGGCGTCAATGGGAATACCCTCTTCACAGAGGAAGCGATGACTCTAATTTATGACCATAGCAAAGGGTCTCCTCGAAAGATTACGCTCATGTGCCATCACGCACTTGAATCACTCATTATGCAGAACCGTACTGTGGTGGAAGAGGACATCATCAAGGAGTTCATTACAACTGAGGTAACCTGATAATGGATACCCCTCCTGCAAATAGGCTTCTGCAGCTACTTAGGCAGAAACCACAGGATTCCTCGGAAGAGCACCCATCGGAACAATCCTCTTCCTCAAGTAAGAGACGGCGCTCTAAGTCTGCTCCCAAAAGTGGCACACAGCCTGCTACTATTGGTGGCACACAGCCTGACACTGAAAGTGGCACACAGTATGCCAAAAGTGGCACACAGCCTGCTACTATTGGTGGCACACAGCCTGACACTGAAAGTGGCACACAGTATGCCAAAAGTGGCACACAGCCTGACACTGAAAGTGGCACACAGTATGCTATTATTGGTGGCACACAGCCTGACACTGAAAGTAGCACTCTCCTCACGATGGTCGGTCTGTCAAAAGGACAGGAAAGAGTGCTGAAATTTCTCATGTCTATCCGGGAGACCCAGAACTCTTCACAGACTGTTCCCGTTGGCTATGATATGATATCAAGGTCTTGTTTTTTAAGCAGAAATGGCACACGAAAGATTATTGGTGAGTTACGTAAAAAAGGGTTGATAAGACAATCCGAAACAAAGCGAGGAGAGCACCAAGGAACTGTATACTTTTTGGAGAGTAGCATGCAGTATGCCACTAAAAATGGCATATCTGATAATCTAGAAAGTAGCACACAGTACGCCACTTTTAGTGGCATCTGTAGTAGTAAAGATCTTAAAAGACAACTACTACAAGAGTTGATTTTGGAAGACACTTTTCAAGATCTCAATCCGCAATCCCTCGTCCCGTATCTCGACCATTTCGAGACCACTGAGCAACTCCAAGATTTTCTCGATATGGCCAACGCCTGTATAGCCTCCGCTAAATCGGGCAACGGCAAGCCGATTCAAAATCCCCAGGGATTCCTCTTTGCTCAGTTGAAGGTGGGATATATCAATCCACCCGAGGGCTTCAAAAGCCGGAAGGTCAGAGCCCAAGAAATCCGTAATCAGCAGCTCGAAAAGGAACTCGCTACCTTACGGCAACTCAAAGAACGGGAGCGGGAACTCCAATTCGAATTATTTCGGGAGAAACTCACTCAAGAGCAATTGGAGCGCCTGGAACAGGAAGCTCGAGCCCAGGTCAAACCGGGTCTTGGGATCAGTGAAAAACGGCAATTAGAAGCAGCCAAAGAGACGATTCTGAAGGAGTGGTTTGAACAGGGAGAGCTGTAGCAGGCAAAGCACAAGCAGTGGATTAAATCGGTAGGCGAACTTTGTCAGCGCCAATGGAATGGGTATCTCCCATTCCACCCAACTCGATACAGAACGTCGAATGTCAATGATATCCACCCCTATCATACAAGACAGAGACGAGATGAAACACACCAAGACCAGCCGTAACGGCTCGACAAACGGCTCACATCCCCATTCTGACGTGTCGGGTATGATCACTGACGACGTCAGCGTCGACCAGGTTACAAGCCTCTACCTTCCGCAGGTGCAGCAACACCTCGTCGAGATTATCACCGCGCACCACGTGCAGGTGCTCGTGTCCGTCGTGGTTCCGCCACTTAATCGAGTGCATGATGGGCGGTTCATGGTCGCGCCAGGATGGCGGGGCATGTCCGCCGGTGCCTCGTCGGCCGGCGTCGTCACCGGCGCTGCGTCCGGTAGCAGGGGCGATGCGTCTTGCGGCAGGATGTCGGCCAGGTCCTCGGTACTCACGTCCGCTGCGGCCCGCTGCGCGGCTTGACGCTGGCGGCCGATCGACTGGGCGTGTCTTAAATCGGCGTTGCGTGTACTCTTGGCTTTCGGTACCATTGCGTTGACTCCTCTTCGGAGGGGTTCATGTAAGGCCAGGTGCTAGCGTTGTGACGACGTGGGGGCATCTGGCCTTTTGCCATTTTTCCAGGGATGCAGAGCCAAAAAGCGCTCTTTTCTCTCCTCTCGAGAGGCCGTTAGTTTAACATTAGTTAAATATACTGTCAATATGTTAAAATGAACAAACGTTAAATTTTTATCTTGCGATGTCAGTCTAATATGGATTAAGCTCCCTCCATGAGGGGGGACTGGGAGGAGGCGCGCACGTGGATCGCAGAACCGTTGTCAAGCAATGGATGGACGAGCAAGAACGCAGCACGGGATACATCGCGAACAAGACCGGGTATAGCAAGCAATGGATTAGCTATGTGATCAATGGGCACAAGCCCTTCAGCGATAAGCTCGCACTGGCGCTGAGTGAGAAGCTGGGCATCCAATTCGACGATCTGTCTCGCTCAAAGCGGAAGAAACGCACGCCGACGAAAGCGGCGAAGGGGTAACGGTTATCAACCCAGCAAGGCCTTGTACCAACACTCGCGCCATGAAGTGCAAAGTAACCGCGACATATTGTTAAATAATCAGTTGCGGTGCCGTTTTTTCCTGTGTGAAAGAGTAATAGTATTTTTCTTTCATTGGAGCGCGAAAATCACTTAAATGTGAGTATTAAAGCGGTTTATCTGTCGCTCGCAGCGCCAAGAAATGCAAGAATTCTCGCGAGAATTCTTCCACTACAGTGCTACTTTGCCCCTGGTGACACGATTGTTGGCATAGGGCCAACAGGCGAGGCCCCGGCAAGGAGGGAGCAGCCTGTTCAAATTGGGCGTGCGCTACGGCTTCTGGCGGGGCGTCATGGCCACGGTGCAGCTGCCGCATACCCTGGGGCCCCCCGTGGCCTTGAAGCGCTCTGCGGGGCTTCTGGGCCGCGATAAGGCTGCTAGCCTGCAGCGCGTCCACCAACTCTTTCCGACGGCCGACCCGGCGCGTAAAAAAGACCATGGCCGCGGGGAGGCGTTGTCCATCGCGACGGCCTTCGCCACCCCCTCGCGGGTGGCCGGATGCGCCA
>Ga0256867_10000224_pt1 | contig 21597 bp, 14 predicted proteins | sample RVTome_15_FD_185939 | JGI IMG/M metagenome (GOLD analysis project Ga0256867, IMG submission 185939) | Soil microbial communities from uranium-contaminated site in the Upper Colorado River Basin, Wyoming, United States - RVT150D86 (HiSeq) ... | reverse complement strand
CGTCACCTCGTGGCCCTCGATCTCCAGATTGTTGCGGAGACCGTACGCGAGGTCGGGGTTGTCCTCGATCACCAGGACTCTCGCCACCTCATGCCCCCCGGGACTGCGGCCACTCGGCCGCGATGCGTGCGCCGCCCCCGGGCGCGTCCTCCGCCCACGCCCGTCCCCCGTGCAGGCCGGCCAGCTCCAGAACCAGCGCGAGCCCTAACCCGGTCCCCGCCGTGTTGGCCTCCCGATCGCGCTCGAGCCGGACGAACCGCTCGAAGATCCGCAGCCGCTCCGCCCGCGGGACGCCCGGCCCCTGATCATCAACCGTCAGGCGCAGCAGGCCATCCTGCCCGGCGAGTCGTACGGTGACCGTCTGACCCGGGGGACCATACTTGATCGCGTTGTCGAGCAGGTTGAGCACGATCTGCCGGAATGCGTCGGCATCGACCCATCCGTCCAGCCGCGCCGGCGCGTCGACCACGATGGCGGCCCGGCCGGCGGCGGCGATCGGACCGAACGCCTCGACCGCATCGCGCAGCGTGCCCGCGACGTCGCGGGCCTGCGGCGAGACGGTCAGCGTGCCCCGGCCGGAGCGGCTCACGTACAGCAGGTTCTCGACCAGATGACTGAGGCGCCGGGCTTCCTGGTCGATGATTTCCAGCGAACGATGCCGCTCTCCCTCGGTGCGCACTCGGCCGAGCCGGAGGGTTTCGGTGAAGAGCCGGATTTGCGCGAGGGGCGTGCGCAGCTCGTGCGATGCGCCGGCCACGAATTCCTCCCGGAGGCGCGCGAGCTCACGCTCCCGCCGGAGCTGGACGGCGGCCGTCAGCACCAGCACGGTGGTGACCGCGAGGAGTGCGCCCACCACCGGGAGCCGGGAGCGGGGCAGGCCGCCGATCACGAGACGCGAGGCGAGGGAAGGGCGCAGCGCGACCTCGACGCGGAGTCCGCCCCACATCGGGGGGAGAACCCGGCTCGCGACGAAGTAGCTGCGCGGAGCTGGCGCCGATTCGACCAGCGTCGACCCCGACGGCGCCACGATCCGATAGGTGACCGCCGAGTCGAGACGCGTCCCGCCGGTCAGACTCGGCGGAAGCAGCGGCGCGCGATGCAGCGCCGGATCCAGCAGCAGTCGCACCGCCGCCGCCGGCACCACGAATCCGTAGACCGTTTCGCCGGCCGCGCCGCCGGCATTGAAGGCAGCGACCTTTTCCTGCGCCGGACCGCCCAGCCAGAACATGCCGAGATATGCGGTGCGAGACAGCACGGCCCGCGCGTGTCTCGGCAGGGAGTCGGTCATCCGGCTCCTGGCCGCGTTGTCGAGCGGACTACCTCTGGTTTCGAGCGAACCATCCGGCGCCAGGCGAAAGATCGTCATGTTGTCGCGGAGCGATCGCCACACCGCGGAGTCCACCGACGCGCCGAGGTCGGACGGAGACGGGAGAGAGACGCCGGAAGTCGCGGCGCCCCTGGCCTCGAGGACGCTCAGCAACGGGAACAGCCGCTGGGCCAGCCCGCCCTGGACCCTCGCTTCCAGCTCGGTCGCGGCAAAGCCCGCGTAGTCGTGGAGCACGCCTTCGGCCACCGAGCGATGATATCGCCCGGTGAGGAGTGCATTGGCGCCGAGCATTACGGCCAGGACCAGGGTGAGGAGCAGCGCGGCGAAGACGAACCGGCCTGGTCTCGCATGGGCAACCGGCGAACGGCGCGACGAGCGGGATGGCGTCATGGCGATGGCTCTATTCTACCCCGCCGGCCTGACCAGAGGAGTTTCCTGACGGTTTCCTGACAATGCGCACACCGGATCCCAACCATGGGGATCGTCGAACGCGATAGTGTTTCACCGAGTGTCGCGCACCATCAGTCCTTTTCGAGAGGGCATCATGCCCAGGCCAGGGTTACTCCTGCTCATCGCGATGTGTCTGGCTGCTCCGGACCTGCCGGCGCAGATCCCGGACAGCTTCGCCAACCTGCGCGTGCTGCCGAAGGACATCAAACGCGACAGTCTGGTGCAGATCATGCGCGGCTTCTCATTGTCGCTCAACGTGCGCTGCCAGTACTGCCACGTCGGCGGAAACGGCGTCTCGTTCGAAGGCGTGGAGTTCGCCAAGGACGATGACCCGGACAAGGTGAAAGCCCGGTTCATGCTTCAGATGGTGGACAGCCTCAACCGGGTCGTGCTGCCCCGGATTCCCGGCCTGGTCGGGTCGCCGATCCGCATGGAGTGCAAAACGTGCCACCGGGGCGCGGCTCGGCCATATCTCCTGACCCAGCTCCTCGAGCGGGTTCGCGACTCGGCGGGCGTCGATGCGGCACTAACTCGGTACCGCGAGCTGCGAAAAGATCTCGGAATGGCCGGGCGGTACGACTTCGGCGAGTGGGAGATGAATCTCTGGGCGGAACGGCTGGGGGCGGCCGGGCGGGCGACCGACGCGATCGCGGTGTACCTGCTCAATCTCGAGTTCTTCCCCCAGTCGGGGTCGATCCTGGCCGCGCTGGGGCAGCTGCACGAGCCGATCGACCGCGCAAAGGCCATCGAATACTACGAGCGCCTGCTGATCCTGACGCCGCGCAACCCGGAGGTGCTGCGGCGGCTGGAGCGGCTCAAGGCGGATACCGGCAGAGCGGCCGTGCCGCCAAGACCGCCGTCCGGCGGCGTCGGCCGCCGATAATCCGGCGTCGAATTCGCCGCCTCAGTCTTCGCGAAGCACCAGGGCAGGGTCTACACGCGCCGCACGCCGCGCGGGAACGAGACACGCAACGATCGTTGCGACAGCCAGCACCGCCGCGCCCAGGGCCAGCGTGCCGGGGTCCTTGGGCCGGATGTCGTAGAGCAGCCCGCGCAACACGTTCGTAAATGCGACCGCTCCTGCCACGCCGGCCAACAGGCCCCACGCTACCGGCGCCATGGTCTGACCCACCACCATCCGATAGAGATGCGTGCTCCGCGCGCCGAGTGCCATGCGGATGCCGAGCTCGCGGCGCCGCTGCACCACCGCCTGACTGGCCACGCCGAAGCAGCCCAGTGCCGTGAGCGCGAGCGCCAGTCCCGCGAAGATCGTGAACAGGACCATCGGAAAGCGCAGGTGGCCGAGCGAGGTCTCCACCACATGGTCCATCGTCCGCACCTCGCCGATCGGCTCTCCCGGGTTGGCGCGGCGGAGCGCGTCCCGCACCGGACCGGCTACGCCGACCTGCGCACTCGCGGCGCGGACCACCACTGTCATCCTGGGCCAGGCGGCCTGGGCGTAGGGCGCATGGAAGTAGGGCTCCGCTGCTTCGGTCAGGCCGTTGTGTCGCACATCGCCCACCACACCCACGATGGTGATCCAGGGGCCTTCGGTCTCGTAGCGGCCCTGCTTGATGCGGCGGCCGACCGGGCTACCCTCGGGGAACCAGCGCCGGGCGAATGCCGTATTCACGATGATCACCGGCGGAGCGCCGGCACGATCCTCACCGGTGAAGTCACGGCCGCTCACCATGGGAATGCGCATGGTGCGGAAGTACCCCGGGCAGGCGACACCATACCCGGCGCTAGGCAGGTTGGCCGGACCGGGATCGGGCTGCCCCTCGACCACGAAGCCCCGGCCTGCCCGGCCACCCGAGTACGGCACGTGGCTCACCGCACTCACGGCCACTATGCCCGGCACGCCGCCAAGCTCGCGCTCTACGTCCTGGCAGAACGTCACCCGTTCGGCGGCCCCGTAGAAATCCCCTTGTGGCAACGACAGATCCACCGCGGTCACATTGGCGGGATCGAGACCGGGGTCGACCCGGAGGACTCGGCGAGTGCTCGCGATCAGAAGACCGGCGCCCGCCAGCACCACGAGGGCCAGGGCCACCTCGACCCCGATTAGCACGCTCTTCAGGCGGCGGCCACGGCGGGCGGTGCCGCTTCGCCCGGCGGCATCGCGCAGCGCCTCGGCCGGCTCGTCCGGGAGGGAGGTGAGCGCGGGCGCCAGTCCGGCCAAAACTCCGGTGGCCAGGGCCGCCAGGACGGCGACCGCGAATACGGTGAGGTCGACGGAGATGTCGCTCAGGTCCCGGAAGGGAAGACTGCGCAAGCCGTTGGGAAAGACGGAAAGAAGGGCGCGGGTGCCCGACACGGCGAGGGCCAACCCCAACGCTGCTCCACCCAGCGCGAGCACCACGCTCTCCGTGATCAGCTGCCGCACGATCCGGACGCGGCTGCCGCCCAGCGCCATCCGGGCGGCGATCTCGCGGCGGCGCGTGGTGTACCGCGCCAGAAACAGGGTCGCGATGTTGGCCGAGGCGATGAGGAGGACGAGCGAGACCGCAGCGAGCAGTGTCCTCAGGATGCCGCGGGCGTCCTGCACCCAGAGATCCCGCATGGGGAAGACATTGGCGGTCTCGTCTGCGTTGGTGGCGGGATACTCGGCGGCGAGCTGGTCGCCGATCACACGCAGCTCGGCGCGGGCCTGCTCGAGCGTGACACCGTCCGCGAGCCGGGCCACGCTCCAGAAGGAATGGGACGCGCGCCCTTGGTCTTCCTGGTTGAGATGGACGGGAATCCAGAGCTGCTGGCCGGTGTTCGGGAACGCGAAGCCCTCCGGCATGACCCCGATGACTTGCCAGGTCGTGTTGTTGATCCGGATGCTCCTGCCCACGATCGATGAATCGGCCTGGTAGCGCCGCTGCCAGAGCCGGTGGCTCAGCACGACGACCTGATGACCGACGGAATCGTCGGCGGCGAGCAGGCCGCGGCCGAGCTGCGGCCGAACCCCGAGCAGCTCGAAGATTCCACCGCTCACGCGGAGCGAGCCCACCTGCTCGGGCTCGGGGCCGTCGCCCAAGTTGCTGGTCATGTACTCGTAGAGCGCCATCTGCCGGAAGACCCGGTTGCGGCGCTGCCAGTCCTGGAAGTTGGGCGCCGCGACCGAGTGGCCGCCCGCCGGACTGTGCTCGATGGCATCAGCCTCGAGGACCATGACCAGGCGGTCGGATTCGTGATAGGGTAGCGGCTGGAGCAGAACGGCGTTCACGAGGGTAAAGATGACGGTCAGGCCGCCGATGGCCGTGGCGAACGTGAGGAGAGTGAAGGCGGTGAAGCCCGGGGTGCGCATCAGGGTCCGAACGGCGTATCGCAGGTCGCGCGCGAGCTGCCCGAGCGCGGCCCCGGAGCGGACGTCGCGCACGGATTCCTTGACGTGGTCGATGCCCTCGAGCGCAAGGCGGGCGGCACGGCGCGCCTCGTTCGCGGTCCTTCCGGCGGCTTGCTGCTCGGCGGCCAGCAGGTCTTCATACGCGGCCACCTCGTCGTTCAGATCCTGCTCCACGCGGCGGCGGCCGAGCAGGTTCGTCAGGGTCCGGGCGATTCGCCGAAGCATCGGCGGCGTCCTCAGGTCGCAGTCTTGAGAGAACGATTGATCGCGAGGACGATGCGATCCCAGCTCGCGACCTCTTCCTTGAGCTGGGTGCGGCCCGCGCGGGTGAGCGTGTAGTACTTGGCGCGTCGGTTGGCTTCGGAGAGCCCCCACTCGGCGCGGAGCCAGCCGCGTTCCTCCAGGCGGTGCAGGGCGGGGAACAGCGAGCCCGGCTTGACCTGAAAGGTGCCGCCCGAGAGCTGCTCGACGCGGCGGGCGACGCCCAGGCCGTGGCGGGGCTCGAGCTGGAGGGCCTTCAGGATGAGCAGGTCGAGCGTGCCCCGGAGCAGCTCGGATTGGCGCGCCATGCGGCGCTCCTATAGAAGTTCGATACCAAGGTGCCGCTGCTCGTATCGAAAGTCAATAGGAGCCGGGCCCGGCGCGGCGATCGCGGCCGGCCGTCGGCGGGAATAGTCTTCGGTCGCCCTCCCCGGCGTTTGGATGCCTGACGCACGTTGGATTCCCGTTGCAACAGCGCCGAATTCGTCATGGCGCGATTTCACGGAGGAGCGGTCACGTCGCTCCCGCCGCCGGTGCGGCGTCTCCTACGTTGTGGACCGTCGCGCGGATGAACCGCGCGTTCTCTCATCTCAGCGAACAGAGGTCGGTATGCGCTGCGTTCCCGTGTGTTTCATCCTTGCCGCGGCGGCCTGCGGCGATGTGGCCGCTCCCCCGTCTCACCTCACCGATCCGGCCACGTCCCTGGCCGTGGGGCGGGATGGCGCGCCGCCCACGGTATTCAACGTGGAGCTCCGCGCCGAGAACGAGCCCAACGGAGCCAGTACGTCGGAGTCCAAGGGCCAGGCCCAGGTCAGGGTGCTCGACGACGGCACCATCGAGTTCCTGTTCACGATCAACAACAAGAGCGGCGAGACGTACAACCGCGCCCACATTCACAAGGCGCCGGCCGGCATGAACGGGCCGATTCACTGGGACTTCCTCGAGGCCGGCGATCCCGTGGCCTCCATCAGCGACCAGCCGTCGCAGCTCCGCGGCACCGCGCGGCCCAGGGCCGACGCGGTCCTGGCCGACCTGCTCGCCAATCCGGACCAGTACTACGTGAACGTGCACAGCACCGTGTTCCCCGGCGGGTCGGTCCGGGGTCAGCTAAGGTAGGCCACACGCCGTAAGCGAGCCCGGCCGGATCGTCGGCCGGGCCGCCTACTTCACGTGCTCCGAGAGCCAGGGGATGATGTCCGCCATCGTCGCCGCGGGCGGCACCGTGTGCCCGGTCTCGACCCAGATGAACCGGCTGGGTTTCTTCGCGAGCTTCTGAAGCGGCAGGACTGAGGTGACCCGGTCGTAGTCCGTGTCCTGGGTGCCGTTGACCATCAGGAGCGGCCGTGGGCTGATCCGGCCGATGTAGTTGGCGGGGCATGCTGCCGGAAGGTGGCCGGTCTCCAGGGCGTCGAAGTGGCCGCCGTACAGCGACACGACCGCGGCGAGCCGACGCTCGGCCCCACCGACGACGATTCCGACCTCCGCGCCACGGCTGAAACCCACCAGCGCAATGCGCCTGCGGTCCGCGTTCCGCTCCGCCACAAGCCAGTCGAACGATCGTCCGACGTCTTTGACGGTTTGCGACACCCAGGCGAGATAGGTCGAGGGCTGATTGTAGAGCCGGGCATGTTTTTCCGGATCCGTATACGTGGTGAGGAGCCCGGTGCCGCGCTCGCCGAAATACAGCATGTCGAGGGCGATCACATTCCAGCCCGCCCGGGCGAGAAACATCGCGATATGCCGGTTGCCGGGACCGTCCTTGGCGCTCTGGGTGCCGCCATGGAGAAAGATGATCCAGCCCAGCGACCCGCCGGCCGGTGCCGCCGCATGGTAGATGCGACCGAAGGCTCGGACGCCCGGCGTCGTCTGGAAGCTCACATGCTCGCGGCGGATCCCCTCGAGCTCGTCGCTCTCCAGCATCTGGGTCTCGAAGGGAAGTGTGGCTTCATAGGTGAAGAAGGAGAGGTAGGTTCGGAACGTACGATCGTCCACCGGTCGCCGGAGCCATTCGTCGCTCCGATCAGGCTTTCCCTGCGCCTCCATCGACCCACGGAGTCCGGCGAAGACGATGAGGAGCGTGAGGAATCGGGCGGTGCGAGGCATGCGGGCTCCAGGTCAGCGCGATGGCGGAGGCAGCGGGCGGACCAGGCGGATGCCGATCAGGTCGCTCGCAAAACCGGGCTCGAAATATTCTGCCTTCGATTGCTCGAACATGTATGACGGATCCTGCCAGGAACCGCCCACGGCGATCCGGCGGTCGGGCTCCCGCACATCGAGCAGCCATTCGCGCACGTTGCCGGGAAGGTCGTGCACCCCCCACGGGCTCACGCCGAGCGGATGCGAGCCCACCGTGGCGGTTCCCCCCAACCCAAAATTGGTGCGGATCTCGGTGGAGGACGCATCACCACCCCAGGGATAGGGACCGGGCCCGTCGCCCAGGGCCGCGCGCCACCATTGGTATGCCGTAGGCAGCTCGTTCCCGGTCCACCGGGCGTAAGCCGCCGCCTCGTACCAGGTCACCCCGGTGACGGGGTGGTCGCTCCGGCCCTCCGGCGGGCGGCCGTTGAGCCAGCCTCGCGGTCCCGGGAGACCGGTCTTGTCGACCAGCAGGCGGAGCCCTGCGTCCCGCCGGTGCGTCGTGCCGCCAAGCGTGAGCACGTCCGGCCACAGGGTGGAGTCCCGGTACCCTCCCGCTCCCACGAAACGAAGGTACTCCGCGTTGGTGACCTCGTAGCGAGCCATCAGAAAGGCTTCCACCCGGGGACTGCCTGCCGTACTCCCCGCGCCGACCTGGACCATCCCCTCGCTGGTGCTGTCGTTCGGGAGCAGGACCGGCCTCGCCACGGTGGTATCGTCGACCGAGAGCGCGGCGAGGAACTCCAGGGGCTGCCGATCCGGACCCTCGACGCGAACCAGGTATTCGCCCGCCACCAACGCCCGCGCCGTGACCGGCGTCGTCCCCAGGATCGTCGCGGAACGCTCGGGATACGATTCGAACGGCGTGACCCGGGTGACCGCGACGGTTGCGCCCGGCGGATCGCTGATGATCGAGAGATGGCCCGCCACCGAAGTGGTCACTCGTCCGAGCAGGCGCTCAGCCTGGCCGGTGCCCGCGGTGGCCAGGATGCCGGCCACCTCGTCGAGGCGCCCGGAATCGGCTGCCGGCACCAGCTGGGCGAGCACCGCGGCGTCGCGGCTCCGGGTTGCCCGGGATCGGGCGACCAGCGTGCCGATCAGCGCGAAGCCGACCAGCGCCGCGGCGAGGGACGCCCAGCGAATGAGCGGGGCCGTTCGTTGCGCCGCCGTCACCGGGGTCGTCGGCCCGGTGACACTACCGGCGGCGATGGCGTCGCCGAACTCGGCCGCCGAGGCGTAGCGGGCGCCCGGTTCCTTGGCGAGTGCCTGCGAGAGCGCGAGGCTGATGGCCAGCGGGACATCGGGCCGCAGGATGTGGACCGGCGCGGGTGGCGTCGTCAGGTGGGCGGTCAGCACCGCCTGCGCGGACGGACCGGTGAAGGGCGGGGCGCCGGCGAGCATCTCATACCCCACCACCGCGAGGGCATAGACGTCGGCCCTCGCGTCCACGCTTTCGCCGGAGAACTGCTCCGGCGCCATGTATCCCGGTGTCCCGACCGACGTTCCAGTGACCGTGAGCGGCCGCCCGGTCCGGGACTCGAGGAGGGCGCGCGCGATGCCGAAATCGGCGAGGACCGCGTGTTTGCCTTCGAGGAGGACATTCTCCGGCTTGATGTCGCGATGAATGATGCCGCGGCCGTGCGCGAAGGCCAGCGCGTCCGCGACTTCGCTCAGGAGCCGGGTCGCGTCTTCAACTGAAAGCTGGCCTTCGCGCTCGAGCCGCCCCCGCAACGATTCGCCCGCGACGAAGGGCATGATGTAGTACAGGAGACCTTCGCGTGCTCCCGCCGCCAGAATGGGGAGGATGTGGGGGTGCTGCAGGCTCGCCGCGAATTCCATCTCCTGCTTGAACCGCGCCGCGCTCACCTCGCTCGACAGCTCGGGAGGAAGCAGCTTGATGACGACCTGGCGGTTGAGCGAGGCTTCCATGGCGAGGAACAGCCGGCTCATGCCTCCGCCGCCGAGCTCTCGCTCGAGACGGTAGGCATCACCCAGCGCGGCCTGCACTCGGGCGTAGAGCTCGTTCATCGGAGGAGGTCCAAGACAGACGAAAGGTAACCCGGGGGAGTTGAGGTCCGATAATGGCCTGTGCGATCCGGCGGTCCCTGGTACCATGGGGAGCCGCCCGCTTCCGGGCCGCTCCTCTCGTGAGGTCGCATGCGTTCTCCTGGCGTCTGGAGGACGCAGACCATAACCCGGTTCTCCACGGGTTAAGCATCCTTCACAGTGCTCGTCCTATCTATTGGCCTCCTTGCCCGGCATATTCAGCCCCACTCGATTCATCCCGCTGTTTCGCAGGCCCCATTGGAGGATTCCCATGTTCAGTCGAAGCGCGTGTGTCGGCGCCGTTCTTCTGGCGCTGGCCGGCTCCGCCGCCGCGCAAGCCACGCCCACCACCCAACCCGTGCTCGTCGACATCTACCGCGAGATCGAGAAGCCGGGGCATGCCGCGGCCCACGAGGCCACGGAGGCACGATGGGCCGCCCTCAACCGGGGCGCGGGTTATCCGTATTCCTATCTGGCATTGGTCGCGGCAAGCGGTGCGCCAGAGGTCTGGTGGGTGTCGGGCCTCGATTCCTTCGACGCATTCGGAAAATCGAACGCATTCGGCGCCGACAAAACGGCGTACCGGCAGTCCATCGCCCGGGTGGCGATGGAGGACGCCGAGCACATCTCGAGCGTCGTGCGGATGCAGGCCCGGGCCGTTCCCGAGGCAAGCTCGGGTGGTTTTCCCGAGCTCGCGAAGATGCGAGTGTTCTCCATCCTGACGATTCGGATGCGGCCCGGACATGCGAGCGCCTTCGCCGAGATCGCGAAGCACTACGCCGCGATCGTATCCGAGGCGGGTGCCGTTGGGTGGCGGGCCTACGAAGTCGTGGCCGGCGCGCCCGGAGGGACGTACCTGGTGCTCTCCTCGTTCCCCTCCTGGGCCGCGGTCGATGCGAATGATGCCGCCTGGACCAAGGCGATGGGCGGCGCGGGAGCCCACCTCGAAGCGGCCGGGAAGCTGGCGCGCGAAGCAATGATGTTCAGCGAGTCACGGTATTTCTCGGTGAACCCGAACATGAGTCTGGTATCGAAGGAAATGGCTGCGGCGGATCCCTTCTGGGCCCCGAAGGCGGCAACTAACCGCGCTCCCTGAGCCGGGTACGCCGGGGACGGCCGGGGGGGAGCCTCCCGGCCGCTCTCCGCTTGCTTGCTGCGGTGCCGGGCGGGGGATAGACTGCATCTTCCTCTCGTTTCAGTTCGGAGTCATCCCATGCTTCACTTCCGGCACCGCCTGAGCGGGTGCGGCCTCCTGCTCGCCGCCCTGACCGCCGCACCTGCCTTTGCCCAGATCAGTACGACCGATACGCGTCTCCTCTCCCAGCCCGCGGTCGGTGGAGACCGGATCGCCTTCGTCTATGCCGGCGATCTGTGGACCGCCCGGACCGATGGCAGCGAGGTTCGGCGACTCACCACAGCACTCGGCGACGAGGCCGCACCGGTGTTCTCGCCCGACGGCAGGTGGATTGCGTTCGCGGGCAACTACGACGGCAATATCGACGTCTACGTGATTCCGGCCGCCGGCGGCGAGCCGCGGCGTCTTACCTGGCATCCGGGGATGGACGTGCCTCAGGCCTTTACCCCCGACGGGGGGAAGGTGCTGTTCACCTCCAGTCGAGCCGACTTCTCGAATCGCTACACCCAGCTCTGGACCGTGCCGGCCGCCGGAGGAGTGGAGGAACGGCTTCCGATTCCCAACGCGGCGCAGGCGTCCTACTCGCCGGACGGCCGCTACATCGCCTACAACCCGATCGGCCGTGCCTTCGAGCAGTGGAAGGGCTATCGCGGCGGACGGGTGTCACAGCTTTGGCTGATCGATACCCGCACCTGGGACATCGAGAAGATTCCCCAGCCGGCGGGTCGCTCCAACGACGTCGATCCCATGTGGCTCGAGGGCGACGGCATCTGGTTCCGCTCCGACCGCGAGGGCGAATTCAACCTCTACCGCTACGACCGAAAGACCAAACAGGTGACACCGGTCACGAGTCACGAGGACTTCCCGGTGATGGCCGCCTCGGGCCAGAGCATGCGGATCGTCTACGAGCAGGCGGGCCACCTTCATCTGCTCGATTGCGGCAGCGGCCAGGCACAGCGCCTGACGATCGGGGTCGCCGCCGATCTGGCCGAGACTCGGCCCCGCTGGGTGAAGGGCGCGGGGTTCGTTCGCAACGTGTCGCTTTCGCCGTCGGGAGCGCGGGCGGCTTTCGAGATGCGCGGCGAGATCGTGACGGTGCCCGCCGAGAAAGGCGATCCCCGCAATCTGACCAATTCGCCGGGAGCACATGACCGCTCGCCGGCGTGGTCCCCCGATGCCAAAACCATCGCGTTCATGTCGGACCAGGGCGGCGAGTACCGGCTGCACCTGGCGCCGCAGGACAGCAAGGGTGAGCACCGGGTGATCCAGCTCACCGGCGCGGGTTATTACAGCGCCCTGAAATGGTCGCCCGACAGCAGGCAGATCGCCTACACCGACAACTCGCAGAGCATTTACGTGCTGGACGTGGCCACCGGCAAGAGCCGCAAGGCGGGGAACAACCGCGTGTACACGCCGATCGGGATGCTGAGCTACAACTGGTCACCCGATTCGCGGTGGCTGGCGTACACGGCCCAGCCCCACCCGCTGGTGAGCGCCCTCTATTTATACGACACGCAGCAGGGCCGTTCGAGCCAGGTGACCGACGGGTTGAGCGAGGTGTCCCAGCCGGTGTTCGAGCGGAACGGCAAGTACCTGTATGTCCTGGCCTCGACCGATGCCGGGCCCGCACTGGACTGGTTCGCGCAGAGCACCAGCGGTCTCAGGCGGACGCGGGAGATTTACGCCATCGCGCTGACCAGGGACGCGCCCAATCCGTTCGCCCGGGAGAGTGACGAAGAGAAGCTCACGGCGGCGAAGCCCGACTCGACCAAGCCGGCGGCTCCGCCCCCGGCCCCTCCGGTGACGGTGGACCTGGACGGTATTGCCAACCGGATCGTGGTGTTTCCCATTGCGCCGGCGGTGATCAACCAGCTGGCGATCGGCGAAGCGAACCAGGTGTACTACCTGCGGGACACCGACGGAACCGGGGTGATCCGGCGCTACGACATCACCAAGCGGAAGGACGACGTCGTGGTGCCGGAGGCGGCGGGCTTCGAGCTCACGGCCGACGGGAAGAAGCTCCTCTATCGGCAGGGCCAGAACTGGACGCTCACCACCATCGCGGCCAACAAGCCGGCCGAGGGGCGGCTCAATCTGGCGGATGTGAATCTGCATATCGATCCGCGGGCCGAGTGGAGTGAGATGTTCGAGGAAGCGTGGCGGATCAATCGCGACTACTTCTACGCCACCAACTACCACGGGGCCGACTGGCCGGCGGTGAAGGCCAGGTACGCCCAGTTCCTTCCCCATCTCTCCAGCCGCGCGGATCTGCAGCGGGTGATTCGCTGGACCCTGAGCGAGCTGCGGGTGGGCCACAGCTACCAGTCGCCGGGGCAGCGGCGCGACATGCCACTCCTGGTGGGGGTTGGGCTGCTCGGCGCCGATTACACCGTCTCGGGTGACCGGTACCGGTTCGGCAGGATCTACGGAGGACTCAACTGGAACCGGACCCTCCGGTCGCCGCTCACCGAGCCGGGAGTGGACGTCAAGTCCGGGGAGTACCTGCTCGCGGTCAACGGGAAGGAGCTGCGCACCAACGTCAACGTGCATGCGCCGTTCGAGCAGACCGTGGGGAAGACGGTGGAGATCACGGTGGGGCCGAATGCCGACGGCGCCGGCTCACGCACCTTGAAGGTGGTGCCGATCGGGAACGAGGCGGCCCTGCGGAACCGCGCCTGGGTCGAGGGTAACCTGCGCAAGGTCGACTCGGCGACCAGCGGCCAGGTGGCGTACGTATACGTGCCTAACACGGCAGGCGCGGGATACGAGTCGTTCAAGCGGTACTTTTATCCCCAGGCCCACAAGGCGGGGATCATCGTGGACGAGCGGTTCAACGGCGGCGGGCAGCTGGCGGACTACTATGTCGATATCCTGCGGCGTCAGGCGAGCAGCTACTGGACGATGCGGTATGGCGATGTGCTCAAGACGCCGGCGGCGTCGATCGAGGGGCCGAAGGCGCTGCTGATCGATGAGACCGCGGGCTCCGGCGGCGATTACTTCCCCTGGATGTTCAAGAAGCTGGCGGTCGGGCCGCTGATCGGGCAGCGGACCTGGGGCGGGCTGGTGGGGATTCTGGGCTTCCCGACCCTGATGGACGGCGGCACGGTCACGGCGCCGAACCTGGCGTTCTGGACGCCGGACGGCGGGTACATCGTGGAGAACGAAGGGATCGCGCCGGATATCGACGTCGAACAGACCCCCAAGGACGTGATCGCGGGGCGGGATCCGCAACTGGAGCGGGCGATCGCATGGGTGAAGGAGGAGCTCAGGAAGAACCCCCCGGCGGAAGTAAAGCGGCCGGAGTTCAGGGACAAGACGAGAGCTCCATGAGCCGGAAAACGGGCTCGGGTTGAGGTTGTCTCCTTACTCAAAGGCATAGCACCATGCGCGCATTCGCGTTTGCGGCACTCGCCGTGACCTCCTTCGTTTTCCCCTGCGCGATCACCGCGCAGGCGCCCAGGCACCCGCTCGACGGACTGAGCCCGCAGGAGCACTGGACCGCCTACGACGTCGTCCGCGACGCGGGAAAGCGCGATTCCACCACCAAGTTCGCGTACGTGGGGCTCAACGAGCCCCCCAAGAGCGAAGTCCTGGCCTGGAAGCCCGGGCAGAGCTTCCGCCGCGAGGCCAAGGTGCACGTCGTGACCAGGAGCAAAGGGTACGAGGGCGTCGTGGATCTCCTGGGCAAGCGGCTGCTCTCGTGGGAGGAGGTCCCGGGCCGGCAGTACATGGCCATCTCCACCGAAGAAGAAGCCGTGAACGAGATGCTGAAGAGCCACCCGCAGGTGCGCTCGGCGCTCCAGCGGCGGGGCATCACCGATCTCGAGCACGTGCGGTGCTATCCCAACAACGAGGGCTACTTCGACCTCCCTGAAGAGCGCAGCAAGCGGATCATGCGCGCCAAGTGCGGCAACGGCCACGGGCGCTTCAGCGGATTCAGCCGCCCGATCGCGGGACTCTATGCCGTGGTGGATCCGATCGAGAAGAAAGTGCTCCGCGTGGTCGACGACGGCCCGATGCCGGAAGTGGAAGTCCTCGGGGAGCATGGGCCCGACGTGGTCGGCGCGACCCGGGCGCCGCTGCCGCCGATGGTGGTTTCCCAGCCGATGGGGCCGGGCTACACGGTGGAAGACCGGCAGGTGAGCTGGGAGAATTGGCGCTTTCACTTCCGGGTCGATCCACGCCGGGGCATCGTGCTGTCGCTGGTGCGTTACGCGGACAAGGGCACCGAGCGGTCGGTGATGTATCAGGGCTCGATCTCCGAGCTGTACGTGCCCTACATGGATCCGAACGAGCCGTGGAGCTATCAGAGCTTCTTCGATCTCGGCAGCTACGCGGGCGCGTTCGGCGGGGTTGCGAGCACGCTCGAGCCGGAGCGCGATTGCCCGGCGCACGCGAAATACTTCGACGCGGTCGTGGGCACCGAAAGCGGCGCCCCCACGCAGCGGGTCCGGGCGGCGTGCCTCTTCGAGCGGGTCGACGGCGATCCGAGCTGGCGGCACTCCCGCGCCGACAACCGGGTGATCGAATCCCGGGTGAAGCGCGATCTGGTGCTCCGGATGATCATGACCGCCGGCAACTACGACTATCTGTTCGACTGGATCTTCCAGCAGAACGGCTCGCTCAAGGTCAACACCGGCGCGACAGGGCAGGATCAGGTCAAGGGCGTTCGCAATCGCGGGGTGATCGCCGGCACGAACGGCACCAACGGGACGAACGGTGGCGGCGGCGGCGGGGCCGTGCGGGACGATGCGTACGGCCGGTTCATCGCGCCGAACCTGGTCGGCGTCAATCACAGCCACTTCTTCTCGTTCCGGCTCGACCTCGACGTCGACGGCGTCGCGAACACCCTGATGGTCGACCGGCTGGTGACCGAGCGGCAGCCCGCAAACAATCCGCGGAAGAGCCTCTGGAAGGTGGAGACGGTTACCGCGCGCACCGAGAAAGACGCGATGCGGCATTCGACCATGGCCCAGCCCGAGATCTGGCGGGTGGTGAATCCGGGGGTCGCGGGCGCCTACGGCGATCCGGTGGGCTACGAAGTCGGCGGCGGCATGGGATCGCTCACCCTGATGAGCGCGGACGACTACATGCAGCGCCGCGCCGGCTTCACCAACCACAACCTCTGGGCCACGCCGCACAACCCAGCCGAGCTGTACGCCGCCGGGGACTATCCCACGGTGAGCACCGCCGACCAGGGCCTGCCGGGCTGGACCGCCGCCAACCGGCGGATCGAGAACACCGACGTGGTGGTCTGGTACACGCTCGGCTTCCACCATGTGCCCCGGCCGGAAGACTGGCCGATCATGCCGGTGGCCTGGCACGCGTTCGAGATCAGGCCCGTCGGATTCTTTGCGAGGAATCCGGCGCTGGATCTCCCGAAGTGAAGGTCTACCGCCCGAACGCCGGCCTCGGCAGGGCCACGCGGGGCGGCAGGGAGGATTGACCCCGGAGGAACGCCAGCATGGAGGGATTGATCGCCGGATAGCCCATGATGCCGTGGCCGCCGTTTTCGACCACGAGGACGGCGGCTCGGGAGAACCCCCGCGCCACCTCTTCGGCATTCGCCACGGGTGTGCGCGCGTCGAGGTCCCCGGCCACGAGGAGCACGGGCACATTGGACCGCAGGGGTCCTCGAAACGCGTCGCCCAGGCGGGGAGTTCCGAGCCCTTCGCAGACCCCGGGGAACGGGTAGTCGATCGCCCCGCCGACTATCGCGGTCCCCGACTCCCGTTCGATGAGCGCAAGCCGTTCCGTCGATGCCCAGGAAGCGCAGTCCATCGTCAACGCCATGGCGGACCAGGCCGCGCCGCGCCGCCAGCCGGCGGCCCAGCGGCCGAGCTCCGTAAAGTCGCCCCGCTCCATCACCGCGAGAGCGGCGGGTAGCTGGCGCATGGGCCCATTGCGTCCCAGCGCGTCAGCGATCCGCTTGCGGAGATCCCAGTCACCCACCACGATCACCTGTCCATTGACCCGGACCGATTCGGGCCTGGCCTCGAGCCGTTGTATCAGACGGCGGACCGAGCCCACCAGGTCGGGGAGCTGCCGCCGGTAGAACGTATCCGTCGCGGCGAGCCGCCCGAGGCGCGTCAGCGTCTCGTCGACAGGAGCCGGCCGTTTGAACGTTTGATCGGGGCCCTCGATACCGAAGAGCGCCAGGCGCGAGATGGACCGGGGGTGCCTCCGCACCACCGCGAGCGCGAGATGACTTCCGTAGCTGCCGGCGAGCAGCGTGAGTCGACTGGCCTCGAGGGCCTGTCGCAAGGCCTCGACGTCGTCGGCATTCTCCTCGGTCGTGAACGCGCCAAGATCGATGCCCCGGGCACGCCATCTCTCCACGCAGCGCCGTCCGTGGGCCTGGAAGAGGGGCAGGTCGCGCACCGGGTCACCCGGACGGTCGAAGGGAAGCATCGGCCCCGGCTCGCAACCGAGATCGCGAGGCTCCGACCATCCCGTGCCCCGCTGGTCGAGGACGACGACGTCCGCGATGGTACGCAGGCTGTCGATGAGCGCGGCGGGCATCCCCTGGAAATCACCGGTGCCGGCATCTCCCGGTCCGCCGGCGAGGTACACGATCGGATCGCCGGGCCGCGGCGCGGAGGACCGGAACCGAACGAAGCGCAGCTCGAGCGTCCCGGAGCCGGGGGCAGCGCGCCGCGCCGGTACGGTGAATCGGCCGGCTTCGGCCTTGACGCGGATACCATCGCGGACCGGCAGCTCGATCGGCTCGAGGGATATCGCCTGGGTGAGCAACAGGCTGGCCAGCAGCATGGGGGCTCCGGGGGGTGTGGGCTGTAAAGATGGATGCTCGCGGGATGGAATGCGTTGGATGCTGCGCGCCCGGGACAGGTTAGGATTGTGGTCGCCGGAGCTCGTGGCGGCAAATAGCGCAAACCACCTCGGGGTAGCCAGATGATCTTCCTCCTTGCCTTCGCCGTGACGACTGCGCCCGCGGCGGCCCAGAATCCCGATACACCCATCGCCATCACCGACGTCACGGTCATCGACGTCGCGCGGAGCGTGCCCGTGGCCGCGCAGACGGTCGTCATTCGGGGCGACCGCATCGTCGCGATGGGCGCGGCTTCACAGGTCAGCCCGCCGGCCGGCGCGCGGGTTATCGACGGGCGGGGCAAGTTCCTGATTCCGGGCCTCTGGGACTTCCACGTCCACGCCACGGGTCAGGTGTTCGAGGATCTCTTCCAGCCGCTGCTGGTGGCGAACGGCATTACCGCCATGCGCGACATGTGGGGCCAGGTTCCGGCGGCACAGGCGGCGCGGGCCAGGATCGCGCGCGGCGAGCTGGTGGGACCGAGATCCGTGGTAGCCGGTAATATCGTCGACGGCACGCCGCCGATCTGGCCCGGCTCGACGAGTGTGGGCACGCCTGAGGATGGGCGGCGCATCGTGGACTCCATTGCGGCGGCCGGCGGCGCGTTCATCAAGGTGTACAGCCGGCTCGACCCCGAGGTCTTCCGCGCGATCGCGCACCGCGCGAAGGCGCGGGGCATCTCCTTTGCCGGCCACATCCCGAGCCTGGTCGATGCCCGGGAGGCTTCGGACCTGGGCCAGCACACCGTCGAGCATCTCACCAACCTGCTGACCGACTGCTCCAGGGATCGTGACGCGATACGCGCGGAGATCGCCGCCGCCGTCGCGTCACCCAGGCGGTGGGATTCTGCCGGGAGGCTTCAGCGGAGCCAGGCGGCGCGCGTGCTCGCCAGCCATGATCCCGGCCGCTGCCGGGAGCTGGCCCGCCGCTTCAAGGCGAACGGCACGGTGATGGTGCCGACCATGACGGTGCTCCGGTCGGTCGCGTTCCTCGACGACTCGACGCTCCGGAACGATCCGCGGCTCAAGTACATCCCGGCCTGGTTCAGCGGCCGCTGGGATCCCCGGCAGGACTTCCGGTTCCGCATGCTCACCGCCGACGACTGGGCGCTCCGGAAGCGGGGGCACACGCGGCAGCTCGAGATCATCCGGCTGTTCCGGCAGGAGGGCGTGACGTTCCTCCCCGGCACCGACCTGGCCAACCCGTATCTCTATCCCGGGTTCTCGCTCCACGACGAGCTGGCGAACTTCGTCGCTATCGGGTACTCACCCGCGGAGGCGCTCCGGGCCGCGACGCTCGGCCCCGCCGAGTTTTTCCGGGCCACGGATTCGCTGGGCACGGTGGCCACCGGAAAACTCGCCGACCTGGTTCTGCTCGACGCCGATCCGCTCGCGGACATCCGGAACACCACTCGTATCGCCACCGTGATGGCCAACGGCCGGGTCTACGACCGCGCCGCGCTGGACGCGCTGCTGGCGGACGCCGAGAAACGAGCCAAGGCGCCTCCCCCTGGCTGAGACGCAGGTCACGGTTGAGGGACGGCTCGGCGCGATCATGGACCTTCATACTTCCTGAAGGCGCTCGATGCGTCCTGCGAATTTTCTGGTTCGGCTGGTGCTGGCGGGTGTCGTCGTTGCCGGCGTCGGTCCTCGCCCCCTGGCCGGCCAGGGTCTCGGCGGCAGTCTGGCCCTCGGCGTTTACCGCTCCGGCAACGAATTCCAGACGAGTCCCGGGGTCGGCGCCGAGGTCATCGGGCGGTGGGCCTCCCGCGCAGGGATCGGCGCGGGGATCGGCGCACGCCTCGTTCACTCGGGCGCGGAAGACCGCTTCTCTGCGTTCCTCGACGTGCGCTATGCCCCGTTTCCTTCTTCGACCAGGCGAATCCAGCCGATCATCGGGGTGCGTGCAGGTCTGTTTTTCGCGGAAGGGGAGTTCGGCGACGATCCGCTGATCGGCCTGCAGGCGGGCCCGCTGCTGGGAATCGCGGTCCGTGCCGGCACGGGGGTGAGCCTGACGATGGCCGGGGATTTCGGGCGGATCCTGGACACCAACCTCTGCTGCGGGATCCGCCGGTTCGTTCCCGGGCTGCAGGTGGGAATCAACTTGCACTGACCGGGGACCGGTGACGGTCTATATTCTCCCGAACGTCATCAGCCTGGAGCCCGGGTCACATGTGGTATCGCGCCTTACTGGCCGGAACGGCCTGTCTCATGCTGGCCGTCTCGGCGGCGGCACAGACGTTCCCCACCGCGGATTCCGTCATCAAGCACATCTGGGACGAAGGCATGACGGACAAGTCCCAGGCCGCGCGTCTGGCGCAGGTCCTGACGGATTCCATCGGTCCCCGTCTCACGGGCTCGCCGGGGCATCAGGCGGCGGTGGCGTGGCTGCAGCAGCGGTATCGCGAATGGGGCGTGACGGCGCGCGCCGAGCGGTACGGGACCTGGCGCGCGTGGCGCCGTAGCTATACCCGTCTCGACCTCATCGCCCCACGGTTCCGGACCCTCGAGGCGACGATGCTCGCCTGGAGCACCGGCACGAGGGCACCCGTGGAAGGCGAGCTGATCACCAGCCCCGATCTGCCCGACAGCGCCGCGTTCGACGCCTGGCTGCCGAACGTGCGCGGCAAGTTCGTGGCGTTGTATGCCCCGCCGGAGCCGAGCTGTCGCGCGCCGGAATCGTGGGAGAAGCTGGCCCGGCCGGAATCGGTCCAGGGCTGGAAGGACGAGCGGGCCCGGATTCGCCGGGAGTACCAGGCGAAGTTCAACCGCTACGGGCGGAATGCGTTCCAGCGGCTCGACGCCGCCGGGGCGGCAGGCCTGGTGAGCGGGTTATGGTCGGACGGCTGGGGCGTGGACAAGGTTTTTGCCGCGGCGACGCGGACGATCCCGCATGTGCAGCTGAGCTGCGAAGACTACGGACTGGTGATGCGGCTCGCGGCCAACCAGCAGGGACCCAGGCTCCGGCTCGACGCCCGTTCCGAAGACCTGGGCGAGGTGCCGGTCTTCAATGTGGTGGCGGAGCTCAAGGGAATCGAGAAGCCCGACGAATACGTGGTGCTCTCGGCGCACCTCGATTCGTGGGACGGCGCGTCGGGGGCCACCGACAACGGCACCGGGACGATCACCATGCTCGAGGCGATGCGGCTGCTCAAGGCGTCGTATCCCAATCCCAAGCGGACGATCGTGGTGGGTCACTGGGGAGGTGAAGAGCAGGGGCTGATCGGCTCAGGCGCCTTCGCCGAGGATCACCCGGAGATCATCGACGGGCTGCAGGCCGCCTTCAATCAGGACAACGGCACCTGGCGGATCGAGTACATCCGAATGATGGGTTTCACGCGGGCCGGCGAGTTCTTCGCGCGCTGGATGAGCAAGGTGCCGCGCGAGATCGAGAACCTGGTGGACTACGACATTCCCGGCGAGCCGGAGCGTGGCGGCAGCGACCACATGTCGTTCATCTGCCGGGGCGCGCCGGGCTTCCGGCTGCAATCGCACTACCCGGACTATCGGCAGTACACCTGGCATACCAACCGGGACGCCTACGACAAGATCGTGATCGACGATCTCAAGAACAACGCGACCCTGACCGCGATGCTCGCGTACCTGGCGTCGGAGGATCCGGAGAAGATGCCGCGCGACCGCCGCGTCATGCCGGCGGGGCAGGGGGGCCAGCCGCAGCCGTGGCCGGGCTGCGGGACGGTGAGGCGGAGCTCGGGGCGGTAGGGGCGGGTCAGCCCGGGAGGCTCACCGCGACGCTCCGGGTTTCCATGGAACGGGCGGCGTCCCGGCATCGGCAGCTTGAGCGTACACCCGGGCGCCCGCATCTTCCTCTGGAGCCCGCCGCCAGCCCCAATCCCAGGAGCGCCTCCCATCGCCCCGCCCGCGTCTCCCGCGTACGACCTGGCCGCCTGGCGCGCGCAGATCCCACTGCTGGGATCGTGCATTCCCATGAACAACTGCTCCCAGGCGCCTCAGGCCTCCGCCACGAGGGCCGCCGCTGAGCGGTACCTCGATTCGTGGAGCCGCACTGGGATGGACTGGGATGCGTGGATGGTCGAGGTGGGGGACGCCAAGGCGGCG
>Ga0256867_10000222_pt1 | contig 21630 bp, 18 predicted proteins | sample RVTome_15_FD_185939 | JGI IMG/M metagenome (GOLD analysis project Ga0256867, IMG submission 185939) | Soil microbial communities from uranium-contaminated site in the Upper Colorado River Basin, Wyoming, United States - RVT150D86 (HiSeq) ... | reverse complement strand
ACGGCGATTGCCGGGGCGGCCTGGGCGTTCTTCGCCTACATCTTCGGTCGGACCGACGCGACGAGCTACCTCCAGTTCTACTATCTGCCCAACGCCGGCGAGCTGACGATTTTCTGCGCCGCGCTCATGGGCGGCGCCCTCGGGTTCCTGTGGTACAATGCCCATCCGGCGGAGGTCTTCATGGGTGACACGGGCAGCCTCGCCATCGGCGGCGCGCTGGGCACCGTGAGCATCCTGCTCAAGGCCGAGTTCCTGCTCGTGATCATCGGCGGCGTGTTCGTCGCCGAGCAGGTGTCCGTGATGCTGCAGATGGGCGTGTACAAGTGGCATAAGCGCACCCGCGGCCGGGAGTATGCCGACGCGCACCGGGTCTTCCGGATGGCGCCGCTGCATCACCATTTCGAGAAAAAAGGATGGGATGAGACCGTCGTGGTCACCCGGTTTTACATCCTCGGCATTTTCTGCGCGCTCGTGGCCCTGGCCACGCTGAAGCTGCGGTGATGCTCCCGCGGCTCACCGCGTCCGGCGCCGAAGCGGCCGTGCTCGGACTTGGCCGGAGCGGCGTCGCGGCCACCCGCCTGCTCCGGCGATGGGGCGTGCCGGTGTACGCCTCCGATGCCGGCGCCGGAGCGCTCTACGATCGTACGGCGGACCGGCTCCGCGCGGAGGGCGCCACCGTCGAGGTGGGCGGGCATGATCTGTCCCGCATCGCGCGGGCCGGCCTCTGCGTGGTGTCGCCGGGGGTGCCGCCGTCGACACCGGCCCTCCTCGCCGCGCGCGAGGCCGATGTGCCGGTGCGCGCCGAAGCCGATCTGGGACTGGAAGCCCTCGCGGGGGTGCCGTACATCGCGATCACCGGCACCAACGGGAAGACCACCACCACCGCGCTCGCCGGACATCTGTTGGCCACGGCGGGGCGGCGGGTCGCCACGTGCGGCAACATCGGGACGCCGCTGTCGGAGGTCGCCCTGGGGGACCGCCCCGAGTGCATGGCCGTGGAACTGTCGTCGTTCCAGCTGCATGACATGGTGCTCACCCGGCCCACGGTCGGCGTGCTCACCAATTTGTCGCCGGATCATCTCGACCGGTACGACACGCTCGAGGAGTATTACGCGGACAAGCGGCGCCTCTTCCGCAACGCGACTCCGGATTCGACCTGGGTGGTGAACGCCGACGATCCCGCCTCGCAAGACCTCGCCGCCGGGGTGCCAGGCACCACACTCCGCTTCTCGACCCGGTCCCGCAGCGACGGCTGGTACGATCACCCCCTCGACCGGTTGCGGATCGGTCCCGAGGAGATCATGCCCCGCGGCGACCTCCATCTCTTCGGTGACCACAACGCGGCGAACGCGCTCGCCGCGGCGCTCGCGGTCCACCGGACCGGCGTGGCCCTCGCGCTGATCGCCGAGGGCCTCCGGACCTTTCGGGCCCTCGCCCATCGAATGGAGCCAATCGGCGAGGTCGACGGCGTCTTGTATATCAACGATTCCAAGGCGACCAACGTGGCCTCGACCGAGGTGGCCGTGGCGGCGCTGGCCCGGCCTTTTGTGCTGCTGCTGGGTGGACGGCACAAAGGCGAGCCGTACACCCGGCTGGCCCCGTATCTCAAAAAGCGCTGCCGCGCCGTCGTGGCCTTTGGCGAGGCGGGCCCGATCGTGGCCGCGGACCTGCGTGACCAGGTCCCGCTCGAGGCGGTCACCAGCGGGGACTTCAACGCAGTCCTGGCACGGGCCCGGGTGCTCGCGCGCCCCGGCGACGCGGTGCTGCTGTCGCCCGCGTGCTCGAGCTACGACATGTTCAAGAACTACGAGCAGCGGGGCGCCAGATTCCGTGAGATCGTCGCAGGCTGGAGCGCGGCGCTGGAGGCCACCCGATGACCGCCTCGCCGGTCCGCCATCCGGGTGAGCTCCGCTGGGAGACGCGCCTTCTGGTGGTCATCACGGGGGTTCTCACGGCGTTCGGGATCACCAGCCTCTACGCCGCGGCCACGCTGCAGGACAACGCCTTCGGCATGGCCCTGGGACAACTGGTCGGCGCGATCTTCGGCGGCGTGCTGATTCTCCTCGTTTCGCGCATCGACTATCACGCCTGGCGCCCGCTGGCCTGGCCACTGCTGCTGGCAGCCATCGTCGCCCTGATCATCCCGCTCCTGCCCTTTACCCACGACATCGCGCCGCGGGTGAACGGGGCCCGGCGGTGGGTCGACATCGGGCCGCTCAACTTTCAGCCGTCGGAAGCCGCCCGCTTCGCGGTGATCGTCTGGACGGCCATGCTCGCCGCCAAGAAGGGCGACGCGGTACGCGGCTTCAAGAAGGGCGTCGCCCCGTTCCTGGTGATGATCGGGCTGGTGTCCCTACTGATTCTCCTCGAGCCGAATCTCTCCATGGCGGTGCTGGTGGCCCTGATCGGGGGCGTGGTCCTGTTCGTCGCGGGCGCGAAGATCGGCCATTTTCTCCTGCTGGGGGTGGGGGCCTTCTTCGCGACGCTCTGGCTGATCTGGGTGTCGCCGTACCGCCTCGAGCGCGCCCGGTGTCTGGTGGTGCCCTGCGAGGGCGGCGGCGACTACCAGCTGAGCCAGGCCCTGATCGGCTTCGGCGCCGGCGGGCCGGTCGGCGTGGGCTTCGGCCACGGCCAGCTCAAGATGAACTATCTGCCGTACGCGTACTCCGATTTCCTCTTCAGCACCATCGGAGAGGAATGGGGATTCCTGGGTGTGCTCATCATCGTCTCCCTGTTCACGATCCTCTGCTGGCTGGGGTTCCGGATCGCCAAGAGTGCGCCGGACCCCTTCGGGCAGTTTCTGGCCGCGGGGATCACCGCGTCGATCGCGCTGTCCGCGGTGCTGCACATGCTGGTGACTCTGGGCCTGATGCCGACCACGGGACTCTCGCTACCGTTCATGTCGCATGGACGATCCGGCCTGATCATCGCCCTGCTCTCGGTCGGCGTGCTGGTGAGTATCGGGCGGATGCGGGGGCGGGCACCGAGGGTGAGCGGTGAGCGGTAAGCGGTGAGCGGTGCCGCTGCGCGGAACACGTTGCCTGTGGAGACAATGCGATGACAGCCAGGGAAATCCCGCTCACCGCTCACCGCTCACCGCTCACCGTGCTGTTCGCGTGCGTGCACAATGCCGGCCGTTCCCAGATGGCGGCGGCTGTTTTCAATGCGCTTGCCGACCCGCGCCTGGCGACGGGCGTCTCGGCCGGCACCGAACCAGGGGATCGGGTTCATCCGGTGGTCGTCGAGGCCATGCGCGAGATCGGCCTCGATGTGAGCCGGGCCACGCCGCGCAAGCTTACCGAGGCGCTGGCGCACGACGTGAGCATGCTGGTAACGATGGGGTGTGGGGAGGCCTGTCCGTATGTCCCCGGGTTAACGATGGTCGATTGGCAGATTCCGGACCCGAAAGGTCGCCCGCTGGAGGAAGTCCGGGTGATTCGGGAGGCGGTCCAGGCCTGCGTCGTGCAGCTGCTGCATGCGCATGGGTGGGAGAAACCGGTGAGCGGTAAGCGGTGAGCGGTGAACGGGCCGCCCCTTCTCCCGGGATCAGCGCCTCCCCCGGCGCGGCTGCACCACCGCTGACCGCTCACCGCTCACCGCTCACCGTGATGATCGCCGGTGGGGGCACCGGCGGCCACCTCATGCCCGCGCTGGCGATCGGTGCGGCGATTCGTGCCGCCGACCCCGCGAAGCGCATCGTCCTCGTGGGCGCCGTACGCGGTGTCGAAGCATCCCTGTTGCCCACGCGCGACTTCCCCTATCACCTCCTGCCGGCGGAGCCCATCTATCGACGGCAGTGGTGGCGCAACGTCCGCTGGCCGTTCCTGGCGCTGCGGCTGATGCGGGAGATCCGCCGGCTGCTCGAGCGGGAGCGGCCGGCGCTGGTCATCGGAACCGGAGGATACGCCTCCGGGCCGGTCGTGTGGGCCGCGGCCCGCCGGGGCATTCCCACCGCGATTCAGGAGCAGAACGCCTTTCCGGGACTGGCCACCCGGTGGCTGAGCGGGCGGGCGCGGCAGATCTGGCTGGGAGTGCCCGAGGCCCGCCGGTTCCTGCGTGCGGGCCGGGAAACGGAGATTCTCGATACCGGGAACCCGATCGTTCCGCCGGATCGCTCGCGTGAAGCGGAGGCTCGCGCACGCTTCGGGATCGACCGGAGCCGGCCGGTTGCCCTGGTTTCCGGCGGGAGCCAGGGCTCGGTTGCTCTCAACGAGGCGGTTGCGCAGGTGGTCCGATCGGGCGGTTTCGGTGGAGCAACCTTGCTCTGGGCTACCGGGCGAGGGAGCTACGAGCGGTTCCGGGAATTCCACCGTCCGCCCGGGATCCAGGTCTTCGATTTCCTCGATCCCATGGCCGATGCCTACGCCGTGGCCGATGTCGCAGTCGGCAGGGCAGGCATGATGACGATCGCCGAGCTGTGCGCCTGGGGGATTCCTTCGATTCTGATTCCGTTGCCGACGGCGGCGGCCGATCACCAGACGGGCAACGCGCGGGTGATGGCGGACGCCGGCGCAGCGGTCCACCTTCCGCAGTCGGAGCTTGCGCCGGGTCGACTGGGCGAGGCGCTCGGTGCGATCCTCTCGAACAGCGCCCTGCGGGCCGAGATGTCGGCCCGGGCGCGCGGGCGGGGCCGGCCGGATGCCGGCGCCAGAATTGCGGCCCTTGCCGGGGTTCTTTCGGGGTAGGGTCGCTCTTTCACAAGTTGCAGTGTCATTTTAGATTAGCTCATCCGCCATGAACCTCTTTCTCCCAACGGACCCGCGCCCGCTGCACTTCGTGGGTGTGGGGGGCGCCGGGATGAGCGCGCTGGCCCTTATCGCGCTTCGGCGGGGCCTCGCCGTCAGCGGGTCGGATGAGGACGTTGCCGGATGCGGCGATCTCATTGCCGCGGGGGCAGTCATCGCGCAGGGCAGCGTCCCGGCGCTCGCGGTTGCGGCGCGCGCGGTCATCGTGAGCGCGGCGATTCCGGATGAGCATCCCGAAGTTCGGGCGGCCCGGTCTCGAGGGCTGGCGGTGGTGCCGAGAAAGCACGCGCTCGCACGCCTGATTGGGAACACCCGATCGGTCGCCATCGCCGGCACCCACGGGAAGACCACGACGACGGTAATGACCACCGAAGCGCTGCGGGCCACCGGTCTCGGCGTTACCGGAATTGCGGGTGGCCGGGTGGAATCATGGGGTGGCAACGCATTGATCGGCGGCGACGAGCTCTTCGTCGTCGAGGCGGACGAATACGACAAGGCCTTCCTCACGCTCGACCCGACGGTGGCCGTGGTCAACAACGTCGAAGCGGATCATCTGGAATGCTACGGCTCGCTCGAGGCCCTGGAGGAAGCGTTCGTCGTCTTTGCCGGCCGCGCAGAGCGCGTGCTCATCGGGAACGATTCCGGGGGCGCCGACCGGGTGGCGGCGGGACTGCCGGCCGGGCGGGTCTGGCGGTTCGGACCGAGTGCGCCGGACCTCAAGCTGGAGAGCATCGAGACCGATCCTGCCGGCTCCCGCGCCACGATCTCGTTCCCCTCGGGTGGGACGGCCGCCATCGCGATTCGGGTGCCCGGCATGCATAACCTCCGCAACGCGACCGCCGCCCTGGGCGTGGTATCCGCCCTCGGTGGGAACGTCGAGGCTGCGGCGGCGGCGCTTTCCGCCTTTCAGGGTGTGGGCCGCCGCTTCGAGCGCCTGGGCGACGCGGCGGGCGTGATGCTGGTCGACGACTACGCGCATCATCCCACCGAAGTCCGGGCCACGCTCGCCGCGGCCCGGCAGGCCTTCCCTGGCCGCCGCCTCGTCGCCGTGTTCCAGCCGCACCTGTACTCGCGGACGGAACAGCACGGCGATTCCCTGGGCGACGCGCTGGCCGCGGCCGACGTCGTGGTGGTGACGGATATCTACCCGGCGCGCGAAGCTCCGATCCCCGGCGTGACCGGGGAGCGGGTCGCGAATGCCGCCCGCGATCGAGGAGTTCAGACCGTCTATGAGCCGGTGCGCGATGCGCTGGGCGAGCGAGTGGTCGAGCTCCTTCGAGCGGGCGACGTGGTCCTCACGCTCGGGGCCGGGGACATTACTCGGCTTGGCCCCGAGCTCCGCGGCCGGCTGGAGCGCTCCCGGTGACGACCAGTGCGGCGCAGCGACATCCGGCTGCGGGCCGTGCCTGGCTCCCGTCCCGGAAGCTGTTGCTGCGGGGCGCCGTCGGCCTTTCCGTCCTCGCCGCCGGGGCGCTCCTGCCCTGGGGGCTTCGAAAGGTCAGCTTCTTCGATGTCCGTCGGCTCGAGCTGGTCGGTGCCCGGTACCTCACGCCGGATGCGGTGGCCCGCGCGCTGGCGCTCCCCTCGGGCACGAACCTCTTCGACGACCTCACGCCGCTCGGGCGCCGGGTCGGCCGGATGGACGGCGTCCTCGAGGCCGAGGTCAGCCGGCGGTTGCCCGGAACGCTACGGATCCGGGTGCGCGAGCGGGAAGCCGTGGCGCTCACCGAGCGCAGGGGACGCCTGGGGCTGATGGACGTGAACGGGAAGTTGTTACCCTTCGATCCGACCCGGCCCGCGGACGATCTGCCCCTCGCCGATGCGGACTCGAGGGTGGGGCATCTCCTGGTGCGCTTCCGGGCCGCGGAACCGGAGCTGTACGCCCGGGTCGATGCCGGCCGACGGGCCCGCGGTGATGTCGTTCTCGAGAGCGGCGCGACGCGGTGGCGGCTCCGCGGCGACGCGACCGAGGAGGAATTCCGCGCTCTCGCCCTGGTGCTGGCGGAGCTCGCGCGCCGCGGCTGGAGCGGCTGGCGCGAGCTCGACACCCGGTTCAGCGGTCGGGTCATCGTGCGCAGCGGGTCGGGGGCGTGAGCGTTCCTCCGCAGCGGCTGGTCGCCGCGCTCGACGTCGGGTCGACGCGGGTGGTCGCCCTGGTCGGCGAGGCTACCGGGGATATCCGGTCGCCGCGGGTCCGGGTGCTGGGCGTGGGCGTCGAGCGGACGGCCGGGATGCGGCGCGGCGTGGTGCGCGACATCGAGGAGACCACGCGCGCGATCGCCAAGGCCATGCGCGACGCGCAGGTCATGGCCGGCGTCGAAGTGGGCGCGGTGTACTGCGGGGTCGCCGGCGAGCACGTGGCCGGACGGAGTTCGCACGGCGTCGTCTCGGTGACCGGCAGCGAGATCCGCACCGGCGACGTGGCACGGGTCAACGACGTGGCAAGCAACATCTCGTTCGGGCGCGATCACGAGCTCCTGCACGCGATCCCGCAGGACTACCTGATCGACCAGCAGGAAGGCATTACCGAGCCGATCGGCATGACCGGCTCCCGGCTCGAGGCGGAGGTCTACCTCGTGACGGTTCTGTCCAGTGCGCTCCAGAATCTCCGCAAGTGCGTGGAGCGCGCCGGTTACGCGATCATCGAGTTCGTGCTCGAGCCTCTGGCGGCGTCCCTGGCCGTGCTCACGCCCGACGAGCGCGAGCTGGGGTGTGCAATCGTCGAGATGGGTGGCGGATCGACGAATGTCGCGATCTTTCACACTGGCAAGATCCGCCACACCGCGAGCTCCATGTTCGCGGGGGGGCACGTCACGAACGACATTGTGCACGGCCTCCAGGTGACACAGCAGGACGCGGAACGGCTCAAGGAGCGCTTCGGCGCCGCCTACGAGCCGATGGTCCCTGACTCGGACCAGTTCCAACTACCCGGGACCCAAGGCCAGGGGCACCGCACCGCCCCTCGCCGGCTGCTGGCGCACATCATGCACATGCGCCTGCAGGAAGTCCTCGAGCTCGCGCTCGACGAGGTCTCCCGGCTAGGGTTCCGGCAGCGGCTTCCGGCAGGGATTATCCTGACCGGCGGCGGCGCGCAGGCCCCCGGCATGGTGGAACTGGCCCGCGAGGTGTTTGCCCTCCCAGTGCGGGTCGGCACTCCCGGTGAAGCACTCACCGGGTTGGTGGACAGCGTCGAATCGCCCCGTATGGCAGTGCCCGCCGGGCTCCTGCTGTACGGCGCGAAGCAAGTGCTCGCCAGTGGGAGCTATGCCGCGGGGCGGCGCGCTCCCGCCGTCGAGAAGGTGCTCGGTCCCGTCAAACGGTGGCTCCAGGACTTCTTCTGAGAACGCGAGGGCACGTTCAATGATTTTCGAGCTCGAAGAGCAGGGCGCACAGCACGCGCACATGAAGGTCGTCGGGGTGGGCGGCGGCGGCGGCAACGCGGTCAACCGAATGATCGAGGAGCGCCTGGTCGGCGTGGAGTTCATCTCGGTCAACACCGACGCGCAGGCGCTCTCGAAATCGAAATCGGACATCAAGGTCCAGATCGGGAAGAAGCTGACGAGGGGCCTGGGGGCCGGAGCGCGGCCCGAGATCGGCCGTCAGGCGATCGAGGAGAACCGCGACGAGGTGCTGGCAGCCATGCAGGGGGCCGACCTGGTCTTCGTGACCTGCGGCATGGGTGGGGGCACCGGGACCGGCTCGGCCCCTGTCATTGCCTCGATGGCGCGGGATATCGGCGCCCTCACGGTCGGAATCGTGACCAAGCCCTTTCTGTTCGAAGGCCAGAAGCGCATGAAGCAGGCGGAGATGGGCATCATGGAGATGCGGCGCGGGGTCGACACGATGATTGTGGTTCCCAACGAGCGTCTGATGGCCGTGGTAGGCAAGGGCTTCAAGTTTGAAGATGCCCTTAAGAAGGCCGATGAGGTGCTCCTTAATGCGACCCAGGGAATAGCCGATCTTATAACGAGGACCGGGCTCATCAACGTGGACTTCGCCGACGTGCGTACCGTCATGCAGAACGGCGGATCGGCGCTCATGGGGACGGGAATCGGTCGGGGGGAGAACCGGGCGCTGGAAGCGGCGCAGCAGGCCATCTCGAGCCCCCTGCTCGACAACATCTCGATCGGCGGCGCCACCGGCGTCCTGATCAACATCACGAGCAGCGACATGACGATGGGCGAAGTCACCCAGATCAGCGAGATCATTCACGACGCGGCCGGCGACCAGGCCGAAATCATCTTCGGGAGCTGCACCGATGAATCGCTCCAGGGTGAGATCCGGGTGACGGTCATCGCAACGGGTTTCGATCGCGCCATCACCGGCGACCATCACGCGCGATCCGGGGGGGTCATCCAGTTCCCCGAGAAGAAGCGTGCGGTCGCGGGCGGCGGACCGGTCGGGCAGGGATCCTCCGGGATGGCGCCCCCGGCTCCGGCCCCAACGCCCGTGGCGCGGCCGGCGTCAAAGCCAGTAGTGCCTACGCGCAGCGTGACCGCGCAGCCCGAGGTCTCCGATATGGAGATTCCGACCTTCATCCGACGGCAAATGGACTGACCTGATGCGGCGACTCTCGATCCTGCTCTCCCTCGCGGTCCTCGCGACCGCCGTCGTCCTCGCATTCGGGGGCCGGTGGCCGTGGCAACGACTGGAGCGGCGAGTCGAGTCGCCGGTGGCAATCCAGCTCCCCGCGATCATCGAGAGCCGCGATACGCTGCGCCGGGGCGAGACCCTGAGTGAGCTGTTCGGGCGGCAGGGATTGCTCGGGTCCCACCTGGTAGGGATGCTCGAGAAGGCCGGCCTCGATCCGCGCCGGCTGCGTGCCGGGATGGTGGTGAACTTCCGCCGCACGGAAGGCGATTCGGTGCCGCACGAGGCACTGGTCCGCACGGGCGTCGATTCGCGGCTCGCGATCCGGAGGGTGTCTCACGACACCTGGGCCGCGGAACAGCGTCCGATCGCCTGGCGTACCGAAGTGCTCCGCTTCGATGGGGAGATTCAGACCTCCCTGTACGACGCCCTCGACGAAGCCATACCGGACAGCGCCCTGGATCGAGGCAGCCGGACCCAGCTGGCCTGGCAGCTGGCCGACGTGTACGCCTGGTCGATCGACTTCAGCCGCGACATCCAGCCCGGTGATCGATTCGCCGTCCTCCTCGAGCGATTGATATCGGAGGAAGGCGAGGTGCGGCAGGGGCGGATCTACGCTGCCGAGCTCCTCGCCTCAGGCAAGCATCTCAGCGCGTTCCGGTTCGATACCGATCAAGGCGCCCGCTACTACGATGAGAGCGGGAACTCGCTTCGGAAGGCCTTTCTCCGCGCGCCGGTCGAGTTCCGCCGGATCTCCTCGAACTTCAGCCGGTCCCGGTATCACCCGGTGCTCGGCGTGTGGCGCAAGCACTCCGGAACCGACTACAGCGCCGCGAGCGGAACGCCCGTGATGGCCGCCGGCGAAGGCGTGGTGCAGCGGGCGGGCCGGGCCGGCGGGTACGGCAACCTGGTGGAGATCCGCCACCGCAGCGGCATCACCACGCGCTATGCCCATCTGCGCGCTTTCGGTCGAGGCATCCGGGCCGGGACACGAGTGAGCCAGGGTCGGGTCATCGGCTACGTTGGCGCCACCGGACTCGCCAGCGGTCCCCACCTGCACTACGAGTTCCTCGTCAACGGGAGTCCGCGCGACTCCCGACGGATCGCGCTGGGGAGCGGCGAGCCCGTCGTTCCCGCGCTCAAACCCTATTTCCTGGTCGAGCGAGACCGGCTTCGTGCCGCGCTCGGGACTGCGGCCTCCGCCGGATCCGTCATAGCGGACTGAGTCCCAGGGGGGAGGGAAGAGGGAGGAGGGAAGAGGACGAACCTGCCCGTGATGCCGGTTCCTCCCTCTTCCCTCTTCCCTCCTCCCTCCTCCCTTAGTTTTCCCCCATGCCGATCCTCGTCCCTCTCCTGGCCGCTATCGCGGCGGCCTTGTCGTATCGTTTCCTGGAAGGCGAAATCAAGCGACCCTGGGCGGCCGTCACTGGACGAGCTCTCGGGTGGGCTGCCCTCGGACTCCTGCTGGTCAACCTCTCCTGCGCCGGGCGTGCGAGCATCCGACCGCCCGTGGTCCTCCTCGACGCGTCGCTCAGCCTTCAGGCCGCCGGAGGTCGCTGGGAGGAGGCGCTCAGCGTCGCTCGTCGCGAGGGCAATCCGCGTTTGATCGGCGCGGCACCCGGCGACACCACGCCGTCGGGCGGGCAGTCACTGCTCGCGCCCGCCCTGGCCGCGGCCCGGGGGAGCAACGCTCGTGTCGTCGTGGTCACGGACGGGGAGATCGAGGATGCCTCCGACCTTTCCCCCGACCTGCTCGAGTCGGCGACTCTGCGCGTGCTGCCTCGAAGTCCGCTTCCCGGCCTCGCGGTGACACGGGTCGACGGCGCCACTCGACTGTCCGTGGGAGATTCCCTGCGTCTGACCGTCGAGGTGGCTGCGTTCCATGGCGGTGGCGGCCGGCAGGTTGCAGTCCTTGCCCGGGAGGGCGCGCGGGTCTGGCTCCGCGGCGCGGTGCGGGTTCCCGACTCCGGCACCGCTCGCCTCGAGCTCGAGGGACCCCTTCCCGCGGTCGACCCCGGGCCCCACGTCCTCTCGGTCGCCATCGACGGTGCGGGCGACGCGGAGCCGCGGGATGACGCGCGGCTCGTGCTGGTCGTGGTCGCCCCCACCCCGGGGATCGTGCTCCTGGCCAGCCCTCCCACGTGGGAAACCCGCTTTCTCATGCCCGCCCTCCGCGAGCTCTCGGGGCTGCCGGTGCGCGGGTATGCTCGCCTGGAGTCCGGCCGCTGGCGGCGGCTGGGGTCACTCTCGCCGGCCTCTGCGAGCGAAGTCACCGACGCGGTCCGCCGGGCCGATCTCATCATCACCCTCGGTGAAACGTCGGATGTGACGCGCGGCGCCCGCGCGCGCGGGCGATGGAGATGGCTCGGGGCCGGTCCGGGGATCGCGGATCCGGGTGACTGGTACCTCACCGCGACCGGTGACGGACCGCTTGCAGGAGGCCTGGCTGGGCTCCCTGTCGACTCCCTTCCGCCCGCGACGGCGCTCGCGAGGCTCGCCCCGGCGCCGCGCGGCTGGACCGCCCTCAGGGCCCAGGCAGGCCGCCGGGGTGTGCTCCGCCCGGCCGTCGTGGGTGGCGACTCTGCCGGAGTGCGCACGCTCGACTTCGCGGCTGAGGGGCTCTGGCGATGGTCGTTCAGCGGAGGAATGGCTGAGCAGGCCTACCGGTCGCTGATCGCGCGCGCGGTCTCATGGCTGCTCGAGGGGGGTGTGCGGCCGGAGGGGAGCCTGCGGGTTGCGCGAGCCGTGGTCCCGCGGAGCCGTCCGGTGGTATTCGAATGGGCTGGGGCAGCGGCGCCGGCCCCAGCGGAGATCCGGCTCGACGGTCCGGGAGGCGCCCGCACCGACACCCTTCGCTTCGACGGCGCGGGCAAGGCGGAGGTCCACCTCGGTCCGGGGACCTGGCGATATCGGTCAGGAGATGCTGCCGGGATGGTGGCGGTGGAGGAGTTCACCCCCGAATGGCTGCCCCGGCCTCAGACGGTAGCGGCCCGGGAGGCTGTCGCCTCGGCGGAGTCCATGCGGCGTTCCTTTCGTGATCAGCTTTGGCTGTTCGGCGTCGCGGTGGTTGGCTTCGCGGTGGAATGGGTCTCGCGACGGCGGCGGGGGATGCGATAGATGTCGGACCGCGTCACGCAGCCTACAAAGCTCGGGCTCTGGTCCCGCATCAAGCAGCTCGCCCTCACCGACGTCGGCGCGATCGTTCGCGGGTTCAAAGCGGCCGACATCGAAGCGATGGAGCGGCTCCTCCTCGAATCCGATTTCGGCGTGGCGGCAACCACCGACCTGGTGGAGCTGCTCGAAGACGGGGTTCGACGAGGCCGACTCAAGTCGGAAGACGATCTGCGCCAGGCGCTCATCGGCCGCCTGACGAGTATCCTGGCGGGCCCGGAGCATCCGGGCGTGCTCGCGCGGGCCGAGTCGGGGCCCACCGTCGTGCTGGTCGTCGGGGTGAACGGCGTGGGCAAGACCACCAGCATTGCCAAGCTGGCGAAGCGACTTTCGCTGGCCGGAGACAAGGTCCTGCTGGCCGCGGCCGATACCTATCGGGCCGGGGCCATCGCTCAGCTCGAAATCTGGGCAGAGCGGCTCGGCCTGCCCTGCGTCAGCGGAGCGGCGGGCGGAGATCCGGCGGCGGTGGCCTTCGACGCCATCGAAGCGGCCTCGCGGCGCGGCTCGACCGTCGTGATCGTGGACACGGCGGGGAGGCTCCACACGCAGGAGGGCCTCATGGAGGAGCTCAGCAAAGTGGTTCGGGTCATCGCGCGCAAGGCGCCGGGCGCCCCGCACGAGACGCTGCTCGTCCTCGACGGCACGGTGGGGCAGAACGCGGTGCAGCAGGGAAGACTCTTCGCGCAGGCGGTCACGCCGACCGGACTCATCGTGACCAAGCTCGACGGCACGGCGCGCGGCGGCGCGGTGGTCGCACTCCGGCGCGAGCTGTCGGTTCCGATCCGGTTTCTCGGGACCGGCGAAGGCGCGGGCGATCTCGAAGTCTTCGAGCCGCGTCGCTTCGCGGAGGAGCTTGTCTCGGCCGACGAAGAAACCTGAGCGGATGCCGCCGCTTCGCCTCGACACTCCGGTCAAGTTCCTCAAGGGCATCGGCGAGCGCCGCGCCGACCTGTTCGCCCGGCTCGGCATTCACGTCGCCAACGACCTGCTCTGGCACCTCCCGCACCGCTACGTCGATGCTTCGACCGTGACCCCGCTGGCCTCGGCGCGCGTGGGACAGGACGCGGCATGCGTGGGCAAGGTGGTGGCCAAGGACGTGGTGCCCACCCGGAAAGGGCTCCGGATCTTTCGAGTCGTGCTGCGCGACGAGAGCGGGTCGCTGGAGTGCGTCTGGCCGGGGCAGTCCTTCCTCGATCGCACGATCCTCGAGGGCCAGGTGCTGCTGGTGGCCGGGCCGATCCGGTTCTATCACGGGCGCCAGATGGCGCCCCGTGAATATCTCATCCTCGGCGATGCGGAGGATGAGCCGGGCAACGGCATGCGGCGCGGCACCATTCTCCCCGTGTATCCCGCCACCGAGGGGTTGAGTCACAAACAGATCCGCTCGCTGGTACTGCGGCATCTCGATGAGCTGGTCGCGCGCTCGAACGACCTCCTTCCCGAAGGCCTCCGTCACCGCTTCGGCCTGCCCTCCCATTCGGATGCCCTGCGTGCCGTGCATCGTCCCGCATCGATCGCAGAGGCGGAACGAGGTCGCCGGCGCCTCGCCATCGACGAGCTCCTGGACCTCCAGATCATGCTCGGACGGGCCCGGCACCTGGCGAAGCAGGGCCGACGGGGCATCCGTTTCGAGATCAAGCGCGAGCTGACGACGAGCCTCAAGGAAGGGTTGCCGTGGCCGCTTACCGGAGACCAGCGGCGCGCCGTGCGGGAGATCTCCGCCGACATGTGCTCGTCCGACCGGATGCATCGCCTCCTCATGGGAGATGTCGGCACCGGCAAGACCATCGTGGCGCTCTTCGCCATGCTGTTGGCGGTCGAGAACGGCTATCAGGCCGCGCTGATGGCCCCTACCGAGCTCCTCGCCGAGCAGCATTACGTGACCCTGTCCGGGCTGCTGTCCGTTCTGGGGCTCACCCCGGAGCTCCTGCTGGGCCGCCTTCCGGTCGCCGAGAAGGCGGCGGTTCGTGCCCGCCTGAAGGACGGCTCGGCCGCGGTCGCCGTCGGAACCCACGCCCTCATGCAGGAGAAAGTGGAGTTCCACCGACTCGGCCTGGTGGTGATCGATGAGCAACACCGCTTCGGGGTCGAACAGCGCGCGGCGCTGATCGGGAAGGGCGAGGCACCGGACACCCTGTTGCTCACCGCCACCCCGATTCCGCGATCCCTGGCGCTCACCCGTTTCGGCGATCTCGACGTTTCCACTCTGCGCGAGCGGCCCCCCGGGCGCGGCGACGTCCGGACCAGCGTGCGAACCGGCCGCCAGCGGGATCAGGTGCTCCGGTTTGTGCACGACCAGTGCGCCGGGGGCCGGCAGGCGTACATCGTGCTTCCCGTGATCGACGAGACCGAGAAGGCCGACCTGCGCGCCGCCACCACCATGGCCGAGACCCTGCGCGGCGAATGGCCCGATTTGAGCGTGAGCCTCGTGCACGGCCGGCTCAAGCCCGAGGAGCGCGACGGAGTGATGCAGGAGTTTCGCGCCGGCCGGGTCCAGGTCCTGGTGGCGACCACCGTGATCGAGGTGGGCATCGACGTGCCGAATGCCACGATCATGGTGATCGAGCATCCGGAGCGCTTCGGGCTGGCGCAGCTGCATCAGCTCCGGGGGCGGGTCGGCCGCGGCTCGGCCGAGAGCTACTGCATCCTGGTCGCGGCCAGGAGCTCGGAGCGCCTGTCCCGCTTCGCGGCCACGACGGACGGCTTCGTCATCGCCGAGCTGGACCTCGAAGAGCGGCGGGAAGGTGATCTGCTGGGCCAGCGGCAGTCGGGCACCGCCGAGCTCCGCATCGCGCGGTTTCCCGAGGATACCGACCTCCTGGGCGTGGCGCGTGAAGTCGCGCGGGAGATTCTCGCCGTTGATCCGGCGCTGGTCAAGGGCGAGCACGCCGATCTGCGGGCCCGTGCGCTGCTGCGGTATCCCAAGGCCGAGTCCCTGTTTCGCGTGGGCTAGCCGCCCGCTCCACTATCCCGCCAGCACACCATCGCAATGGGGCCGGCCTCATGACGCAGCAGACGCGCGATCTCCTCACGATAGTGCTGGGCGCACTGCTCGTGGGCGCAGCCTATCTCTCCGCGTTCCTGCCGGGCGGGGCCCCGACGGCGGCGGCGTGGCTCATGCTGGCGGGAATGACGCTGGTGCTCGTGGGCCTCATGATGCTCGGGGCACGTCGCGCCGGAGCGCGGCTTGGCCGGCTCCGATGGGTCTTCGGGTTTGTGGTCGCGATTCTGATGTTGTGCTTCGGTGGCGCACTCATGCTGGCGCCATCCGAAGGGCCGGGGGCGCTCCTGATCCTCGGGCTTCCGCCGCGGGCCGCCCTGGTCATGATCGGGGTCGGGGTGCTGCCGGCGCTGGTGCTTCCCGTCGCCTACGCGATCACCTTCGACGACCAGACGCTTCGGCCTGACGATCTCGCCTCGATCCGGCGAGCGGCGGAAGCCGTGCGCGAGCGCGAGGGATGACGGGCCTGCTCGCGCTGCAGAGCGCGCCCCTTCCGCGGCTCGCGCAGCCTGCCATCGTTGCCGCGGGCGTCACGTATTTTCTCGGGGTCGCGGCCATCGCGCTCTGGGCCTCCCGCCGAACCCATACGACCGCGGATTTCTTCGTGGCGGGGAAGGGCATCGGCATCTGGACGCTCGCGCTCGCGTCCATGTCCGCGACTCTCTCAGGCTTTGCCTTCATCGGCGGTCCCGGGCTGGTGTACAGTCTCGGCCTTGGCGCGGTTTTCTTCGTCCTGCCGGCCTCGATGTCGAGCTCCGTGGCCGCCTGGGTCCTCGCCAAGCGGCTTCGGCTCCTCGCGGAGGTACGGGGCATCCTCACCGTCCCTGACGCCATCGGCGCGCGGTACCGCTCGCCGGCCGCTCAGGGGCTGTCCGCCGTGGCCATCCTGGTCGCGATCGTCGGCTACATGGCGACCAACGTGCTGGCGCTGGGTCTGGTGGTCGACGCGATCTTCGGCATCGGCTTGGGATGGGGCATCTGGGTCGGTGCCGGAGTGGTGCTGGCGTACTCGGCATCCGGCGGCATTCTCGCGGGCGTCTACACCGACCTGTTCCAGGGGGCCATCATGGCCCTCGCATCCACGCTCGTCTTTCTGTATGCCTTGAGCTCCGGAGGCGGGTTCTCCGGCATCACCACTCCGATCCTGGCCGCCGACCCCGCGTTTCTGTCGCCGTGGGGGACGCTCGGACCTCTCGCGGCGCTGTCGTTCTTCTTCGTGTTCGGGGTGGGCGCGCTGGGCCAGCCACACGTCATTCACAAGTTCTATATGCTGCGCGATCCGGCGAGGCTCAAGTGGTATCCGCTTCTCATGACCGGAGCCCTCTGCTTGACCCTCCTCCTGCTGGTGAGCGTCGGACTCACGATGCGATCGGAGGTGGCCAGCGGCGCGATCCCCGCGCTGGTTCGGCCGGACGATGCGATGCCGCGGTTTCTCATTCTGTACGCGCCTACCGTTCTCGCGGGAATCGCATTCGCCGCGGTGGCCGCGGCGATCATGAGCACGGTCAATTCCTTCCTGAATGTCGGAGCAGCGGCGATTGTCCATGACATTCCCAAGGCTCTCGGACGGGCGCCCACCCCGGCGCTGCGGGGCGCGCGCGTCGCGACGCTCGTCCTCTCGGTTCTCGCGGGCCTTGTCGCCCAGTTTTCCGGAATGCTGGTCGCATTCCTGGGCATCTTCGGCTGGGGGTTGTTCGCCTCGACCCTCGTGCCCGCTCTGGCGATCGGACTCAACTGGGCGGGTGCCACACGGAGCGGGGCGGTCGCCTCCATCGTCACCGGCCTGGCCGTGACCCTGGTCTTCGAGTCCCTGGCGTATTTCCGGCTCTACAGCTTTCCCACCGGGGTGACCGTCTCCGGGCTTTCCCTGGTACTCTCGATCCTCGTGTTCGTGGTCGTGTCCCGCCTCACCGCCCACCAGGCTCGTGACATCGACGCGGATGTCCGGCTGGTCATGGAGGTCTGATGCCGCGCTTCGAGGAGCTCGCGGTGGGTCAGATCGCTTCCCTCGTCACCCTAGTCGACGAGGCGCGCATCCGCGCCTATGCCGAGCTGTCCGGCGACACCAATCCCATGCATCTCGACCCCGCGTTCGGGAATCTGACTCGCTTCGGCGGGCCGATCGCGCATGGCATGCTGTCCGCGTCATTCCTCAGCGCGGTGATCGGGACCCGGCTTCCGGGCCCGGGCGCGATCTACATGAGCCAGTCATTACGGTTCACGGCTCCCGTGCGCGCGGGTGATTCCATTACGGCCCGGGTTGAGGTCCTGGAGCTGTATCCTGAGCGGAGGCGCGTGCGGCTGGCCACGACCTGCTCTAACCAGCTCGGTCAGGTCGTCCTAACCGGCGAAGCGCTGCTCGTGGTCGACGAAGTGCCCGGCGGGCGGAGCCCAACCTGACGCTCCAGACCCGTCCGGGCAACAAGAAGCCCCCGGCGACGCTTGCCGGGGGCGATCCATTCCACTGAACCAGTCGCGGGCTACGCTCGGACCTGGGCGGCGGGGCTTCGGGTGGTCTCCTCGTGCCGGCCCTCTGCTTTGCGCCGGAACTCGAAATGCGCGGCCTGAACGGTCTCGTAGTCCCGGGTGGTGCGGAGCCGGGTGATCCGCCGGCCGAAGATGTCCACCCGTCGGACGGTAACCCCGGGGAAGATCGGAGAAACCTCATACCAGACGCCGGGGCTCAGACGGGGGTAGCGCAGGCTGAACTCGGGCTTAAGACGGCCTTGCATGTCAGACATCGGCGACCTCGTGCACTGGGGATGCAGGGAGGCGCGCGAACGCGCATCCTCACTGTGGGACTACGAGTATCGGGCTGGGTGGCATTGCACGCAAGATGGGAAAAACCGGTCGCCGTCGTATTCCTTGCCAGTGCAGTGCAAAGAAATGCCGGCTTGCTGGCCCACCGTGTGACGGCTGGTGTTACGTTGACCGCTGCGGCGCCAATCGCTACAATGCGGCCCTTTCGCGGCGACCCACGACTAACCGGGCGGCGGTGATGGAACGGGTGGAGATCGCGGATCTGGGCCGCCACGCCGATCAGGCAGTCAAGGTCCAGGGGTGGGTTATCACCACCCGATCCAGCGGGAAGATCGCGTTCCTGGTCCTTCGGGACGGCACGGGCTACCTCCAGGCGGTCTTCGCGAAGAAAGAGGTAACCGAGCAGGTCTGGGCAGCCTTCGCCGGGCTGACCCAGGAGACTGTCGTGGCGGTCTCGGGCCAGGTGCGCGCCGACGCGAGGGCCCCCGGTGGCTTCGAGCTGACCGGGAGCGGGCTCGAGGTCCTGGCTCCCTGCAACGACTTCCCGATCACCCCGAAGGAGCACGGGACCCAGTTCCTGTTCGAGCATCGGCACCTCTGGCTCCGGAGCCGGCGCCAGGTCGCGATCGCGAAAGTGCGCCACGTGGTGTGCCAGGCGATCCACGATTTCTTCGATCAGCGCGGCTTCACTCACGTCGACACGCCGATCCTCACCGGGAGTATCGGGGAGGCGGCCGGTGACTTGTTCGCCACCGAGTACTTCGATCTGGGCAAGGCGTATCTCGCGCAGACCGGGCAGCTCTACGTGGAAGCGGCAGCGGCAGCCCTTGGCAAGGTCTATTGCTTCGGCCCGACGTTCCGCGCGGAGAAGTCGAAAACCCGGCGCCACCTGACGGAGTTCTGGATGGTGGAGCCCGAGGTCGCCTTCAACGACTCGGAGGCGAACATGCGCCTTCAGGAAGACTTCGTGTCCTTCCTGGTGGCGCGTGCCCGGGAACGGGCTACGGATCAGCTGACCGAGCTCAGCCGCGATCTCGGGCCGCTCGAGCGGGTGCTCCCCCCTTTTCATCGTATCACCTACAGCGACGCGATCGACCGGCTTCGGGCCGGAGGGTCGGACATTGCCTGGGGCAGCGACCTGGGCGCGGACGACGAGACCGCACTCGCTCAGGCCTTCGACCGGCCGGTGTTTGTGATGAACTACCCGAAGGAAGTCAAAGCCTTCTACATGAAGGAGAACCCCGACGATCCCCGCACGGTGCTCAACAACGACTGCCTGGCGCCGGAAGGGTACGGAGAGATCATCGGCGGCTCACAACGCGAGGACGACTACGACCGGCTCGTTTCCCGGATCGAAGCACAGGGCCTCGACGTCGCGGCGTATGGGTGGTATCTCGATCTTCGGAAGTACGGGACCTTCGTGCACTCAGGCTTTGGGCTGGGCATCGAGCGCACGGTCGCATGGATATGCGGGATTCCCCACATCCGCGAGGCCATCGCCTTCCCGCGGCAGATTCACAGGCTCTACCCTTAGCCTCCAGCGCTCTTTTTCGCCTCCTCCCAAAGCAGGTCGAGCTCGGCGAGTCCGGCATGGGCCAAGTCGGTGCCTCGCGCCTCCGCGAGCCGTTCGACGGACCCGAACCGCGCCGCGAAACGCAGATTGGCCCGCTCGAGCGCCGGGCCGGGACGTACTCCGAGCTTTCGAGCAAGATTGACCACGGAAAAGAGCAGATCGCCGATCTCGTGGTCGAGTCGTTCCGCCGCTTCGGCTCCAGTGCTGGTCATCTCGGCTTCCACTTCCGCGAGCTCCTCGCGAACCTTGGCCGCCGGCCCACTGGGGTCGGGCCAGTCGAACCCCACACCCGCCGCGCGCTCCTGAAGCCGAAACGCCATCAGCAGGTCGGGAAGGCTTTGCGGCAGGCCATCCAGCACACCGCGGCCGGATGGACGGTCACCCAGCCGTCGTTCCCGGGCCTTGAGTCGCTCCCATTCTTCCGCGGGCCCAAGGTCGAAGAGATGGGGGTGACGCCGCTTCATCTTGGCCTCGAGGTCCGTGGCGGCGTCCTCGCTGGAAAACTCGTGTTGCTCCTCGGCGAGGACGAGCTGCCAGGCGAGGTGGAGCAGGAGATCCGCGACCTCGTGCCGGATGGCCGCCTTATCGTTCGCCGCGACCGCGGAATCCAGCTCGTGCACTTCCTCGATGAGGTACGGGCGCAGCGTTTCCCGGGTCTGCACACGATCCCAGTCACACCGGGCCCGGAGGTCCCGGACCATCGCCATCGCGCGTCCAAGCGCTGATTGTTCTTGCATTTGCGCCTCCAGGCCCGGTATTCTATCCGGCGCCATGACCCGGTCAACCGTATCGCAGGAACGAGCCTGGCTCTCCGTAGAGCTCGGAGCCCTGACCAGGAACGCGAGGCACCTCGCGGCGCTGGTAGGGCGGCCGCTCCTGGCCATGGTGAAGGCCGATGCGTACGGCCTCGGTGCCGTCCGGGTGACGGCGGCGCTGGAACGGCTCGATCCGTGGGGCTACGGGGTCGCGACCGTGGCCGAGGGAGCGCTCCTCCGCCGCGCAGGGATCGACCGGCCCATCGTCGTATTCACGCCCGCTCACCCCGGTGATCTGTCGAGCTGTGCGGAGCTGGGGCTTCGACCCGTTGCCGGCGATCTCCCTGCCCTCGAGGCCTGCATTGCCGGCGGGCGTCCATTCCACGTAGAGATCGACACCGGGATGAGCCGCTCCGGCTTTCGGTGGTCGGACGGGACGCTGATACAGGCGCTCGGAACCCGGCTGGCCGCCGCGCCGGAGTGGGAGGGGATTTTCACCCACTTTCACTCTGCCGAGGCCGACGCCGACGCCACGGCATCGCAATGGACCCGGTTCGGGCACGTCCTCGCGACGCTGCCGCGACGGCCCAGACTGGTGCATGCCGCGAACAGCGCCGCGTGTGCAGCGGGAACGCGTTACGCGGCCGATCTCGTCCGGCCGGGAATTTTTCTCTATGGGGCGCGGGCTGGATCGCTGGCACCCGAGCCCGTGGCCTCGCTCCACGCCCGGGTCGTGGCCCTGCGCCGGCTCGGGCCGGGCGACACGGTCAGTTACGACGCAGAGGCGATCGTGGAGAAGGCGACGACGGTCGCCACGCTGGCGATCGGGTACGCCGATGGTCTACCGCGGAGTCTCGGCAATCGCGGGATGGCCGCAATCCACGGAGGGCTCGCGCCCATCCTGGGGCGAGTCACCATGGACATGGTGATGATCGATGTGCGCGATTTGCCGGTCCAGCTCGGAGATGTCGCGACCCTGTTCGGCGGGGCGCTCCCACTCGACGACCAGGCGGGGGTTGCCGGAACCAACAGCTA
>Ga0256867_10000221_pt1 | contig 21648 bp, 20 predicted proteins | sample RVTome_15_FD_185939 | JGI IMG/M metagenome (GOLD analysis project Ga0256867, IMG submission 185939) | Soil microbial communities from uranium-contaminated site in the Upper Colorado River Basin, Wyoming, United States - RVT150D86 (HiSeq) ... | reverse complement strand
ACGGTGCTCCCCGAGCCCACCGCCAGACAAAGATCGATAATCGAGTCGCTCTCGATGGAGGCGACCATCGTGGTTCTCTGTGAGTCGGCGCGTGACCTGTTGGTCTCTGGTTATTCGGTAGACGATGACGCCATCGTGGTGATCCCCCACGGGACGCATTGGAGCCCCCAGCAGATAAACCACTCCCCCCGGCGTCGGTTGATCACCTGGGGATTGCTCGGGCCCGGCAAGGGCCTGGAGCGGTCGATTGCCGCCGTGGCCGAGTTGAGGGACCTGGACCCGCCCCTCCACTACCGGATCGTGGGGCGTACTCACCCCGCTGTGGCCGCGGAGAGTGGTTTCCGCTACCGCCGGTCACTGGAGCGGCTCGTCCACTCCCTCGACCTGTCACACGTGGTCGAGTTCATCGATCGCTACGTTGACGACGTCGAGCTGTTCGAGATGGTTCGAAGGTCCGACGTCGTGGTCGTGCCGTACGACAACCACGACCAGGTCTCATCGGGGGTGATCACCGAAGCGGTGGGGATGGCGAGACCCGTCGTGGCGACCAGGTTCCCCTACGCCGTCGAGATACTGGGCAGTGGCCGGGGGCTCGCGGTGGACCACGACGTCCTCTCGGTCGCCCGAGGGATACGGGAGCTCGTCGAAGACCCGGTCTCCTACCGCGATGCTGCCAGAGCTGCGGCTCTCAAGTCGGCCGAGCTCTCCTGGGATACGGTGGCCGCCCGCTACTCGAGGCTGATCCACCGTCTCGGATCGGCACGTGCCACCGCCTGAGAGCCCGTGGCAATCTCCGCGGCCAGTTCCCATCGAATAGCCCTACCGACGGCGAGAATGGTCGTCGATGGTCAAACTCACTCGGACACTCCACGACCTCCGGGCCGACCCGAGTCGACTCGTGACCCGGCCCTTCATACCCGGCTCGATGAACTTCGCCGGAGACCAATCCCGGGTCGACCGCATCGTGCACCGGATCCTGGAGCTGCCCGAAGCCGAACGCAGGACACTCCTCGACTCACTGATCCTTCGTCACGGTCAGCGCTTCTCGGACATCGAGACGACATGGCTCGCCCACTTCGACCTGGCTCAGCAGAGAGTCGACGCCCTGAGCAAGGTCACCGACCGTGAGCGCCGCCTCCTGGTGGGCGCCTACCTCACCCAGGCTTATGCCTATGAGTCGGTTGCTCTGACCAACCCCTCGATGGTGCCCCTCGGTGAGGCTGCCGCTGGGGTGCAACGATTCGTGATGAGTGCCCGTGCCATCGGCGAAGGCCACATCTCATCGATCGCGTTCCTGACGGGATCGGTCGACCCGAGCGGTGCGGTGTATCTCGAGGAACGCCATCCCCATGTCAGCAATGGCCGACGCAACGCGCCGGCGTATTCCAAAACGGCCTTTGCGGACAAGCTCGACGAGCTCGGGTTCGTCAGCGAGGCCTCCCAGGGGATCCTGGCACTCGTGGGCGATACCTTCACCATCGACGACTTGGAGGTCGCCCTCACCAAGATCCTGGAGAGCGACTTCGACGAGGTGGTGATCCAGGACGCGGTCAAGCGAGTCCACTGGCTGGCGGCATCCAACTACGAGGTCACCTTCGATCCCGCGATGCCGATATCCGAGCATGTGATCTCACCGGCGGCCCCTATCGAGAGCCAGGGGATGGAGGACGCTCGTTTCGTGCGGTTCACCGACGATGACGGGTCCACGATCTACTACGCCACCTACACCGCGTTCGACGGTGTGCGAATCCTCCCTCAGCTGATGGAGACCCGAGACTTCATCCGGTTCCGGATGTCCACCATGACCGGTCCTGCGGTCCATCACAAGGGCATGGCCGTATTCCCCCGCAAGATCCAGGGTGACTATGTCGCCCTCTCCCGCCACGATCATGAGCGGTCCTACATCATGCGGAGCGACAGTGTTCGGAGCTGGCGCAACGCCGAAATGGTCTTCGGTCCGGAGTATGAATGGGACACCATTCAGACCGGCAACTGCGGCTCGCCGGTCGAGACCGAAGAAGGCTGGCTGGTGGTCACCCACGGGGTCGGCCCGATGAGACGCTACGTGCTCGGCGCCGTGCTGCTCGACCTCGATGAGCCAACAAAGGTGGTGGCCAGACTCCCCGACCCCTTCATCGAGCCGGAAGGCGGCGAAACCGACGGCTACGTCCCCGATGTCGTCTACTCGTGTGGGAGCATGCTTCACAACGGGAACCTGATCACCCCCTTCGGATACGCGGATGTGGGCATCAAGATCGCGGTCACCCCGCTAGACCAACTGATCGCGGCGATGCACTAGGTGGCGGTTTGATGAGTCAAGCCGCGTCGAGAGGCCGCATCAGAAACTCCGCGACGGGCCACTGGAGACAACCCGGCCATACACGTTTGCGTAGGCCGCCGCCATGGTCGCATCGTCGAATCTGGCGCGGGCCACCCGGGCGCACCCGGCTCGCGACAGGTCATCCACCCTCGACAGGGCCTCGACGGCACTCGCGACGTCGTCGACGATGAACCCGGTGACCCCGTCATCGATGATCTCGGGCATCGCTCCTCGCCTCCAGGCGATCACCGGGGTGCCGGAGGCCAGGCTCTCCACGACCACCAGCCCGAAAGGCTCATCCCATTGGAGGGGCATGAGCAAGGCCGTGGCGTCGCGAAGGAGCAGGGACAGCTCGGGTCGGTCCAGTGGTCCCAGGAAGTCGACGAACTCCCCGGTCGAAAGCAGACAATCCCGTGCGTAACGACGGTATTGGTCCTCGATGATCCCCGCCATCAGGAGATGGCGCCCGCTCCGCCTGGCCACCTCGACGGCCAGATGCGGCGCCTTTTCGGGCGAGATGCGTCCCACGAACGCCACATAGCCGCCTGAGCCGTCCCCGGGGGGGAACTCCTCCACACGTATCCCGTTGGGAATGGTCGCCACATAGTTGAGCTCGGGGAGAAACGCCCGTTCGCGATCGCTCAGCGACACAAAGGGAAGGTCGGAATGCCGTCGAAGCAGGTCATGGTGAGCCGGTGCCCAGGCTGCGCCGTGGAGCGTGGTCAGCATCGGGCATGGGATCTGGTCGGCGAACGGGAGGGCGTGGATGTGGAGATGAGAATGAACGATGTCGAAAGCGCCGTCACCGGCGACTGTCATCGCCGTCTCCACGTGAAGGTCTTCGGCTGCGCGGCGATCGATCCAGGGAGTGGAGACCAGCGGGGCGTCCGCAGTCTCGATGAGCTCGGCCTTGGTCTCGCTCCCGGCCGGGGCGAACAGGGTCACGTCGTGGCCGTCGAGCACCAGCCGCTCGGTCAGGTCATGGGTAACCCGCTCCCACGGGCCGTACCCGAGGGGCGGATAGCGATGGGTGATCGGCGCCAGCATCCCGATGCGGACCATCAAGCCCCCCCAGGGCCCTTTAGCTCATGGAGACGGGCCAGGGACCCGAGCGCCGCCAAGGTCGACTCGGCGCCTCGGTTCTGGTTGACACCGTGGGGCTCCAGGCCATCGAATCCCGCTCCAGTAGCGGCCTCGTAGACCTGGGCACCGACGTCGTTCCGCCCCAGGAACCACCGCCCGGCCGCTTCCAGCCCGTCACGCCAGAGGTCGTCTCCCTCGGTGACGAGTGCGGCGTGACAGGCGTCCGCCATGGACCAGGCCTCGATCGGCTGCTGATCGAAGGCGGGCCGGGGGTCGTCGGGCCCCCGGCCCCCCACCGGGGTGAAACTGAACCCTCGCTCGCCGCGCTCGGTCTCGATCAGCCACGCCAGGAGATCGAGACCGGTCTGGAGACGTCCGGAGTCGCCCAGGGCATGGCCGGCCCGGATCATCGCCTCGGGGATGCGGGCATTGGCGTAGGAGAGCCGCTCCTCGGGCCATCGCCACGAGCCGACGCGCGGTTCGGGCAACCGGGACATCGCCGTAGAGAGGAATCGCTCGGCAGCCGAGTCGACCGGTCCAGAGCCGAGAGCCGCCACCGCGCCTAGCACCGCATAGCTCACAGCACGGGGGTGTTGGCTGGTGAATCTCAGACCGATTCGCAGCGCCTCCACCGCCGCCTCGGGCTGGTAGCCGGACCCGATCACGAAGCCCAGGCCCCAAATCGCCCGGCCATGTGCGTCGTCCGACCCGCGCCGATCTGTCCACACTCCGGCATGCGACATCCTGTTGTGCCAGCCTCCTTCGACTTTCCCACTCACTACGAAACGAAGGTAGGGCTCGAATGCTTCGCCCTCGGCACGGTGGGGGAATGCCGTGGACAGCACGACCAAGGCTCGTGCGTTGTCGTCGGTCGTGTGGCCGTGTGAGATCCGTGGGGTGTTATGCCGGGCGTGCTCGTATAGGCCGTGTCGGCCGGTGAGACGTCTCAGGTGGTCGGCTCGCACCCGGGGCAACGCGTCGATCGGATACGTCGTCATCGTGCCTGATCGAGGAGACGACGCAGTGTCGACTCGGAACGGTTGGCCCACTTCCCGCCCCGGGACCGTTTCCATGCCTCGGCCAACCTGCCGTCGGCGTCTGCCTCGACGACCACCGGGTGGACGTACGAATCGCGACAGACCGCCCTGGTGTTGCCGAGACGCTCCGCGGCCATGTCGATGGCGGCGGTCAGCCGGGCGTCGGGGTCGTCCGGGCCCGAGGGTGAGGCGAGCTCACCGGTGACCAACGAGCTGGCTCCCCAGGTCCTGAAGTCCTTGGCCGTGAATGGGCCGCGCATGACGGTGGCCAGGTAGTCGTTCACATCGTTGGAGGTGACCGACGAAACAGCTCCGTCTTCGGACTGGTAGCTGAACAGGGTCTGGCCGGAGAGCTCCTCGCACTTGGCGATCAGACCGGAGAGACGACGGTCCTTGAACACCAGCAGATGGTCGGCCCCACCTTTGCCGGCGAACTCCAGGTGGACATGAAGACCGTCGACCTGGATGTGGTCGCAGGTGAGAGTGGTGAGGCCGTAGGCCTCGTTGTCGGCATAACGGCGGTTGCCGACACGCACCAGGGTCCTGTCCAGCACCGCCACAGCCAGTGCCACCACCTTGGTCCGGGAGAGACCATGTGATCGGAGGTCGGCATCGATGCTCTTGCGAAGACCGGTCAGCCCACGGCCGAACGGGGCGAGACGGTCGAACTTGGCTTCGTCCCTCGTCTCCTCCCAACACGGGTGATAGATGTATTGCTTGCGACCCGCCTTGTCATGGCCGGTGGCGAGGATGTGCCCACTCGGATCGCGGCAGATCCAGACGTCGTCCCAGGCCGGGGGTATCGCCAGGGCGCGGATACGCTCCCGCACCGATCCATTGACAGGTGCCCCGTCTTCACCTAGATATGAGAACCCGCGGCCACGCCGCACCCGGCGGTATCCAGGAGACCCGGTGTCCACATAGCGAAGCCCGGCGTCTGCCGCCAGAGCCCAAGAGTCGACCGTTGCCATCAAGGACAAGAGTCCCCCGTTGAGCGCGCGTTCAAACCCGGTGACTCTGGTCGTTTCGCGCATCGGCTCCCCGGGTACTCACTTCCGATGAGCTTCGCCGGTGGAGAGGAGGGGCGGGCGGACACGTCGACGATCCCGCCTCCTGAATCTGGGGTGACTCCATGGGAGCAGCCGATTCGGGTGTTGGCCATCGGTTTCATCGGGGTCATCGTCCTATTGGCCGGCTTCGGGTTGTTGGGGGTCCGCACCGCGACGACCGAGGCGACGGGCAACGGTTTCCACATTGCGGTCACCCACGCCGCCGTCACCCGCGCTGGTCTGGCCACTCCCTTCAGCGTCGAGGTGGCCACCGTTGATGGTTCCCCGCTACCCGCGATGACGACGATTCGGGTCGCTTCGCCCTATCTGGCCCTCTTCGACGACAACGGCATGGAGCCCCTCCCGGCCTCGTCGTTCAACTCCTCCGACTGGACATGGTGGACTTTCGAGGTCCCTCCGGAAGTCACACGCCTGCGGGTCGACCTCGACGCCCGTCTGGAACCGGCGGTGCAGTGGGGGCGCCAGGCCGAGGCGGCCGTCGAGATCGACGGCGAAGAAGTGGTGGACGTCCAGTTCACCACCTGGGTGATGCCGTGAGGTGGCGCTGATGGAGATGGTCTTGCGGGCGACGGCGGTCTACTGGTTCCTCTGGCTGGTGATCCGGGGCACCGGGAAGCGCTCCCTGGCGGAATTGACACCGCTCGACCTCCTGCTTCTCATCGTCATCGGAGACTTCGTCCAACAGGGGGTGACCCAAGAAGACATGTCGGTCACCGGGGCGCTGCTGGCGGTTTCGGTGTTCGTGGTCTGGACCCTGCTGGGCGACGCCATCTTGAGGAAATGGCGGCCATCCGCCGGGATTCTCGTCGGCGAGCCGGTGATCGTGCTCCGTCAGGGGGTTCCCATCGAGGAAAAGCTCAAGAAGGAGCGGGTGTCCCTCGACGACCTCAAGGAAGCCGCCCGCATGGAGGGGTTCGGCGACCTGGCCCATATCGAATACGCCATCCTCGAGACCGACGGGCGCTTCTCCTTCATCGGCCGCGGCTAGGCGATCGACGCACCCGCCGTTTGAGCCGCTCATGTATCGGGTACCCGGCGTCGACTTCAGGCCGGACATGAGAAGGGACGTCAGGAAATGGACAGATCGAATCTAGAGGAGCTCCTCTACCAGGCGATCGAGACCGAGCTCGGTGGCGAGAAGCTGTACGAGGTTGCCATCGAGAACGCGGTGAACCCCGACTTGAAAGAGGAGTGGGGCAAGTACCTCGAGGAGACGCGAACACATCAAGAGATCCTGGCCCGGGTGTTCGAGGCGGCCGGGCTCGACATCGACACCGAGTCCCCGGGACGTGCCGTTGTGAGACACAAAGGTGAGGCCCTGGTTGCGGCGGTGCAGATGGCCCGCGGCAAGGGCGATCCCGAGGTAGGTGAGTTGGTCGCTGCCGAGTCCGTGGTCGAAGCCGAGTCGAAGGACCACCAGAACTGGGAGCTCCTGGGGATGATGGTCGAGCATGTCGAGGGCGATCTCAAGGACGCGCTCGCCGAGGCATACGAGGAGGTGGCCGACCAAGAAGCCCACCATCTCTATCACACGATGGGGTGGGCCAGAGAGCTCTGGCTCGACTTTCTAGGTGTGCCTGCCGCACTCCCGCCCCCGGAAGAGGAGAAGAAAGTCGCCACCAAGATCGGGGCGGGACGGGCCGAGCACGAACGCGAGGATTACATCTGATCCCTGGCTAGGTGTGCCCGGAGAAGCGGGGCAACAACGCCGGGAGGAGATCGAACCCATCAGCCGACGACGTGACTTCGGCCGGCTGCTCTGGCGACTGGCCGAACTGGTGCGGGCGTCGGAGCGGAGACGGTCATTCCGGGCCAAGGCGTATCGCCCCCGTCTGGTCTCTCGACGACCTCGACACCGGGTTGGAGATGGCGCCCGGGCTCATCCTGGCCACCCACGGGATCGGCCCCGGCGTGGCCGGGCTGATCGAGGAGTACAAGGACACCGGCGGCCTCAGCCGGCTGGATGCTCTCGAAGCCGAATTTCCCCGAGAGCTCAAACAGGGTCTAGGGGTTGAGACCAGATCCAACCTGTTGGCCTCCATCGAGTCGGGAGCCGCCGAATCGGTGAGGGGGGTGGGTGAGACCACTCTCGAGCTCTGGGAGGCAGTCCTGAGGCTTGCACCCCGATCAAGGTCAGATTCCCGCCCATACCGCCTGGGTGACCGTGTCGGAGCTGTCTACCCACATCGGTCGTCATGTGGGGGCACGGGTGGAGGTCTCCGGCGCCGTACGGAGAGTCGACGAGTGGGTCGAGAACCTCGACCTCGTGGTGGTCACCAAGGAGGAGCAGCAGCTCGGCGAGTTTCTGGCGACCACCGCCGTGCTGGAGAGTCTCGAGCGCGTTGCCGCTCACCGATTCCGCGGCCAAACCCACATCGGCGTAGGAGTGACCGTCCACGCCACCTCAGCCCGGTCGGCGGGCTCGACCCTGATAAGGGTGACCGGCCCGCCGGATCATGCCTCAGCCCTCGCCGGATCGGGCCCGTTCCCCACCGAAGAGGACGCTTACCGGTCAAAGGGCTACCCGTGGATCCCAGCACCCGCCCGCGGGCTCACCCTCGAGGTTGGCCCGCCGGGTGGTCCGGGTCGAGGACTTGGGGGCGACCTGCACGTCCACACGGAGGACTCTCCTGATGGTCGGATGCCCCTGGAGGTTGTCTTTCAGGCTGCGTTGGAGCGGGGTCATGTGTCTACTCGTCTCCGACCACACCGAGGGGCTTCGGTTCGGGGGACTGGGCGCCGCCGGTCTCGAGGAGCAATCGCAGAAGATCAACAGGCTTCGAGCTCGCTTCCCGGACCTGGCCGTCTTCCACGGAGCCGAGGTGAACATCGGTCTCGACGGCAAACTCGATCTCGACCCCGCGACAGGTAATCAACACCTTCGATCTCGGCGATTTCACCGAATGACTGGGAGAGTCCTCCGGCCGGTCAATGGCCTGATGGAGGCCTCTCAGCCGGGTGCGATGAACTGCATCTTGTCCGACTCACCCCGGTCATCGTCAGGCGAGCCCTTTCCGGCGAGCTGGTCCTGCAGTCGTCGCATCCGCTCGTGGAGATGCTTCTTCTCGTCGTCGGCATCGGTACCGGCGGAACCCTCCAATTCCTCGTCGATCTCGGAGATACGATTCCGGATACGGACAATCTCGATGGCGATGGCTTCGGTATCCATGTGAACCTCCTTGCCGAGGATGGATATGGTGCCGAACGGCACCCTTTACCCGTTTCGCGACCCGCTCAAACCCGTTTGCACCCGGCGCACCTCGCTGGCTCGGCGGGAGCAATACCATCTCCATCAAAGGGGTATGACAGGGCCATGACCAAGGATCGCCGGGAACACCCACAATACCGAGGGGTGCTGCGACGGCTCGAACCGTTGCGCCGAACGGCCGAGAACGTGATCGAGACCGTCCGTCTCGGGTTGAGCAGGGCGACCCTCTCCATGTTCGAGCATGCCCCATACCCGTTGGAGCACACCATGGACTATGAGGGTGATCCCGGCTTACTGGGCCCGGAGTCGGTCTCGTGGCGGGTCATCGCCGACCCGGCGGCCTTCGTTGCGGGGATTCGGGGGCTGCTCATCCAGGCGGCACATCCCGAGGTCGTGGCAGGTGTCGAGGACCACTCCCGCTATCGCGACGATCCCTTGGGACGTCTCTCCCGCACCTCGGCCTATGTGACCGCAACCACTTTCGGTGCCATGCCCGAAGTCGAGCGTGCCGTCCGCCAGGTGCGGAGGGCCCATAGCGTGGTCAAAGGAGTCTCCGAGCGGGGAGTTACCTACCGCGCCGCCGACCCCGGCCAAGCCGCCTGGGTTCACAACGTCCTGACCGACTCATTTCTCGCCACGAACCAGGCTTTCGGAGAGCTGCGACTCAGCGACGACGAAGCCGACCGGTTCGTCGAGGAGCAAACCACGATCGGGGCACTTCTCGGGGCCGACCCCCTGCCCATTGCGGCCGATGACCTCGCCGCTTGGATCAGCGGCCACCCCGACATCGCCGCCTCGCCCGGCATGGGGAGAGTCATCGACTTCTTGAGCGACCCGCCTCTCAGCCCCGCCTTCAAGACCGGCTATCTGGTGTTGCTCGAGGCGGCGATAACCACGCTTCCCTCACGACTTCTCGACATGCTCGGGTTGAAGCCCAAGCCGGGTGCCGACGTGGTGGGCAAGACTGCGGTCAAGAGCCTGCGTTGGGCGCTAGGCCACTCTCCGTCGTGGGCGCTCGCCCTGACCAGGGTCGGTGCCGAGGTGCCCGAAGAGATGTTCCGGCGGACTCCAGGCGGGGTGCTGGAAAGAGCCTCGTGAGCGGATCGCGGCTCAGGAGATGAGCAGGACGATCAGCAAGATCAAGATCAACGTTCCGATTCCGATGTACACAGACGCTCCTGTTGGGGACCCTGTCGAGGTACCCCGACCGCCGGAGTCTCAAACCGCGGAAAGCGCTCTGACGTGGCGAAAGACAGGCAACGCCACGGGCTTGGGGGCGGAGAGGGAGGGATTTGAACCCTCGAAGAGGCTTATCACCCCTTACTCGCTTAGCAGGCGAGCGCCTTCGACCACTCGGCCACCTCTCCAAGATTGATTTTGTGAACGGTACCGGCGGAGGGGGTGGGATTCGAACCCACGAGACCCGAATGGGCCCAACGGTTTTCAAGACCGTCGCCTTAGACCGCTCGGCCACCCCTCCAACTGTCTAAACCCCCTGGTCAAAGGCTTGCTGCCACTTCCTTTCTGAAAGCTCGACCACGTCTGGGCCGCTCTTGGGCCGCACCAGCTCGCGATGAGCGGCGTCGAGACGGTCCATCACAGAGTCGAAAGCGTCCTCGAACAGGTGGGTATAGATGTCAGGGTAATCATCGGAGAGCGATGTCCCAGCTGCGTCTGGATCTCCTTGACATCGGCCCCGGCCGCCCGCATCAGTGAGGCGCAGGTGTGTCTGAGGGCATGTGGAGTGAGGCCCCCTAGACCCGAATCGGTGACGGATGGATCCCAGACTCTGCGGCGATACGGGTTGTTGCGCAGCGGCCCGCCCTTGGGTGCCACCCAGACCAGTGCCTCGGAATCTGCCGGCCGACTCTGAAGATGCTGGGCCAGCTCCTCGGCGACGAACCTTGGGAGGTGCACATATCGACGGCGGCTGGGTCTTCGGCTATCCGAAGACCAGGCGCCCTGACACCTCGGTGACAGCTTCCGCGATGGACAGCCGCCGACGCAGAACATCGACTCGCCCCCGTCGAAGCGCCACTGCCTCGCCCCAGCGTAGACCCCCATACGCCAACGTGAGGATGAGACTCCTGTCGGCGAGTGTCGGGACCGAGGAGGCCAGTTCATCCACCCGTTGTGCATTGAGGTACCGATGCTCGGCTTGGGCTGACTAGGCTGGCAACTCGACTCCTCGCGCAGGGTTCCTTTCGATCAGACCCTCGTTAGCAGCTGCGTCGAGGCATGCGGCCAGCACGTTGAAGCAGTTGCGCACCCGAGATGAGCCGAGTCCCTCGTCGGACATGTTGGAGACGGCAGCGCGAGTCCCCTCTTGATCGGCAGTGCACCGAATGCTGGAAGGACGCGGCTGTTGAGTATCCCGTGATAACCGGTTCGGGTCTTCTCAGTCAGGCCGACACGTCCCGACATCCACATCACCGACGAGTCCTCGAGGCTGATATTCCCGGCCTCGGGATCAACCCAGATGCCGAGATCAACCTTCTGCAGCTCGCCTCGTAGCCAGCGCTCGGCATCGACCTTTCGCTCGAAGGATCTCGAGTGCTCTCGTCCGGCAGGTCCCCGATACCCTGCTCGCCAGGGAGAAGGCCGGTCCTGCCGTTTGCGAATCCATCCCATTGCTCAAACGTACTCGTCGTTGGCGGTGAGATGGGAAGCGACTTGATCAGCGGGTGACTACATGCTGAAGCTGCTGCTCGATCCAGTCCTCGACATCTGACTGCCGGTAGCGGAGGTGTCGGCCAACTTTGAAGCCTGGTGGTCCTTCTCTGCGGTATCTCCACTGATCGAGGGTGGAAACTGGCACCCCGAGGTAGTCGGCGAGCGCTTGGACGGTGATGAGCCGGTCCCGGTGTTCCATACCATCGATCATGCGCGGCATCCTGTCGATTGGCCGTCGCGGGCCGACAGCTTCGGTCTGAAAGGGTTTCCGACACTCTGCCGACAGGGTGACGTGGTCATCTCGCGGCATGGAGCCACCCTCGATCTCGTTCGCAGTCCGATTTCCAGCTCGGTCATGGCCAGGAGAATGGTGGTCCGGTCTCTCAATCAACTCGCAAAAAGTCTCGCAACGGTCTCGCAACAGTCTCGCAAAACCGATCGCGGACCGCTTCTACCAGGGGTTTCGTCTCCCCGACCCGCCTATTGAATTCCCGCGGCGGTCCGGATCTTCGGTGTTTCTGCGGGAGGTTTTGCGAGACGGTTGAGAGGGTCTTCTCCCATGATCGGTGGTAGCGCATGGCGAACACGAAGAGCCCGATGACTCGAAACCGACTCCATCACTCCGACGAGAGCAACGACAAATCCGTCAACACGCGCCTCCAGAGAAGCCATCCATCCCAACCGGCCATCGACTGAGGAGAGAAACCGAATGCTCAGACCCCAGCGGAGAAGCCGACCGATTTCGGACAGACGGTTGCACACCTGCGGTCACCTGGCGATCGGGGGTTCGTGGCAATGCTGGGTCACGACTCTGAAGGGCGTGGAGGTGGGCAGGTATTGCACCGATCGTCTTCCCTCCTACTACCTGGACGGGGAGGAGCCGCTGGGCCAGTGTTGGGGGAGGGCGGCAGGTCGTCTCGGTCTCAACGATCAGATCGACCCCGAAGCCTTTCTGGCGGTGGTCGCCGGACATGATCCAGCTATCGGGAAGCGATCTGGGTCGTCGGTACGGGGACGGGTCGGTGAGGGGTTATGACGCAACCTTCTCCGCCCCCAAGTCGGTCTCCGTTCTCTTCGCTGTTGGCGACGACGAGGTGCGGGAGCAGGTGGTCGAGGCACACGAACGGGCCGTCGATGCGGTTCTGGGTTGGGTGGAGGATCGTGCCCACACCCGCCTACGTCGTCATGGTCACGTCATGTGTGTCGATGCTGAAGGCACCGTGGTGGGATTGTTCCGCCAGCACACCAGCCGACGTACTCATGCGGTGATCGCCAACCGGGTTCCCGCACCTGATGGGAGATGGTTGGCGTTGGATGCCCGAAGCATGATGGTCCACCAACGCACCCTCTCTGCTCTGTATCACGCCTGTCTCCGTTCCGAGTTGACCCGCAGTCTCGGTGTGGTCTGGGAGACACCAGAGCATGGGATCGCTGAGATCAATGGGATCCCGAAGGAGTTGTTGGCCCACTTCTCGCGGCGGACCAACGACGTGGAGCGGCGGTTCGAACAGAAGCTGAAGCGGTTCCGCGAACGTATGCAACGTGACCCGACGGTGAAGGAGCGGTAGAGGCTCGAGCGCGAGGCGGTGTTGGACAGCCGCCCTGCCAACCAACACGGAGTCAGCCTCAACCAGCTCCGCGAGGAGTGGCGGGAGAGACTCCAACGGTTGGGGCACGAGCCTCATCGTTTGGTGGAACAGTTGGTCGGCCGCGTCCGGCACCTCGACGGGATCGATCACAAAGTGACCACCAAGCTGAGGGATCTAGCTCTGCGTGCCTTGGTTGAGAGCCAGTCGTCGTGGCGGCATGCCGAACTGGTAAGGGAGCTGGCGGCGGCCGTGCCTACAACCGTAGTTGTCGGTTCGGTCGGCTTGACGGGGGCTTTGGACGGTCTTGCCGATCAGGTCGCTGACAACCGCTGTGTCGACATCTCCCGTCCCATCCCGCTCGGGACTCCACTTCGGCGTGATGGCCGGCCGATCACCGAGGCCACAGTTGACCGGGCGCTCACCACCAAGACGATCCTCAAGGAGGAAGAGGCACTACTCACCCGGGCGGGCGGGCAAGCGAGGTTGCCGGCAATGAGATGGTCAGGCTGTCGGTTATCTGACCGTTCTTGCCGGGGCTGAACTCACCAGAGGCCCTGGCTTCGGCCGTGGTGTCTTGTTTCTTCGGATCGCTCGGGAGGTTACCTCCGTTGCTCCGCCAGACGGCTGGCCGCGGCGGTCACTTCGATGATCACCGTCGCTGCCGGGTCACTGCCGATTCCGGCTTCCTTTGAAATCGACCCGAAACCCTACCCGACTGCGAGAAGGTCAAACCTCCTCTGAGCGGGATAAGTGGCAAGAGTTGAGGGACGCTGTCACCGTCTCAGCAGCTGACTAGTCATTCTGAATGATCTGAAAGAACCCCGGATCTGTGGTTTGACACGCGGTTTTCCACAGGTGTACCTTCATCGCTGAAATATCCGGGATCGCCATGGGTGGGCAACTTTCCGAAGGCCAGCCACGCCGGTGTCGTCTGGATATTGGGGTAAGCAATGGGAGGCACCCCTGAATGGGGCACCGTGTGGGCGGCAAAACTGGATCGCAAGTGGCATCGCGCGCTCACTCTCGGAGCGTGGGCCGTTTCGACCGGCCTCCTGTCGTCATGGTGAGGTCGAGGAGGCAGACACTGGGTTGATTTACCACTAGGGGTGATCCAGACGCGCCCACTCGAACTCTCATTTCCTCGAGTGAAGAACGTGCGTCGGGGCTGATCGCCCATCTGAGATCCAGGGTGCGGGGGGAGCCGCTCGCCTGATGACTGACGCATATGGGAGGAGTATCCATTGACTAATACCAGCATGAGACGGCTCGATTGGCGAACGCATCGCCTGTTGTCGTCTCTTCTGGCGTTTGCGTTGCTCGCAAGTGTCGTCTTGGTGACGACGGTCGCTCAGGCCGTTCACGACATCGACCAATTCGAGCTCGACAAGAACGCCAGCAACGACCTCAACGTCGACCCGGTCGGCTATCTCGCGTCGAATATCAACGCGACAGCCACCTCGATCAACGTCTGTCAGACCGGTGTGGCGCCGGCGGCCGGCGACACCATCCTGATCCGTGCCGAGCGGATGACGGTGACGGCCAACAATGCCGGCAGCTTCGGTGGCAACTGTCCTGGCGACAAGCGGACCTACACGGTGGCGCGTGGAGCTGACGGGACCATCCCGAGCGCCCAGTCGGGCGGCGCCAACAACATCGGCGCCCAGGTCAGCCTGCTCGAAGAAGAGGAAAAGGACGGCCCAGACTGGGACGAGGTCTTCGCAGCCGTCGCAGCCAACCCCAACACAACATGTGCGAGCTTGGGCTTGGTCGAGTGTGCCTTCATCGAGGACGGAATCGGACCAACTACGTTCACCGGTGGCAACACCAAGGATCACCTGCCGATTTCCGGCTGGAAACACACCTCTGGCGCATCGCCGGACAAGGGCGAGATTCTCAACGCATACGCCGCAAAGGCAATCAACGACGACGATCAGATCCTCTACTTCGGTATGGATCGCTACGCCGTGGATGGGTCGACCGATATCGGTTTCTGGTTCTTCCAGAGCGAGGTGTCGACGAACGAGGACGGAACGTTCAGTGGTGAGCACCTTGAGGGCGACGTCCTCATACTGGGTACGTTCACCCAGGGTGGGGCGACATCGAACATCCGTGTCTTCGAGTGGGTCGACAGTGGCGGCAATGAGCAGGAGAACATCCAGGGCCCGACCGGCGAATTCGGCGACTGCGCCGATGCCAACGGTGACGCTGGATGTGCCACGGTCAATAACACCACCATCGAGGTTCCCTGGAACTATCAGTTCAAGGGTGCATCCGAGGGCGGTTGGGTGCCGGCCGGCGGATTCTTCGAGGGCGGTGTCAATCTGACCGACGCAGGTCTCGAGGGCTGTTTCTCGACCTTCCTGGCCGAGACACGCTCCTCACCCGAGATCACCGCGGTCCTCAAGGACTTCGCATTAGGAGACTTCGAGGCCTGTGATTCCGAGTTGACCACGACACCATCGGATGGCGCCGGCGATGCGTTGGTGGACACCAACGACAACGGCATCCCTGACACCCAGATCGGCACCGGATCGGCAGGCGTCAATGTCACCGATGCCGCCGAGTTGGATATCAAGGGGACCTCTACATGGAGTGGGACCCTCGACTTCTTCCTCTGTGGTCCGATCGAGACAGGCACGTGTGACGAGGGCGGTGTGCTCGTCGACGCGGACGTTGCGGTCGATCAGGACACCGTCCAGCCGATCGTGTCGGCTTCGGCGAATCTCACCGAGGTCGGTCGCTACTGCTGGAGAGGTGAGTTCACCTCCAACACCGAAGGTGTCCCGGACGCCGACGACTCGACACTCGAGAACGAGTGCTTCGAGGTCCTACCTGTCACCCCGACGCTGAGCACACAGGCGGTGGACGCGGAAGGTGTCCCGCTGACGGGGGATGTGGCGTTCGGCGACCCGGTCTACGACTTGGCGAGTCTCACCGGGACAGCACACCAGCCGGGGACTGACGGAGTTGGAGACGTCAACGACGACTACACCTCGATCAACGCCACCATGGATACGCCCGCCAACGGGACGATCACGTTCACCCTGGTCCTTCTGAACGAAGATGGGACTTGTGGTGCAACGGCCACAGGCTCCGGAAATAACCCGGAGACCGGCGTGCTCGTCACCGGAGACGACGACTACCAGTCGTCCGGGTTCACCCCTGATGCTCCAGGCGACTACACATGGCAGGCGTCGTACAGTGGCGACGATCCGAACACGCTGGGTAAGTCTCACAACGACAACTGCGATGATGAACCCGAGCATGTGACCGTGCTGCAGCTGCAGCCGACGATGGACACGGATCAGAGCTTCATTCCCAATGACTCTGCGACCGTCTCGGTCGAGCCCGGCGCCGGAGACCTGGACGGAACGGCCACGTTCCACCTGTTCGTAGACAATGACGGCCAGTGTGATGTGACTGCTGACGCATCATTTGGTCCGTTCGACGTCTTCGCAGAGGACGACGGGCTGACCGACCCACTGACCGACACCGTGTCTACCGACAATGACACGGCATACGGCGACGATGGGACCACCTTCCACTGGGTGGTCGTGTTCGAGTCAGACAACGACGCCCACCAGGACGTCACCAGTGACTGCACGGAGAACTCGAGCATCGCGATCGACAACGGCGAAACGGCCGGGTCGTAAACGACACCAGGCCAATCAAGAAGGGGCCCCGGCGAAAAGCCGGGGCCTTTTCTCGTAATGGACCCGCTCACATCCACACTCTCGTGTTTGAGGAGGGTATGCCGGCAGGTTTCGAGGTACTCGTCGAGCCGTGCCACTGGCGAGAGGTACATGTGAACGGATCTGGTCGGTCCCCTTTCTGCCCGCAGATGGAATTCCGGCTTTCCGCCAGGATCGCCACGGCGTCTATCATGCCTCGGGTTCTTGCCTCGTAGATAGCTGCTGTGGGAGGACGATTGGCTTCCTCGGCCAGGCACAAATCCCAGGTAGACGCCATACACCGGTGGCTGTAGCTCAGTTCGGCAGAGAACTTGACTGACAGGTATCACCGACCCGACGGTGTGCTAGCGGCCGAAACCCCAGGTGGCGTTGCAACGAATCCTGTCCGTTATGTGCTGTCCTCGTGAGCTTTCTGTGGGAGCGTTTGAGTTGACACGTGCGGGACAACGCGAGTGCGGGATGGGGTTCACCCACCTCATCAACCGACTGCCAGTCGATCTCGACCAGATCCACCGGTTCACACACGAATGGGAGCGCCAAGCCCGCCTCCAACTCCGCACCGGCAATCCGCACGCCCTCTCTCAGTACGAGCAGCAGGGGCGACTTCACGGCAGCACGACAACAGAGATGGGCCTGGAGATCATCGGTGGCTGGGCCGCTGCAGGTCAGCGGCGTTTTGATTGTCGATGTATGTCGAATGTATGCATACGTGTCGTGTCGGCGGGTATCGCGCCTTACCGGCTGACCCCGAAATTCCTGGAAAGTCCCAGCTAGACGGCATAAGACGACACTGGGCATCGCCAGGCGAACGTGCCCTGTTCTGCCTACGGAACAACAACCACAGGATGTGAGGAGTGGGTTCTACATCGCGGCATGCTGGCGAAGCTCGCCCGGGGTGTCTTCGCTGAGATCGACGACAACCCTGCGAGTCAGATGGTGAGGGTTCCGGTCACTAGCGCGGTCTGGTCGTCTTGGCGGCGATACTGCGAACTTCAGGACATGTCGAGGCGATAGCCGTACTCATCAGCGACGAGCTGACCTCAGTCGTGGAGGCCAAAATGGGCGACCCGTGTCGAAGTCAGGTGCTCCAGAGTTAAGGTGAGCTGGGTCAGGAACTGGGTCCGTCGGCATCGGTCGATGCGGAAGCCGGTGACCGTCGGGCAGATTTTTGGGCCGCATTTGGGCCGCAACAGGAGAAAAACCCTGCGATATGATGCGAAACCATGTGAGGCTATATGCCCAGGTCAGTGGTCGTTTTTCCGTAAGTCACCAGGTGGCGAAAACTCCTCCCAACGGTTTTCAAGACCGTCGCCTTAGACCGCTCGGCCACCCCTCCTGGGGTGTCGAGCCCATTGTCGCAGGCCAGGAACGTCAAGTGGTCGAGGTTCGATTCGTTTGGAAGAAAAGGGCGGCCATGCCCGCTAGGTTGGTGCCCATGAGCAGCCCCATCGACACCGAATCCCTTCGACCGATCGAGAGACGGGTGTTGGACATGCGACACGAAGGCGTGCCCATCGACGAGATCGCCGCTCGCTTCAACAGGAGCCCCGCCTTCGTCGAGCGTCTCATCACCTGGACCGAGATACCGAGGACCGGCCGGAGCACCGACCGTCACCTGACCCCCCTGCAGCAACGGGTGCTCGCCCTACGCGCCGAGGGCGAGTCACACGAACAGATCGCCACCAGGTTCAAGCGGGGCCGGCGGTACATCCGCCAGGTCGAGGGGCTAGCCCACTTCAAGGAGTCCCTCCGTCTCCTCAACCCCCGCTAGGGAGCCTGGCGGAGGGGGTGGGATTCGAACCCACGAGGAGGCGTCAGCCCCCTACGGCATTTCGAGTGCCGCGCACTAGACCGGACTATGCGACCCCTCCTTGTGTCGATCTGGCGACCTGTACAAAGGTAGTTGGGACAGGTACTTCGATTGGCGGAGGGAGAGGGATTTGAACCCTCGAGGGGGCGCAAACCCCCAACGGCATTTCCAGTGCCGCGCACTAGGCCAGACTATGCGATCCCTCCGGGGGTTCCGTCCGAGGTGACGGAGAGACAAGGATAATGCTCCACCGTGACTGAGCCCATTTCGCATGAGCAAGCGATGCGCCTAGCACTGGGTCTCGCGGTGGAGGCAGGGGACGCCGGTGACGTCCCGGTCGGGGCGGTGCTACTCGATGCCGAGGCGATTGTGGTCGGAAGAGACCGGAACCGCCGTGAGGAGCTAAACGACCCGACGGCGCACGCCGAGATGCTGGTGCTCTCCACACGTGCCCGGGACCTGGGTGACTGGAGACTGACCGGCCACACGCTGGTGGTGACTATGGAGCCGTGTGTGATGTGCGCCGGAGCATCGGTGTGGGCCCGTCTCGACCGCATCGTCTACGGGGCACCCGACCTGAAGGCGGGGGCTGCCTGGTCGTTGTACAACATTCCTCAGGACCGCCGGCTCAACCACCGGGTCGACCTGGTCGAGGGGGTCCTCGCCGACGAGGCCCGGATCCTCCTCGAGCGCTTCTTCTCCGAAAAACGCCCCGGCTAGACGCGAACGCGGGACTCGTCCCGGGCTTCGAGGTCTTCGTGGTCGAAGATCGAGCCGTCGGCCTCGGCGAGTGAGTCGAGGATCTCGGCGGCCATCCGCAATCCCTGCTCCTCCCCCAGGTCCTCGATGAGGTGGCCGACACCGTGGGCAAGACAGGAGATGGCCTCGTCACTGACCTGGTACCTCTGTTCGCTCATATCGCGCCGTTCTCCGGTAAGAAGCAGGCCTTACCCCCGAAATGGGCCCGGTCAAGCCTGGTTGGGGGCACCGGCACGGCGTTTGACGGGCGGTCTCTGACGGGTATTACGCAGGTAACCGGGAGTATCCAGCCATCGGACACGAACAGCACACAGTCGCCGTCTTCGCTCCGGTTCTCTACCTCACGGTCACCGTCGAAGCCACCTCATCGGGCGCAGACGAGATTCATATCCACCCCGGTGGCCAAGGATTTTGGATCGCCAGGATGTTGAAGCACCTCGGCGAGCGTCCCCTCCTCTGCGGACCGGTCGGAGGCGAGGCCGGTCAGGCGTTTCGCGGGCTGCTCGGCCAGTGGAAGATCGATGTGAGCCCCGTGGAGATTGCCGGGAGCACGCCGATAATCGTCCATGACCGCCGATCGGGCGACCGACAGCTGGTGGCCAGCTCGGTCGCCGCGTCGCTGGCGCGTCACGAGGTCGACGACATCTACGGCCGGTTCCTCGATCGGGCATTGACCTCGGCGCTGTGTGTGGTGACCGGTCAATCACAGGAGATCCTGCCTCCCAAGCTGTATCGGCGTCTCGGTCATGACCTGGCCGCCGCCGGGATCAAGGTCGTGGCCGACCTCCACGGCCCCGAGTTGTGGCACTTCCTCGAGGGCGGTCCCATCGACGTGCTCAAGGTGAGCGACGAGGACCTCGAGTCCGACGGCTTGCTCGAAGACCGCAATGCAGACAGCTCCAGCCTGCTGGGCGTGCTCGAAGACTTCATCGAAGCTGGAGCGAAGGCGGTTGTGCTGTCTAGGCAAGACAAGCCCGCCCTGGCGCGTTTCGGGCCGGTTGCCTATCAGGCCACCGCGCCCGAGTTCGAGCCAGCCGATCACCGCGGTGCCGGCGACTCGATGACTGCGGGCTTGACCTCTGCACTGCGCCGGGGTCTCGATCCGACCGAGTCGCTGCGTCTCGCCTGCGCTGCCGGCGCCGCCAACGTGACCAGGCATGGTCTGGGGAGCGCCGACGGGAGACTGGTGCCCGGTCTGAGCGAGAGAATCGAGATCGTTCCTCTATCCCTCACCATGCCATGACCGACACGGCGCGCCTCCTCATCACCAATGACGACGGGATCGACTCCCCCGGGCTGCGAGCTGTGGCCGCCGCTCTCTCGAAGCGCTACGAGGTGACCGTCGCCGCCCCCGGAGCCGACATGTCGGGCAGCGGGACCGGAATCGGCCGGTTCGACATCACGGCGGGGGTCGCCCTCAACCCGGTCTCGATCGATGAGGCGCCGGTGGCATACAGCATCGACGGCCCGCCGGGGCTGGCGGTCACCGCGGCCGCCCTCGGTGCCTTCGGGGAGGTCCCCGACCTGGTCGTCTCAGGGATCAATGCGGGGATCAACACCGGGCACTCGATCATCCACTCGGGCACGGTGGGCGCCGCCCTCACCGCACGCACCTTCGGCATCAAAGGCCTCGCCGTGAGTCTCGCCCAGTCCGATCCGTGGCATTGGGAGACGGCTGTCGAGGTGACGATGTCGGCCGCCGACTGGCTCCTGGCGCGAAAGACGTCGCCCCATGTGCTCAATGTGAACGTGCCCGGCGTCCCCGTCGAGGAAGTCCGCGGCATCCACTGGGCAGACCTCGACGAGTTCGGGTACATAAGGGTGGCCACTGCCGCCGTCGAGGATCACCGTCTCCAGTTCGTGGTCAGGTCGACCGACTCCCCGTCCGACCCTGGCTCGGACTCCGTGATGGTCTTGGAGAACTACGTCACGCTGACCCCGCTCACCGCCGTGGAGCCGGCGCCGTTCCCCGATGAGGAGGCGAGTGCGGTCTGGAAGCATTGACCGGCCAGATCCTGGCCGGCGCCGGTGACCTGATTGTGGTCTCGGAGACCGGGCCGACCGTCGACCCCGGTCAGTCGATCACCTCCTCGGCGACGACGCTGGTGGTGTCGAGCCGTCTGTCCCAGCCCCAATAGACCACCGAGCCCATGGTGAGGGCCACCCCGACGACCATGAACGCCACCAAGTAGTCGAAGCCCTCGATGAGGAAACCCACCACCGGGGCCCCCGCCAGCAGGGCGAGATCGAAGATCGAGGTGAAGGTGGCCATGGCCGACCCTCTCTCGCTGACCCGCGCCCGGTTGACCACCTCGCTCGAGAGGAGCGGGAAGGCCGCTCCGTGAGCGGTCCCCGTGGTGACCGCCGCGAGCATGAGGATGGGGACCGATTGGGCGATGGCCATGAA
>Ga0256867_10000219_pt1 | contig 21677 bp, 21 predicted proteins | sample RVTome_15_FD_185939 | JGI IMG/M metagenome (GOLD analysis project Ga0256867, IMG submission 185939) | Soil microbial communities from uranium-contaminated site in the Upper Colorado River Basin, Wyoming, United States - RVT150D86 (HiSeq) ... | reverse complement strand
GCCGAGGGCCGCGATCGCCGCCTGCGTCTCCGCGCGGGTCGCTCCGGGGCCGAGGTCGCGGCCCATGTGGACGGCGATCTCGGCCTCCACCGCGGGCTTCGTCCACCCCGCGATGGAGTAGGGGACACCGGCGTCGACGAGGGCGCGCGAGGTGAGGAAGCCGAGGAGCGGCCCGTCGAGCCCGAGGAGCTCCATGGCCTGCGGGGCGCCGAACGCGACCTTCCAGCCGAGCGGGCGATCGCCCTCGGCGAGCCGGCGGCGCCGCAGGTCGAGCTGCGCCTCCAGCCCACGCCTGACGCGCGGGTCGTCCCACACGGGCGGCACCGCTACTCGTTGTCCGGGAGCTGCGGGCTCTGCGGGGCGGGGCGCAGGACGTCCGACAGGTCACGCGGCTCGCCCACGGCGGCGGGGCGCGGCGCCGCGCCCTCGGCGGCGGGGAGCTCGAAGGAGAACGTCGAGCCGACGCCCTCCTGGGACTCGACCCAGATGCGGCCGTCCATGCGCTCGAGCAGCTCGCTGCAGATGTAGAGGCCGAGGCCGGTCCCGCCGATCCCGCGGGTCATCTCCGGGTCGAGTCGATAGAACTTCTCGAAGATGCGCGCCTGCTCGTCGGTCGGGATGCCGAGGCCCTCGTCGCGCACGTAGAAGCAGACCGTCCCGTCCGTCGGCTGGACCCCGACGGTGATGAGTCCGCCGTCCGGGGAGTACTTGATCGCGTTCTCGACGAGGTTGACGAGGACCTGGCGGACGCGGTCGCGGTCGGCGGCCACCGGGGGCGTGCCGTCGGCGACGATCGTCTCGAAGCGGATCCGCGGCGGCCCGTGCTCGCGGGCGGACTCGACCACGCGCTGGACGAGGTCGCCGGCGTCGAACGGCTCGTCCACCAGGTCGAGGCGGCCCGCGTCGAGCTGGTTGGCGAGGAGGATCTCGTTGACGATGCGGTTGAGCCGCTCGGATTCGTCCACGATCAGCGAGACGAAGCGGTTGCGTCCGGCCTCGTCGAGGGCGAAGTCGTGGCGGCGCAGGGTCTGGGCGGCGCCGTAGACGGCCGCGAGCGGCGTGCGGAGCTCGTGGGAGGCGGTGGCGACGAAGTCGGCCTTCAGCTCCTCGAGCCGGCGCGCGTCCGTGACGTCGCGGAACGCGTAGACGATGCCGCCGAAGAAGTCGACGCCGGAGATGGAGATCCAACGCTCGCCCCGGTCGGTCTCGAACGGGAAGGTCTCGGGCTGGACAGACTCGGCGGCCGTCCCGACGGGGATGCGGTCGGCGAGCCCCTTCCAGCCGGCGATCGCGTCGCCCGCGGACCGGCCGAGCACCTCGTCGGGGTCGAGCCCGGTGATCGCCACGGCGGCCGGGTTCCAGAGGCGGATCACGCCCGTCTGGTCGACGAGGACGACGCCGTCGGCGACGTAGGTGAGGACGCGCGCGGCGTCGGCCGACTCCTCCACCTCGCGGGTCAGGCGCGAGTTGTCGATGGCGAGCGCCATCATCCCGGCCAGGTCCTGCGCGGAGGCGAGGTCGTCGGCGCCGTAGGAGCGCCCGGGCGAGCGGGTCATGAGCGTGAGCGCGCCGAGCGTGCGGCCGCGGGCGCGGAGCGGGACGCACATGCGCGACTCCGAGAGCTCCGGCTTGCCGCGGCGCGCTGTCTCCAGGATCTCGGGCTCGGGGCTGGGGGCGGGCGCGTCTCCGGGCGGCATCCCCGGGCCGGCGTGTGCGGCGGCGAGCCGCGTGGCGGTTCCGTCGTCGTTGAGGAGGTCGATCAGGCACCAGTCGGCCAGCTCGCGCACGGTCAGGTCGGCGACGCGGCGGAGCGCCGCCTGGTAGTTGGGCGAGGAGGCGAGGATCTCGCCCGCGCGCGCGAGAACGTCGAGCTTGCGCTGGCGGTCGAGCGCTTCGGCGGCGGCGGCCCGCTCGGCGGCGAGCAGTCGCTCGCGCTCCTCGCCCGCGTGCCGCCGCTCGCTGACGTCGAGCAGGTAGCCCTGGACGTAGAGCGGCCGGCCGTCGTCATCCCGCACGGTCACGGCCTCGTCGTGGACCCAGACGACCCGTCCGTCGCGGGAGAGCATGCGGTACTCGCAGCGCAGCGGCCGCGTGCCGGTGGCCGCCGCGGCGATCTCGGCGGAGACGCGCTCGCGGTCTTCATGGTGCACGAGCTGGAAGAAGAGGTTGGGCTTGGCGAGCCACTCCTCGGCCGCGTAGCCGAGGATGGCGCTGATCTGGGGGCTGACGTAGAGCGGCGTCCCACGCTCCCCGAGCGGGTGGACGTACGTGATCGTCGGAAGGTGCTCGGTCAGTGAGCGGTACTTCGCCTCGCTCTCGCGCTCTCTCGCCTCGGCGCGCGCCGCCTCGCCGATGTCGCGCGTGATCACGACGGCGCCGGTCGGCTCGCCCTCGGCGTCCGGGATCGGCGCGACGGTGAGGGAGACGGCCAGGTCGTGCCCGTCCTTGTGGCGGTGCGTCGTGCTGGGGAGGTCGAAGCGCTCGCCGAGCTGCGCCGCGACGGCCGGGCGCATGGACTCCTCGCCGTCCTCCTCGGGGGAGAGCAGCGAGACGGGCCGGCCGACCGCCTCGTCCGCCTCGTGGCCGTAGATCGCCTCGGCGCCCGCGCTCCAGCTCCTGATCGTGCCTTCCAGGTCGATGCCGACGATCGCCTCGGCCGCCGAGTCCCTGACCGCGTCCAGCTCGCCGGTGACGAGGCTGCGCTCCTCGCGGGCGCGGCGGCGGCTCGTGGCGAGCCAGCCGGCGAGCGCGCCGACTGCGAGCCAGGCCGGTAGCCCGATCAGCGCGCGGAGGGCCTCGTCGGCGACGAAGAAGAAGTGGAGCGTCCAGCCGGCGCCCGCCACGGCGAGGCCGGCCCAGATCCCGCCCACGGCGCCCGCGAGCGCGGCGACGAGGAGGCCCGCGGCCACGGCGACGCCGGGATAGCGGTCGTGCCAGTCCCCGAGCAGGGTGACGAGCCCCTCGAGGAGGATCCCGAGGACGATCGCGGCGATTCGGCGGACGCGCGTCGAAGGGCGGACGGCGGCCCCCTTCAGGACGGCCAAACGGGGCACGAGGCGGAAGTTCGGGCTGACAGGGTCTGTCTCCTTCCCGGCGGAACGCGTGCTAACGCAGGAGAATAGCCGTGTGAGGCGGCTCCACATCCTCCGCCACGCGAAGTCGAGCTGGGACGAACCGGGCCTGGCGGACGCCGACCGGCCGCTCGCGCCTCGCGGCGAGAAGGCCGCCCTCCGGATCGCCGAGCACGTCGCAAGCGAGGGGATCGCGCCCGAGCTCGTCCTCTGCTCCCCGGCGCTCCGGGCACGCCAGACGCTCGCGGCGCTCCTCCCGGTGCTCGCCGGCGAGCTCGAGATCCACGTGGAGGATGCGCTCTACCAAGCGGGCGTCTACGAGCTGCTCGAGCGGCTGCGCGCCGTGGAGGCGGACGTCGGCTCCGTGCTCGTGATCGGGCACAACCCGACGCTGCACGCGCTCGCGCTCGGGCTCACCGGCCGCGACGACGTGCTCGAGCGCTTCCCGACCGGCGCGCTCGCGAGCGTGGCGCTCACGGGCGCGTGGGCCGACCTGGGCGAGGGCGAAGGGGAGCTCGCGGGCTTCGTCGTGCCGCGCGAGCTCTCTCCCGGGCCCTGAGCGCCTCCTCCAGCGCGTCCTCGAAGGCCGCGGTGCGCTCGTAGCCGGCGAGCAGGCACGTGACGTAGCCGTAGCCGAGCGCGCTGCCGGGACGGCGGAGGCCGTAGCCGGCGAAGCCGCCGATCCCGCCGAGCCCGAACGACTCGCCGTCGTCGACCCGGAAGCCAAGGCTCCAGACCGCGTCGTCCTCGAGCAGCTCGTCGCGGCCGCTCGCCTGCGGGCGGAGGGCCTCCTCGACGGTCTCCGGCCGGAGGAGCCGGACTCCGTCGAGCGCGCCGCCCGCCGCCAGCCCGCCGTAGAAACGGGCGACCGCGCGGGCGGTCCCGTGGCCGTTCACGGCCGGGACCTCGGCCGCACGGTAGGCGGCCGAGTCGACCACGTCGACGTCGAGCATCCCCGGCGGGTTGTCGAGCGATGCCTCGACCCAGCGGCGGGGATCGTCGCGGATGGACTGCCGCCAGGCGCCGCCGGGGTCGACGAGCCGCGCGGCCCGCTCTTGCTCGGCCGGCCCGAGCCCGATGTGGAAGTCGAGCCCCCACGACGCCGCGACCTCCTCCGCGAAGAAGCGCCCGACGCTCCGCCCGTCGGCGCGGCGCACTACCTCGCCGACGAGGTGCCCGTAGAAGCCGGCCTCCTCTCCGTGGCTCGTCCCCGGCTCCCAGAGCGGCGGGGCCGCGGCGAGGGCAGCCGTGAGGCGCTCCCAGTCGAAGAGCGCCTCGGGCGGGAGCGGCTCGCGGAGCGCGAGGATGCCCGACTGGTGCGCGAGCAGGTGGCGGACGAGCGTCCGCTCCTTCCCGGCCCGGGCGTACTCGGGCCAGTAGCGGGAGACCGGCGCCTCCAGGTCGAGCTCGCCGCGGTCGGCGAGGAGGAGCGCGCACGTCGCCACGAGCGGCTTCGAGACCGAGTACGCGTGCGCGATCGTGTCCTCGCCCCAGGGGCGTCCCTCGACCGGGTCGGCCAGCCCGCCCCAGAGGTCGACGACGAGCTCGCCGTTCAGGTGCACGGCGACGGCGGCGCCCAGCTCGCCCCGCTCCACGAAGCCGCGCTCGAAGGCCTCGCCGACGGCCGCGAAGGCGGGCTCGCAGGAGCCGTGAACCTGCATGCTCACCGGGCCAGCATGACGGGAAGCGGCCTCTGTCGTGCTATTCTCGGCGGCGAAAACCAGAGCGAGTCCGGTTCGCGCAAGGCGCTTTCCTTACCCGTTCGAAAATTGGTGAGGGAGGTGTAGTTACATGGCTAGCGGAACCGTCAAGTGGTTCAACGACAGCAAGGGGTACGGTTTCATCACCCCTGACGAGGGCACGAAGGATCTTTTCGTGCACCATTCGAACATCGCCGGCGAGGGCTTCAAGAGCCTCTCCGAGGGACAGCGCGTCGAGTACGAGGCGCGCGAAGGCGAGAAAGGCCCGGAGGCGACGAACGTCGCCCCCGCCGCCTAGGGAGCTTCCGGGAGCGGAAGGAGGAGATCATCGCGGACAAGGAAGAGAAGATCGAGATGGAGGGCGAGGTGGTCGAGGCCCTCCGCAACCGGATGTTCCGTATCCAGCTCGACAACGGGCACGAGACACTCGGCTACACGGCCGGGAAGATGCGGCGCCACCGCATCAGGATCTTCCTCGGCGACCGTGTCAAGGTCGAGGTGTCTCCCTACGACCTGACCCGAGGCCGGATCGTCTATCGCTACCGGTAGCCGGCCGGAGGACGCGGCAGCAAGACCCCGCCTCCGCGGGGTCTTCCACCTGTACGCGTTCGGGGTCTTCGCCGCGCTCGGCGCCGTGCTCGTCACGATGGCCCCGGGCCCGCGCGAGCGGCTCGCCGTGGCCGCCTTCGGCGGCTGCCTCGTCCTGACCTTCGGCGTCAGCGCCCTCTACCACCGCGTGACCTGGCGTCCGGCCGCCAGGCGCGTGATGCGGCGGCTCGACCACGCGTCCATCTACCTGCTGATCGCCGGGACGTACACGCCCTACGGCCTCCTCGTCCTCAGCGGCGCGTGGCAGTTCTCCATCCTGGGTGTCGTCTGGATCGGCGCCGCGCTCGCGATCGTGCAGCGGATGTTCTGGCTGGACGCGCCGCGCTGGGTGCCCGTCGCCGCCGGGATCTTCCTCGGCTGGGTCGGCGTCGTCGCGCTCCCGCAGATCATTGCGGCCTCCGGCCTCCACGGAACGGCGCTCGTGGCGGCCGGGGGGATTCTCTACACGCTCGGCGCCGTCGTCTACGCCGTCCGCCGGCCCGACTTCGTGCCGGCGGTCTTCGGCTACCACGAGCTCTTCCACGTGCTCACGGTGCTGGCGGCGTCGTGCCAGTTCGCCGCCGTCACGCTTCTGGTCGTCTAAGAACTCGTCTCAAAATGAAGCCCTGCGTCGTCGGGCCGCGCTGTTCGCCCCGAGATCTAGGGCTGGCGTTCTTCGTATCGCCCAGGGAGGGGTGAGACCCGGAGGCGAGCACGAAGCGGCCTGCTCGTTCAACCCCCGACCGCATAGGCTGACGCCATCTCCGTGGAGACCCCTGAACGGAAGCAGCGCCTCGCGCTCGAGGTCGCCCTCGCGCTCTCGGTCGCGGTGGCGTTCGCGGACTCCTCGATCGTCGTCCTCGCCCTCCCCGAGCTCTTCCTCGAGCTCCAGACCACGATCTTCGGCATCTCCTGGGTGGTGACCGCCTACAACCTGGCAGTCGTCGTTGGCGCCTTCGGGCTCCTCTTCTTCGTGCGGCGGGTCAGGCCGGCGACGGTCGCGCTCGGCGGGCTCGTGGTCTTCCTCGTCGCGTCGGTCGGCTGCGCCGTCTCAAACAGCCTCGGGACGCTGGTCGCAGGCAGGGTCGTCCAGGGCCTCGGCGCGGCGCTGATCCTCGGGGCATCCCTCCCCCTGCTCGTCCAGCTCAGCGGGAGCCGGCGGCGCGCGATCACGATCTGGGTGGCGGCCGGCACGCTCGGCACGGCCGTCGGCCCCGCGCTCGGCGGCATCCTCACCCAGGCCTTCGACTGGCGGGCGATCTTCGCCGTCCAGGCGCCGCTCGCCGCCGCCGCGATCGCGGCCGCGCTGCAGCGCGACGTACGGGCGCTGCCGCCTCCGGTCGCCCGCGGCCGCGTCCCGCTCGGCTCGGCGCTCGCCCTCGTCTTCACGTACGCGGCCCTGGTGGGCGCGCTCTTCCTCGCCGTGCTCTTGATCGTCACCGTCTGGGAGTACGGGCCGCTCGCCGGCGCGGGGATCGTGAGCGCGCTGCCGGTCGCGGCGCTCGCCGCCCGGCCGCTCTCCGCCCGGCTCTCCGGGCTCGCCGACGTCGCCGGCGGGTCGGCGCTCCTGGCGGCCGGCCTGGCCGCGCTCGCGCTTCTCCCGGCCAGCGACCCGGCCTACGCCGTGCCCGCCCTCGCCCTGGCCGGCATCGGCCTCGGGCTGGTGTTGCCGCCCCTCACGCGCGCATCGCTCGCGCCCGAGGGCGAGCTCAGCCGGAGTGCGACCACGTCGGTCGGCTTCCGCCACCTCGGCCTCGTAATCGGGCTCCTGGCGGTCGCGCCGCTCCTCGCCTCCGAGCTCGACGAGGCGGAGGAGACGGCGACCCTGAACGCCACCGCGGTCATCCTCGACGCGCAGCTCCCGCTCACGGAGAAGATCCCGATCACGCTCGACCTCTACCGGGAGTTCCAGCGCGTCCCCGACGGCGAGATCCCGAACCTGGCGCGGCCATTCGACGAGAACGGCGCCGCCGACAACCCCGACGTCGCAGCCGCCCGCGACGATCTGCTCGAGTCCGTCCAGGCCGTGCTGACCCGCGCCTTCCGCTCGTCGTTCGTCCTCTCGGCGCTCTTCGCCGTCCTCGCCGGATTCGCCGGCCTGGCCTTCGGCCGGAGGGCCGTCGCGTGAGCCGCCGCTGGCAGGGCATCCTCTCGCTCGCCGCGCTCGGGGTCGCCGCGGCCGTGCTGATCGGGCTCGAGCTGGCGAACGGCGCGCTCGACTACGGCGAGGCCGAGGTCGCCGACCCCTGCGTTGCCCGCGAGCCGTTCCCCGGCGAGGGCTTCGAGGCGACCATCCAGCGGATCGTCCTCGACGGACTCGACGGCGCGGCCTGCGAGCTGAACACGACGCGGGAGGAGCTCGTCCTCTCCGTCGACCCCGAGCTCGGCCGCGACGTCGAGTGGGACCGGGAGACGCTCGAGCGCGCGGTGCGCGCGGGCCTCCTCGAGTCGATCGCCGAGGCCGAGGCGCGCGACTCGATCGGCGGCCTCGAGGCGACGCTCATGCGCGAGGTCGTGGAGCGCGCCCCGCTCGACTGGCTCATCCAGGGCGGCAGCTTCCTCGGCGACCTCTTCGGCGGCCTCTTCGACCGCCGCTAGCGCGGGAACCTTCCGGCGCTCGACGCGCGCTAAGGGCCGGGCATGGTCAAGCTGCTCCCGCGCCTCCGTCCGGTCGAACGCCGTTAGAACAGCTGGAACGTACGGGAACAGGTGAGCAGCGGCCGCTTGGCCGCAGACGGCCGCCGGTCCGCTTCCCCTCCTAGGCGCCGGCGTCCAGGAGCGCGACGTCGTAGCGCTCGATCCGGTCGTCGCCGGCGACGAGGGTCAGCCCCTCGAGCTGCGCCTGGGCGACGAGCAGGCGGTCGAACGGATCCGCGTGGTGAGGAGGAAGCTCGGCCGCGGCGGCGGCGTGCTCGATCTCGATGGACAGCCGAGTGAAGGAGTTCCCGTCGATCCACTCGCCGATGTCGCCGGGCGCCTTCAACTTGCCCAGCGCCCGCTTGAGGGCGATCTCCCAGGCGCTTGCGGCGCTGACGAAGACGAGGTTCTCGGGCTTCTCGACCGCCCTGCGCGCCCCGGCGCCGAGCCGGGGATCGTCCTGCAGCCACCACAGGAAGGCGTGGGTGTCGAGCAAGAGCCTCAGACGACCTCCTCGAAGCCGGGCGGGAGGTCGTCGAAGCCCGGCCCGATCTCGACGCGGCCCTTCAGCATCCCGGGCCGTCGCGGCGCGGACGGCAGCGAGTAGGGGACGAGCTTCGCCACCGGCTTCCCGGCGCTGGCGATGATCACCTCCTCGCCGGCCGCCGCGCGCCGGACGAGCTTCGAGAGGTGCGTCTTGGCTTCGTACACGCCCACGATCGTCTGCCCCATCCCCGACTCCTGACTCTGGTCTGACCTGGTCAGACCATACCAGTCGAAAGGAGAAAGACGAGGGGCGGGTTTCCCCGCCCCTCGTGTTGGTTGCCTAGGTTGCCAGGCGGCCTACTGGTCTGCCCAGTAGGCGCCCGCGCCGACCATCGGCCACTCGCGCTCCGGATCCGCCCGGTAGAGCGGGTTCATCGCGAAGTTCACGAGCCGGGCCGTGCCGGCGTCGTTCATGCCGTGGACGACGAACGGGGAGCCCGGAGCCGTTGTCGCCTCCGAGTTCTGCCACATGCCCGCCAGGAAGAAGTCCATCAGCGGGAGCCGCGCGTCCACGGAGTAGGTCGCGGGCACCGCCGTGAACCAGCTCGGCGGGTCGACGATCGCGTAGTCCTCGGCGGGATACGCACCGGTGATCGGGCTGGCCGAGCCCTCGTTGAGCCAGCGGATGATGCCGCTGCGCCCGGCCCCGCCGTTCGTGCCGACCGTGAGACCGGTCACCTGCGCGCCGGCGGTGAGGAAGTTGGCACCGCCGGTGCCGGTGCCGATGTACCCGCCGCCGGCGGCGAAGAACGCCGTGAAGCGGTCACGGGCCGTCTGCTGCGTGGTGCCCGGCCAGTTGCCGGTGTTCCAGACGACGTCGTAGCCGACGAGCGGATCCGTCGGCGAGTTGTTGATCGTCGTCGTCGAGCCGACCGGGTTGGCATCGAAGCCGAGATCCCGGAGCGACCAGACGTCCTGGTTGACCGAGTTCGTCACCACCGCGATGCGCGGGGCTCCGTCGACCGGGTCGGTCGAGGACGGGAAGTCCTCTGTGACGACCCGGCGGAAGAGCAGGCCGTTCTCGCGGCCGGCCGTCGCCAACTGCACGCGCGTGGCGTGGTCGGCCCCGAAGAGGACCGTGCCCGCCGGGAGCGTGCCGCCGGTCTTGGCCGGGAACGCGTCGAGGGCCATCTCGGCCGTGAGGCCGCCGCCGATGAGCCCGTTGAGCACCCGCACCGCCGTCGGCGAGTCGAGCTCGAGGGCGTAGGCCTCGGCGCGACCCGGCTCGACGCCGCCGTCGGGGGTCCTGGTCTTGTTGATCCGGTTCGTCACCGGCGAGAAGCCCGAGTCGAGCGGGATCTCGACGACGTCGGCACCCCACAGGTAGCCGTGGCTCCAGGCCGCGGGCGGGGCGTAGAGGATGCTGATCCGGTCGGAGACGTCGACCCCGACGTTCAGCGCCGTGTCGGCGAGCCCGCGGTGCGCCTGGTCCATCCAGACGACGTACGAGCCCTTGTTGAACGTCTGACCGTCGAAGGTGGTCTTGAAGCGCAGCGTGTCCACCTTGATGCCGTTCCGGAGGAGCCAGTCGGCGAGGCGCTTCGCCTCGGCGTTCGACCGCTGGCCGGTGTCGACCGGGATCACGTACGCGGCCGGGAACTCCTTCATCCAGTTGTTGTCGACGTCGAACGGCGGGTCACAGCAGTCGACGCGGGGCTCGCCCGCGACGCCGCGGCGGTAGCGCTCCGCCTCGTCGTAGAGCATCTCGTTCCGGTTCGCCACCACGTAGTCGAGCGACGACTTCGTGACGATGTACTGGATCTCGAACGAGCCAAGGCGGCCGGGCGTCTCGTCGATCATGTCGCCCTCGAAGCCGCAATCGCCGTCGGTCTGGTTGCACATCTCGACCGTGGAGCCGTCCAGGCCGACGTGCTGTGCGTACATCGGGGTGTAGAACGGGCCCCAGTCGTCCCAGCTCTCGGCGACCGCAGGGCCGGGCAGGGTGCCGTCGTCGCAGACGCCGCCGGTTCCGGGCGGGTCGGGATCGTCGCCGTCGGCGCACCAGTCGTTGATCGGGCGCGTGATGTTGAACCCTGCGTCGGCCATGGCGGCCTGGTTGGCGTCGATCCGGTCCTGGTTCCACTTGAGCCAGAGGTCGTACTCGATGCTCGGGTTGTGCGGCTTCGTCGTCGCCTCGATCAGTGTCGGGGTGACGTAGCCGTGCAGGTCGAGCACCTCGACCGGCAGCCACTTCTGGATGAGGGCGACCGTGGCGCGGACCTCCGACTGCGACTGCGTCATGAAGTCGCGGTTCATGTCGAAGCCGTTGCCGTTCGCCCTCGTCCCTGCGACCCGGCCGTCCGGGTTCTGGATGACGTTGAAGACGAGGATGACGTGGTCGAGGATGTCGTCGATCGTGGGATCGGCGCCGTACGGGGTGGTGGCGAGGTCCTCGATGAGCTGCATGTTGGACTCGACGCCCTCGTACTCGTTCCCGTGGATCGCGCCGTTGACGAACACCGGAACCTTGATGTTGTCGCCCCACTTCTCCAGGAGCTTCTGCGCACGCGCGGGATTCTCGAGCGCGATACCGCGGTACTGGTTCCAGCGCTGGTAGTCGCGGATCTGCTGCGGCGTCTCCAACGGGTTGACGACGACGCCGTAGAGCGGGCGGCCGAGAGCCGAGTGGCCGATGACCTCGACGCTCATGCGATCGCCGATCTGATCGGCGGCGATCTGGTCGAGCGTGCACCCGATCGCGTAGTAGGGGATGTGCGGGAAGCTTCCGGGCGGGTCGGTCGGTTCGGTTCCGTCCGGAAGATTCTCGGCCGCGTCCGGCACCGGCGTGCCGCACCAGGGCGGTGTCAGCTGCGCGTTCGCATTGCCCACCAACCCGAGCGAAACGGTGAGCGCCGCGAGCGCCAGCAAGACGAGCCTGCGAAATCTGCCTGGCAAATCAGAGCACCTCCTCGTAGAAACGAGAGAAGGGCGCTTGGGCCCCTCATGAAGCGGCGTCGGTGCCGAGGCACGGCAGGCGGCGGCTGGTCGTGAGAACGCTCACGCCTGTCCCGGCCGCACGCGGCACCCCCTCCATCGCCGCACAAACCACCAGGCCATTGAAAACGTCAGGGGCCCAGGTGTCAAGCGGGGTTCGGGCAGGGCGCCGGTTTCGTGGTAGGCTCGGCGGCCTCGGCGGTCGAGCTCATGCGCAAGGCACTCGCACTTCTCCTCCTCGTTGCGCTCCTCGGCGTGACGGCAGCCTGCGGGTCGGACGACGACGAGGCCGCGCCGGCGACGACGGCGCCCGCGACGGAGGCGACCGACACCGAGGCCGAGGCGACGACCGAGGAGGAGCCCGACCCCTGCGCAAAGGAGGAGCTCGTCACGGTCGTGGACGGGTCGCTCACGATCGCTACCGACAACCCGGCTTTCCCGCCCTGGTTCCAGGACGAGGAGGGTGCTCCCTGGGATCCGACCACGCCCGCGACCGGCCTCGGCTACGAGGCCGCGGTCGCCTACGCCGTCGCCGAGCAGCTCAGCTTCACGCAGGACGAGGTGCGCTGGGTCGTCGTTCCCTTCAACAACGTCTTCAGGCCGGGGCCGAAAGACTTCGACTTCGACATCAACCAGGTCTCCTACCTGCCCGCGCGCGACGAGGCCGTCGACTTCAGCGACTCCTACTACGACGTCGAGCAGGCGGTCGTGACGCTCAAGGGCTCCGAGTTCGCGAGCGCGGCCTCGCTGGCCGACCTGCAGGACGCCAAGCTCGGCGCCCAGGTGGGGACGACGAGCTACAACGCCATCGTCGAGCTGATCCAGCCGGCGCAGGACCCGGCCGTCTTCGACACCAACAACGACGCGATCGCCGCGCTCAAGAACACGCAGATCGACGGCATCGTCGTCGACTTCCCCAGCACGGGCTACATCACCGCCGTCCAGGTGCCCAACGCCACCGTCGCCGGCAGGCTGCCGGCCGGCGAGGAGTACTTCGGGCTCGTCTTCGAGGAGGGGAATCCGCTCCGCGACTGCGTGAACGAGGCGATCGCCGCGCTCCAGTCCGACGGCTCGATCGCGCAGTTCCAGGAGGAGTGGATCAACACCGCCGCTCCGCCCGTCCTCGAGTAGCGGCCGCTTGAACCCCTCCGGCGCCTCCGGCCGGCGAAGCACGCTGATCGCGCTCGCGAGCACGCTCGTGTTCGCGGCGGTCCTCGTCCTCGTCGTCTCGAACGCCCCGGGCTGGCCGGCCGTCGAGCGGGCCTTCTTCAACGGGGAGGTCTTCCGGGAGTCGCTCGAGGTGATCCCGGAGGCCTTCCTCGTCAACGTGAAGATCTTCCTGATCGCGGAGGTACTGATCCTCCCCTTCGCGCTCCTGATCGCGGTGCTGCGGAGCCTCCCCGGCCCCGTGTTCTTCCCGCTGCGCGCCCTCGCCGTCGTCTACGCCGACCTCTTCCGCGGCATCCCCACGATCCTCGTCATCTACCTGCTCGGCTTCGGCGTCCCAGCGCTCGGGCTCTCCTGGCTTCCCATCGACCCACTCTTCTGGGGCCTCGTCGCGCTCGTGCTCGTCTACTCGGCGTACGTGTCCGAGGTGTACCGCGCGGGGATCGAGTCCGTGCACCCGAGCCAGACGGCGGCCGCCCGCTCGCTCGGGCTCTCCCACGTGAAGGCGCTGCGGTTCGTCGTCCTCCCCCAGGCCGTGCGCCGGGTGGTCCCGCCGCTTTTGAACGATTTCATCGGCCTGCAGAAGGACACGGCGCTCGTCGGGCTCCTCGGCGTGGTCGAGGCCTTCCGGCAGTCGCAGATCGAGGTCGCGTCGACCTTCAACTACACGCCGTACCTGGTGACGGCGATCCTCTTCGTGCTGCTGACGATCCCGCTGGCGCGGCTGACGGACTGGCTCGTTGCGCGCGACCGGCGGCGCCAGCTCGCAGCCGGGGGTGCGCTGTGAGCGCCCCGCCGGCCCTCGTCCTCGCCGGCGTCCGCAAGTCGTTCGGGAAGCACGAGGTCCTGCGCGGGATCGACCTCGAGCTCGCGCCGCACGAGGTCGTCTGCCTGATCGGCGCGTCGGGCTCCGGCAAGTCCACGCTCCTGCGCTGCGTCAACCTCCTCGAGCCGGTCGACAAGGGCCGGGTCCTGCTGGGCGGCGACGAGATCACCGCGTCCGGGGTGAACCTCGACCGCGTCCGCCGCCGCGTGGGGATCGTCTTCCAGGCGTTCAACCTGTTCCCGCACATGACCGTGCTCAGAAACGTGACGCTCGGCCCGACGAAGGCGCTCGGCAAGCGACGCTCCGACGCCGAGGAGGACGCCCTCGAGCTGCTCGGCCGCTTCGGGCTGGCCGACCGCGCCGCGGACTACCCGGACCGGCTCTCGGGCGGGCAGCAGCAGCGCGTGGCGATCGTCCGCGCGCTGGCGATGGAGCCGGAGCTGATGCTCCTCGACGAGGTCACGAGCGCGCTCGACCCCGAGCTCGTCGCCGAGGTGCTGAGCGTCATCCGCGAGCTGGCCGACGCGGGGATGACGATGCTGATCGCCACGCACGAGATGTCCTTCGCGCGCGACATCGCGAGCCGCGTCTGCTTCCTCGACGACGGGGTCATCCTCGAGGAGGGAGACCCCGAGCAGATCTTCACGGCGCCGCGCGAGCCGCGCACGCAGCAGTTCCTCCAGCGAATCGTCGCCGCCGGGCGGCTCTAGTTCGTCTCCGGCGGGAGACACCCCCGGCTGAACCTCAGCGGGCGAGCTGGGCGCGGAGGCGGAACCCCCGCCCGTCGTCGAGCGGGCGGCCGAAGCACGAGAAGGTCGGCGCCACCTGATAGACCCAGCAGGCGGCGACGCGCGTGCTTCCGTTGGTGAGGACGACCTCGACACGCTTCACGGCCCCGCGTCCGAAGGGCGCCTTCCAGTGCGCGTAGCCCTTCGGGTTCTGGAAGAGCCGGCGGACCACGACCGAGCCGTTCGTCTTCACGACGAGGACCGTCGCGCGGGTGCCGTGCTTGGGCAGCCTGACTTCGATGCGCAGTCGTGCCGTCGCCGACGCGGAGCGGCCGGGGCTGAAGGTGAGGTAGCGGGCCGCCAGGTGGTTGATCTTCCAGGTGCGCCAGCGGAGGACCGGGTTTCTCGGTCCGAGGCTGAACCCGGCCGCCCGGGGCGGGACCGGGTAGCCGGCCGTCTGGGCGTCCTCGTAGTCGCCGCGCCGGTTGGCGGTGGCGAACTTCGCGAAGACGTTCCGGAAAGCGAGCCCGCGCTGGCTCAGCTCCTTCGACACCGCCTGGAGCGAGTAGTTGTCCGGCGAGACGTTCGGCACCGACGCGTCCGCGCGCTCCCAGATCTCGCGCACGATGCCGGGCTCGCCGGCGATCTTCTCCTGGAGGAAGCGCCAGAAGATCCAGGCTCCGTACTCCGAGTTGCCGAACCCGCCGCGGTCGAGCGGGGAGGCGGGGCGCGTCAGCGGGCTCCAGAGCTCGAGGAAGTTGACGTTGTCGTCGATCGCCGGGTAGACGGTCTCCTCGATGTTCGTGGCCGTTCCCTCCATGAACCAGTAGTCCTCGAGCCAGTCGTAGGCGAACTGCGAGGCGTGGTGGAACTCGTGGGCCGACGTCACCTCGAGGAACTCCTGCGGGGTGTGCTCGTCGCCGTACTGCTCGGGCGCGAAGTCGTTGTCGATGACGCAGTAGGCGGAGACCGCGTAGACGTTGGGATCGCCGACGGACGGGTCGTCGCTCGTGCAGTAGCCGAAGACGCCGCTCGAGCCGACGTCGTCGAGGTAGACGTCGAGCAGCATGTTGCCGCCGTTGTTCGCGGAGTCGAGGTCCGTGCGCGGCGCCCGGTACCCGATCGTGTCGATCTCCCCGAGCCAGACGTCCTCCCAGGTCACGAGCGTCAGGTCGACCCAGTCGGGGATGCCGTTGGCCGGGTCGACGTCCTCGGGCGGCGGCGCGTCGTCGTTTTCGACCTCGTCGACCCAGTGGACGCAGACGTTGCCGCCGCACGACGGGCTGGCGATCGCCTCCGGCGCGGTCCAGCCGTCCCCGATCGGCACCTTCGGGTCCTGGCCCGGGGGCGGGTCCGGGTCGTCGGGCCGGGCGAGGATGCCGCGCGCGGCCGTCCGCTCGGCGCCGGCGAGGTCGTCGGCGCGGAGGGCCAGGTCGCGAAGGATCAGCGTCGCGTCGCGCCCGTCCGGGCGGACGACGTAGCCGTACTCGCGGCGCACCTTTCCGAGCTGGAAGAGGCTGCGCGCGCGCTCGAGCACGTACTCGGCCTCGGTCAGCTCGCCGGTCTCGAGCGCGGCCGCAAGCGCGTCGTCGGCGATCGGTACCGGCGCGGGAAGCGGGCGCTCGTCGCCGTCCGTCTGGGCCGCGGCCGGGGCCGCCAGGCCGAGCGCGAGTAGGCCGAGGCAGGCCGTCAGGCCCAGGCCGCTCACCGATGACCCCGCTAGCCGCATCTGCCGCATGAGACTCTAGCCCAGCCATCGGCTCCGGCAGGACCCGCCGTTAGACTCGATTCCGGTGAGCGTCGCGTCTCCGTCGGTCCCCCAGAGCCGTACGATCGAGGTGCTCGACCACGGCTTCGTCCGGCTCGACGAGGCGATGGCAAGCGACCTCTCGGTGGTCAATGCTGCGCGGGTCAGCTTCGCGCGGCGCAAGGAGGAGATGGACGACTCCGACCGGGGGCTCATCCGCTTCCTGCTCCGTGAAAGACACGGGTGCTTCGACGACGCGACCGAGGTTCTCACCGCGGGCGGTTGGATGCCCTGGCCCGCGATCTCCGGTGAGGAGTTCTTTGCCACCCTCTCCCCCTCGGGGCGGCTCGAGTACCAGCCGGCTCTCCGGCTCGTCCGCAAGGAGTACCGCGGTCACATGCTCGGCTTCAAGGGCATGAGCGTCGACCTCAACGTGACCCCAGACCATCGCATGCTCGCCTCAACGCTCACGACCCGGGAGGGTCGGGAGCGCCCGACCTTCCGGCTTCAGCCCGCCCACGAGGTCTTCGGCCGGGCGCACAGGCACGTGGCAACAGCCTCGTGGGAGGGCCCGTGCCCGGCGTCACTGGAGCTCGAGGGCGAGCAGTATCCGGCGGCGCCGATTCTTCGGCTCGTGGGCTTCTTCATCGGGGACGGCAACCTTCCGGCCTCGAACGCCGTCTGCTTCAACCTGCGCAAGCCGCGCGAGCTCGCGTATCTCCACCGCGTGGCGGGAGAGGCCGGTCTCGAGGTACGGCAGTGGGGTAGCCAGCGGGCGGTCATCCTCGGCTCTGGCCTGCGGAACCTTTTCGCTCGCTGCTACGAGGATCGGGAGAAGGTCGTCCCGCGGGATCTCCTCGGGCTCGCGCCAGAGCTTCTCGCCTGCCTGCTCGAAGGGCTGCTCGAGTCGGATGGGTCGAGGGTCGTCCGCGCCGCCGGGACCGAGCGCCAGACCTACTCCACGACGAGCAAGCATCTTGCCGACCAGGTCCAGGAGCTCGCTCTCAAGCTCGGTCGCAGCGCGTCCGTTCGGCCGCATCGCCATCGGCCGGGAGACGGCCACTTCGGAACCAAGGATCGCTGGCGGGTGACCGTCTACGCGCCGCGCAACTCGTCGCCCGCTCTCGGGCGGACGCGGGCGCAGGCGGCCGACCAGATGGGCGTCGATCGGTACGACGGCCTCATCCACTGTGTCGAGGTCCCGAACGGGACGCTCTACGTCAGGCGCAACGGGTATCCCATCTGGTCCGGGAACACGCCCTTCGAACATAACGCCTTCCGCTTTCACATCCGCGCGCCGATCTTCGTCGCTCGCGAGTGGTTCCGGCACCGGATCGGCTCGTTCAACGAGTTCAGCATGCGCTACGCAAAGGCCACGGACGAGTTCTACGTGCCGGCGGTCGAGGACGTGCGCACCCAGGTCGGGAAGCCGGGCTCTTACTCGTTCGAGCCGGTCGGCCCCGAGCTCGCCGAGACGGCGCGGCAGGAGCTGGCGGCGGTGTACGCGGCCGCCTACGCCGTCTACGAGCGCCTCGTCGAGCAGGGCGTAGCGCGCGAGCTCGCCCGGGCCGTCATGCCGGTGGGCGCCTACACCGAGTTCTACTGGACGGTGAACGCGCGGGCGCTCATGAACTTCGTCTCCCTCCGCGTGGCGGAGACCGCCCAGCGCGAGATCCGCCGCTACGCGGAGGCCTGCGAGCGCTTCCTCGCCGAGGAGATGCCGGTGACGTACGAGGCCTTCGTCGCCGCCGGCCGCACCGCTCCCTGACGTCGGCTACGCGTCCGGGATCGCGGCGGTGAGGAGCGGCGGCGAGTCGTCGCTGCGGCCGCCGCCGGAGATGACCCACGCGTCGAAGTCCCGGAACTGGTACGAGACGGTCATGCGGACGGTGGTCATTCCCTCGCCGACCGCGAAGTAGCCGCAGGTGGCGGCCCACTCGCCGTCCTTCTCGAGCCAGAGTGCATAGTCGTCGCCGGGATCGAGGCGCGGCAGGCCGGAGACGTCGACGAGGAGCTCGACGTTGCCGGAGTCCTCGTCGCGCTCGCCGACCTGCACGCGGGCGCTCGCTGCCGGCGCGCTCGCGGTCGGCTCGAGATCGACCGAGTACGCCGTGACGAAACGGCTTCCGTTCCAGTACCCGAGCGCGAAGAAGCTTGCCGCGACCAGGACGGCCGCGAACGCGAGCACGGCGGCGGCGCGCCGGCGCGGCCGCGCGCGGCGCCGTCGTCCGAGCGGAACCTCGGCCACCGCCTGCGTGAGGCTCGTGGGCACGTCGTGGGGAGGCGCCGGGACGCTCCGGAGCAGCGCGTCGACGTTCCGGAGCCGCTCGAGCTCCTCGGGCGGCAGCTCCCCGCCGACCAGGTCGCGGAGGTCCGGAGGCTCCTTCATGCCCTCACCTCGTCGAGCAGCCCGGCCAGGCGCGCGAGGCCGGTGCGCGTTCGGGTCTTGACCGTTCCGAGCGGCACGTCCAGGTAGCTGGCGATCTCGGCCTGCGAGAGGCCGCTCCAGTACGCGAGCTCGAGCACGGCCCGCTCGCGCTCGGGGAGCTGCTCGAGCGCGCTGTGCACCCGCCAGGCGAGCCAGGCGCCCTCGGCCTGCTCCTCCGGCCCCGCCTCCGTGGTCGCCTCGTCCGGGACCTCGACGGCGGGCTCGCGCCGCTGGCGGGCCCGGTCGATGATCGCGTGCCGCGCGACCGCGTAGAGCCAGGCCGACGCCGAGCCGCGGTCGGCCCGGTAGCTCCGGGCCGAGCGCCAGACCGCCGCGAAGGTCTCCTGCGCCGCCTCCTCGGCGCGGCCGTTGTCGCCGAGCTGGCGCATGGCCATGGCGAGCACCGGGCGCGCGAAGCGCCGGTACAGCTCGGTGAACGCGTCCCGATCCCCCCCGGCTACGCGTTCGATCAGCCGGGAATCGCTCTCGGCTGCTGCCACGGCGACAGACATATACGCCACGGCTATACGAAACACAAGCCGCAGCTGGATTGTCTCCGGGCGGTTACCGCAGGAGTCGGCCCCCGTCGACGACGAGCGACGTGCCCGTGACGAAGGACGCCTCGACGAGGTAGGCGACCGCTGCGGCGACGTCCTCGGGGGAGCCGACCCGCCCGAGCGCCGTCTCCGCGGCGCGGCGCTCCTCCTGCTCGGGCTCGACCGCGACGGGGCCGGGCGCGACGCCGCAGACCCGAACCTGGGGGGCGAGCGCCCGTGCGAGCACGCGCGTCAGCATCGCCTGGGCCGCCTTGGCCGCGCAGTGCGGCGCGAACGACGGCCACGGCTGGTAGGCGGCGACGTCCTCCACGAGGACGAGCAGGCCGAGCTCCGACTCCCGGAGATACGGGGCCGCCGCCTGCGCCACGAAGAAGCTGCCCTTGGCGGTGGCGCCGAAGGCGGCGTCCCAGTCGTCCGCCGAGACGTCCTCGACCGCCCGGGCCGCGAAGCCCTCCGAGGCCGCGTGGACGACGAGGTCGAGCCCGCCGAGCTCCCCTGCGGCCCGCTCCACGAGCGCTCGCGCGGCGGCGGGGTCGGCCAGGTCGCCGTCCCGCCTCCCCGCAGCGACGACGATGAAACCGTCGGTCTCGAGCCGCGCCGCGACCGCGCTCCCCACGCGCCCGGTCCCGCCCGTGACGAGTGCAGCCCGGGAGTCGGTCACGCCGGGAACCATAAGACAGAGCTTCTGACGCAATGAGGAGCGATGCCGCCTAGCCGCACTGGGCGGCCCGAGGCGGCGTCCTCAGTCGCGCCCATACCACCACGGGTATGGGCGCTCCCTGCGTCCTTGCCTCGAACCACCCAGCGCACCCAGTCGGCGCGTCATCATTCCGTCAGAAACTCTAAGCTCCCGCGCGCGTAAACGAGTCGACGAAAGGCTGGCATGGCGACCTTGGCTTTCAATCGGGCGGAGATCGCGGCGCGCGAGCTCAAGCCCGAGCTCCTGGAGATGGACGGCATCTCCCGCGCCTCGGTGGAGGCGCACTACAAGCTCTACCAGGGCTACGTGGCGAAGCGGAACGAGATCCTGGCGAAGCTCGGCGAGGTCGACCTCGCGGCCGCGAACCAGGTCTACTCCGAGATCCGCGCGCTCAAGGTCGATCTGACGTTCGCGATCGGCGGCGTGAAGAATCACGAGATCTACTTCGAGCACCTGGGCGGCGGCGGCGGGAACCCGGAGGGTGCGATCGGCGAGCTGATCGCCCGCGACTTCGGGGGCGCCGACGCCTGGCGCGCCGACCTGAAGGCGACGGGGATGGCCGGCCGCGGCTGGGCCTGGACGGCGTACGACTTCGACGAGCAGCGGCTCTTCAACTACGTCGGCGACGCGCAGAACACGTTCCCCATCTGGAACGCGGCGCCCCTCGTGGCCCTCGACGTCTACGAGCACGCCTACTTCCTCGACTACCAGACCGACCGCGCGTCCTACATCGAGGCCTTCTTCGAGAACCTCGACTGGGACGTCGTCAACGGCTGGGTCGCCGGGTACGGTATCCAGCCCTAGTGCCCTTCCAGGCAACGCACGCGGCACCCCTGCCCCGCGATCACGCGGCGCCAGACCCCTCCCTCGCCCTCACCAAGGCCTCCTCGGCCTTGGCTTCGGTCGAGTGCGGGCTCTGGCTTGGTGCTCGCGACGCAGGAGCACCGCAGCATCACCTGAAAGAGCGCTGCTGACCGACCCCCTCCTCATCGCCGCGGGCTACGTCCTCGGCAGCATGCCGTGGGGGTACTGGCTCCCCCGGCTCCTGCGCGGCATCGACATCCGCACGGTCGGGAGCGGCAACCCCGGCGCGACCAACGTGTGGCGCACGCTCGGGTTCCGCTACGGGATCGCGGTCGCGCTCCTGGACATGGCCAAGGGCGCCGCGGCGGCGCTCCTCGGCCTCTGGCTCGGAAGCGACCTCGTCGGCGTCCTGGCGGGCGTCGCGGCGATGATCGGCCACTGGCGGCCGCTCTTCCTCGGCTTCCAGCGTGGGGGGAAGATGGTCGCGACGACCGGCGGCGTCGCGCTCGCGGTCGCGCCGCTCGCGGCGCTCGCGGCGGCCGGGGTCTGGCTCGTCGTCTTCTTCCTCTCGCGCTACGCGTCGCTCGCGTCGATCGCCGCCGCCGTGTCGCTGCCGCTCTGGGCCCTCCTCTTCGGCTCGTCGTGGCCGGTCGTGGCCTTCACGGCCGGCGCCGCGCTGGCCATCCTCGTCCTCCACAGGACGAACGTCCGCCGCCTGCTCGCCGGCGAGGAGAACCGCATCGATCTCCGCCGCCCACGCCTGGGGTCCCGAGGGACGAAGGCTCCCTTGCGGTCGAATCGGGTCTAGACCGCGCGGAGCCAGTCGCGCAGCTCCGTATGGGTCGGCGAGTGGCCGCCGTTGGCCAGCTCCGCGCGCAGCTCGCCGACCGTCCCGAAGCGCTCCGCGAGGACGTCGTGGTTGTGGATCGTCTCGAAGTTGACCTGGCGCGCGAGGACGAAGTCCTCCTCGGCGAGCTCGCCGTAGGCGTCGAGGGCGCCTTTGACCATGAGCCGGACGGAGTCCTCCACGAAGCGGGGCGAGAGGTGCGCGTGCTCGACGACGAAGAGCTCGTCCGGCCGCTTGAGGAGCTCGTAGACCGGCGAGCTCATCGAGCTCTCCACGAGCTCGACGAGGTCCTCCGCGTCGAGCCTCAGGTCGGTGCCGAGGTAGAGCGTCCCGCGCCCGCGCTGGTTGTGGGTGGCGAGAGGGACGAGCTCGAGGATGCGCTCGACGTCGGCCTCCG